>VFQM010002364.1_pt1 | contig 14097 bp, 9 predicted proteins | sample 3512391 | NCBI WGS metagenome assembly VFQM01 (sample SAMN10412369, study PRJNA504923) | tailings metagenome | isolation source: Replicate 1 from Balatoc abandoned mine | place: Philippines
ACAGCATGCGGCGCGACAGGTCGCCCGTGGCACCAAACAGCAACAATGTGTGGGCGCGGCGCGTCATGCGATTTCCCCGCGAAGATCCAATTCACTTGCCATACTATTCCCTCGTTCATGCTGCGCCGGAATCGAGCGCGGGCAGAAAGTGCCCCTGACAGCACCCGGCAGGATCACGCTCAGGTCGGGTCGGTCGCCGGAATGCGAGCGAAAAGGCCGAAGCCGCAGATGATTGCATAGCACAGCGCCGGCAGGGCGAAGGACACCGCCAGGCTGCCGCTGACATCGGCGATCATCCCGGTCAAAAGCGGGATCACCGCCCCGCCGAAGATGGCGATGTTGATGATGCCCGATCCGTCAGCCGCCTTGCTGCCCAGCTTTTCGCATGCGAGCGAGAAGATCGTCGGGAACATGATCGAATTCATCAGGCCCACGGCCAGCAGGCTGTAGCCCGCAAGCGCGCCGGTTGCGCTGGTGCTCAGCGCGATCAGGGCAATCGCGCCAAGCGATACGCCCGCCAGCACCATGCCGGGGTTGACCACCCGCAGCACGGCCGAGCCAATCAGCCGGCCGACCAGCGCCCCGCCCCAGTAATAGGCGATCAGGCTGCCGGCAGCCTGCTCCGCAAGCCCCATCACGTGGCTCTGCATCAGGTAGCTGACGATGAGCGATCCGATGGCGACCTCCGCCCCCACGTAGAGGAAGATGCACAGCGCGCCATAGCCGAAGCGCGGCCGGCGCAGCAGGGCAAAGCCCCCGGCGATGGAACTCTTCTCGTGCTGTTCGCCCTTCAGCCGGTTGCGGAACATCCACACGACCGAGGCGATCACCGCCAGCGCTGCGGCAAGGCCGAGGTAGGTGGTGACGATGGCCTGGCTCTCCGCTGTGCGATAGGCTTCCAGCTCCGCGCCCGAAAGCTGGGCCGCGGTTACCCCGGCAAGGCTGCCGAGGATCAGCGTGGCGCCAACAAGCGGGAAGATCGTGGTCCCCAGGCTGTTGAAGGCCTGGGCAAAGGTCAGCCGGCTGTGAACCGTCTTCTGCGGGCCTAGCAGGCTGATCAGCGGGTTGGTCACGACCTGTACCACCACCACGCCGCTGGCGAGCACGAACAGGGCGAACAGGAACAGGGCATAGGTCGCGGTCTGGCTGGCGGGAATGAACATCAGGCAGCCGGCCATCATCGTTAGCAGGCCCACTACCGCGCCGCGCATATAACCGATGCGTTTGACCAGCTGGGCACCGGGAATGCCGATCACCAGGTAGGCGGTGAAGAAGCAGAACTGCACCAGCATGGCCTGAGTGTAGTTGAGCGTGAACAGCTCCTTCAGTTTGGGCAGGATGATGTCGTTGAGCGATGTGATTCCGCCGAAGATGAAGAACAACGCAAAGACGAAATAGTTCAGGCCCGGCGCATCGATCGGCGGGTTGTCGGCGCCCTCGGCAAGGGTGCTGGTCGACAGGTCAGGCGTAAGGGACATGGCAAAATCCTCCCCAGATCGGGCCGGGATCCGTCGGCCCTTGCTTGTTCTTATGTTTCCCGCGCATCAAAAGGCGCAAGGCGTGCCTTCTGGCAAGTGTTCGCGCCGCACGGCGGAAATTCGGAAGGAGATATCGCCTTGCGTCTCGAAAGCGATCCGCTGGCCAAGACCCGGTGCGCAGGCCGGCGTAATCACCATCTCGCGCCAGCCCTTGCCCTCGGCATGGGCGAAATGCTGGGCAAGGTCGATCGTCGCGGCATCATCACCCTGCCCGACGCGCAGCACGACAGGCGTGGACGGGCGGGTGAGCACTTCGTAGGAAATGCGCCAGGCGCCGCCGCTGTCCTGCGCCTGCACCAGGCCGAAGCGAGATCCGGCGCGCATCAGGATCTGACGGGCATCCTCCTGCGCATCCCGGTCAAACCCGCGCACGGTGACGCCCGAGGCACTCATGTCGCCGCGCATCTGCGGCAGCAGCTCGCCATCGCCGGCCGTCCCGATCCGTGCGGCAAAAGCGGAAACGCCCTGACCCAGCCGGCCCTGCCCGAAGACCGTGGCCGTGTCGGTGTTGGCGAGCGCCGCGCAATCCTCGCTCAACACGGGGAGCGGAGCAGTTTCGGCCAGCGAACGACCATAGCCAAGCGTGAACAGCGCGCCGACTTGCCCGTTGACCGGCTGCCCGTCGCACCCGGCCGGCCACGAGAACGACAGGCGGCCCGTTGCCGGCCGCGCCCCGGTCAGCACGTCGGCCACGCCCGCCCCCTCGCTGCCCGGCAGCCAGGCGGCGACGAAGGCATTGGCAGCGTTAAGCTCGCGGTTCATCCACAGCGGACGGCCGGACAGGAACACGGCCACCGTGGGAATGCCCTGGTCGCGGAAGCGGCGCAGATGGGTCAGTCCCTCTTCGTCGCGGAACACAAGGTCGCGCTGATCGCCGGCGAATTCGGCATAGGGCCGCTCGCCAAAGACGACCACGGCCACATCAGGCCTCTGGGTGAAGCTACCATCGACGGACAGGGTGGCCGAGCCACCGCCTGCGGCTATGCCGTCACGCAGTCCCTCCCATATTGAGGTGGCATTCGGGAACCGCTCGCGCGGCAGCTGGTCCGCGCGGCCGCCCTGCCATTCCAGCGTCCAGCCGCCCGAGGCCTGGCCCACGTCATCGGCCGCCGTGCCCGCCACCAGCACCCGCGATCCGGCACGCAAGGGCAGCACGCCATCGTTCGATAAGATCACCTGCGAGCGGGCTACGGCCTCGCGCGCAAGGGCACGGTGTTCGGGCGAGGCGAGCAGATCGAACCGTCCGGCCACGCCGCGCTGCGAGGGGCGCCGCGCTTCCGGCCCCAGCAGGCCCGCGCGATACTTTACCCGCAGCACGCGGCCCACCGCCTCGTCCACGCGGGCCATCGGAATGGTCCCGGCGCGCACCTGGGCAACCAGGTTATCCAGCAGGACGCGCCAGTCATCGGGCACCATGTAGATATCGAGCCCGGCGAGCAGCGCATCGGGGCAATTGTCCACCGTGCAGCCCGCGATCTGGCCATGCGCGTTCCAGTCGCCCACGACCAATCCTTCAAAACCCATTCGTTCGCGCAGAACGCCGGTCAGCAGGTCGCGGTTGCCGTGCATCTTGACGCCGTTGATCGAATTGAAGCTGGCCATGATGGTTTCAACGCCCGCTTCGATCGCTGCCGGATAGGGCACGGCATGAAGCGCGATCAGTTGCTCGATGTCGCCGTTGACATCGCCCTGGTCCACCCCTTGTTCGGTCCCGCCATCGCCGAAGAAATGCTTGGCCGTGGCGATCACGCGCCCGTCACCCAGGAAATCGGCACTGTCCCGGTTTCCCTGCAGGCCTTCCACCAGCGCCGCGCCAAGGCGAGCGACGAGCTGCGGGTCTTCCGAATAGCTTTCGTAGGTGCGACCCCAGCGGTCATCACGCGCCACGGCCACGGTGGGTGAGAAGTTCCAGTCGATCCCCGTCACCTCGATCTCGACCGCGGTGGCATGGCCGATGCGCCGCACCAGGTCCGCATCGCCCGCCGCGCCCAGCGCGATATTGTGCGGAAACAGCGTTGCGCCGACGATGTTGGAGTGGCCGTGGACGGCATCGGTGCCCCACATGGTGGGGATGACCGGCTCCCCGCCGGGCAGCGGGCGCACCGAGGCATCGTACATCGCGTCGGCCAGCGCCAGCCAGTCCGCCGCCGGAGCGAATTCGTTGCCGCCCGGGCCACCGTTGCCACCGTTGAGGTAGCTGCCAAAGCGGTAACGCTCCATGTCCTCAACCGTGAAGGAATTGATCTGTGGCTGGATCAGCTGGGCGATCTTGCGTTCAAGCGACATCCGCGAGAGCAGGTCCGCCACCACCGCATCCTCGCCTGCGGCCGGTGCGACCGCGACATCTGCCGATGGCTGCGGCACAGTGGCGCATCCCGCCAGACCCAGCCCGCCAAACGCCAGCATAGCGGCCACCACGGCCCTTTTCGACACTCGTGCCCGCATTGCCTTCCTCTAAATTGAGAACGTTCTCAATTGCGGTTTTACACGTGTTCCACCGGGCTGCAAGGCTTATTTGCCGGAAGGCAGGACCAGCAGCAGGCAGGCCAGCACTGCCAGCAATGCCAGCACCGCAAACAGGCCGGCAAAACCGAACACTGGCACCATGGCCAGGGTCAGCCCCGGCATGATCAGGCTGGGCACGGTATTGGTAAGGTTGAACAGGCCAAGGTCGCGCCCGCGACTTTGCGGACGCGGCAGGACGCGCAAGGTCTGCGCCGAATGCAGCGCAAGGAATACCGAAGCAGCAAGTCCGAACAGGGCATAGCCAGCCAGTGCCCAGGGCAGCGATGGGGCCAGCGCCATGCCCAGCAGCGCCAGGGCGCTTACCCCGGCCGCGAGGCCCAGCGGCAGGATCGGACGGTTGCTCCGGTCGGCCCAGCGCCCGACTGCCAGTGTTACCGGCACAGAGGCAAGCAGCACCGCGCCGAAAACCTGTGCTGCATGGCTGTCGCGGATGTCCGGCGCGATCGAGCGCAGCCAGATGTAGAGGTAGGCGAACAGCGCCGCCTCTGCGACCTGCATCAGCAGGCGGGCCAGCCACATCCGCACCACCAGCCGCCGGTTGCCGGCAACCGAACCCCCAGCGGCGCGCATCGACGGCTCCAGCAGGTGGGGAAACGGCTGCGGACGGCCCAGCAGCAGCACGGGCAGCACGCAGGCCACCACCATCCCCGCAACCAGCCACAGCCGCGCTCCTTCGCCGGCAAGGTCGGGGATCGTCACCAGCGTGCCCGACAGTGCGCCCGCAGCCGGGGCAAAGGCCAGCATGCCGCCCAGCGTGCCTTTCTGGTGATCGGGCACCGCATCGCCCGCCCATGCGGCCAGCGGGCCCAGCATCATGTTGAGGCATACTTGCCAGGCCACCAGCAGGGCGATCAGCAGTGGAAGACTGGCCACGGCCTCGCCAATAAGGACCAGCAGCAGGCTGCTGCTGGCAAGTCCAGCCACGATCCAGCCGCGCCGGTTGCCGGTAATGTCCGACAGCCAGCCGAAAGCGATGTTGGCAAGGCTGGCGGCCACGGCCCCGGCAAAGGCTGTATAGGCTAGCCAGGTCACGCTCTGCCCGCCCGCCCGTGCCTCGACCATCACAGGCAGCAGGATCGTCAGCAGCGGGACATAGGCCACGGCCCCACCAGCCACTGCCAGGGCATAGAGCAGCAGGAAACCGGCAGACTGGCTGGTAGCAGACTGGCTGGGGGCGGGCGGCGCGCCTGCGGGCACCCAGGTCACTAGTCGCTCGCCGGGGCGGTGGGCAGGGCAGCAACCGATTCGCGCTCGATCAGGCTGCCCTCGATCACCACCGGCATTTCGGGCAGGGTCTCGCCCCGGTTGGCCTTGATCAGCAGTTCCACCGCCATGCTGACCGTTTCGGCCACCGGCTGGTCGATCGCGGTCAGCGGCGGCTGTACGAAGCGGACCACGGGGGAGTTGTCGAAGCTGATCAGCGACAGGTCGCGGGGAACGGCCAGCCCCATCTCGCGCGCCACGTCGTTGGCCGCCAGCGCCATCTGGTCATTGCTGGCGATGATTGCTGTGGGGCGGTCGGGTTGTGACAGCAGCTTGCGGGTCGCCGCCTCGCCGCTGGCATAAGAGAAGTCACCCCGCTCGCACAGGTCGGTTTCGAGGCCGGCCTCCTCCATGGCCGCCAGCCAGCCGGCCTTGCGCCGGTCGCTGACAGCATATTCGCGCGGTCCGGCGATCAGGCCGATGCGGCGGTGGCCCTTGGCGAGTAGGTGTCGCGTGGCAACGCCGGCCATGCGGCTGTCGCCCATGGTCAGGGCAATGCTACCTCCTTCCCCGCGTGATCCGATGCGCGCGAAGGGAATCTTCCGCGCTTCCAGCAGGCCGGTGATCAGCGGGTTGTCGGAGTGCGGCGGGGTCAGGATCACGCCATCGGGCTGCAGGGCAGCAATGGCGGCGTTCAGCTCGCGAGTGATGTTGTCGTCATGCGTGTCGATCAGTTCGAAGATCAGGCGATAGCCGTATTCGGCGCACTTGAGCATCCCGCCCAGCAGCATTTGGTCCACCCAGTCGCTACCCTCGCGCGCGCGCCAGGCCTCGATCGTGCGTTCGCGGTCATTTAGGGCGAGAATGAGATAGCTTTTCGATCCGCTCATCCGCTGGGCGGCGATTGAGGGGACATAACCCAGTCGGTCGATGGATTCCTGCACCCGGCGCTTCATCTCCGGGCGCACGTTGGGCTCGTTGTTGATGACACGGCTGACGGTCTGCAGCGAGACGCCGGAGTCGGCCGCTACGTGCTTGATCGTTACAGTCTGGCGCCTGCGTCCCACGTCAATTCCCCTGCAGTCAGTTGGTTGCGTTGCAACCCTGTCCACCCGGGCCTTGGGTATCGCCCCCTTGGCCACATTGCCAGACCCGCACCCAGTCTATCTCCATCCGCTTGGGGAAACCGGTGGTGGATACCCCGCCCAGGGCGGTCGATTCCGGCCAGTTGCCGCCGATGGCCAGGTTGAGGATCAGGTGGAACGGCCGGTCGAATGGGGCCTGGGGGACGCTGCTGGCCGCGGTCCACCAGTCACCGGTCACCATCGTGCCATAGGGTACGCCGTCGATGGTCCATGTGAAGCGTCCAGGTTGCCAGAGCACCCCATACGTGTGGAACTGCCCGTCAAGCACGCCGGGAAAGGCGATCTCGCGGTTTCGATAGACATTGCCCGGCGGTGTCCTGCCATAGTGCAGCGTACCGAGAACCGAGTTCTCCCCGCCTGCCTCGCAGGTGGGGCACTGCACGCCAAGGTTAACCGCCTCCATGATGTCGATCTCGCCCGACAGCGGCCAGGTACCATAGTGCGATTCCTCCGGCATCATCCAGAAGGCCGGCCAGGTGCCCTGTCCCTGTGGAAGGCGTGCGCGCATCTCGAACCGGCCATAGGTCCACGCGGCCTTGCCCTGCGTGGTCAGCTTGCCAGAGGTGAAGGCGCGGGTGACCTGCGTGTCTGTATCGGCCTGGCCGGCGGCCCAGGCATTGCCGGTGAAGCTTTCCTCGTGCGCGGTGATCACCAGCACGCCGCCCTCGACAGCCACGTTCCGCGGGCGCGCGGTGTAGCACTGGCGTTCATTGTTGCCGCCGCCCCAACAGTCCGAGATCAGGTTCCAGCGGGCCGGGTCCACGCTCGCGGTGTCGAACTCGTCGGCCCAGACCAGCAGCCAGCCCGAAGACATGGCTGTGGCGGTTGGAGTGGGCGTGGGTGCAGGAGCTGCCATCACGGGGACAGGCATGCCTTCGCTGCCCCCACACGAAGCCAGCGGCGCAAATGCCAAGGCAAGACCAGGCAATCCGCGCAAGAGGACCATTTTCATCCCTTTCCCATAAGCCAAATGGACCTAGGCGTGGGAGTGCGCCCGGGCCCATCTGCGACAACTCGTCCGGCTAGGAGCGTTCTCCTTAGTAGGAGAACCGGACAAGGAAGGTATACCGGCGGTCGTTACGGAACGCCGAGCGGGTCGCCCGCGTGCCGTCGTAGTCGATTACCTGCGAGGTGCGGGTGACCTCGTCGAGCAAATTCACGCCCTGCACGCCGATCTTCACATTGTCGGTCAGGTCATAGAAGATCGAAGCGTCGAGCTGACCGGTGCTCTCGCCATAGATCGGCGAGAACGGGAAGATCACGTCGCGCGGCGTCTGCAGGAAGTCTGATCGCCAGTTATAGGCCGCACGGGCCGAGAGGCCGTGCATTTCGTAGAAAAGCACGGCATTGACTGTGTGCTTGGAAATACCCGCCAGCGGCAGACCGCCGGCAAACGGGCTTTGCTCGGCACCCAGCCGGTCGTTGGCGAACGATCCGCCATCGACGTAGGTATAGGTCAGCTGCGTGCCCAGCCCGGCCAGCGGACCCGGCAGGAAGTCATAGACCTGCTGGTGCGCCAGTTCGAGACCGGTCAGCCAGCCGCTGTCAGAGTTGACCGGACCGTTGACCAGCACGTCGGTAGTCACGCCGCTGGGGCTGGTGAAGCTGCGCACGTTGGCGCCGAAGTTGACCAGGTTCGTGATCTCCTTGGCGAACAGCGATGCCGTGACCGAACCGACCGCGTTGAAATAGTATTCGAATGACAGGTCGTAGTTCCATGATTCCACCGGGCGCAGCAGGCGGTTGCCTGTGTTGATCGCAAACAGCGGTCCGGTATCCAGCGTGCCTGCCTGGCGCAGGTTGGTGGTGTTGTCGAAGATCGCGCCGCCGGTCTGGAAGGCGTTGAGATCAGGCCGCGAGATCCCGCGTGACACCGCCGCGCGCACCAGCATTCCGTTGCCAAAATCGAGCCGGGCATTGAAGCTGGGCAGCCAGTGACCGAAGGTGATGTCGGCGCTGTCGTCCACTGTCTCGCCAGTGAACACGGCGGCGAATTCGGCCAGCCGTGCTGGAGACAGGCTGCAATAGCCCGGTGCGATCTGGCCCGGCTGGACATTGGCGCAGGCTGCCTGCAACTCGCCCACCTCGACTTTGCCGTTGTTGTTGCCTGCCGCGCTCTGATCGAAGAACTCGCCGGTGGGATAGCCGATCTGGCCAGCAGCTCCCACGGTGGTCTCGACATAGCGCAGACCGATGTTGCCGGTCAGGGTCACATCATCGCTGAAGGCCGTCTCGTAATCGGCGCGGACGTAGAAGGCGAGGGTCTGCTCGTCCACGTCGGAAATCTCGCCCGGAGTCCACGGGCCGCCGGGAACCACGTTGCCGCGGGCCGAGATCGGGAACCAGGCGTTCGGGGTCAGGGTATAGGCGGTGATGGCATTGGCCTGGGTGCGGATCGTGCCGTCCAGGTAATCCTGCACCAGGTTGTCGCCGCCGAAGAACCAGGCCGAGCCGTCACCCATCGGCGTCGGCGCATTGCCGCGCTGGAAGTTGTCGCCGAACGGGTTGTAGACGTTAGCCGATCCGGGGAAGTCCCTCACGTAGGCGCCGCCGCAGCCGAAGGCCTGGAAGTCCTGGCAGTTCCAATTGCCGCCGCGCCCGGTCCACGGGGCACCCAGGTTGCCCCAGTTGGAGAAATTGGCCGAACGGGTCACGCGGTTGCGGTCGCTCCAGCGGGCGCCGAAGCGGACGGCCCGCAGGAGGCCATCGTCGCTCACGTCCAACTCGGCATCGCCGCGCAGGGTGTAGAGATCACCCTCGTTGGCCACCTGGTTGTCTAACAGGAACCAGTAGAAAGTGCGCGAAGGATCGTTGAAGTAACTGGACGGCGAGCCGCTGGTGCCCGGTTCGAGGAATTCGACCAGCGGGGTCGATCCGGTGTTATCGATGCGCACATCGGTATAGGTCTGCATCGCGGAGATGAAGCCGTCCTCGGTGCGGTTCGAATTGATGTACTGGCCCTCGAAGTTTAGGCGCAGCCGATCAGTCAGTTCCAGGTCGATGTCGATTGAGACATCCTCGGTCATCGCGGTGTCTTCACGCTGGAATCGCAGCAGTTCGGTCGGAATGCCGCGGCCGCCGGTGAACGGCTGGAACTGAGTCAGCGTGCCAGCGCCGAACTGGTTGCCGATGAACACCGGGGTCGTTCCCGGTGCGATGGTCGGGAACAGGGCATCGTCGTTGACCAGCGCCAGCACGGCGAATTCGTTGAGCGTCGCTTCGGTTTCGGCGCGCAGATATTCGACGGTAACCAGGAAACGGCGGTCGGTGCTTTCGAACTGGCCGGCGGCGGAGAAGGCATTGCGGTCACGAGTCAGGTCGGTTGTCCGCACGCCCGCGCCCTTGGGCACGAAGACCGAATTGGCAGGCGGGAAGTTGCTCTCGTCGAACTGCACGCCGCCGCCGAAGCCGCCCGAACCCACCGGGCGCACGCGGATGCAGGGGCCATCAAGCGTGGAGGCGCGATAGCACGGATCGGTGATCTGCGAGGCGTCGGTGCGGGTCACCAACTCCTGTTCGGTATAGCCAAGCTGGAGGCCGAAGCTCCCAATGCCGGTCTCGAAAGTGTTCGAGGCGAGGATTGAGAAGCCCGGCGACCATTCGCCCGCCAGGTCGCCCACGTTGACTTCGGCCGTGCCGGCGATGTTGAAGCCGGGGTTGTCGAGCGGCTTGCGGGTGACGAGGTTGACCGTGCCGGACAGTCCGCCATCGATCATATCGGCGGTGGTGTTCTTGAACACCTCGACGCGGCCGAGCAGTTCGGGTGACACATCATTGAAGCTGAGTTCGCGCCCACCGTTGGCCGAGAAGATGTCGCGACCGTTGAGTTCCGAGCGGACGAAGTTGAGGCCGCGGATGATCACGCCCGAGCCTTCGACCGAGAAGCGGTCCGGGTCGTTGCGCTGCTCGAAGCGGCTGATGTTGACCCCAGGGACGCGCTGCAGGGCCTCGGCCACCGAACGGTCGGCCAGGGCACCGATGTCATCCGCGGTGATCACGTCGACGAAGGTGTCAGAATCTTCCTTGATGGTCTGTGCGTTTTCCAGCGCCGCGCGGTAACCGCTGACGACGATCACATCGTCGTCATTCAGTTCCTCCTCAGGGGCAGGGGCGTCCTGAGCGAAAGCCCCGGTGGAAACCGCCGCACACAGCGCCAGGCTGGAAACGGTAGCTAGCGAACGGACCCGATTCGCGGGCTTGAAAGTGGATAGTCGCACAGTTTTCTCCCCTCCGATGCGGACTTATATTGCCCCGGCATCCGCACAGACCACAGTTCCCCAGACTTGGGGCGTAATGTCTGTCTAGCACAAATGTTATCGTTCACAATCCAGAAAATGAACGTTCACAATTCTTCTCGGCCGGTGTAGCATTTATGCCCAGAGGGACCTTCAGCCGGGGTCGCCGCGCCCCATTGGTCCACTTGCAGGGCGCCAGCGAGCGGCTAGGCTACCCACAACGGGAGAGAACAGGTGCGCCAGGTTAGCGAACGCAGGCCAATCGAACATATCATTATCGTCGGTGGCGGCACCGCCGGGTGGATGACGGCGGCAGCCCTCTCGCGCCTGCGCAAGGGGCGAGAGCTGGCGATCACCCTGGTCGAGAGTGAGACCATCGGTACCGTGGGCGTAGGCGAGGCAACGATCCCGCCCTTCGTCGATTTCCAGCGCCTGCTGGAGATTGACGAGGCCGAAATGCTGGCCGCAGTGCAGGGCTCGTTCAAGCTGGGCATCCAGTTCGTCAACTGGGGCAAGATCGGCGACAGCTACATCCATCCCTTCGGCAATTACGGCTACGCGATCGGCGGCCTGTCGTTCCACCACGTGTGGCACCACTTCAAGGCGCATGGCGACAAACGCCCGATCCAGGTGTTCAACGCCGAAACGATTGCCGCCTTCTTCGGCAAGTTCGCCAAGACCGATGCCCTCAGGCGCGATGACCTGCCGCCGATCAACTATGCCTATCATCTCAATGCCACGGCCTATGCCGCCTACCTGCGCGCCTATGCCGAAAAGCGCGGCGTCGTGCGGCTGGAAGGCAAGGTGGCCAATGTGGCGCTCGATGGCGAAAGCGGCTTCGTGCGCTCCATCACCATGGAGGGCGGCAAGGAGATCGAGGGCCAGCTGTTCATCGATTGCTCGGGCTTTCGCGGCCTGCTGATCGAGCAGGCACTGCACACCGGTTACGAGGAATGGAGCCAGTGGCTGCCGTGCAACCGCGCCGTGGCCCTGCCGTGCAAGCGCGACGATGGCAGCCCGCCCCCGCCCTTCACCCGCGCCACCGCGCACAAGGCCGGATGGCAGTGGCAGGTGCCGCTGCAGCATCGCAACGGCAATGGCCACGTCTATTGCGACGCCTTCATGGACGCGGACGAGGCGACCGATATCCTGCTGGCCAACATTGCCGGCAAGCCCACCGCCGATCCCAACCACCTGCGCTTCGTCGCTGGACGGCGCAAGAAATTCTGGAACAAAAACGTCATTGCAGTGGGGCTGGCCGGCGGTTTCATGGAACCACTCGAATCAACCTCGATCCACCTGATCAACACGGCGATCAACAAGCTGGTCTCGTTGATCTCGCTCGACGGCGTGACGCAAGCGCAGGAAGATGCCTTCAACCGCCTGACAACGCGCGAATACGTGCGCATCCGGGATTTCCTGATCCTGCATTACAACACCACCACCCGCGACGATTCCGAGTTCTGGAACTATTGTCGCACGATGAGCGTGCCCGACAGCCTGACCGAGAAGGTCGAGCTTTTCCGCACCAACGGCCAGATCTTCCGCGAGGAGGACGAACTGTTCACCGAGACCAGCTGGGCAGCGGTGATGATGGGCCAGGGGATCACCATGCAGGGCCACAACGCGATGGCCGAAACGCTGGACCGGGCCGCGACCGCACGCGAGCTCGACGAGATCGAGAAGTCGGTCCGCTTCCTCGTCCAATCGATGCCCGGCCACGGCGAATTCCTCGCCCGTTACTGCCCCGCGCCGATGGTCTGACTCGGGCGCCCCGGTGGTCAAGCCGCTCGATGACATGGCCCGGCAATTCGGTACCGCGATCCTCGTCGTCACGCATGACGAGAAAATCATCCCGACCTTTGGGCGGCTGTACAGCATTCGCGACGGCGTGACTGGGGCCTGCCAAACCAAATGCACCGGTAGCAAAAGTGTTTTGACGTCCCCCCGGTTTCTTCCTCCAGTTTGAATGAGAGTTTCCCGGTAATGTGATCCTCGTATTGAAAGAGCAGATCGCCTGCGAGTTGAAGCAGGCGGAAACGGCAACACCGGCGGTGGAGGTGCTGCGCCGGATGGGGATTTCGGAGCAGACGTTTTACCGCTGGAAGAAGCTTTATGGCGGGCTTGGAGAAGGCGAACTGCGCCGGTTGAAGCAGCTTGAGGACGAGAACCGGAAGCTCAAGCACCTGGCCGCGGACCTCAGCCTGGACAAGCATGTCCTCCAGGACTTGCTGTCAAAAAAGTCTGAGGCCTGCTCGGCCGCGCGAGATCGTCCGGTATGTCCAGAACTGCGCGGGACAGACAGCGAAATTCCCGTGTTCGCACTAACGGGAATCCATCACCAAATGACGGGAGCCCATCCCGCTCCTTGATCATGCCAACGATCTGCTCCCCGGTGAAACGAATCTTCCTCATTCATCTGCTCCTTCGCGCGGGGCAGAATCTACATCAAATCGAGGAATGAAGCGTCCCGGGTTTTCCGGAGGCGGTTTCATTTGAGTCATGCGACCATATCGAGGGTCTCTCGGGCTGCATAGTAGTTCGCTTCGGCCTCGGCGGGTGGGATATGCCCGATAGGGCCGAACAGGCGGTGATTGTTGAACCAATCGACCCAGCGCAGGGTTGCCATTTCCACGGCCGACACGCTGGGCCATGATCGCTGCCGCCAGATCACTTCTGCTTTGTAGAGACCGTTGATCGTCTCGGCCAAGGCATTGTCGTAGCTGTCGCCGACGCTGCCCACCGACGGGACGAGGTTGGCCTCTGCGAGGCGCTGGGTGTAGTTCATGGCGAGGTATTGGGTTCCCCTGTCACTGTGATGGATCAGCCCGTCCTCGGCACTTGGTCTGCGGGCATGGATCGCCTGCTCAAGGGCATCGAGCACGAAGCCCGCCGTGGCGCTGGTGCTGACCTTCCAGCCCACGATCCGCCGAGCGTAGGCATCGATTACGAAGGCGACGTAGACGAACCCTGCCCAGGTATGGACATAGGTAAAGTCGACCACCCACAGAGCGTTCGGTCGGCTGACGCGGAACTCGCGGTTGACCTTGTCCAGCGGGCACGGGGCCTTCGGGTTGCTGACGGTAGTGACCGTCGTCTTGCCCCGCCGCACGCCTGCCAGCCCCATGACCCGCATCAGCCGCTCCACGGTGCACTTGGCGACCGCCACGCCTTCGCGGCGCAACTGATGCCAGACCTTGCGTGTGCCGTAGAGGCCAAAGCTCGCATCGTGGACACGCTTGATGGCCTCGCGCAGCTCGTCGTCGCGCCGGGCACGGGCCGGTCGCCTGCCGGGATCGGCAAGCCGGGCAGCATGCTCGTGATAGGAGGACGGGGCGATCGCCAGTTCCCGGCAGATCGGCTCGATACCCAGTTCCTCGCGGTGCGTGTCGATGAACGACATCACCATTTGCCGTGGCGGTCGAGCTCCGCCTGAGCAAAATATGCCGA
>VFQM010002365.1_pt1 | contig 14096 bp, 14 predicted proteins | sample 3512391 | NCBI WGS metagenome assembly VFQM01 (sample SAMN10412369, study PRJNA504923) | tailings metagenome | isolation source: Replicate 1 from Balatoc abandoned mine | place: Philippines
ACGCGCTCCTGCATTTCCTTCGCCGCCTTGTTGGTGAAGGTGATGGCGGCGATGTTCGACGGCTTCATGCCGCAGTCCTGGATCAGGTAGGCGATCTTCTGCGTGATGACGCGCGTCTTGCCCGAGCCGGCGCCGGCCAGCACCAGCAGCGGGCCGTCGAGATAGCGGATGGCTTCACGTTGGGGGGCGTTGAGTTGCGCAGACATGAGTTGTACGGGCTGAGGCGGGATGGGAAGGCGTCCGGCGGGAGGCAAAAATGAAGCGCCCCGGGGAACCGGGGCGCTATGCATGACGGAACGTCGCGAATTTTACCGCAAGCGGCTCAGGCCTGTTCGTCGATATGTTCGCTGTCTACCAGCCGGCGGACCTTCGGGTCGATCGTTTGCAGCACGCGCAGTGCATCGGGACCGAGTCGTCCGAGCTCCTCGACGACCTCCTGGATGCCCGGCTCCTGATCGATGCTCCCGGCCTGCGGCAGCCGTTCCTCGGCGGCGGCAAGTTCCTCGTAGAGGGAGCGCCGCCGGTCTGCCTCGACATCGCGCTCAAGCTGTACCGGCTGCACTGCCGTCCGCGATGCCGGACGCACATGGTCTGTCGTTTCGTGTGCCACTGGCGGTGAGGTGGTGGGGCGAATGCTGTTCATCGGCTTTCTCCATCGGCTTCTCAATTAACTAACGTCATGATTTGTCGTAGCTTTAGCTTCGGTTCGAACGGACTTCCGCGATAGCCAGAGCGGGCCGGGATCATTCCACCGAGAAAATCGACCTTGCCGTTCCCGGCTCGGACGGCTACACATAATCCATGGGGCATGCGCCCCTCATCGCTTGAATGGGGAGGAGACAACATGGGAGACGCGAGCGAATTCGATCGGGTGAGCCGTCACTACGCGGTGCAGTCGCTGATGAATGCCTGTTACTTCGAGACCATGCATGTGGCGGCAAGTTTCCTTCACGGTCGCCGACCGGAGTGTTCGTGCCGTCCCGGCAAGGTGGCCAACGAGTTGAAGAATAATGGCTTACTGCCGGAAGAAGGCTTGGCAACGCTCCACGAAAGCTGCCAGAAGTGCCGGCTGGCACTGGATTCGGCTGCTGCCGCCTGGGAACAGGGTGAGATGAACGAACTGCGTGCCCGTCTGGCGGAGTACCGCTCGGTAGCGAAAGCGGTGAGAACGGAACTCGTTCGATTGGCACGTTGATCTTGTCTATGCGGCGGCCGGGTGACCCCTGCCGCCGTCGGTTTTGCCTCTTTTGAAATTGACAGCAGAGAGTTGCACCGATAAATTACTGACCGGTCAGTCATTAATCGGTGTGTTTCGTGTCGTCCCAGACTCCAAGCCTTGAAATTCCGTTTGCCGCTGCGCATGAAAGTGTCGAACCTGCTGGCCAGCGTCCACGTGCGCGGCGCAAGGAGGCGCGTCCATCCGAGCTCACCGCGGCTGCACTCGAACTCTTCGTGGAGAGGGGGTTTGCTGCCACGAGGCTCGACGACATTGCCGCGCGCGCCGGTGTTTCGAAAGGAACGCTCTACCTCTACTTTGACAGCAAGGAAGCGCTGTTCAAGGCCGTCATCGAGGAAGGCATCGTCCCGGCGCTGGCCGCAGCCGAGCAGCGAATCTCGTCCTACGAAGGCAGCAGCGCCGAGCTTCTCCGCGAACTCCTGCTGGGCTGGTGGCAACAGATCGGCAGTACCCGCCTCGGTGGAGTACCGAAACTCATCATTTCCGAGTCGAGGAATTTCCCGGATGTCGCCCAGTACTACCACGATCACGTCATCCATCGCGGGCGGTCGTTGCTCCGCTTCGCCCTGAGCAGAGGGGTTGCGGGCGGCGAATTCCGGCCGCTCGATATTGAGTCCTGCATCGACGTCATCATCGCTCCGCTGTTGATGCTGATCGTCTGGCGTTATTCCCTGTGCATCTGTGGGAACGACATCAACCCCGATCGTTATCTCGACACGCACTTCGACATCCTGATCAGGGGGCTCGCCACGGATCCTGCAGGGGCCTCCGGAAAATGATCGGCGCCAGGAAAACTGCAGCCGGGCTGCTTGCTGCGATCGCAATTCTTGGCCTCGGCGCATGCACGCGCGAGGAGCCGAAACCGACCAAGCTCCGGCCGGTGCTGACCGCCGTGGTCGGCACATCGACCGCCGCCGACATGCTGACGTTCAGCGGCGAGATTCGTTCCCGCATCGAGCAGACGCTCGCCTTTCGCGTTCCGGGAAAGATCGCGGCGCGCAAGGTCGATGCCGGAAGTGTCGTCCGCTCCGGCGACCTTCTGGTGCAACTGGATCCAGTCGATACGGCTCTCGCATCCGATGCCGCCGAAGTCCAGCGACGCCTCGCCGATGCGGATCTGCGCCGCTTCCGCGAACTGCGAGATCGGAATTTCGTCAGCCAGGCTGCGCTCGATGCGCGCGAAACGGCGCTGAAGGCAAGCACCGCACAGGCCGACCTGGCACGGAACCAGGCGAGCTATACCCGCCTGCATGCCGACCAGGGCGGGGTTGTGGCCGCGGTTCTGGCCGAGGTTGGCCAGGTCGTCGCCGCAGGCCAGCCCATCCTGCGCCTTGCCCGACCGGACGCTCCGGAAGTCGCGATTTCGATACCCGAGGCAAGGGTGGCGGACGTGCGCAAGCTCGGAGAAATAGAAATCGAACTGTGGTCCGACCGTTCCCGAACCTATCGCGGCCGCCTTCGTGAACTCGGGGCTGTTGCCGATCCGGCGACGCGGACCTTCGCTGCAAGAGTGGCGATCGAATCGCCGGATGCAGCAATAGTGCTGGGAATGACGGCGAACGTCCGTTTTAGTTCTGCGCAGAGATCGAGACTTCACGTGCCGTTGAGCGCCCTGTTCCAGCAAGACGGCAAGCCTGCCGTTTGGCTGGTCGGGCAGGATTCGACCGTGCAGTTGCGGCCGGTTGAGGTTGCTCGCTACACAGCCGATTCCGTCGAGCTTGCAGCGGGCCTGCAAAACGGGGACAGAATCGTTGTCGCCGGCGTGCACAAGCTCGCAGCTGGCGAAACGATACGTGTCGCTGAGCGAAACCAGGAAGGAAGTCTGGTCGAGCCCGTGCAGCAATGAGACACCTGAATCTCTCGGAATGGGCGTTGCGCCATCGCTCGATGGTGCTCTACCTGATCGTCGTGCTGATGGTCGCGGGCGCCATTTCCTATTTCAAGCTCGGTCGAGCCGAGGATCCGGACTTCACCTTCAAGGCGATGGTCGTTCGCACCCTCTGGCCAGGCGCAACGGCCCGCGAGGTCGAGCAGCAGGTTACCGAGCGGCTCGAAAAGAAACTCCAGGAAACTCCCTGGGTGGACGTCATCCGATCCAGCTCCCGTTCGGGGGAGTCGATGATCTTCGTGCTGCTCAAGGACTATACGCCGAAGAAGGAAGTGCCCAACGCGTGGTACGAGGTCAGGAAAAAGCTCGACGACATCCGCCATACCTTGCCGCCGGGTGTGCAAGGGCCGTTTGCCAACGACGAATTTGGCGACACCTTCGTCAATATCTTTGCGCTTACCGGCGACGGTTTCGACCACGGTGCGCTGCGGCGGCATGCAGACGAGCTTGCCCGCGAGTTGCGTCAGGTCGCCGACGTCAAGAAAGTCGAGCTGATCGGTGTCCAGGACGAGAAGATTTATGTGGAAATATCCCATGCCAAGCTGGCCAGCCATGGTTTGACCGCAGCTCAGCTGGCCGATGCGCTGGTGCGCCAGAACGCGATGCAGCCAGCCGGATTCTTCGAAACCGGAACCGATCGAATCCGCCTGCGCGTCGACGGCGACCTCGCCGGGGTGGCGGGCGTACGTGAGGTGCCGATCGCCGCGAACGGCAGGCTGTATCGCCTTGGCGATATTGCTGACGTTCGTCGCGGACTTGTCGATCCGCCGGCGCCAATGATGCGGGTTCGTGGCCAGGATGCCGTCGGCATCGCCGTCGCGATGAACAAGGGGGGAGATGTGATCCATCTCGGGGAGCGCCTCAAGCTCGAGGTCGCCCGCCTGCAGAAGGACCTGCCCACCGGACTCGATCTTCATGTCGTGGCCGATCAGCCGGAGATCGTCCAGCAGTCGATTCGCCTCTTCGTCTTCTCGCTGGCAGAAGCCATCGCGATCGTCCTGGCGGTGTCCTTCCTCAGTCTCGGCTTGCGTACTGGCGCCGTCGTCGCTTTGTCGATCCCGCTGGTGCTGGCCGTGACCTTTCTGCTCATGCTTGTGTTCGGGATCGACCTGCAGCGGATTTCGCTGGGCGCCCTGGTCATTGCGCTCGGCTTGCTGGTCGACGACGCGATCATTGCTGTCGAGATGATGGTCGTGAAGATGGAGCAGGGATGGGACCGCTTCCGGGCGGCCACCTTCGCCTACACGTCGACGGCTTTCCCGATGCTGACCGGTACGTTGATCACCGCTGCCGGCTTCACGCCGGTCGGTTTCGCCCGCTCGGCCGCCGGCGAGTACACCTTCTCGATCTTTGCCGTGGTCACCATTGCCCTGCTGGTTTCTTGGCTGGTGGCGGTCGTCTTTACCCCCTATCTCGGCTACAAGCTGCTCGATCCGAAGAAGCTGGTCGCCAAGGCTCAGCGTCACGGCGAGAACATCTACGACACGCCGTTCTATCGGCGCTTCCAGGCATTGGTCGACGGGTGCGTCCGTTTCCGCTGGCGGGTCATCGCGGCCACAGTGCTGGCCTTTGTCCTGGCGCTGGTCGCTTTCGGCGCCGGTGTGCAGAAGCAGTTCTTCCCGGCCTCCAGCCGCCCGGAATTGCTGATCGACCTGTGGTTGCCGCAGGGTGCATCGCTCAAGGCGACCGAGACAGTAACCAAAAAGGTCGAGCGTCTGCTGCTGGACAACGCCGACATGGCAAAGTCGGTGAAGGAGGTGGCGTCGTACATCGGCAACGGCAGCCCGCGCTTCTATCTGCCGCTCGACCTCAAGCTGTTTCACGACAATTTCGCGCAACTGGTGATCACGACCCATGACATCGAAGCCCGCGAGGATCTGAAGACTCGACTCGAGTCGGCGTTTGCCAGCGAGAACGGCGAATGGACCGCCGTACGCGCGCGAGTGCTCAGGCTGGAGAACGGGCCGCCGGTCGGTTACCCGATCCAGTTCCGGGTTTCCGGTGACGATATCCGCGAGTTGCGCCGTGCCGCCGCCGCGGTGGCCGAGATCATGCGCGCAAGTCCGCACACTGCCGATATCAGCTTCGACTGGAACGAGATGGCCAAATCCGTACGCCTCGAAGTCGACCAGGAGCGGGCGCGGGCTCTGGGCGTTTCGACGCAGGACCTCTCCCTCGCACTGCAGACTGTCCTGGTGGGGGCGACAGTGACGCAGATGCGGGAGCGTGACCAGTCTATCGACGTCGTCATTCGCGCCAGCGCAACCGAGCGCAGGGACCTGTCCGGACTGGGTGACATCAACGTGCCGACGGCGACTGGCCGTCACGTACCTCTCGCCCAGGTCGCAAAAATCCATTACGAACTGGAAACCGGGCAGATCTGGCGACGCAATCGGCTGCCAACGGTGACGGTCATGGCGGATATCCGCGACAACATGCAGGCGCCGGTCGTTTCTGCGTTGATCAATCCGCAGCTCGATGCCGTGCGTGCCACGCTGCCTCCGGGATTCCGCATCGAGCTGGGTGGAACGACCGAAGAGTCGGCCAAAGGTGAAGCGTCGATCAAGGCCGTAATGCCGATCATGCTGCTTGCAGTCGTTACGCTGCTGATGATTCAACTGCAGAGTATCGGCCGCACGCTGATGGTCCTGCTGACGGCGCCGCTCGGTTTGATCGGCGTGGCCATGGCGCTGCTTGTCTTCAACGTTCCCTTCGGCTTCGTGGCCAACCTGGGGGTGATCGCGCTTTCTGGAATGATCATGCGCAATTCGGTGATTCTGGTCGACCAGATCGAGCAGGACGAGAAGGCAGGCAAGCCGACCTGGGAGGCCATCGTCGGGTCGACCGTGCGCCGCTTCCGGCCGATCATGCTCACGGCGGCGGCGGCTATCCTCGCCATGATTCCGCTGACGCGCAGTGTCTTCTGGGGGCCGATGGCCGTTGCCATCATGGGTGGGCTGGTCGTGGCGACGGCACTGACCCTGCTCTTCCTGCCGGCGCTTTATGCGGCCTGGTACCGGGTTACCCCTGAAACAAGGCGCGCGCCCCGCGAGGTATAATCCCGTTTTCTTTGGCTATCAACATTAGCTGCGGCTAATATATATGTGACGGGGTTAGCAATGAACATGGCGGTCAACATGGATATGGAACAGGCACGCTTCAACATGATCGAGCAGCAGATCCGCCCGTGGGAGGTGCTGGATCCGGTCGTTCTCGGTCTGCTGTCGACGGTGAGGCGCGAGGATTTCGTGCCGGAAGGCAGCCGTGCGCTGGCCTTTGCCGACGTCGAGTTGCCGCTCCAGAACGGCGCCACCATGCTGGAACCCAAGGTTGAGGCCCGTTTGCTTCAGGAGGTCGGCGTCAAGGAAGGTGACAAGGTTCTCGAGATCGGCACCGGCAGTGGCTACATGGCTGCGCTGCTGGCCTCTCGCGCTGCGTCGGTCACCTCGATCGAAATCGACGGCCCCCAGCTCGAGATTGCCCGCCAGAATCTGGCCCGCGCCGGGATCACGAACGTCAACCTGGCGAAGGGTGACGGCGCTCGCGGCTGGTCGGCGGGAGCACCCTACGACGTCATCGTCGTCTCTGGCTCGGTGCCCGCACTGGCGAACGAAATGTTGCAGCAACTCAAGGTAGGCGGCCGCCTGGTGGCGATCGTCGGCGAGGCGCCGGCGATGGAAGCGCAACTGGTGACGCGTACCGGCGAAGCCACCTTCAATACCGTGAACCTGTTCGAAACCGTGACGGCGCCGCTGAAGAACGCCGTCCAGCGCGAGCAGTTCGTCTTCTGATTCCCGCGGAGGGCAATGCGACAGATCTCGGCAAGCGAACTCGCGGACTGGCTGGCGGCTGCCGGCCGCAACGAGCGCCCCGGGCCCGTGCTGCTCGACGTGCGCGAACCGTGGGAACAGGCGATCTGTCGCATCGAGGGCGCGCTCGCGATGCCGATGGGCAGCGTGCCGGCGCGCCAGCAGGAACTCGATCCGGACGCCGAGACGGTGGTCGTCTGCCACCATGGCGTCCGTTCCCTTCAGGTTGCGCTCTTCCTCGAGCGCAACGGCTTTGCTTCCGTCCACAACCTCAGCGGCGGCGTCGCGGCCTGGGCCGACGACGTCGATCCGTCGATGCCACGCTACTGACCAGCGGGTTCCTGCCATGCCCTCGATGAAAAAGCTCACCCTCCTCCTTGCCGCCGCCTGCTTCGCCGGCAGCGCCGGCGCCGCCGACCTGCTGCAGGTCTACCGACTGGCACTGGACAACGACCCGCAGTTCCTCGCCGCCCGCCACCAGGCCGACGCCGGCCGCGAGAAGGAGGCGCAGGGGTTGTCCGGCCTGTTGCCGACGCTCGGCGCCTCGGCCAAGACGCAGTGGAACGATCTCGAGCGCAGCGTTAGCGGCAGCGCTATCACCTCGAAGGCCGAATACAGCAGCCGCGGCTACACGGTGACGCTGACGCAGCCGCTGTTCCGCTGGCAGAACGTGGTCGCCTGGCAGCAGGGCAGGATGCAGGCGGCGCAAGCCGAGACGCAGTTCGCGCAGGCCCGGCAGGACATCATCCTGCGCGTCGCGCAGGCCTACTTCGACGTGCTCTACGCCGAGGAAAACCTGCGTGCGCTGCAGGCGCAGAAGAAGGCGATCGCGCAGCAGCTGGAGCAGGCGAAGAAGAACTTCGAGGTCGGCACCGCGACCATCGTCGATACGCACGAGGCGCAGTCGCGCTTCGACCTGGCGACGGCGCAGGAGATCGCCGCCGACAGCGACCTCGAGATCAAGCGTCGGGCACTGGAAGTGGTGATCGGTCGCGATCCGGGGGCGCTCGCGCAGCTGCGCGACAAGGCGGCGCTGGAGCGGCCGCAGCCGGACGCGATGGCGCCTTGGGCCGAGGCCGCCGAGCAGGACGCGATCGCGGTGCAGCTGCAGCAGCTGGCGCTGGAAGTCGCCGCCAAGGAAGTCGAGAAGAACCGCGCCGGCCACTATCCGACGCTGGATGCCGTCGTCGCCCACGACAACGCGGCGCAGAACGCGACGCTGCCCATACTCGGGACGAGGTTCGCGTCGGGCTACGAGACGCGCTCGACGACCGCCGCGCTGCAGCTGAACATCCCGCTCTACCAGGGCGGCCTGGTCAACTCGAAGACGCGCGAGGCGGCAGCCAACCGCGAGGCCGCCCGCCAGCAGCTCGAGGCCGCCCGCCGCAACGCGGCGCAGGCGGCGCGCCAGGCCTACCTCGGCGTCGCCAACGGTACCGCGCAGGTGGCGGCGCTGCAGGCGGCGCTGGTATCCAGCCAGAGCTCGCTGGAATCGAACCGCCTCGGCTACGAGGTCGGCGTGCGCATCAGCATCGACGTGTTGAACGCCGAGCAGCAGCTCTACGCGACCCGCCGCGACCTGGCCAAGGCGTGGTACGACACGCTGCTGGCGCAGCTGCGGCTGAAGGCAGCGGTCGGTACGCTGGAAGAAGCCGACCTGGCCAAGGTCAACGCGCTGCTCGTGCAGTAAGCGTCGCCAGCAGCGCCATCGTCCGCGCCGTCGCGCCCTGGTGGGCACGGCTGAAGGCGATGGCCTTCTCCTTCATGCCGATCCGTCGTTCAGGGTGCGCGAGAATGTCCTCGACCGTTGACGCCAAGTCGTCGGCGCCGCCAATCCGGATCGCCGCGCCGCAGGCCACCGCGTCGTCGGCCGCCTGCGCGAAGTTGAAGGTGTGCGGGCCGACGATCACCGGGCAGCCGCAGGCCGCCGCCTCGATCAGGTTCTGCCCGCCGAAGGGCAGCAGCGAGCCGCCGATCAGTGCCAGGTCGGCGGCTGCGTAATAGCTCGCCATCTCGCCCATGCTGTCGCCCAGCCAGACCTGCGTGCCGGCGTCCGGAAACTCCTCCAGGCTGCGCCGCTTCAGCGTCAGGCCGCGCGCGCCGGCCAGCGCGGCGACTTCGTCGAAGCGCTGCGGGTGGCGCGGGACGAGGATCAGCAGCGCGTTCGCCAACGCCAGCCGGGCGAAGGCGTCGAGGACCCGCGCCTCCTCGCCGTCGCGCGTCGATGCCGCCAGCCACACCGGGCGGCCGCCGATCTCGGCGCGCCAGTTGGCGCCGCGGGCGAGCTTCGCCGCATCCGGCGTGACGTCGAACTTGAGGTTGCCGGTGAGCTGCGGCGCGCGTGCGCCGACGCTGGCGAGCCGTTCCGCGTCGTCGGCGGTCTGCGCGGCGACCAGGTCGAGCGCGGCGAAGGCCGGCGCCACCAGCGCGGCGAAGCGCCGGTAGCCGCGCTGCGACCTCGCCGACAGGCGGGCGTTCACCAGCGCCAGCGGGATGCCGCGCGCCTTCGCCGCGGCGATGACGTTCGGCCACAGCTCGGTTTCCATGAAGATGCCGATCTCCGGCCGGAAACGGTCGAGGAAGCGCGCCGCCGCGTCCGGCAGGTCGTAGGGCAGGTAGGCCTGGACGACGCGGCCGGGGTGGCGGTCGACGTACATCTTCCCGGTCTCGCGCCCGGTCGGCGTCATGTGCGTGAGCAGCAGCGCGTGCCGCGGGTGGGCGGCGAGCAGCGCCTCGACCAGCGGCTCGGCGGCGCGCGTCTCGCCGACCGAGACGGCGTGCAGCCAGAGCAGCGGGGCTTGCGGTCGTTGCGGATAGAAGCCGTAGCGCTCACCGACGTGCTGCCGGTACTCCGGCTGCTTGCGTCCGCGTACGAGCAGGCGCAGCCAGACCAGCGGCTGCGCCAGGTAGAAGGCGAGCGAATAGAGCAGGCGGGCGATCATGCGTGCAGTGCCTGGGTGACGGTGGCGAGCACTTCGCTCGCAGAGGGGGATTCCCCCTTGTTGCCGATATTCCGGAAGAAGCCGGCGCTTACTACGCCGGTCAGCGCGGGGTCGGTTGCGGTGTAGATTGCCACTGTTGGTATGTTCAGCGCGGCGGCGAGGTGGGCGAGGCCGGTATCGACGCCGATGGCCACCTTTGCCCTGCCGATGACGCCGGCGAGTTCGTGGATCGTCAGCGGCGGGGCGACGATGGCTCCTGGAATTGCGCCAGCGATTCGTTGCGCGCGGGCCCGCTCGACCGCGTTGCCGGCCGGCAGAACAGGTACCAGGCCGTTGCGGGTCAGCTCGCGGCCGAGTGCCATCCAGCCGGCTTCGGGCCACAGCTTGTCGTCACGACTGGTGGCCGTGAGCAGCACGGCGATCGGCGTGGATGGCAGCCAGGGCGCTGCACAGGTCGGCGCTGCAATCCCGTAATCGAGCGAAACCGGCAGCGCGTAGCCGAAGGCGGCTGCAGCAAGGCGGCGGTTGCGTTCGACGGCATGCAGGTCGCGTGCTACGGCATAGGACTGGTCGTAAAAATGGGCCGCAATCGGCTCGCGGGCTGAGCCCTTGTCGAGGCCGAGACGGCGGCCACGGGCCAGTCGACTGATCAGCGCGCTCTTCAACAAACCCTGGGTGTCGAGAATTGCGTCGTAGCGGCTGCTGGCGAGGCGGTGACGCAGCGCCCCGATCTCCTGCCAGGTCACGCCGGAGAAAAGGTGCTTGCGCCAGCGGCGGATGGCGACCGGGATCGTTTCGCGTACGGTGGGCGAGAGGCGAGGAATGTCGGCGAAGGATTCTTCGACGCACCAGTCGATCTCGATGCCGGGAAACTGCCGGCCGAGATCGGCTGCCACCGGCAGGTTATGGATGACGTCGCCGAGCGAGGAAGTTTTGACCAGCAGGATGCGCATCGCAGGTAAAATAAGGCCCTTTGCCCCGGCAAAGGCCGCATTATAAGGGATCGTCTTCGGGTGAACCGTCAAGCTAGCGTGTTTCTGTCATCTGCGTTGTGCGCTGAAAGGTGCGTCGTCAGCGTGCAGGATGAGGTCCGTCGATGAAAGTGCTGGTCACGGGCGGCGCGGGCTACATCGGCTCGCATACCTGCGTCGAACTGCTGTCTGCGGGGTGCGATGTCGTTGTCTATGACAACCTCTCCAACTCAAAGAACGAATCGCTACGCCGTGTCGCCCGCATTACGGGACGTTCGCCGGAGTTTGTCCGGGGGGACGTGCGTGATGGCTTGGCACTGCGCAAGGTGTTCGCCGATCACCGCTTCGATGCCGTGATCCACTTTGCAGGGCTGAAGGCCGTCGGGGAATCCGTCGAAAAGCCACTCGCGTATTACGACAACAACGTGACCGGGAGCCTCTCCTTGCTGCAGGCGATGGATGCTGCTGATGTGCGCACGCTGGTTTTCAGTTCGTCTGCTACCGTTTATGGCGATCCTGCTTCGGTGCCGATCAGGGAGGATTTTCCACTGTCGGCAACGAACCCCTACGGCCGCAGCAAACTGATGGTCGAGGAAATCCTGCGCGACCTGGCTCTGGCCGATGGGCGCTGGAGCCTGGGGATCCTGCGTTATTTCAATCCGGTTGGAGCGCACGAATCCGGTCTGATCGGCGAAGACCCGGCCGGCATTCCGAACAACCTGATGCCGTTCATCAGTCAGGTGGCTGTCGGCAGGCGGCCGGAGCTGTCGGTTTTCGGCGATGACTACCCGACCCCCGATGGTACGGGGGTACGTGACTACATCCATGTGGTCGACCTGGCACGGGGGCATGTGAAGGCGCTTCAGGCGCTGCAAAAGCGTGCGGGTGCAATGACGATCAACCTGGGTACAGGTCGTGGATATTCGGTTCTGGAAATGGTGGCGGCTTTTTCCCGGGCAAGCGGCAAGAAGGTGCCCTATCGCATCGCGCCGCGTCGCCCCGGCGATATCGCCGCCTGCTATGCCGACCCGGCTTGTGCGGCGGATGTCCTCGGCTGGCGGGCGGAACTCGGCCTGGATCGAATGTGCGCAGACGCATGGCGCTGGCAGTCAATGAATCCGGACGGCTACGGTGCCGCGGACTGAACAGAAAGCAGTGGGGAAAAGCAAATGACCATTCTGGTTACCGGCGGTGCCGGCTTTATCGGCGCGAATTTCGTTCTCGACTGGTTTGCCCAGTCCGACGAGACCGTCGTCAACCTCGACAAGCTGACCTACGCCGGCAACCTGGAAAATCTGCGCGCGCTGCAGGGCAACGCGAAGCACGTCTTCGTGCGCGGCGACATCTGCGACCGCGAGGTGGTGAATGCCCTGCTTCTGCAGCACCGGCCGCGCGCCATCGTCAGCTTCGCGGCAGAGAGCCATGTCGATCGTTCGATCCATGGACCGGGCGAGTTCATCCAGACCAACATCGTCGGTACCTTCACTCTGCTCGAGTGTGCCCGTGCCTACTACGCTGCCTTGAGCGACGAGGAAAAACAGGGGTTCCGCTTCCTGCACGTCTCCACCGACGAGGTCTATGGCTCGCTGAAGTCGGACGATCCGCCCTTTGCCGAGACCAATCCCTACCAGCCGAACAGCCCGTACTCGGCGTCGAAGGCCGCCTCGGACCATCTCGTCCGTGCCTATCACCATACCTACGGGATGCCGGTGCTGACGACGAACTGCTCGAACAACTACGGCCCCTACCAGTTCCCGGAAAAGCTGATTCCGCTGATCATCCACAACGCGCTCGCCGGCAAGCCGCTGCCGATCTACGGCGATGGCCAGCAGATTCGCGACTGGTTGTACGTGGGCGACCACTGCGCGGCGATCCGTCGCGTACTGGCCGACGGCCGCTGCGGTGAGGTGTACAACATCGGCGGCTGGAACGAGATGCCGAACCTGCAGATCGTGCATACGCTGTGCGACCTGCTCGACGCGGCACGGCCGAAGGCGACGGGCTCTTATCGCGACCAGATCACTTACGTGACCGATCGCCCCGGCCACGATCGGCGCTACGCGATCGATGCCAGGAAAATCGAGCGCGAGCTGGGCTGGCGCCCGGCAGAGACCTTTGACACCGGCATCCGGAAGACGGTGCAGTGGTATCTCGACAACGCCGACTGGGTGGCCGACGTGACCTCCGGTGCGTACCGGCAGTGGACGGACATCAATTACGGAAGTCGTAATGCCTGAGATCAGCCGCTTCCTCGGTATCATCATCTACATGAACTTTGCGGATCATCCTTTGCCGCATTTCCATGCCCGCTACGGCGATTACGAAATCACAGTCGAAATCGAATCGGGGGTGATTCGAGGGGAATTCCCGAAGCGTGCGCTGCGCGCCGTTCTGGAGTGGGCGGAAATGCACCAAGCTGAATTGATGGGGGATTGGGAATTGGCGCAGGCCCGTCGTCCGTTGCTGCCAATTGCGCCGCTGGAGTAAGCGAGATGGCGATCCTTCTACATACTGAAATTGTCGAGCCCCGGCCGGGGCATCGCTTGTTCGTGCGGTTCAACACTGGCGTTTCCGGTGAAATCGATCTGGGTGCGGAATTGTGGGGCGAAATGTTCGAACCACTGCGCGACGAAGCGTTGTTCATGAGTGCGCATCAGGATGCGGTGATAGGGACGGTGGTTTGGGCGAACGGCGCCGACCTGGCGCCAGAATACCTGCTCGATCTGCTGCAGAAGCAGACCCGCGACGCGGCATGACCCCGATCCTGCTCTTCGGCAGCAACGGCCAGGTTGGCTGGCAGTTGCAGCGCTCGCTGTCGCCATTGGGGACGGTGACGGCCGTCGATCATGCGCAGTGCGACCTTGCCGATCCGGCGGCGATCCGCTCGCTGATCGAGCGGATCCGACCGAAGCTGATCGTCAATGCAGCGGCTTATACCGCAGTCGATCGTGCCGAGAGCGAGCCGGAACTGGCGTGCGCGGTCAACGCGGTGGCGCCGTCAGTGATGGCCGAGGCCGCAAAACCGCTCGGAGCGCTCCTCGTCCATTATTCGACCGACTACGTATTTGACGGCAGCAAGGATTCGCCCTACGTCGAAACCGATCCGACCTGCCCGATGTCGGTCTACGGCACGACCAAGCGTGACGGCGAAGACGGCATCCTGGCCGTCGGCGGCCGGGCACTGATCTTCCGAACCAGCTGGGTGTTCGGCGCGCGCGGCCACAATTTCGTGAAGACGATCCTGCGCCT
>VFQM010002370.1_pt1 | contig 14050 bp, 9 predicted proteins | sample 3512391 | NCBI WGS metagenome assembly VFQM01 (sample SAMN10412369, study PRJNA504923) | tailings metagenome | isolation source: Replicate 1 from Balatoc abandoned mine | place: Philippines
AGATGACCTGCCGCGGCCGCGACTTCGGCGCCGCCGTCGCGCGCGCCCGCCGCGGTCTCGCCGAGTTCCGCATCCGCGGCGTGACCACCAACATCCCCTTCCTCCAGGCCGTCCTCGACGACCCGCAGTTCCAGGCGGGCGATCTGAGCACGTCGTTCATCGACGAGCGTCCCGAGCTCGTGCGCGCCAACATCTCCAAGGACCGCGGCACGAAGGTGCTCAACTGGCTCGCCGACATCACGGTCAACCAGCCGAACGGCGCGGGCGCCACCGCGATCGACCCGGCGACGAAGCTCCCGACGATCGACCTCGAGACCGAGGCCCCGGCCGGCTCGCGCCAGCGCCTGCTCGAGCTCGGCCCCGTCGGCTTCGCCCGCGCCCTGCGCGAGCAGACCCCGCTCGCCGTGACCGACACGACGTTCCGCGACGCGCACCAGTCGCTCCTCGCGACGCGCGTCCGCACGAAGGATCTCGTCGAGGTCATGCCGCACGTCGCCCGCATGACGCCCGAGCTCCTGAGCGTCGAGGCGTGGGGCGGCGCGACCTACGACGTCGCGCTGCGCTTCCTCGGCGAGGACCCGTGGCAGCGGCTCGCGGCGATGCGCGAGGCGCTCCCGAACGTCGCGATCCAGATGCTGCTGCGCGGTCGGAACACCGTCGGCTACACGCCGTACCCGACCGAGGTGACGAAGGCGTTCGTGCGCGAGGCCGCCGAGACGGGCATCGACGTCTTCCGCATCTTCGACGCCCTCAACGACGTCGACCAGATGCGCCCCGCGATCGACGCCGTCCTCCAGACCGGCTCGACCGTCGCCGAGGTCGCCCTCTGCTACTCGGGCGACCTGCTCGACCCGGCGGAGGACCTCTACACGCTCGACTACTACCTGCGGCTCGCCGAGCACGTCGTCGACGCGGGCGCGCACATCATCGCGATCAAGGACATGGCAGGTCTGCTGCGGGCCGGTGCGGCCGAGAGGCTCGTCGCCGCGCTGCGCGAGCGCTTCGACCTCCCGGTGCACCTCCACACGCACGACACGGCGGGCGGCCAGCTCGCCACCATTCTCGCCGCGTCGCGCGCCGGGGTCGACGCCGTGGACGTCGCGAGCGCGCCGATGGCCGGGACGACCTCCCAGCCGCCGTTCTCGGCGCTCGTCGCCGCGCTCGCGCACACCGAGCGCGACACGGGGCTGAGCCTGCAGGCCGTGAGCGACCTCGAGCCCTACTGGGAGGCCGTGCGCCGCGTGTACGCCCCCTTCGAGTCGGGGCTCTCCGGCCCGACCGGCCGCGTGTACCACCACGAGATCCCCGGCGGCCAGCTCTCCAACCTCCGCCAGCAGGCCATCGCCCTCGGGCTCGGCGACCGCTTCGAGCTCATCGAGGACTGGTACGCCGAGGCCAACCGCATCCTCGGTCGCCCGACGAAGGTGACGCCGTCGTCGAAGGTCGTGGGCGACCTCGCTCTGCAGATGGCCGCCGCCGGCGCCGAGCCGGCCGACTTCGAGGCGAACCCGGAGAAGTACGACATCCCCGACTCGGTGATCGGCTTCATGGCGGGCGAGCTCGGCGACCTGCCGGGCGGCTGGCCCGAGCCCTTCCGCTCGAAGGTGCTCGCCGGGCGCACGGTGAAGATCGGCACGACGCCCCTCACCGATGACCAGCAGGCGAAGCTCGACGGGTCGACCGATGAGCGCCGTCTCATGCTCAACCAGCTGCTCTTTCCGCAGCCGACCCAGCAGTTCCTGCAGGTGCGCGAGCAGTTCGGCGATCTGTCCGTCCTGAGCACGCCCGATTACCTCTACGGCCTCAAACCGGGCGTCGAGCACGTCATCGAGATCGAGCGGGGCGTGAGCCTCTTCGTGAGCCTCGAGGCGATCGGCGAGCCCGACGAGAAGGGCATGCGCAGCGTCATGGCGACGCTCAACGGGCAGATGCGCCCGGTCACGATCCGCGACCGCGCCATCGCCGTCGACACCGTGCAGGCGGAGAAGGCCGACCCTGCGCATCCCGGCCAGATCGCCGCGCCCTTCATGGGAGTGGTGACGCTGCAGGTGGCGGAGGGCGACACGGTCGAGGCGGGCGCGCCGGTCGCGACGATCGAGGCCATGAAGATGGAGGCCGCGATCACGAGCCCCGTCTCCGGCACGGTGCGACGGCTCGCGATCCCCTCGACGCAGCAGGTCGAGGCGGGCGACCTCCTGGTCGTCATCGACTGAGCGCGATTCACTCCTTCGCCGGGCGCGCCGCGCTCGGACGATAGACTGAGCCGTCCACGAGAACGACGAAGGGTTCGTGAATGGTGACCGACCGCGCCTCCGGCGATGAGGGAGACGTCGTCCCCGGGCGCGCCCGCTCGGTGGCCGAGGGCCTCGAGCCGACCGGTGGCGACGACCTCGCGACCACGCTGCCCGAGAGCCTGACGATCGAGGTCGCGCTGCCCGCTCCCGTGCACGAGGCGCCGGAGGACGAGACCGCCGTCGCGCTCGTCGGGACCGGCATCGACCCCTCCGTCATCGAGGTGCTCGAGAGCGGCACGACGTCGATCTCGCTCTCCGAGCCCGCCATCGTCGCCGTCACGACGCCCGCGAGCCCTGCCGACACGGGCTCGGTCGCGATCGCCGACTACTCCCGCCGCGAGCGCATGGCGGGGGCGGATGTCGGCCCCGAGTCCGCCGCGATGCTCACCGCCGATCGACTGATCGACCCGCGACGCGGCCCCCGCTCGGCCCCCGAGGGCGCCTGGCAGCGCTTCGTCTACCGCACGACGCTCAAGCGCGTGAACCTCGGCGACTCGGCCCGCGTCCGCGCGCGCAAGGAGCTCGACGCGCGCATCGACGCCGTGCTCGAGGGCGGGGCGCGCTTCGTGCCGGTCCTGACCCGCAAGGGCGGCGTCGGCAAGACGACCATCACGACGCTCCTGGGCATGGCGCTCGCCTCCGTCCGGGAGGATCGCATCATCGCGATCGACGCGAACCCCGATCGCGGAACACTGTCGGAGCGCGTCACGAAGCAGACGCGCGCGACCGTGCGCGACGTCGTCAACCGCGCCGCGAGCATCCAGGGCTTCACCGACTTCACGAAGCTCGTCTCGCGCGATGCGACGCGCCTCGACATCCTCGCCTCCGACACCGACCCCATGCTCTCGGAGGCCTTCGACGAGAACGACTACAACGTCGTCGCCGACCTCGCCGCGCGCTACTACTCGATCGTGCTCACCGACTGCGGCACGGGCATCGTGCACTCCGTCATGCGCGCGACTCTGCAGCGCGCCGACTCGATCGTCATCGTCTCCGGCGGCAGCGTCGACGAGGCGCGACTGGCCTCCGAGACGCTCACCTGGCTCGAGGCCAACGGGTACGGCGAGCTCGTGCGCAACGCGGTCGTCGCGATCAACACGGCGACGCAGGGCACCAACCTCGTCAAGCTCGAGGAGATCGAGGCGCACTTCGCCTCCCGCGTGCGCGAGATCGTGCGGATCCCGTACGACGAGCAGCTCGCGGCGGGCTCCGTCATCCACTGGAACGACCTGCGCCCGCTCACGCGCCAGTCGGCGCGCGAGCTCGCCGGCATCGTCATCGACGGCATGCCCGACCGGGAGTCGTGAGCACCGCCCCATGACCGTCCGCCCGATCCGTCTCTTCGGAGACCCCGTCCTCCGATCGCGCGCCGACGAGGTGGTCCGGTTCGATGCCTCCCTCCGGATGCTCGTCGACGACCTCCTCGACACCGTCCAGGTCCCCGGCCGAGCCGGGGTCGCCGCGCCGCAGATCGGCGTCGGGCTGCGCGTGTTCAGCCTCAACATCGACGGCGCCCTCAGCTACGTCGTCAACCCCGTGCTCGCCGAGGTGCGCGGCGACGCCGAGCCCGTCGAGGAGGGTTGCCTGTCGGTCCCGGGCGTCGGCTTCCCCCGGTTGCGGCACCCGTGGGCGCGCGTGACTGGGCTCGACGTCGAGGGCGCGCCGATCGAGATCGCGGGGGAGGGGCTGCTCGCGCAGGCGCTCCAGCACGAGACCGACCACCTCGACGGGCGGCTCTACATCGAGGGCCTCGAACCGGAGATCAAGCGCGAGGCGATGCGCGCCATCCGCCAGACGGAGTGGTTCGGCCGCTCGTAGAGACGCGAACGGGGCGCCGGACCGAGTCCGACGCCCCGCGACCCGTGCGACGGCTACTGCTGCAGCGAGATGCCCTGCGTGGCGGGCGCGCCCGAGTACATCGCCTCGATGGTCGACGCGTAGTCGTTCACGATGACGTTGCGCTTGATGCTCATCTTGGGCGTCAGGTGACCGCTCGCCTCCGTGAACTCCACCGGGAGGACGGTGAATTTGCGGATGGACTCGGCGCGCGAGACGCGGCTGTTTGCGGCGTCGATCGAGCGCTGGACCTCCGCGAGCACCTTCGGGTGCTTGACCGCGTCGGTGAGCGGCATCTGCGCGTCCTCGCCGTTGTTGTTGAGCCAGACGGGGAGCATCTCCGGGTCGAGCGTCACGAGCGCCGAGACGAAGGGCTTCTGGTCGCCGACGACGACGACCTGACCGACGATCGGGTTCGCGCGGATCGGGTCCTCCAGGCCCGCCGGGGCGACGTTCTTGCCGCCCGCCGTGACGAGGATCTCCTTCTTGCGGCCCGTGATCGTGAGGTAGCCGTCCTCGTCGAGCGAGCCGATGTCGCCCGTGCGGAACCACTCGCCGTCCATGACCTCGGCGGTCGCCTCGGGCTTGTTCCAGTAGCCGCCGAAGACGTTGACGCCCTTGACGAGGATCTCGCCGTCGTCGTCGATGCGGACCCCGACGCCCGGGAGCGCGGGGCCGGTCGTGCCGATCTTGAACTTGTTGACGAGGTTCACCGTCGCCGGGGCGGTGGTCTCGGTGAGGCCGTAGCCCTCGAGGATCCGGATGCCCATGCTGCGGAAGAAGTGGCCGAGTCGCGGGCCGAGCGGCGCGGAGCCGGAGACGGCGTACTGGATCCGTCCGCCCATCGCCGTCTTGAGCTTCGAGTAGACGAGCTTGTCGAAGACCGCGAACTGCACCTTGAGGCCGAGCGGCACGTGGCCCGCGTCGAGGGCCTTCGAGTGCGCGACGGCGACGTCGGCGGCCCGGCGGAAGATCTTGCCCTTGCCGCCGGCCTCGGCCTTCTGCTCGGACGAGTTGTAGACCTTCTCGAACACGCGCGGGACGGCGAGGAGGAAGGTCGGCTTGAACGAGCCGAGAGCCGCGAGGAGCTGCTTGGTGTCGGCCTGGTGGCCGACCTTCGAGCCCGCGTGCACCGCGAGGATCGAGATGAAGCGCGCGAAGATGTGTGCCGTCGTGATGAACAGCAGGGTGGACGACCCGGGGGCGACGACCTCCTTCATCGCGACCGCGGCGTTGCGGCACGTCTCGACGAAGTTGGAGTGGGTGATGATGCAGCCCTTCGGGGTGCCCGTCGACCCCGAGGTGTAGATGAGGGTGGCGAGGTCGGAGCCGACCGCGAGGTTGCGGCGCTCCTCGAGCTGCTCGTCGGTCACGGAGCCGGGGTCGGCGGCGAGCTTCTCGAGGTCGCCGAGGTGCATCTGCCAGACGCGGCTCACGTGAGGGAGGTCGCCGGCGACCTCGTCGTAGCGCGAGAAGTGCTCGGCGCTCTCGACGATGAGCTCGCGAGCCCCCGAGTCCTCGAGGATGTACTGGATCTGGCTCGGCGAGCTCGTCTCGTAGATGGGGACGAGCACCGCGCCGGCGAACCACGTCGCGAAGTCCACGAGAGTCCACTCGTAGCGCGTCTTGCACATGAAGCCGATCTTGTCGCCGGGCTGCACCCCGGCGGCCATGAGGCCCTTGGCGAGCGCGACGACCTGGGCGTGGAACTCGCCGGCCGTGACGTCGCTCCAGCCGCCGTCGGCGGTGGGAAGCGAGAAGAGGGGCGCGTCGGGATCGATCGCGACGCGGTCGACGAGCAGGTCGCTCGCGTTCGCTCCGGGATCGGGCGAGACGACGGCCGGGACGACGAATTCTTGCACGGGGACTCCTTTGGCACCGTCAACAGGTGGGTTCAGTGCGACCACTCTAGCCCGCGGCTCGCGGCCCATGAGGGGACTCGAGCCTCACTAGACTCTCTCTTCGTGCATGCTGTGGGAATCGACATCGGTGGGACCAAAATCGCGGGCGCGCTTGTCGGCGATGACGGAACGATCCTCGCGGAGGACCGGCATCCGACCCCTGCGGGCGACCCGAACGCGATCGTCGACATCGTCGTGGAGATGGTCGAGCGGCTGAGCGCGGGCCAGCAGGTCATCGCTGCCGGCGTCGCGGCGGCGGGCTTCATCGACTCCGCGCAGTCCACCGTCTACTACGCGCCCAACATCAACTGGCGCAACGAGCCCTTCCGAGACCGGCTCCGCGAGAGGCTCGGGATCGACGTCACGATCGACAACGACGCGAACGCCGCGGGCTGGGCCGAGTTCCGCTTCGGCGCGGCGCGCGACGTGCGCGACATGACGATGCTCACGATCGGCACGGGGGTCGGCGGCGCGATCGTCACGGGCGACCGCCTCCTGCGCGGCGGGTTCGGTACCGCGGGCGAGCTCGGCCACCTGCGGGTCGTGCCCGACGGCCTTCCCTGCGGCTGCGGCGCGCACGGCTGCATCGAGCAGTACGGCTCGGGCCGCGCGCTCCTGCGCATGGCGAACGAGATCGCCGATGCCGGAGGCATCGGACTGGCCCTCGCCGATGCGCGCGAGCAGCACGGGAAGCTCGACGGGAGCATCCTCGCCGCTCTCATCAGCGAGCGCGACCCGGGCGCCCTGTACGCCCTCTCGCAGCTCGGGCGCTGGCTCGGCCAGGCGTGCGCGAGCCTCTCCGCGGTGCTCGACCCCGAGATGTTCGTGTTCGGCGGCGGGGTCTCGATCGCGGGCGACCTGCTGCTCGACCCCGTCCGCGAGGCCTACCTCGCCCACCTCCCGGCGCGGGGCTACCACCCCGAGCCGGTCTTCGTCACGGCCGAGCTCGTCAACGACGCCGGCGTCGTCGGCGCGGCCGACCTCGCGCGCATCCACGCCGCGGGCATCGGCGCGACGCCCGCGGGCTAGGGTTGTCGGATACGACCGCGACCGGGGAAGGACGACGATGTTCTACTGGCTGATGAAGAACCTCGTCATCGGGCCCATCCTCCTGACGGTCTTCCGGCCGTGGGTGCGCGGCATCGAGAACGTCCCGCGCACCGGCCCCGTGATCCTCGCGAGCAATCACCTGTCGTTCGTCGACTCGATCTTCCTGCCGCTCGTGCTCGACCGCCGCGTGGTCTTCCTCGCCAAGAGCGACTACTTCACCGGCAAGGGCATCAAGGGCTGGCTCACGCGCGTCTTCTTCGAGGCGAGCGGCCAGCTGCCCATCGACCGCTCGGGCGGCAAGGCGAGCGAGGCCTCGCTCAACACCGGGCTCCGCGTGCTCTCCGAGGGCTTCGCGCTCGGCATCTACCCCGAGGGGACCCGCAGCCCCGACGGCGTCATGTACCGAGGTCGGACGGGCGTCGCGCGCATGATCCTCGAGTCGAGAGCGACCGTCGTGCCCGTTGCGATGATCGACACCGAGAAGGTCATGCCGATCGGCGTGCGGGTCCCCAAGGTGATGCGCCCGGGCGTCGTGTTCGGCGAGCCCCTCGACTTCTCGCGGTTCGCGGGGCTCGAGTCCGACCGGTTCGTGCTGCGCTCGATCACCGACGAGATCATGTACGAGCTCAATCGGCTGAGCGGTCAGGAGTACCACGACGTGTACGCGACGACCGTGAAGGACAAGCGCCCGGCGCACGTGCGCTGAGGCCGTGCGAGACCGTCGCGGCGGCTCCGGCCGGGCGCTGAGGGGGCTTCGCGCTCGGCTAGGCTCGATCCAGCGGCAAGGGAGCCGCCCCCTGCCCTGATTCCTGTCGCTGTGAAGGATGTTCCACCGTGGTCGATGCGACCGAGCCCGTCATCTCCGCCGATCCCGCCGTCATCGCGGGGCTCGACCACTGGCGCACCCTCCCGATCAAGCAGCAGCCAGCCTGGCCCGATTCGGCGGCCGTCGCGGCCGCGTCGGCCGAGATCGCCTCGATGCCGCCGCTCGTCTTCGCCGGCGAGGTCGACCAGCTGCGCGAGCGCCTCGCCCGCGCTGCGCGCGGCGACGCCTTCCTGCTGCAGGGCGGCGACTGCGCCGAGACCTTCGCGGGAGCGACGGCCGACCAGATCCGCAACCGCGTCAAGACGATCCTGCAGATGGCGGTGGTGCTCACGTACGGTGCCTCGATGCCCGTCATCAAGATGGGCCGCATGGCCGGCCAGTTCGCGAAGCCGCGCTCGAGCGACACGGAGACCCGCGGCGACGTCACGCTGCCGGCGTACCGCGGCGACATCGTCAACGGCTACGACTTCACGCCCGAGTCGCGCCAGGCCGACCCCGCGCGCCTCGTGAAGGGCTACCACACGAGCGCGGCGACGCTGAACCTCATCCGCGCCTTCACGCAGGGTGGCTTCGCCGACCTGCGCATGGTGCACAGCTGGAACAAGGGCTTCGCCTCGAACCCCGCCAACCAGCGCTACGAGGGCCTCGCGAGCGAGATCGACCGCGCCATCCGCTTCATGGAGGCGGCGGGCGCCGACTTCGACGAGCTCAAGCGGGTGGAGTTCTACTCCAGCCACGAGGGCCTGCTCATGGACTACGAGCGCCCCATGACGCGCATCGACTCGCGCACGGGCACGCCGTATAACACGAGCGCGCACTTCCTCTGGATCGGCGAGCGCACGCGCGACCTCGACGGTGCGCACGTCGACTTCTTCCGCCGCATCCGCAACCCGATCGGCGTGAAGCTCGGGCCGACGACGACGCCCGAGACGATGGAGCGTCTCATCGATGTGCTCGACCCCGATCGCGAGCCCGGTCGCCTCACCTTCATCACGCGCATGGGCGCGGGAAAGATCCGGGATGCCCTGCCGCCGCTGCTCGAGGCCATCCAGCGCTTCGACGCGACGCCGCTGTGGGTCACCGACCCGATGCACGGCAACGGCCTCACGACGCCCACCGGCTACAAGACGCGTCGCTTTGACGACGTCGTCGATGAGGTGAAAGGCTTCTTCGAGGCGCACCGCGAGGCGGGCACGCACCCCGGCGGCATCCACGTCGAGCTCACCGGCGACGACGTGACCGAGTGCCTCGGCGGCTCGGAGATGATCGACGAGGCGACGCTCGCGACGCGCTACGAGTCGCTGTGCGACCCGCGCCTGAACCACATGCAGTCGCTCGAGCTCGCGTTCCTCGTCGCCGAGGAGCTCAGCAAGGCGCCGCGCGCCTGAAGCGTCCTACTCGAAGAAGAAGGATCTGATCGTGACCACCGAGTCACGAACAGCCTGCTCTCCCGCACCGGGAATCGTTTCATCGACCTGAGCGATCACGCTGCCCCATAAGCGTTCATCTTCGATATCCGTCTGGACGTCAACCTGGAAGCCCGCGTCCCTGAGGACTTGCGCTGCCTCATTGATCGTGAGATCGACGACATCTGGCACCTCGACGAGGTCCGGTCCGCGCGAGACGATGAGTGTGAACGCGTCACCCGGGCGGAACGGCTCGTCGGCCGCGGGAACGGCGCGCAGCACGAGGCCCTCCGCGATATCGGTGTTGAACTCGGAGTCGCCGCCGACGGTCGCGGTGAGACCGAGCGACTCGAACGCCGCGCTCGCGGTGCCCGGCTCGACGCCGACGACGTCGGGCAGCGGGCCGAGCGAGACGACGAGGGTGACGGGAGTCCCCTTGAAGGATTCGGCGCCCTCGGCGATTCCCGTCTCGGCGCCGTCCTCGCCGATCGACACGATGCCGATGGCCGAGCCCTGCGCGACGGCGCCGTCGACCTGGGTGATGGCCTCGTCGGCGACGACGAACCCCGCGTCGCCGAGAAGCGTCCGCGCATCCGCCTCCGGGAGCCCGGCGATCGCGGGCACGGTCGTCGGCTCCGGGCCGAGCGATACCACGAGCGTCACCGTCGAATTGCGTGGGACGACCTCGCCCGCGGGCGGATCGGTGCCGAGCACCGCGCCTGCCGGGATCTCGAGGTCGTGGGCGGTCGCGGGCTCCGCGCCGACGACGAGACCCTGCTCGAGCAGCACGGCGCCGGCCGCCTCGGGCGACTGGCCTCGGACATCCGTGATCGTCACCTGGGCGCCGGGGCCGGCCCCGAACCACCAGCCGGCACCGCCCGCCGCGAGGGCGAGAAGCAGCACGAGGGCGAACGCGATCCAGCCGCGCTTGCGGCGGCGGCCGGTCGCGCGTGCGAGCTCGCCCGTCGCGGTGTGCCCGATGACGGCGGTCGGCCCCCCCCGCCCCGGGGGGCCAGCGGTTGCGGGGGGGGGCGTGAGCTTCCTCTCTGCGGTTGTCGTCGGCGGCACGAGCGGGGTCGTGAAGACCATGGTCTTCTGCGGGCCCGTGGCCGAGAGCGAGGTCTCGAGCGAGCGCGCGGTCTCGACGACCTGCTCGAGGAGGGCGCGGGCATCCGCCGGCCGGTGCTCGGGGTCGCGCGCCGTCGCCCACAGGACGAGCTCATCGAGCTCGGCGGGCACGCTCGGGTTCGTCGCGCTCGGCGCGGGCACCGTGTCGTTCGCGTGCTGGAAGGCGATCTGCATGGGCTGCTCGCCCTTGAAGGGCTGCTCGCCCGTGAGCATCTCGAACATCATGATGCCGACGGCGTAGATGTCGCTGCGGGTGTCGGCGACGCCACGCGTCACGAGCTCGGGGGAGAGGTAGGCGATCGTGCCCAGCAGCGCGGCGCCCGCGGCGGTCGCGGCCGAGGCGGCGCGCGCGAGGCCGAAGTCGCCGATCTTGATGCGGCCGTCGTCGGCGAGCAGCACGTTCTCGGGCTTGAGGTCGCGGTGGACGATGCCCGCCTTGTGCGCGGCGGACAGCCCGGAGAGGATCGCCTCGACGATGTCGAGCGTCTGCTGTGGGGTGAGCGCACCGTACTCCTGCAGCAGCTCGCGCAGCGTGATGCCGGGCAGGTACTCCATGACGAGGTAGGCCGAGTCGGCGTCCTGCCCCTGGTCGAAGACGTTGACGACGTTGGGGTGGGCGAGCCGCGCGGCCGACCGGGCCTCCTGGATGAATCGCGCCGTGAACTGGCTGTCGTCAGCGAGGTGACCGTGCATGATCTTGACCGCGACGAGGCGCTCGAGTCGCTGGTCGGTGGCGAGGTAGACCGTCGCCATTCCGCCTCGCGCGATGCGCGATCGGACGTGATAGCGACCGTCGATGAGCCGCCCGATCATGGGGTCGGTCGTCGAGGTGCTCACCCGCCCCAGTCTAGGTCGCGAGGCCCGCCGAGGCCGGGCGCCACACGGCCTAGGTGAGTTCGTAGAGCCAGGCCCAGGCCGAGGCCTCCCACTTGGCGTAGTAGTCGGGGTAGGCCGAGATCTGCACCGCCTGCGCCGCCTGCGTGACGGTCATCGACTGCCAGCCGCGGATGTCGAGAAGGCCCCGCGTGTAGCCCTCGCGGCCGACGTAGAACAGGCGAGCGGCGTGGGCCGGATCCTGCAGCTCGGCGACCGTGCCCCAGCCGGTGCTCGGCCGCTGCTGGAAGAGGCCGACCGAGTCGCGGTCGCCCCACGAGAGGTTGCGCATCGACGACTCCTGCATGGCGGTCGCGAGCGCGATGACGATGCCGTAGTCGGGCACGCCGAGCGAGCGGCCGACCTGGATGATCGTGGCCGCGTGGGCGCGGCCCTCCGCGTTGAGGGGCTGGATGCTCCCGCTCACGGGCGCGCTGGGCGCGGGTGCCGCCGGGGCCGGCTGCGCCGGGGCGGGAGCGGGCGTTTCGGCGGCGGGCGCGGGGGCCGGAGCCGCCGCGGGAGCGGGGCCGCCGGGGAGGACGGGCCGTTCGGCGATCGGCATGCTCGTCACGGAGGAGACCGTCTCCGTCGCGGGAGCCGAAGCCGGCGCGGGGGCGCTCGAGGTGCCGGGGATGAGCAGCGTCTGGCCCGGGTAGATGATGCTCGACCAGCCGAGGCCGTTGGCGTCGAGGATGGACTTCGTCGAGACGCCGAAGCGCGCGGCGATCGCCGAGACCGTGTCGCCGGTGCGGACCTGGTACGCGCCACCGGGCGAGACGGGGGCCGAGGCGGTGGCGCCCATCGTCGGAGCGCTCGTGAGCTTGAGCACCTGGCCCGGGAAGATCACCGACTTCCAGCTGAGGCCGTTGAGGGCGAGGACCCCCGCCGTCGAGAGGCCGAAGCGCGCGGCGATCGCGGAGACGGTGTCGCCGGCCTCGACCGTGTAGAGCGCAGGCGCGGCGCTCGTCGTGAGAGCGACGGTGCGCATGGCGCCGGGAGTGATGGCGGCGCCGACGTGGGCGAGCGCGGCGCGGAGCGTCGACGGGCCGGTGGCCTGCTGAGGCTTGGGGCTGAGCGGCTTTCGCGGGGCGGCGTGGGCCGAGTCGACGGGGCCGGTCAGGCCGAGGCCGAGGGTGAGCGCTCCCGTGAGGACGAGCGGCATGGTCGAGAGGGCGGCGCTGCGTGCGCGGGCGGCCCCGCGCGTGAGAGCGGGATCGGCGGTCGGAGCCGTCGGAGCGGAAGGGGCGGAGATGCGCGGGGCGAGGCCTCCGAACACCGCTCGGGCTCGAGCCCTCGCGTCCTCCTGTTCGCGGGCGATCGCGTCGTCGTCGGTCGTCGACGTCGCTCCGGTGCGGTCGAGCTCGATCATCGGTGGTCCCCTCGTGATGCGATGCGGCCAGCGTCGGCCGCGCGCGGATCCCCGTCCGCTGTTACACATTAACACCGGTGTCAACCACAGTGGCGGATGTTGCTGCAGTTAACACGCCGGAAACATGCCACCGGAACGACGCGTCCGGCCCGTTCATGGCACGCTGGAGTCGTGACCGCAGACTCCAGCCGCTGGCTGACCGTCCCCGACCTCGTCGAGCTGCTGGGCGTCTCGCCCGGGCGCATCCATCGCCTTCTGGAGGATCACTCCCTCCTCGCCGTCCGCCGCGACCAGGTCCTCATGGTGCCGGAGGAGTTCCTGCGCGACGGGGAGCCGCTCCACGAGCTCCGCGGGACGCTCATCCTCCTGGCCGACAACGGCTTCAGCGACGACGAGGCGATGGAGTGGATGCTGTCGCCCGACGACATGCTCGGGACGTCCCCGATCCAGGCGCTCCGCCAGGGGCGCAAGGCCGAGGTCAGGCGCGTCGCGCAGGCGATGGCGTTCTGACGGACGGAGCGCGTCGCCCGCCGCTCAGTGAGCGCGTCGCGTCACGAGGTCGGCGAGGCCGACGAGCTCGGAGCGCGCCGCTCGGCTGAGCAGGGCATCCTCGATCGCCGCCGTCGCCTCGCGGACGGAGCGCGCGATCATCGTCTCGACCGTGTCGACGGCGCCGCTGTCGCGGATGGTCGCCTGCAGCGTCGCGATCTGGTGCTCCGAGAGATCGGGGTCGCCGAGGAGCTCGTCGATGAGGCGCACGGCCGAGGCGGGCAGCGCTCGGCGCGCGAGCGCGATGAGCACGGTCCGCTTCCCCTCACGGAGATCGTCGCCCGCCGGCTTGCCGGTGACCTCGGGGTCGCCGAAGACGCCGAGGAGGTCGTCGCGCAGCTGGAAGGCGACGCCGAGCGGGAGGCCGAAGGCGCGGAGGGCGTCGACCTGCTCGGGCGTGCCGCCGGCCATGAGGCCGCCGAGGGCGAGGGGCGCCTCGATCGAGTACTTCGCCGACTTGTAGGTCACCACGCGGTGGGCGCGGGGGAGGAGGTCCTCCTCCGGGGCATCGCGCCAGGCGACCTCCTCGAGGATGTCGAGGTACTGGCCCATCGTCACCTCGGTGCGCATGACGTGGAACTCGCGGCGGGCCCGGCGGGCGGCTGAGCGGTCGGCGACGATCGAGAGGCCCTCGGCGAGGAGCTCGTCGCTCCAGCCGAGGAGCAGGTCGCCGAGCATGAGCGCCGAGGAGGTGCCGTACGAGGCGGCCCAGCCGACCCATTCGCGGCGCGCGTGGTCGGCCTCGAATCGGCGGTGCATCGAGGGCCTGCCGCGTCGCCGTTCGGGGTTGTCCAGGAGGTCGTCGTGGACGAGCGCCG
>VFQM010002371.1_pt1 | contig 14048 bp, 10 predicted proteins | sample 3512391 | NCBI WGS metagenome assembly VFQM01 (sample SAMN10412369, study PRJNA504923) | tailings metagenome | isolation source: Replicate 1 from Balatoc abandoned mine | place: Philippines
TTTACCGTTACTTTACCACCTGTAGTTATCTCAGGATTTGCACCAAGTCAAGGTGCTGTGGGTACCGTTGTTAATATTAGTGGTAACAATTTTTCAACCACACCCGCTAACAATATTGTACGTTTTAATGGAGTGGTGGCTACAGTCACCAGCGCTTCTCAATCTAACCTGACGGTTACAGTTCCCACTGGAGCATCCACTGGTATACTTAGTGTGCAAGTCGGTAACCAAATTGCCAATGCCAGTGCCAACTTCTTTGTTCCAGCACCTACTGTAACTTCATTTACTCCCACACAGGGTGGGGTTGGTACCATCATCGTACTGACAGGTACAAATTTTTCTCCCATTCTTACCGAAAACGTGGTAAGATTTGGTTGTGCATCATGCGCTATTGGTGAAGTAGTTCAGGCCTCTGCTACCTCGCTCACAGTACGTGTACCTGTGGGTGCTGTCACAGGTGGTATCGCTGTTGTTACCGGAGGAAATGCAGCAACCCTCACTTCATCTTTTTCTGTTATAAGCAACTACTGGCGTAAAATGGCTAATCTCCCCGCCAATGGTCGCTATGGCGCTGTTGGTTTTGCTATAGGTGATAAAGGATATGTTGGCACTGGCTTTGGCGTAGGTGGAAAGTTTAAAGACTTATGGGAGTTTAACTCACTCACCAATACCTGGACACAAAAAGCTAATCTTCCAGGTGAAGCCAGACAATATGGTGTTGGCTTTGCGATTGGTAACAAGGGCTACGTTGGGCTGGGCATTGCAGGAGCCAGCAATACACTCGCTAAAGATCTTTGGGAATACGATCCCAGCACAAATACTTGGACACAAAAAGCAGATTTCGGTGGGGCTGCTCGCCATGGAGCAACCGCCTTTGTGGTGGGTACAAAAGGCTATGTAGGTACAGGACGTACAAATACAGGATCACCCATTACTAATGCAAAAGATTTTTGGGAGTATAACCCCGCTACAAACACCTGGACACAAAAAGCAGATTTTGCCGGTACTGCTCGCGCTTACGCAGCATCATTTGCCTTGGAAAATAAAGGCTATGTAGGCACTGGTAATGATGGTGCATATAAAAACGATTTCTATGAATATGATCCAGGCACAAATACCTGGACTGCTAAAGCTAATTACGGTGGAAGTGCTCGTGAAGCCGCATCAGCATTTGCGTTAAGCTATAATTCAAGGGGGTATATAGGTTGGGGTTATTCTGGCTCAGACTTTACAGGTGGATTATGGCGTTTGGATACTTGGGAGTATAATCCAACAACTAACTCCTGGATACAAAAAGCTTCATTTACGTCAGTTGCCAGATCTAACGCGGTTGGTTTTGCCATTGGTATGAAGGGCTACTTCCTGACTGGCATGGTGGCCAACGCCACTAATAGTGATGAAATCTATGAATTCACCCCATAAGCAACTGCTTTAACAACGAAGAGGCCGGCTACTGTCCGGCCTTTTTTGTTTACCATTGACCAAAGTTGCACTAACCTTTACCCCATTCCGCTATAAGGTTTACTTTTGTTAATGCATTTCAGAACAATACTTTCGCAAAAGCTGCTACCAAATCAGATTAAGCTCACAGATGCACTGACTACCACAGGTTCTTGCTTTTCTGATGCCATGGGCAAACAGTTACTTAATCACAAATTCAACACACTTGCCAATCCCTTTGGCACACTTTATAATCCCCTCTCTATTCACACATTGCTTAACAAAGCTATTAGCAACGAGCCGCTTCCAAGTCACTCATTTGTTTCACGAGAGGATATTCATGCCAACTATTTCTTCCACTCGCAATTCAATGCTTTATCCAAAAAGGAATTGGAGGAAAATCTGGCTTCCGTATTGCAAAAAGTTCATCAACGCCTTGAACGCCCCGGATTTTTACTCATTACGTATGGAACTGCCTGGGTTTATACTGAAAAACATTCAGGACAAGTTGTTGCAAATTGTCATAAAATGCCTTCAGTGCTTTTTGAAAAACGTCTGCTTTCTGTTCATGAGATAAAAGAAAACTTCAAGCAACTAATGGAATCACTTCACAAGCTCAACAATAATATTAACCTTATTCTAACAGTAAGTCCAGTGCGTCATGTCAAGGATTCCCTGGAAATGAATAGTGTGAGTAAATCAGTTTTACGCCTGGCCTGTCACGAACTCGTACAAGACGATTCACGAGTTACCTACTTCCCTGCCTACGAAATTATGATGGATGATCTTCGTGATTATCGCTTTTACAAAGATGACTTAATTCACCCGACAGCCTTTGCAGAAGACTACATCTGGGAAAAATTTCAGCAAAGCTATTTTGATGCTGATACCATCGCTTTTATTAAAAAATGGAAAGAAATCAAAGCAGCATTAGCACACAAACCATTTCATCCAAGCTCCACTGCACACCAACAATTTTTACAAGCACTTTATACTAAAGTAAATGAACTAAAAAATGTGGTCAATGTTGAAGAAGAACTGTTGCTTATCAAATCTCAGCTTACTACCATTTGAAATCTTGAATTTTAAATTTTGAATTACCATGAAGCCCAACCGTCTTATCAAGGCCACATCCCCTTACCTTTTACAACACGCACTAAACCCTGTAGATTGGTTTGAATGGAATGAAGAGGCATTGACAAAAGCACAACAGGAAAATAAACCCATACTGGTAAGCATCGGTTACTCCTCTTGCCATTGGTGTCATGTCATGGAAAAGCAGTCATTCGAAAACGAAGACATTGCTGCTCTGATGAATGAATTCTTTGTCTGCATAAAAGTCGACAGAGAAGAAAGACCCGACATCGACCAGGTGTACATGGAAGCCGTACAAGCCATGGGCGCAAATGGCGGCTGGCCCTTAAATGTTTTTTTAACGCCTGATCAAAAGCCATTCTTTGGTGGCACTTACTTTTCACCCAAAGCCTGGGCACAAGTTTTAATCAATATTAACAAAGCTTATAACGATAAACGAGAGCAAGTACTGGCCTCTGCTGAAGAACTGCGAAGCATACTCACCAGTAATGATATTGAAAGATTTAAGCAAAATAACTCCATCAACGACCTGAAACAGGAACTTGAGCAAGCTTACCAATCTACCGCACCCAAGTTTGATAAAACCTGGGGCGGTATAGACAAGGCACCTAAGTTTATTATGCCATCCGTCTGGCAATGGATGCTTCGTTATTACAAACTCACTAACAATGATGAAGCCCTAAGTCACCTCAACCTTACCCTTAAGCGCATTTTGTATGGAGGCATTTACGATCAGGTAGGTGGTGGCTTTGCCCGTTATTCAGTAGATAGGGAGTGGTTTGCACCACACTTCGAAAAAATGCTTTACGACAATGCACAATTGTTAAGCTTATATGCTGAGGCCTATGCCCTGACAAAAGATACAGAATATAAGAGAGCCGTTGAGGAGACTTTCGCATGGTTAGAGAGAGAAATGAAAGATACGGGAGGCGCTTACTACGCTGCACTGGATGCTGATAGCGAAGGTGAAGAAGGTAAATTTTATGTTTGGACTGATGCTGAGTTAAAAAGTGTTTTAAAAGAAAATTATGCAGCAGCCATAAATCACTTCGAGTGTACCGCTGATGGAAATTGGGAACATGGCAACAACATTCTGAAACGAAAAGTTGATAGCCAATTAGATAGTGAACTGTTGAACAAAATAAAAAGTGCTTTACTGACAGTACGCGATAAAAGACCGAAACCCGGTTTAGATGATAAAATACTCAGTGGCTGGAATTCACTTACCGTTATTGGGCTTACGGATGCTTACCGCTATTTACAGGATGAGAAATATTTAAGTGCTGCAAAAGGTATTATCAATTTTATTGAGAAGAAACTTTTAATAGGCAATACCCTATTTCGATCTTATAAAGACAAAACGTCTGCTACGGAAGCCTTTCTGGATGACTATGCCTCCCTCATTGCCGCCTACATTGCTATGCATCAGGTTAGCTTAGATGATTCCTACCTTGCGAAAGCAAAAGATTTAACAGCATCAGTACTTGATAAATTTTTTGACAACACCGATGGTTTCTTTTATTATTCTTCCAAACAAGATCTCATCGCGCGCAAAAAAGAAGTATTCGATAATGTAATCTCTTCTTCCAATTCCATGATGGCTAGAAATTTGATTTTACTTGGTCAGGTTTTTGAGCATGATCACTATTTACACCTCGCTGAAGGAATGATTAAAGCGTTGGCCCATGTACTTAGAAGTGAATTGAATTACACAGCCAACTGGGGCATGGCGGCTATGGAATTATACCACACGCGTGCCGAGGTAGTGGTCGCTGGAAAAAAGTGGCACGAAAAAGTGAATTCACTTCAAGCTGAGTTTCTTCCTTTTACACTGATTATGCAAGCGAGTGAAAGTGGCATTTTATCCCTTGCAAAGGGCAAAACAAATGAAGAAAGTGATTTAAAAGTATATGTTTGTTTTAATAAGACCTGTAAATTGCCGGTAAACACCATTGAAGAAGCCTTACAACAAATCCAATGAAAAGTATAGCCCTCTTACTACTCATCAGTTTCTCCGGTTTCGCCCAAGTAAGTCATGGCCGTCTGGAACGCATTGAAGATTTTAAATCCAAGTACATAAGTACACGTCATGTTGAAATTTGGCTACCAGAAGGTTATGGTGCTGATCCAAAAAAGAAATATCCTGTACTATACATGCACGATGGACAAAATCTTTTTCAAGCTGCAACTTCTTTTAATGGCCAAGAATGGGGTGTTGATGAAACACTGCATACATTAATGCATAAAAAGGATATACAAGAATGCATAGTAGTCGGCATTTGGAATTCCGGGAAACGCTTCGCTGAATATTTTCCTGCTAAAGCCTTCCCGTTTCTATCGGATGAGGCCAAGGAAAAATTTATAAAAGTTTCAGGTGCGCCTTTGTCTGATGAATACCTGAAATTTATTGTAACCGAACTCAAACCTTATATTGACAAAACCTTTCACACCAAAGCAGATCGCGATCATACTTACATGGCGGGCTCTAGCATGGGTGGCTTAATTTCGCTATATGCTGTGCTCGAATACCCCGATGTTTTTAGTAAGGTGGCTTGCTTGTCGACACACTGGTTAGGCACCCTTGATCTTAAACAAACTGAAGTGCCCATGGTGCTTGAAAAATATGTGAAGGAACATCTGCCTAAATTCAACCATACTTACATCTATTTCGATTATGGCACCGGTGGTTTAGATGCCTACTATGAAAAGCATCAGAAGGTGGTGGATGAGATCATGCAAGAGCGAGGTTATCCGAAAGAACATTGGATAACTAAAAAGTTTGAAGGTGCGGAACACCACGAAGCAGACTGGAGAGCACGCTTTGATATACCCGCAAGATTTCTGTTAAAACATTAGACAATTAACTGTGTCGCTTTTTGAATCAACCAATACTCTATTTGCAGAACTTCTACTTCCGGTACCCATTCCGAAATTATTCACGTATCGCGTCCCAAAAGATTTTAACGATTATATTAAAATAGGTCAGCGTGCCATTGTTCCCTTTGGAGAGCGTAAAGTCTTGACCGGAGTGGTTACCCAACTTCATTCAAATCCACCCAAGGATTATGAAGCCAAATACATTTTAGAATTACTCGATGAAGAGCGGGTCGTTTCTGACATACAGTTTCGTTTCTTTCAATGGATTGCCGATTACTATTGCTGCACCCCAGGTGAAGTCCTCAATGCTGCGTTACCTGCCGGCCTCAAATTATCCAGCGAGAGTATGGTGCAATTACATCCGGCTTTTGACTGGAATGAAAGTAATTTTGAGTTTACACAAAAGGAAGAAATACTTTTAAAACGTTTAGCACAAGAACCGCTTACCTATACCGATATTTCTAAAATATTGGGTGTTAAACAAGTTCACAGCATTCTCAAATCCTTAACAAAAAAAGAAGCCATTATTGTTTTTGAAGAGATTAAGGATAAGTACAAACCCAAAACAGAAAGGCGCATCAGGTTAAATGAAGTTTTTGCCAGCAATAAGCAACTAGAAAGCTTGTTCGAGCAGTTAGCTAATAAACCAAGACAAGAAGAAATTCTTCTACGCTATTTGCAGGAAGTTCCTGTATTGCAAAATAAAACAGTAAACAAGCAGGGTATAAGCCGCTCAGCACTACTGCAAGCTGACTTATCAGAATCCTCTCTGTCAACCCTGATCAAAAATAATATTCTGGAAGAATTTGAAGTTCACGTTTCAAGGTTCGACTATAAGACTACAAACGAAAAACAGGAAATTGTATTAAGCGAAGAACAAGTACAGGCCGAGCAAAGTATACTAGCTGCTTTTGAAAAACAAAGCACCGTTCTCCTCCACGGTATTACAGGAAGTGGAAAAACCGAGATCTACATCAGCCTGGTGCAAAAAGCCCTTGCAGACGGATCGCAAGTGCTCTTATTACTGCCCGAGATTGCCTTAACTACGCAGATTGTACAACGACTTAAAAAAGTGTTTGGTGATGTCATGGGCATTTACCACTCACGCTTTACAGACAATGAAAGAGTTGAAGTCTGGAAGAATATACTTAATGGCACCTTTAAATTTATTGTAGGTGTACGCTCTTCTATTTTCCTTCCTTTTGAAAATCTCGGTCTTGTCATTGTAGACGAAGAACATGATTCTTCTTACAAACAACATGAGCCTGCACCACGCTATCATGCACGTGATAGTGCCATTTACCTGGCACAGTTACACCATGCTAAAGTATTGCTGGGCTCTGCTACACCCGGCATTGAAACCTATTTTCAAACGGAACAAAAAAAATACGCTTTAGTGAAACTTGATAAACGTTATGCTGAAGCACAATTGCCGACTATTATTATCAGCAATCTGCAAGAAGAACAACAGCGTAAAACCAACAAAGGCGAGTTTTCCGGTTTACTAATCAGGAAAATGGAAGAAGCCCTGTCTGCCAAAGAACAGGTCATCATTTTTCAAAACAGACGTGGTTATTCACCCAGCATCAGTTGTGAAGATTGTCATTGGATACCCAAATGTGTTAACTGTGCCGTGAGTCTTACCTATCATCAATACAGGCATGCACTCATTTGTCATTACTGCGGTTATAAAGAATCCATGCCTGATCAATGTCCTACATGTACTTCCAAGCGCATCAAAACCATAGGCTATGGAACAGAAAAACTGGAAGAGGAGTTGAATCTTCACTTTCCGGATTCCACTGTACAACGCATGGACCTGGACACCACCCGATCCAAAAGCAGTTATGAAAATATCATAGAGCAATTCGAAAAGGGTGAAACTAATATCTTGGTAGGCACACAAATGCTTACCAAAGGTTTAGACTTTGACAATGTAAGTCTGGTAGGTATTTTTAATGCTGACCGCATGTTACACTTTCCTGATTTCCGGTCTTATGAAAGAGCTTTTCAACTCATCACACAAGTAAGTGGTCGGGCTGGCAGAAGAAAGAAAACCGGTGAAGTCGTTATTCAAACATCTCAGGCGGATCATCCCGTACTCAATTATATTCTCAATCACGATTATCAAGGATTCTATCGTGCAGAACTAAATGAGAGACATCAGCATGTATATCCACCCTATTCCAGGTTGATTGAACTTACCGTTAAGCATATCGATAAAAAAATATGCAGACAAGCAGCCAGCGAATTGGCTGAAAGCATTCGAAGTACCATTGCAGATACTCAGGTGTTAGGACCAGGTGAACCGATGATTTCTAAAATAAGAAATCAATACCTGATGAGTATTCTTGTCAAAATAGCCAGGGGAAATCAGCTCTTGCCTCAAATTAAAAAAAACATACAAAATGAAATCGATCGCCTGAACAAGGAAAAAGAATTTCGCGCTGTACGCTTTATTATTGATGTTGATCCGATTTAATCTGAGATTAACTAAATCCGTCTGACCACTGTATGTTGTAGCATTCAGCGGTCTGACGGATTACCTTAGTTTATTTGGAAGCCATCTAAAAAATACTTCGAACCTAAAAAACCACGTCATTGCGAGGAATTGGGCAGGAATGTGTGGTTGATTGACGAAGCAATCTTTTGATGATTACTTAAGGCAAGCATTTAGATTGCTTCACCCTACTTAGTGCCAGCCCTATTCACGAGTCTCGCAATGACGCGTCCTCTTATTTTTTAGAGAACCGCTAATATTATTGCAAAGCGAAGCAGAAAAATTAAAGTATACTCCACGCTTCATTCAATACTGCAATAGAGGCATGCGCTGTTAAATCAAACTGGCAAGGCACTACAGAAATATAATTATTGGCAATCGCCCATTCATCATTGTCTTCTCCTTTGTCGAAATTCACGAAATTACCGGCCATCCAGAAATAACGTCTGCCATTAGGATCTCTGCGTTCATCAAACTCCTCCACCCATTTGGCGTTGGCTTGTCTGCATATCCGAATGCCTTTAATCGACTCATTGCGCTTAGGGGGAAAGTTGACATTAAGAGCAACACCCTTGGGCAAACCTTTTTCTAACACCTGCAGCGCTATCTTTTTAATGTACTCTTCTGCATGACTAAAGTCTGCATCATGACCAAAATCACAAAGTGAAAATCCGATAGCGGGTGTTCCTTCAATGGCACCTTCAATAGCAGCAGACATAGTACCTGAATACAATACACTAATGGAAGTATTGCTGCCATGGTTTACACCACTCACAATTAAATCAGGCTCACGAAGATCGCGTAGCACATAATGTCTCGCCATTTTTACACAGTCAGCCGGAGTGCCTGAACATTGGTAAGCTTTCACACCTTCAAATATGGTTGACTCTTCCAGGCGTAAGGTCTCTCCTACTGTAATGGCATGCCCCATACCTGATTGCGGGCCATCGGGTGCTACCACGATAACCTCACCAATAGTTTTCATCACATTCACCAGGGTAAGTATGCCTTTAGAAGTAATACCGTCATCGTTTGAAACCAATATTAAAGGTCTTTTCATTTGTTACTAAATTTAAAATTGTGTGTAAAGAAATGCCTTTGTGTAATTATCATCATGGCAGTTGAGCTTTGCTTATGGGCATCTCATAGATACATTTTGAATAAATTATTATAGGTTATTATAGAATTTTACAATCTGTACCAGGTCATATTTATCGTCTACTTTTAAGCGGTTGTCTTTCATATAATTTTCCACTTTATCTGACTTCTTTTCCATCAGGTTTAGTAGTTCTGCTCTTTTAATTTCAAGAGGTTCAATACTGCCATTCTCTTTTAATAGAAAATAACTGTTGACCAGCACAAGGCGCGTATAAGAACCTACCATATACGGACTACTGTATGTTCTGTATTCAAGGGCTTCGCGACATAATAATGTCAAATCTCCTTCAGCCAGCAATTCAAAAAATACAGGAGCTTTATAGTCTGTATTGGTAGCATAAGGCAATGAAAAAAATTGACGGTACTTGCGAATGGAGCTATCAAAAATTTCGAAATACAGAACCTTACGGGCTGTGAACGCCTGTGCTATAGACTGCCCTTTCTTATATTGAATTAAATCTTGTTGCAAATCATATTTAACCTGACCTCTTAAGGTATCGCCTGACTCAAGCACAATTTTTCCTTCGTGCCAAAGCTCAAATGCCCAATCCTGCGCAGTTGCTTGTATAGCAATGCTTAAACAAATAATTGTTAGTGAAAGAATAACCCTCATCTTACTCAAATATTTGTGAAAATTAGTCTATTAGTCCTCTTTTTTCGTAGCAGTTTTCTTTCTTGTCGAAGTTCCATTTTTCAAAGAAGTTTTTTTCGCTGCAAGTTTCCTTTTTCGCTTCGTTTTATACTCTTGAATAAATTCACTCAAAAGCGCTTCCTCCTTTTTTGTCAAGGGTCTACTCTTAATCACGAAGTCAACGCCTTCAGGTTCTCTAACTAGTCCCATAGCCTTATTATTTAAAATATTTATCAACTAAAACTTTTGCAGAATCAGGGGAAATAACCATTAAATGCCCTCCAAAATGATAAGCTCCCAATGATTTAATATAATGATCAATCAGTCTTGTTTTTGAAAAAAAGGAAACAAATCCTTCAAGCCCATTGTTAAATGAAGTCAAACAAGCAAAAGCAACTAAATTGCCTGGAACTCCTTCATAGATTTTATTATGCCCTATATTGAAAGGAGCACTTTCAACTAAATGCATAAAGACGTTATCCACTCTAATTGTAAAACTAATCAATCCTTGGACTATTGTTGGATTATTTACAATTGTCAACTTATAAACTTCTCGGTCCTTCTTCCTTAATTCTTGAGCCCAATTGAACGACCACCCTTTCTTTTTAGTAATTACTTTTAGATCAGCATTTGATAACTTAGTTATTTCAGTATCAAAGCTATCTCCCGTAAATGTATTTACAATAGAATTAGTGAGGGAATCAATTTCAAAATCCAAGTGCTTTTTTTGTTGCCTTTTCACTGTTTAAACTATTTATCTGGGTCAACTTTTCAAACTGAATTCTTTGTAAAACATCAATAATTATAACGAATCACACTTTTACTAAGTTTTCCATTTACGTATGTTCCTAATGCTTTAACGACACTCAAAGAAAAACCAATATCTTACTTAGCTATTTTTCCCAAAATAGTATGCCCTAGCTTATCACGTTTTGTGGTCAGGTATTTTTCATTGTGCGGATTAGGGGAAATCTCAATTGAAACATTGTCAACAATCTCCAACCCGTAACCCATCAGGCCTACACGCTTCTTCGGATTATTCGTAATCAGTTTGATTTTTGTAATATTCAAATCTCTTAATATCTGAGCCCCAACACCATAGTCTCGTTCATCCATATCAAACCCTAACTGAATGTTGGCTTCCACAGTATCTAAGCCTTCTTCCTGCAGCTTATAGGCCCTGAGTTTATTCAACAAACCAATTCCTCTGCCCTCCTGATTCATATAAAGCACTACACCCTTGCCTGCTTTGTTAACCAATTCCATGGCGCGGTGTAACTGCGGACCACAATCGCAACGGCATGACCCGAAAATATCACCGGTAACGCAAGATGAGTGCACACGCACCAATACAGGTTCGTCTTTCTCCCAATCGCCCTTTACCAAAGCCATGTGTGTGTCGCTTGTATTAAGTTGTTTATAGGCGACTAATTTAAAATCTCCGTAAGCAGTGGGCATGTTCACATCTACTTGTCTTTCGATAAGCGATTCTTTTTTCAGTCTATACTCGATCAAATCTTTGATCGACACAAGCTTCATGTTGAACTCTTTCGCTACATGAACCAGGTCAGGAAGGCGCGCCATGCTGCCATCTTCTTTCAATATTTCCACCAATACACCGGCAGGTTTAAAGCCGGCTAGTCTGGCAAAGTCCATCGAAGCTTCTGTGTGCCCTGCCCTGCGTAGCACGCCTCCGCGTTTTGCTTTCAGCGGAAAGATATGACCGGGCTTACCTAACTCTGCCGGATCTGTGGCGGGATCAACGAGGGCCCTGATGGTTTTAAAACGATCGTGGGCAGAAATACCTGTTGTGCAACCATGCCCAATCAAGTCTACAGAAACTGTAAAGTTAGTTTCGTAAGCAGCTGTATTTTTGCCTACCATCATTTCCAAGCCAAGCTCTTCGCAGCGGTCTTCAATCAAGGAACAACATATTAAGCCTCTGCCATGTCTGGCCATGAAGTTCACAATTTCTGGCGTGATGGCTTCTGCCGCACAAATAAAGTCACCTTCATTTTCACGATCTTCATCATCTACCACAATAATCACTTTACCATTCTTGATATCTTCAATGGCTTCTTCAATCGTGTTTAATTTTATCTCGCTCATGTTTCTAAAAATTTACCGAAGTACTTTCGGTTTTCATCTCACTTACCTTTTTGTTATTCTAATCCGTCTGACCGCTGTTTGCTTTCGCATTCAGCGGTCTGACGGATTGTCCCTATTAAATTTCAAATTCAAAATCTGAAATTTTGAATTTTGAATTTTGAATTTACAATTACGCTACTTCGCTATTACTATTCCCAACGTTTCTGCAATTTCCCTTTCCGCATTTTTTAATTGCTCATGGATAGTCATGAATTTATCCAGGTCTGCATCGCTGGTGGCCAGCTTAATTTTCTGCAAATTATCTTCCATCAATTTCTGCACGGCCCTGAACTTAAATCGCAACACATTACTGTACGCTACATCACCAATCACTTCCTTTTCATGCGGGAAAAAGATGTGATACTTTTCGCTCCAATGCGGACTAGTGTGGTAACGGGAAGTCATCAGGTCAGCTACAATTTTTTTCACTTCTGCTGAACCATTTTCTAAGAAATAAAATTCATCCACCGTCTTACCCTCGTTAGATAGGGTTTTAAAGGTTTCAAAAATTTCTCCAAACACAGGATTGGTAAACACCACCTCATCCATTTCATGTAACAAATAATGTATGAGCTTTTGTTCCTCCACGGCACTCTCGGCATAATTCAATAGTAGGCGTATGGTTTCACGCTCCTGCATTTGCACCATACCACTGGTATCCAGCTTCGTGCTCTCCTGAAATTCTTCACTAAAATCTGGTGTAACTTCAGGTTCATCTTTTACTTTCTCTTGCTGCTTTTTGCGTTCGCCAATCAGTATTTTGTTGAGCTCTGTCAGCAATACACTCTCCTGTATCTTCAGCAACACACTGGTTTCCTGTATATATACCGAGCGTTTAATCGGATCGGGTATTACCGAAATACTGGTGATGATCTCGCGAATGGCCTCTGCCTTTTTAATTGGATCGCGCGAAGCATCTGCGGCATACAGATCAATCTTAAAAGAAATAAAGTCTTTGGTGTTCTGCTGAAAATAGGCTTTCAGTTCTGTACTGCTGTGCTTCTTCGAAAAACTATCAGGGTCATCACCATCGGGCAATAACAAAACACGCACGTTCAAGCCACCCTTCAGTACTAGATCAATACCGCGCAAGGCTGCTTTGATACCGGCCGCATCACCGTCAAATAAAACGGTAATATTTTCAGTAAACCTGCGAATGAGTTTAACCTGCTCTTCCGTTAAAGCAGTACCGGATGAGGCTACAGCATTTTCAATACCGGCCTGGTGCATGGAGATGACATCGGTATAGCCCTCTACCAGAAAGCAAAAATCTTCTTTGCGAATGGCATTCTTCGCCTGGTACATACCATAGAGCACATTGCTCTTATGGTAGATTTCCGTTTCCGGAGAGTTAATATACTTCGGTTGGTCTTTCTCCTTGGTTAAAATACGCGCACCAAAAGCGATGATTTTACCGGCCAGGTTATGCACCGGAAAAATTACCCTTCCGCGAAAGCGGTCATAATGTTTTTGATCTTCTTTGTAAATAACCAGTCCTGACTTCTCCAGCACTTCAGCACTATAGCCTTTTGTCAGGGCTGTTTCCTCCAGGTTGTGCCACTCGTTCAGGGAATAGCCCAGTTCAAATTTTTCTATGGTGCGGTCGTTAAAACCACGCTCGTGGAAATAACTCAAGCCTATGCTTTTTCCCTCCTCATGCTCTTTCAAAAGGCCTTTATAGTGCTCTTTGGCAAAGTTCATGACAATATATAGGCTGTCGCGGGCGCTCAGGGCCTCCAGCTCTTCTTTGGCGGCTACAGTCTCTTTCAGCTCTATACCGTACTTTTTGGCCAAATAGCGCAGGGCTTCGGTGTAGCTCATGCCCTCATGCTCCATCACAAAAGTGATTGCATCCCCGCCCTTTCCGCTGCTGAAATCCTTAAAAATGCCTTTTGCGGGCACAACGTAAAACGAGGGTGTTTTTTCGTTGTTAAAAGGGCTAAGGGCCTTATAATTCTGACCGGAACGTTTTAAGGTGATAAAATCGCTGATGACATCGACAATGTCCATGCGGTTCTTAATATCATCTATGGTTTCGCGGCTGATCATGAATTGAGGGGCTAAGATACCTATTGCATGTCAGTGGTTGGAACCTGAAGGCTGGATTTTTAGCATTCTTATTGAAGCTGGCCTTCTAGCCTTTAGCTTCATGCTACTGGCTACTAGCTACAAGCCTCAGGCTACTCGTATCCAGCCTCG
>VFQM010002372.1_pt1 | contig 14047 bp, 16 predicted proteins | sample 3512391 | NCBI WGS metagenome assembly VFQM01 (sample SAMN10412369, study PRJNA504923) | tailings metagenome | isolation source: Replicate 1 from Balatoc abandoned mine | place: Philippines
GAGAGCGAGGGTCAAGCCGGGGGCGGCCACATCGTTCAAGCGGTTCGACGAGTGATGCTGGTCGATGAGTTCGCCTCGTTCGGCCACAAGACGGACGCTGATCGTCTGCGCCAGGCCGAGGCCGATCTGGAGGCGATTGGCCTGTATGAGGCCATCGTTCACCGCAAGAACGCTGCGATCGATCTGCCGTTTCACTGGAACACGATCATCGATCTTCCGCCTGGCTACGGGTTCCAGCTGCAACCTGGAGCCATGGGCACCATGGGCTGGCGCATGCTGGATGTGCTGAGTGCCCCGCCTGTGGGTGCCGAGGCATTCACCCCGGAACAGGCGGCCGACCACGGAGCCCAGCTCAGGATCATGCAGATGCTGATCAGGCACCAGGGGTATACATGCCTGACGGCACAGACCAAGGAGCACTTGAACTGGGCCTCGCAAGGCCGTGGCGGGTTCGCGAGGGTCGATGCCTTGCACGAGGTGGACGCCGCCGCCTACGCCTTCTTCGAAGGTCTCTATGACGCCGGCTGGGAGAGGGGGCAGATTGTGAACCTGTGCCGCCCGGCGCCGCTTTTCAACCCCTTTGCCTCCATCCGGCCGTTCGAGTGTCTTGTGCACTCTGAGCTGGTGGGCTGGCGAGTGCCGTCATCACTCGTCGAGCACTACTTCGAGCGCATCGAAGAAGACCGGGCCCCGGTCAATCGTGAGCGACACGCCGTTGCCTGAGAAATCCCATGACTATTGAAAACACCCAGAAGCTTGTGACTGCGACTCAGGTTGGCGCGCTCGGCCGAGAGCTGGCCGAATACCTTCGAGCCATCCGCGAGGAGAAGCTCGATGGCAGCGAGCCGGGCCTCAAAGAACTGCTCGCGCGTGCTGACGCGATCTTTGATCCGACCGCAAGCGTTGCTGTCGTTGAGGTCCCATCCGAGCAGGTGGAGGCGCTTGCCTTCTCGATCCTTGATCTGCGTGACAGCGCCAGCGGTGACGGCTGCGAAGCCCCCTACATGGTGATCGACGCGAACACGATTGATGCGATGTGCGCGGCGGCTCTCCCCATCGTTCAGGCCGTCAGGCCGGCCACGGTGTTCATGCGCCTGGCGGCGGATGTGGATTCTGATGGCGAAGAGTTCGCCAACGTACCGGTGCCCGGCGAGCGCGGAGGTTGAGCCATGACTGACAAAAGCGCGATTTACATGGCCTTCGAGGCCGACCACGATGACTTCCCCGTTGGCGAGGTGATGCCTGTTGCGGCCATGTTGCGCCTGACCCCAGCGCTTGTTCGCCAGCTCATGGCCGTCGGAGGCGTGATCAGCAGTGGCGCGATGTCCTCTGCAAAGATTCCTGTTCCAAAGGCCGATGTCGTCTGGCTGTCGATTGTTGGGTTCAGGCAGGACAACTCGTTAGGCGGGGTGCGGAGCTTTTTCGATCCGCCGAAGGACCGGCTGGTCAACTCAGCGACGTTGTTGAAGCCCGTCTACGACATGGACATCGATGACGAGCGCGCAACCTTCGCCGACTATTCAGTGCCATATGCGGGTGAAGTTGCCTGGACTGAGATGGATTTCTTCCACTCCCTCGGGGAGCTCCATGTAGGGCTTGCCGCGGAGTGTGAGGGGCGTCGCGTCGGGTCGTTCTGCCGCAGTTGGACCGATCTTGTCGCTGCGTGTCATGAAGCGGGGCTCACCAGCCCCGAGACCGAGGCCAGGACGCTGGAGATCGATGCTCCTGCCAAGGCCACCATATTGGCTGCCCTACAGCACTACATCGAGACCGGTCAGGGGGATCCGTCGAACCGGACCGATCGTGTCCATGAGCTTGCCTGCGGACCTGGCGACTCCGTCATTTCGCTCGACGAAGCGGGGATTCGCGAACTGATGGCCAATGTCCAGGCTGTCTCACTGCCGGGAGTGCAGGCGCATAGCGCGCCCGAAGATGAGGCGTACTTCGAGAATCGCGTCGTCGTCACGGTGTTGTCCCAGGGCACCCCTCTGGAAGACATGGACCTGGAGCAGATCGCAGAGGCGATCAACACGGGGGACTGTGTTGGCCAGGTGACCTATGCCACGCCCATTCGCTTGAGCGCTGAGGCCATGGCAACGCGTCTGAGTGAACTGGGCAGTGAGCCAAGCTTCTTTGGCATTGATGAAGACGCCGCCGGTGATGGCCAGAGTGCCCGTCCGGCGGGCGGCTGAGGAGACGACCGTGAAGCCCATCTTCATGGCCATGTGCACCTATCTCGACGCTTCCAATGAGGAAGCGGGATTGCCGAGGGCAATGCTCCTGCGATTGGACGAGGCTTTGCTGCGCGAGATGGAGACGTGTGTGGCACAAGCCCAGGCGGAACCCAATACCCGCTTGAAGATTCATCTGCCAGCGACGTCGTATGTCTGGCTTTCAACGGTGGCCGTGACGCAAGCGCCTGCGGCCGATGCCGGCTTCGGGCTGGCCAACGGCATCGTCGCGCCGCGCATGATTGCGCCCGTCGCGGGTTTCTTCGACCCCTCGCGCGACGCATTGCACTACGCCGGGAGTGCCCAGGCCTTGTCACCAGGTGTGAGCGCCGGTCAGGCGCCGAGCGAATGCGTGGAGCTCGTCAGCGACGAGATCGCGCCAGCGTGCCTGGAGCTGATCGGTGGCACGTCATTGATCACCGGTCACATCGAGGTTGGCATTCACGTCGAGTCCTCGATGAAGGGTGAGCGGCTGTTCACGTACGGGACCAACTGGTCGACGATTCATCCGGAGCTCAACAGGCACATCAATGGCGCGCGCCTTGAAGCGCGCGCGCCACTTTTCCCAGCGCCTGTGCCCGACGAAGCTCAGCGAGCCGCGACAAGGGCGGCCGTTGCGACCTGTGACCTTGTCCACCCGATCAGCGAGGAGTTGGGCGTTGAGGATGCGGTCGAATGGGGGCGTGAGTACGCAGCAGCAGGCGGCAATGGCGATCCGGGGGAGTTCGCCCTGGCCAAAGCCCTGCGCGCCGGGTGGACGACCATCGAGGCACGCCAGACGGCAACCACCCCTGCCGAGCATCTTGAGTGGTCGCGCAAGATCGCTGTGGCCCAGCAGATCCTGGCTATCCCGCCCTTCGTGCCGCGCTCCAGCGCTCACCAGGTGTTCATGGACCACGTGTGGACCGAGGCTGCTGAGCGCGCTCTATACGCGGTGGCGGCGGGTGGACGATCTGAGGCTCACCATCTCGAGGTGGTCCAAGACGGTCGCTTTCAGAAGCTCACCTACGACGGCATATTTGTGGCCAGTGTCCAGCGCGCCGGCCCCGCTACGGCCGGGGACTGGATCGCAGCCTTGCGCTCCAACCTGGACAGTGTTCCTGGAAGCGCGCACAGCGTGAGCATCAGGGTGGCTGGCAAGAGGATCCTCTGTACCGCCGAGGACGTGCAGGTGGTGGTGCACAACCGGAATCTGCAGCTGGGCGATGAGAGCCCGGAGCGTCCCGGCCTGAGCATGGGGCTGCGCTTCACCGCTGATGGGATGACGCGCGACCTCGTCAGCGAACGTGGCGAACTCGTGGCCACTGAAACCGAGCGCTACTTGGACACCGCCGCCAGGTTGGGCGACGGGCCCATTGAAGATGAGCCAGCCAGGGACGCCCCGAGGCACTGAACATGCACACTGAAGACAATATTGCGTACGAGAACTCAACCCATTGGGTTCTGGACGATCCCAAGAAGAAGTTCCTCGAGGTCTACCGTATCGGACTCACTCACAGCGAGCGTTGTGCGCAGATTGGTAGAGGCCTGCCCGATCCGTTGCAGCGCGCAATCGAAGAAGCGGATCGCCGGCATGCCCTGGTGGCTCCTGCCGAAGATGGCGTGCGGGCTGAAGAAGAGCCGCGCGAGCGGCTGCGCGCCTGAGCGAGATAACCCCTCGCGCGCGCTGCGTGCGACTCAGCGGATCTGCTGCTCGCTCCCTCGGGTCTTCTGGATGGCCAGGGCCAGGTGGCGAGCGTTGACCGCGTTCTGCGCCCAGTAGGAGGCCAACGGCGGCTTGCGAGTCTTCCAGCTGTGCTCGGCCTTGGCGCGCCAGGTCTTTGACAGCGCGCGCAGCACGCGTTCAAGCGCGGCACTCGCCTCCGGAGAGAGCTTCTCGAACTCGGCCTGGACCTCGGGGATCGCGAGCATCGGATTGCGCACGTCTGCGCGAGAAGAGCGGGGGAGGGCGGTGCTTGTACTCATGCGTGTTCTGGCGAGTGGTTGAAACCAGAATACGAGTACCCCTCAGAGTACGCAAGCCGCAGCAGGCATCATCGACAAGGTGCGATCGTCGGATCGTCCGACGGCACGCCGTTTGCGATCGCCATCTCCCGATAGCCCTCGAACAGGGGCCGCCCATCGTCGTGCACGTCGTCTGCAATCGTGCCGTTCATGCGAGCGAGGCGCACCGCCAGGTTGTGCTCTGCTCCTCGCAAGAGAAAGCCGGCACAGGTAGCCGGTTTCTCGCATCCGGACTCGTGGCAGGCGAACTTGCGATCGCTCATGTCGTAGGCGGTTGCTGCCGTGTGCTTGAAGGCTTCGGCCGGGAACGACCCCTGGTTCTCCTGGACCCATGGACAACCACCGCATGGCGTGCGTCGGTAGCTTCCTGGCCCACCCACGAGTGTGACGACCTGGTCGCGCGGGCCGGCTGGGCGAATGTCTGTGATGGTCGTGCGCTTCTTCATGCTGGTGTTGCTGCTTTCCTCATCGAGTCGACCACATAGAGTGCCCATTTCATGCCGTAGTCGATGTGGCCCTTCGCAGAGCGCTCAGCAGCTTCGATGGTCTGGAGTTCTGGCTCGGGCCAGCCATTGAGGCGGGCTTGCTCGCATGCGGCACGATGAACTGCGGTGCGCTCGAGTTCAACCCATGACAGGCCTGGACTCGATCGACGCTTTGCGGCCTCGTTCTGGAATGCGTCGTAGATAGCAGCAGCAGCTGGCGTGCGCGGGCGAAAAGGATCGAAGGGCTTCTGCATTGCTCAAGCTCGAGGGCGAATTGGTGCGGTCATGCACAGGAACGAGGTCGACTTCTTGGTCGGGTGTACAGCGTGTGACTTGCGGTCGTCGAAAACGAAGTAGTCGCCGGCGACCGGTGTGATGCGCTTTCGCCCCTGCTGGAAAGTGAGCCCATCGTTGTGGAGGACGACGCAAAGCGTGTGCCCATTGACACCGTCGGTGTGCGGGTCGACCGCGGCCGTGGCCAACAGGTCGGCGCACCCAGCATCGGTGGAAACACCGAACTGAGAGAGATCTGGGAGCCAGGTTGTGCTGTCCTTCAACCACGAGGGCTGGAGGATGCTTTCAACGGCGTCTCCGCAGAAATCTGCATCTTCCTGTTGGCGGTAGTGCTGCCTGGCCAGCTCGGCGGCCGAGGAGAGCACGGCATCGCTCAGTCGGACGCTGCCCAGGACAACGCCGAGATCAACGCCAAGCTCGCTCGATCGAGCCAGCCCCCCGCGCATTTGTTCGAGAGCAGCTTTCGGTTTATCCTCAGTTTTAATTCCAGACATGATTCGAGGTTAAATTGTTCTCCGACATCAATTCCGCGCAGGCCAAGTCCGTTATCGATTCCGAGCAGAAGCTCGATGCGCTTCGAGACGCGGAGCGCAAGGCTGTCGACTACCAGGGCGGGATGCACTGGAAAACGATCTCTGGGAAGGAGTATCTGTACAGGACGCAAAACAGACAAGGCAACGCCAAGTCGATGGGGCCGCGATCGGAGAAGACCGAGGCGATCTACGCCAGCTTCATGCGTCGCAAAGAGGACCTGACCGAGAGGATCAAGTCGCTGCGGGAGGAGCTTTCCATCCAGGCCAAGATCAATGCCGCCTACCGCGTTGGCCACGTTCCCAACCCCGTTGCGGACATTTGCATCGAACTGGACAGGGCCGGGCTCCTGGAAGCCAACATCACCGTGATCGGCACGAACTCGATGCACGTCTACGAGGCGATGGCCGGGGTGCGATTCCCGACGGCGCTGATGGCGACTGTTGACCTGGACCTGCTGTGGAACCACACCTCCAAGCTCAGCATCGCCACCAAGTCGAGCGTGGAGGTTGAAGGCCTGATCGGCCTGCTCAAGAAGGCAGACAAGACGTTCGAGATCAAGGACAACCAGCGCTTTCGGGCCATCTCCAGCAAGGGCTACATGGTGGATCTCATCCGCCAAATGCCAGATCCGCCGTGGGCGGATGAGCCGGACCGCTTCTTCGAGCAGGACATGGTGGCGACGGACATCCACAACATGAACTGGCTGCTTGGTGCGCCGCGCGTGCTGCAAACAGTCATCGCCGAGAATGGACGGGTGTTTCGTATGTCGGCCCCGGACCCGCGTGCCTTTGCGATGTTCAAGCTCTGGCTTGCGACGGCCGATGACAGAGAGCCGACGAAGAAGATTCGCGACATTGAACAGGCTCGTGCTGTCATCCGGCTCGTAGAGGAGAGGCTGCCTCATCTGGCGCGCGCCTGGCCGTCGTTGAAATCATTTCCCAATCACGTGGTCGAGGCGGCAATGGGCGAGGTGCGTCGGGAGCGCATGGGTCGAGCTTGACGAGCGGTTGCAGTCGATTCGACTTTTGGAGGCCACTTCACTACAGTTTGCGCATACCTACAGCCGCAAACGCTTATGACCGTACTCGCCTACATCCACAGCACCCCCTTTCGCCTGAAGCCCGGCGCCGGTGTCGCCGACGCCTTTCGCGAGCGCCTCGAGGAGCATTTCTACGAACGACGCGTCGACCTGGAAGAGGTCGAGCCTGGCGTGTTTCGCCTGCAAATGGAAGCTCAGGATGTCAGCGACTTCTTCGCCGACAGCGTGAGCGACTTCCTGCCGAAGATCTCGGACCTGGTCAAGGATGCCTTCGAGGTCACCCTTCGCGAGGACACCATGGCAGACGAGCGCGACTGGCTCGGCTACGCCGGCCCCACGCCCGAGGCGATCGATGGCTTGAAGAAGGCAAGCGCGGCCCGAGAGGCGATGGATCTGCTTCGGCGAGCCGGAATCGCAGGTCCTGAGCAACTGGCGCGCGCCCTGAAGCTGGCCTCGCCGCAAGTGTTCGTGGTGGTCGAGGGCGGCGTTGTCCAGCACGTCGTGTCCTCCAGTCCGATCGAGTTGACCGTGATCGACTACGACACCGATGGGTGCGATGAGTCGCAGCTGGCGCAGATCCCTCAGGCTGATGGCGTGGGCAAGCCAGACAGCGCAGACCTGCAACAGCCCGGCGTCGAGGTGTCCTGCGCGCGTGCTGGCGAGCTGGAAGTCATCGCCGGCGAATTCTTCGATCGCCGCAACAAAGCACGCGCTCCGTCGCAGAAGGGCTGAACGGCATGAACACCTTTCACCTGGCGTTTGGCGTTGGATTCGACACGGGGCCTGGTGTGAGCGCCGAGGGCGGCATGCGTCGGGTAACAGAGCGAGAGCGTGCTGAGCTGACTCGGTCGTTGACGGACGAAGAGTTCAACACCATGAGGGAACTCGTGGTTGGATTCGCTGCCCGACGATTTGGGTTGCAAATGGTCTCCAAGCATGACCCACAGAAGACAGCTTTGACCCTTACGAGCTACCCCGTGACCGAGGGTGAAACCATCCGATGGGATCGCCCATTGTTCGACTCTGAGGGCTTTGAGCACACGCTTGTGTCGTTGGGCGCGCGCGAGGTGGTGACGAAGCAATCTTTCACCTTCTCCGTCTGGGACCGAAAGACTGGGAGTTGTCACCGCGAAGGCGCCGAAGGGATGACGATCGGCAACAAGCCAATGTCCCCGCAAGAGCGGTCCCGTCGCGCCGCGCAGGCGCAGGCGACTTGGGAGGCTTTCAAGAGGGTGGATGAAGCGCGTTCGCACGAGCGCGCCCGAGCGACGGTTCTTCTGAGACTCACAACGACGTTGGCAGATCGCCGCGGTATGACGGAATCCTCTGCCGCCCAGGTTGCGGCATTTGCCATGGGGTGTCCCCAGGATATGCAGCCGGAGGTCTACGAGGTGATCTGCGGCATCGCTGAGGAATACGAATCCGCGGTTGCATCTGGCCAGGATGCTCGCAACGGATTCAATGCTGAGCACAACGTCATCACGTCGATGATGGATGCCGCCCCGTGGATGCTTGATCCTGACGGTGGAGAGATCGTGCCGAAGGATCCTGAAAGCGGCCCAGATATGGAGGTCCCGCGATGAGTGTGCTGCCGGAGCGGATATTGCGTGGACAGACTCGGGCTACAACGATCCAGCACCTCCTCATGGACCCAATGCAGACGACCATGGCTGGAGAGCGAAATCTTCTGCATTGGGTTCTGCCACCCTGGCAGCGCGCGGAAGTGTGGGAGGACTGGCGAAAGCGTGCTTTCGTGGAGGGCATCTTCCTCGGCCTTGGGACTGGCCTCTACGTCGCGCACCAACCCGACTGGGAGCGCAATGGGTTGCCCAAGCCGATGTCGGGATGGCTCATCGACGGACAGCAGCGCTTGAGCGCCATCCGCGACTTCGTGAGTGGCGACTTGACCGTCTTTGATGGCTTGCAATACGACAGCCTGACTCTGGCTGAAAAGCGCATTCGCTTTCTGAACCAGCCCTTCCCGTACGTTGAGATTCCGTATACGAGCGACGAAAGTGTGCTCAAGGATCTGTACATGAGGCTGAACTTCAGCGTGCGTGTTGCGCACACTGAAGAGGATCGTCTGCGAGTTGCCGCAGAACCATCTGCCGAAGACCTGCGCCCACGAGTCCGCGGCTGACCCCGCCCCTGTTTTCAGTATCGACAAGGATATTTCTCCATGACCGACAAAGACACTGCACATATCCGCTTCACGCTCGACATCGTGCTCGATGCGAACGGCGAGGACCATGAGTACCTGGCGCAGCGCATGAACTCGGCGTTTGGGCGTGCCATTGGGGATGGCGCGATCACGGGCGAATCGGCGGCCGAGACCGATGTGGTGGATGCCAAGACGGTGCTCCTGACACCGCAGGCGGCAGCACTGGACGAGGACCAGGTCACGGCCTGGATCACCGACCTCATCGAGTCGGGCTCCATGCGCCTCGAGGATCTTCCGCGATTGATGGCCCGGTATGCCCTCTCGGACCCGGCGGAGATGCGCGAAGAGATTGCCGAGCGCATGGGACTGCACGAGGAGGACCAAGCCGAGGGCGGCGAGACCCGGTTGACGCCCGATCGCTGAGGAGCCGCGTCTCCGCCCCGGGGCGTTTGAAGTCAGCTTGCGCCCATGTCATGATGCGAACTGAAAATAACAGCTCGCACCGTGGCTCCCGAACAGTTCAATACCTGGTTTGCAGCGTCCCGTGCCATCGATGAGGCCGGGATGCCTGTTGTTGCGTATCAGTCACCAAGTGGTGACACCATGGACAACGGAAGGCTGGTGTTCAGCTCAAGTCCAGTTGGTCTCGAACCTGGTGGTGCGGGGGCGCCTGCGTACCTGCGCATCGACAGACCGTTGGTGGACAGCCCAGATGACCCCTTCATCGATCTTGCACTGATCGCCGACACCCTGGGGGTCGATCAAGCTTGGCGGCTGGCAAGAAAGTTCTCCACCGCCATTCAGGCCAATAGCGCCTGGTTCAATGGGGTCGCCCACCATTACGACGGGGATTTCAACCGCTTTCTGGTGGCAGAGGACGAAGACCACCTGCGAGAGTTGTGCATTGAGGCGCCCGCACTCCTCAACGATTCGGTTGAGGTTGATCTGCTGTCGGCCGCTGGCTTCGATGGGGCGATCGTTGGCGGCAGCGGCTTGAATGCGGGCGGGCCAGAGTACCGTGTCTTTTCGGGCAACCAGGTGCTGCCGGCGATCGAAGTCATCCAGCCATTGGCACCTCCAGTGGTGGAGCGGGCGTCGCCGGCGCCAAGCGCCGGGCTCCTCGAGACGCGAACGCAGAGCGTTGGCCGTGTGCGTGCGGCAATCGAGCGTGTCGTCGGTGCAGCTGGCGTTCGTCTGGGCGAGGGCCTTGGCCGCCTTGCCATCACTACGAGCACGAATCTGAACCTCGCTGGGCATTTCCAGCTTCGTCCTGGCGTGCTGGCAAGCTTTGCAACCGATGCTGGGTTTCGGGCAATGCTCGCTGAGCAGCGTGAGGCCAAGAGACGCACGCTTGAGGCGATCGGTGAGGTGCTGGACGCAGCGATTCTCAAGCACAAGTCTGGGGCTGACCGTTGGCAGATGGTTCTGCCAGATGTGACGGGCAATGGCCGTTGGCGTACCCAGTCCTTCGATCTGAACGGATTCAGTGGCCACATGGTCTTCGACGACAAGGCCAGCGCTTTGGACTCCGCCGTTGGACTTGGATTCACCACGCGAGATGACGCCGCGTTGGATCGAATCCAGGACCTGCCTTCCTTCCAGCGCGGCCTGTTCGCTGCAGATCTGCTCATGCAGGTGAATGGCGGCCAACTTCGCTACGACGAGGCTGATCGAAGGCTTGCGCAGTATGACGAGTGCGCGCGTGTGCTTTGCAGTATCGCGGACAAGCATGCCCAGGCGTTTGTGACCGCTGACGGCGAGACGATCTGCTTGCTGGCCGACAGGATTCAACCTGGTGAAGAGCAGGCGGTGTTTCTGCATGAGATCACTCATCGCCACGGACGAAAGATCCTCGGTCCGGACGGCTGGAGCAGGCAGGTGAGGACGATCAAGGGCTGGGTTCAGTGGCCTCAGGGCTCGCTGGAGAGGGAGATCTTCATTGCAGCCAGTGTGCGTGCGCAGGAGGCCTGCGGTGACCGTCCCGGCTTGTACGACGAGGAATTGTTTGCCTACGCGGTCGAGGAAGCGGTGGCGCGTGGGGTGGTTCCAAGCGCACAGGCATATCCGGAGACCGCACCCCAGTGGTTGGACGCGGTTACCGGCGCACTTCGCGGAGTTCTCGCTGAAGCGCTTGGGAGGCCGTTGGATAAGGACCCCTCTCCCCAGCAGGCTGTAGACCTCGCCTATGCCCTTGCTCAGCTGGACAGCCCGAACCGGGTGCAACGCATTCTCGATGCCCTTTCTCAGGAGGAGCGCGTTCAGCTTCGGGGCCTGATCTCCCGTGCTGGCCGGCCCGTTTGGTTCTCGGCCCTTGAGCGGCGGATCGAAGCCCGCGGCGTACCGCAGATGCGTGCTGCTCATTGGCAAGCCTGGCTCACTCGTCAGATCGAGGCCGGGATAAAGCCCGATGAGATCCACTGGTCTGGTGTGCTGGATTGGCTGGGCACGTTTGAGCCCACTGCGACCGTCGCTCGAGCTCAGGTGCTTGCCTATCTACGTTCGAACGGTGTGATGGTGAGCGAGAAGCTTATCGGCGAGGGCTCCGCGCGCGATGCGGAGCGCAAGCGTGCGCAGGCCCTCGTCAATCTCACGGCCGAGGGCTGGATGCCGATCAGGAGCGATGACGGCCAACGGATCACAGGCTTCACTCGGCGTTCCGACGGCCGTCTCTTCATTCCCTATGCTGACGAGGACCGGGTCTACTACGCAAGCGTGGAGGGCCGCGAGCGGGTCAGCTCAGAGATCGGCGCCATGATGCAAGCAGCAGGGTGGAAACCGGGCGAGACAACCGCTATCGACACGTCTGCGCAGTATGCGGACTACAGCCTTTCTGGCGGGAGCAACTACCGAGAACTGCTCCTCACGCTTGCCCCTGTTCTTGAGTACCAGGTGCTACTGGACGAATTCGATGCGGCTGCTGAGAGGGAGTTGTTTGCAAAGAGGCCGCGAGACCTCCAGAAAGAAAGCATCGAGGCGTTCGATGCCCGGTGGGCAAGCCTGCCCGTGCTCGCTGAGCAGCGCAAGAAGGCTTTCCAGCGGCTTGCTGCCTACGAGAACGGCCGCCCAGAGCGCCCGTCATTCAATTCGGGCCACTGGCAAACGGCAAACGTCCTCGCCCATGTTCGTCTGACCGATCGGGTATGCGCGCAAGGCCGTCGAGTGCTCTTCATAGAAGAGATTCAGAGCGATTGGGCCCAGGCAGGCAAACGCAAAGGCTTCAAGTTGACGCCATGGGAGCTGAAAGCCCTTGCACCAGGATCTCCTTCTGCGATCGCAGCGCTCGCGTCTGGCCGCGCGGCCGACATGACCGTTGAGGTCCGGACCGGCTTCGGTGAGGAGACCTCCAGCCTGCGGTTGAGCCCCGAGGCAAAGGGTGAATTCGTTCCCCCGGCGCCCTTCGTGACGAGCACAGACCGGTGGGTTGGTCTCGTGCTGAAAAGGGTGATCAGGATGGCTGTGGAGGAGGGCTACGACGGTGTGGCCATCACGTCCGGTGAGCAACAGGTGCAACGGTACGGGCTTGAACGCAGGATCGAATCAGTCGAGTTCAAGATCGGGGAAGACGAGGTCCAGGGCTGGCTGGAGGCGTATGACCACTCGGGCCACCGCGTACTCAGTGCGCTGTGCTCCATCTCGGAAGTGCCGGCCTGGGTGGGCGCAAAGAATGCCGAGCTCTTGTTCGCAAGCCAAGGGCCTGGCTAGCTGGGGGACAGCCGAAAAGTCTACGTGGCCACTGGGCTTGATGTGACCGTCGGTGGCGAGGGGATGCGCAAGTTCTATGACGAAATCGTCCCGCTGGCAATGCGTCACACCATCAAGAGCTTGGGTGGTGATGGACTGCGTGTCTTTGACCTCGGCGAGTCCGAAGAACCAGCGCGCGTTGATTCGAGCGGCGCAGCACAAGGCAGAGGTCATGCAAAGGTCCAGCTGGGCTTCGAAGTCACGCCGGATATGCGTGAATCCGTCAAGGGAGGCATCGCGCTTTTTGGCTTCGCCAATGACGATGACGCTGATCGCCCGAAACCACGTGCGCAATGGAGCCCTGCATGACGCCCCTTCAGGAGTTGCGCCAGGCGAGGCGTGAGCCAGGTGTGGCACTGGGCCTAAAGCGGCTGCAGCCTGACCAACACGCGACGATGTACTTCGGTCATGCCGAACATGGCGGCGACGAAGTGTGGATCAACTGGGTGGAATCGACGATCAAGGGCGCCGGGTATCGCGCGCTCAAGCGCGTGGTGGATGTGGCGGACGAGCACGACATTGTCTTGCGCCTCGCTTGCGACGACGACGGAAGTGGTCGACTGATTGCCTACTACGAGCGCCTTGGGTTCCATGTGGACCCTGCCGGCGGGGAGATCATGGAGCGGGTGCCGCGGCCGTCGGAGGAGCGTGCACTTCGTCAGTGGATCGATTCCGGGGTGCTCAAGGACGAGAGTGGTCTGCCATTGCCCCTGTATCACGCAAGTGATTGCCTCTTCACGCTATCTGAGATGAGGCCCAGCAAAAGGGGCTCATTCGGGTCTGGCTTCTACTTCGCTGCTTCTCCAGAGCATGCCCTGGTCTATGCCGAAGGTGTCGAGGAGCCGAACCTGGTTCAAGCGTACGCATGCCTGCGGCGGCCCTACCAGTACCGCATCCGCGAGGGTGAGCTCATCGACTCCTGGGGCGAGGGTCTTGTGCGTGACGTCTTCTCCGAAGGTGAGGCCTTGCAGCTCATCAACCGCGCGCTCGAAACCGGTGGCTCATTCGGTGACGAGATCGGCGATGAACTGCTTGCGCTCGGGCATGACGGGATCGTGGCCACCTATGCTGATGGCAGCCAGGAGATTGTGGTCTTTGACAAGAGTGCGCTTCGCGCGGTGCACCCGGCAATGCAGGTGGATTTGTTGAGCCAGGACGAAAAACGTCGATTTCGTGAGGCCTGCCATGTTTGAGCGCACATGGGGTGAGGGCTCAAAGGTCGTTGACGTCGATGGACGCCCAATGATGGTGTTTCACGGGACGGACGCACCAGAGATCGCTGAGTTCGTGTCGGACATCGTGTGGTTTGCTGAGAGCCCAGAGGTCGCTTCGAGGTATGCGCAGGAGCGCCGATCGGGGATGCACCCGTCTAGGCCGAACGTCATTCCGGCACATCTGCATGTCACGAATCCGGTTGTCCTCGCATTCGACATGAACGATCCGGCCGATGCGGCAGTCGAGGCGCTTGCGGCGATGGGGTGGGAAACGAGGGTGTTCGCTGGATACTCAAGTGGTGCATACGAGATCGTGCGAAGCTTCGAGTTCGCCCGCGAGGCTC
>VFQM010002374.1_pt1 | contig 14029 bp, 15 predicted proteins | sample 3512391 | NCBI WGS metagenome assembly VFQM01 (sample SAMN10412369, study PRJNA504923) | tailings metagenome | isolation source: Replicate 1 from Balatoc abandoned mine | place: Philippines
CCCGCAGACCTGGTGGCGCTCACCCGCAGACTTGGTGGCGGCCCTCTTTATATAGATACAGAACACTTGTCAGAACACTTATCAGAACACTCTTTCTAAACATCTTCCCGAATCTTCAGAACAGAGGCTTTCAAATTGAAATTTTGAAGACAGGGGGCGCTGCGGCACCAAATGCAGGGGCAGGGGTGACCCTTAGCACCATCAAGAAAACCGCCAAGGCGAGCCGTACAGACGTTTTTGAGGGTCACCACGTATCCGACAGCCTCCCGACCCCTCAAAACGCTTGTAGGAGCCTCCCACGAGATTGAGGTCGCAATAGAAGCCTCGCTCTCCCTGGCATCCAGTGAATGCCCGGGCCGAGGCTCGCCATTTAGGCGGTTCCCTGTTGCGGATTCCTAAGGGCGTCGTTTCGCCGAGACATGTGGTTGCAGAACCTTGCAACCCTGCCAAACATTTAGGCTGGTTACCTAAGTTATTTCGTCCACCCTACTTGATTGAACCGACAGAATATGGCCATTATCGTGCCTAAGTTCACGTAATGTTCTAATCTGGTTACCGAAAGGGTGAGGCATGGCTACAGGAATCACGAAGCGTGAGCAGCTTTCTCCCGATGCTATATCAGCGCAGGATTTTTTTCAGGAAGACCTGCCGCTTCCTGCGGACGGCGCCGACGTTGTCCTGGCTTATCCCAACAAGGCTGATGTCAGCGACATTCGCCGACCTGCCGACCGCGATTTCTTGTGCGTAACCCGCAGCGGTGCATTCGACTCGCCAACCTTCTCAGACAACGCCTTTGTTTTGGACGACAACTTTTTTGCACTCAAGGAGCTGGTCAATTCGGGCCGGAAAGCCACCCTGTTTTACCTTGACCCCCCGTATAGCACTGGGCTGGATTTTCATTCCCGCGAACTCGAACATGCCTATAACGATAGAATGGGCCAGGCGGCCTATCTCGAATTCATGCGGAGACGCCTCATTCTGATGCGCGAATGCATGACGGATGACGGCTCAATCTATGTGCATATCGGCCATCAGATGGTGGCTCACCTCAAAATAATCATGGACGAGATTTTCGGTGCGGATAACTTCCGCAACCTCATTACGCGCCGTAAATGCAGCAGCAAGAACTTCACGAGCAAGCAGTTTTCCAACCTAAACGACTTCGTCTTGTTCTATACCAAGGGCCGTGCCTACAAGTGGAACCAGCCAGGCGTCGATGCAGAGGACGATTGGGTTTTAAGAGAATACCCACGCATGGACGAGCTCGGCCGTAGATATAAGCTCGTGCCCATCCACGCTCCAGGAACTCGGAACGGCGAAACCGGAATGCCTTGGCGCGACATGCTGCCACCTCCCGGCAAGCATTGGCAGTATGTTCCCTCGAAGCTGGAGGAATTTGAAAAGGCGGGCGATATCTATTGGTCTAAGAACGGTAATCCCCGCAGAAAAGTCTATTGGACGGCCGACAAGAAGCGCACTCTAAGCGATTATTGGGAGCAGTACCGGGACGCTCACCACCAGAGCACCCAAATCTCCGGCTACCCTACTGAAAAGAACCTCGACATGATTAAAATGATTGTTGGGGCTAGTTCAGACCTGGGCGACCTTGTGATTGACCCGTTTTGCGGGTCGGGCACAACCCTTCAAGCCGCGCGTGACTTAGGCCGCCGGTTCATCGGCGTAGATGCATCGTTTACGGCCGCGAAAGCAACCCTTCGCAGAATGCGCCATGGCCTTGAGGCCATGGGCGACTATGTGAATAAGAAGAAGGCAAATGATGCACCGGAGTTGCCGTTCGCAAAAGCCGCGAAGGCGATTACAGCGAACGAATGCGCCTTCTATGTTGACGGCCGATTGTATGAGAATTACCGGCAGGAAATTGATGCTCTGTCGCTAATTTAGCCGTTCAGCCATTCGAGGGTTATCCGCTTTTCCGCTAGCTTCAACGTGATAACCCTTACTCGACCATCCCAGTCGCCATCGAGGTCGCATGCCTCTTTCCACGTGTCACCGTGCATCAATCCTGGCCCATCCGAAAGGAAGATAATTTTCAGGTTGGTCGGGGTGACTTTATCGAAGGCTCTAGCCTTTTCCACCTTGTAGGAATTGCCACCCGTGCGGTCGTCGGACTGCGCACCTCCCCGAGTAGAATCGTATCGGGCAAACCCGATTGCTGCGACTTCATTGTCGCTTGCGCGGCGGATGACGAAATCACACGGAAAGGCGGTTTTGAACTCTGGGTAAAGCGTTGAAAGCTCGATATCTCGCCCAGCCCCACGCGGCCCTTCTATGGTAAATGAACCCTTAAAATGCTCCTCAAACCAGTCAAAGAACAAGCCGGTTAGTTCATAACCTGATTGACCTCTGGTGTCGTATTCACCAATCAAGGCCGCCAGCGCAAAGCGCGCTTCGGGAGACAAATCCTCAAATTGTTCTTTCAGCTTTCCAATGGGCTTAAATGTCATCCCGTAAGTCTCAATAAGAGAATCCGTGCTCACCTTCTTTATTTTCTTGGTGGCCTCTGTGTCGAGCACAGGGGAAACGCACCGCCTGTACATTTTGAGGAGCGCCATCCGCTCATCTGCGTCACGCTCGGGCTTTCGTATGCTCTTGAGCACGTCCCCACTCGATTCGCTTTCTCTAATGAGCTGACAAAAGACCTCGATAGGCCCAGCATATTTTTCGTACAAAACATCGAGAATCTCCGGGAACCGTATCGCGCTATCTATGGGCGTAACAATTTTGCTGACGTCTGAAATCGTCTTAAGAAACTTAATATCGCTCATAATTGCCATTCTTCGATGATTTGCGTCGAAGGATTCAGGAACAGTCTGCAAGAGTCAAATCATTAGAAAAAAGCGCCTCACTTGGAGACGCTTTTTCGCAACAGCTTTCGCGGCGAGTGACGCCACCACCTGTTTTCAAGCAGCTAGGTTCTTGTTTTGTTCGAGGGTGGCGTGCTATACACCAACCCGCGCCATTTCTGCACGATTCGCTTACAGTCCGTCTACATCTAGTTCTTATTACCCCCAGTTGGGACAATATCTAGCATGCCGCCTGTATCCCGCCATCTTGGCCAGAAGGCCGCCCAGTCCCTCTACCATGCAGTAGAACAAGCCAAGCGAATTGGTCTGCCAATTACGCATCTGGTGACGTTGAATTTTGCCGCGACGAACTGCAACGCGCACGATGCCACCCAGGCATTTCAGCGGTTGCGACGTCACCATTTCAACAAGTGGGCCACGAGGCCCCGGGCCGGAAGCGGCGCGGCCTACACGCCGACATATTTCTACGCCTTCGAGAACGAGGCCAACGACGTCCCATTTGAAGACGCGGACGCGGACGCCGAACACAACATCCATGTGCATTGGGCCGTCCACATCCCCGCTGGCCGCTTGCATAGCTTTGAGACGAGTCTGTGGAGCTGGTTTGAGGCCGTGACCGGCGGCATCACCGATGGGCGCGCCATCGACATCAAGGTGGCGGACAATCTGGCGGGCCTGCGCTCCTACCTGCTCAAAGGCACCGCAAGCGGTTGGGCGGCCATCTACGGCGCAATCGCCCAGCCGCAAGGCGTGATTGTCGGCGGCCGACGCAGCAACACGAGCAAAAATATTGGCCGCGCGCCGCGCATCGCCGCCGACCGAGCGCTGGGCATCAGGAGACGCATTCCACATCGGCCCAGCCCAAGGGCGGCCGGTGCCTCTGCTTAGGAGGGGAGGGCGACGTGTGACCCATCCACGCGCCACCAGCCTCGCCCAAAATCGGCCAGCTCGTCGGCCGCCTTGAAATGCAGCCGCGCCCAGGCCGGGCTTTCCTGGCCCGGCAACCCGTCACGGCGGGGCAGGGTGCGCACCAGGCGGTCGCGCAAATCGGCCGTGTCGCACACGACCAGGACGCGCGCGGCCTTGCCGTCCGGGGGAATGCCCAGCGCCGCGTCGAACTCATCCACATCGCCCGCCAACACGTAGTGTTCGAGCTGGCTGGTGGCGAAGGTCGAGCGGCCCTCGCTGTAGTGGCTGCAATATATCTCCAGCACATACACCCGGCCGTTTCCGGCCGTGTCGGTGCCGCGCAACACCGCGTCAGGGGTTGCCTCTTTCCCGGCCAGCGCCAGGCGGGCAGGGCGGTGCATGTAGGTGGAGAACTCCGGCCGGGCCTGGCCGACGCCATCGGCCCAACGGTCGGCCGCCACCAGGGCGTCAACGGTCAACATGCGGTGCCAAGCGTGATGCGCCGACAGCTCCCGGCCGCGCATACCATGAGCGGGCTGGCCGGTCGCCTCCGCCACCGCGCGCGCTCCCTTGACGGTCAGCCAATGGACATTGGGCAGGCGGCCGACGCCAGGCCCGAGCCGCCACTCCTGGCGGCTTATGGCCTTGGCGGTCAGCAGCTCGCCCAGGCGCACGCGCACGGTTTTTTCGTCGCCCGCGCCCAGGGCCACCAGTTGGCCAATGGTGAGGTATTTGTAGCGCGCCAGGGCTTCCAGAATCCGGCCCGCGACCGGCCCGTTAATCCAGCTCACGGGACAACCTCCGGGGCGTGGTGGAGCTGGGGGCGATTTGCGGCGGGGCAGGGGCCTCCAGCCGCCGATAGTACGGCCGTTGCGAAGCCAGCACGGCAATCCACTGGCTTTTCGTTATCTGGCGCGCGTCGTCGGCATAGTCGCTGCGCGCCGTCAGCATGAACGTGGCGGCCGTGCCCCACCGCACCAGGAACACGCCGCCGGTCAGATTGCGGGCCATCTCGCGGCCCTCGTCGTTGTCGCAGCCCATGGCGCTCAACATCGCCGGGGCGTAATCGCTACGGCCGAGAATCTTGACCGCCGTGTTGGTAATCACCGTGTCGCGGTCATCCATCGGCAACATTTTGACGGACTGGTTGGCGAGGGTCAGGTGCAGCCCGTATTTGCGCAGCTCCGTCAAAATCGTCTGTGTCGCCGGGCCGACGAAGTTCTGACACTCGTCGATGACGATATGCACCGGCCGCCTGTCGGCGCGGTCGGTTTCCTTGCGGATGTCACCCAGGGCGGCCACCATGCTCACAATCAGCTTGCCGACGACGCGGGCGCTGTCCTTTCCGGCCTGCCCGAGCGAGAACAGCAGCACCTTGCCTTGCTCAACGAGGTCATACAGCGGCACTGTGGAAGGGCCGCACGTCATGTCCCGCAAATCCTTGTGCAGCAGCAGATTCGCCAGCCGCGCCCGCATTGCGCCCTTGGCGGCCTTGTAATCGCTGCCGTTCCAATCCTGGCGGAAAAACAGCCCCACCATTTTGTCGGGATGATTGCGGCCCGCCGCTATCCATCCGGCCGGAGGATCTTCGCCGAGCATTTCGTAGAGGTCTTGCAACGTCGAGTCGTTCCGGTCGAGCAACACCCGAATGGCGGCCTTCGCCAGAGCGACCATGCGAACGGTCGCGCCGCTGCCCTCGCCACGGCAGATATCTCCAATCACTTCCGCGAGCCGATTGGAGATTTTTTCTTTGGTGCGGTCGTCGGCACCGTGGGGCGGGGTGAACGGGTTGATGGTCGGCACCATGTCGCCGAACAGGCTGGGGGCGACGAACACCAGGCGCTCGTCGGCCGCCACCTCCGGCCACCTGGCTATCTGCTCGCAGAGGTCGGAGTGGGCATCGAGGACGACCACAGCCGCGTCACCGGCCGCGATATGGTCATGGATAAGGATTTTCAGCAGCTCGGATTTGCCCGCGCCCGAGCCGCCGACAACGTAGCTGTGGCGCTTCAGGTCGGACACCGGCAGCGGCAGCGTGAGGGGCGTGGTGATGATGTCCGCCATGTAGGCATCCAGGTCGCAGAGGTAGCTTGCATACCCCTGCAAGGTCGGCTCGTGCCGGTCGGGGTCGTGCAGCTCCACCCAGAAATGCCGCTCTATGTCGTCGTCATAGTCGCGTTGCTTCAGCACCCGCCGATAGGCTTGGAAGGTGAGCGGTGCAAACGCCTTCAGCCGCGCCGCTTCCTCCTTCGTCGGGGCGCTGGCAACCAGGCCGAGGATTTGCGCGCGGCGTCGGTCGGCGAGCTGCGCGAGCGCGGCGGCCGAGGTCATCGGCAACACCGTGCCGAGGTCTAAGGTGCGGCCGTCGCCAGCCTTGCCCAGGCCGAAGCCTGCCCGCACTATCGGCCGGTAAGCGTCCAAAAAGCCCTGATGATTCGGCGCAAGCTCCGTCCCCGTCATGCCTACCGACAAGCCCCCGTTTAATGCCCGTTTAACACCCTACTGGTGCGCCGGTTTCTGTCAACACTTACAAGGCTGTAGCCCTTTCTTCCTGCCATTACTTCCTGTCATTCCAGTCTGTTCAAGCTCTCGCTTTCACAGACTGTCACTCCACTCACCGGCCCAGCCTCCCCCAACTGCTAGGTCGCTTTACGCCAGCTCACCACCATTACCCAATATTCCGGCTCTTCCGGCCGAGGCTGGCGCTTTTCCCATTCAACCGTAAATCCGGCTTCGCTCAGCGCGGCAACCGTTTCGGCCGAGGCTACCGCGTTGCGCAAGTCCACCGGCACGGGGGGAGTGACCGCCAAGCGGTCGAAACCTCTGGCGGCAGCGGCCAGCATCGATTCCGAGATGGTGTTGAGCGCAAACACAGTCCCGGCCAGCTCGTTACGGGCCGCCCTGGTTTGCACTTCCAGCCCTTCCCGCTTCGTCTTCAGCACGTCCACAATGTCAACCATGGCTAGGCCGCCCGCTTCAATCCGGGCGCATGGCGGCGGCCTAGATATGTGTCGGTGACATCGAGGCGGCCGTGCCCCAGCTCGTGCGAAATCTCGAACCTGGCGGCCCTGTCGATGGCCGCCTGGCGGGGCGTCATGCGGTCAACGGTCGGCCCGCCCTTCAGCGGGCAGTCCCAGCCCGTCAGCACCTTGTAGCGCCATTGCGCATAGGCATGGCGGTAGCCGTGCGCGTTGCGGATGCCCGCCCGCAAAATCCGGTTTTCATAATTCTTCAGCGCCTGCACGTAATTGCGGCCGGGGCCTATCAGGCTTCCGTCGCCGCAATGCGCCCGCACCTGGTCAAGCAGCTCCCGTTGCCGGGGGTGCGTCAGCGGGATTTCCCGATAGCGCCCGCCTTTCGTCCAGCTCGCTTGAAGCACCAGGCGGTTGCCCCGGTCGGCCAGTACCGGCCGCATTTTCAACGCTTCCTCTCGGCGCAGGCCGAAAGCCGCTTCCAGCTTCAGCGCCAGGGCCACACCATCGTCGCCGACGCGCTCGAGCGCATCGCCCTCGAGGCGCTTGGCGCGGTTGTTCTCACCTCGAGCGCGTTCCTCGAGGCCGAATTTTGCATTGTCGGCCGGAATCAGGCCGGGCTTGTTCACCTTCTCCGCCCACCAGCGCAACCAGCCCAGCCGGTTGCGCATGGTCGCGTCCGCTATCCCGGCCGCCTTCCAGCTCGCCACCAGGGCATCGACATGCTTGGGGGCTAGGTTCTTCGCTGCCTTCACCTTGAAGCCCAGGACGTGCAGCTCGTCGGCAAGCTGTTGCAGGCCGCGAGCGCGGCACGCCTTGGTCGCAAATGCCCCTTCCCCGCTGTGGCGGGTCAGGTTCATCAGGTCAAAGTTTAGCTCTCTCATCGTCGTTCTTTCGGTAAGTTTTAATGACCAGCCGGTGCCCGCGAGGCGGGGTTGCCGGTGGAGCTGAAAAGCTCCCATTGGTCGGCATTTCTGCTAGCTATGCGTACTCTGTCGGTTCCATGTGTCTCCAATTCGTGTTCGAGGTTGTGCGGCTCTGCAGGGCCGCCTTGTTATTCGGCCTACAGCTCGTTTTTCCTCCGTGGTTGGATGCCTCCTGGGGCTGTCCAGTGCCGTGCCCTTGGGGCCGTGCGATGCGGGTTGTTGTTGCTGTGCATGTGGGCAGCGTTCTCACGCCGCCGCTGGATTTGCCGCATGGTCGTGCCATGCTGTCGCGTCGTTTGCATTGTCAGGGTTCCTTTCAAAGGTTGCGGCCGTTGTGGCTAAGATGTCGCTTGCTGAATCCAGCGAGTGCCCGCGTGGCACTCGCCAGGCACTTATGGCCCCGCGGCCGACCCCTGCCTGACGCCCGCGGCTCCCGTCCCTCCCCTGCCCTGAATTCCGCCATTGCCGTGATTCCGGGGCGACGACCGCGCCAAGCGTTTCGCCCTGTCACTACCTGCACGCGGTAGTGACAGGGCTGGGGGCTCCGCCCGCCCTGGTGTCGGCCGTGCAACGGCCGAATGGGAGGGGACGCCCTCCCAAACCCGCCCTTGCCACGCTTAGGGCCTCCGGCCTCCCAGCGCGGCAGCGGGGGCTGCACCCCCACACCCCTGCCCTTGCGGCCTTCCAGCCGCAGCGGGCTAAACCCCGCGCTGCCGTTTTCGGGTTGGCCAAGCCATCCCTCAAACCGCAATAGAGCCCCCAGCCCGGGGCATCCTGCGAATGCCTCGGCCCGAGGGCTCGCCGCCCGGCGGCGGTATGCTGTTGCGGGTTGCTATGACCACAAGATGTTGCGGCATGCCGGCGCCGCCGGCGCCGGCATCAACCCTCGATGTTGTGGCGACGTAAGAGCTAAGGGGCTTCGCCCCTCGCGCGGGCAAGGGGGCGGTTCCCGAGGCTCCGCGCTTCGCTTGTGCGCCCGCCGCCTGAAACCCTTGTCCTTGCTACCCCCAGACCTCGCCGGTCAGGCAGGGGTGCAGGGGCACCCCTTGCCTATTAAGGGCAAGGCAACTTAGGTTTGAGGCTGGGGAAGCGTATGGGGATACGCTCATCGGATTGACGAGAGGGCGGATGTCCACGGAAAATGCGTTGAACGAGGCGCGGCAACAGCGCCAGGCCGCGTTAGAGGCCCTAACGACTGCCCGTAAGACCCGCTACCGCGCCGAAGACGCGAAAACAAAGGCGTTCCAAGAGCTGGCCACCTTCATGCTGAAGCACCGGGGCGATTTGCCAACCTACGTGCAGGACTACCTCAAACATTGGGAGGTGGAAAAGCGGCAACTCGACAAGGTGGCCGAGGCCGCCCGCATGGCCTCCGGTGAGGCCGCCGCCTTCTACCTCAATTCCACAAACGACATAGCCAAAGCCATCAACGCCTATAACGGGGAGCGCACAGAGGCGCATATCAAGCATTACACCGAATTGGAGGCCAACCGTGTCGCCCCGGACAGTAAGTTGGCGCAGCTCCTGGGGAGATTAAACCGAGGCCCCATACGCGGGAAACTGCCAGCTATAACCGATAGGTCAAAAGCATGAACTGGTATCAGCTCAATGGCCAAGTCGTTAAACTCTACCCCCTGCTTGACGCTCTGGGCATCTATCGAAGCCCGGAAGCCGCATGGCTTGTCGCCACCATCCTGGCGCTCGCCGCAACAGTGCTTGTCGTCTTCGTGGTCATGCTCAGGTTGTTGCGAAAGGCCCAGCGGAGGGCGGTCGCTGCGTCGGTACAGGTTGCACCCAAAAAGGCCAAGGACGGGCTTGCCAAGAACTATCAGGCCCTCAGCACCCACAACTCGCTTTTGTTGGCGGAACGGGCGGAAATCTACCACCTGATTTCCAAGGTTCTGGCCTGCCAAATCCCATCAAATCACGACGCCGCGCTTGCCCTTTTGCGGGAGCATGAAACAGTTTTCAGCCTCATGGTTGACGTGTTGGAGGAAGGATTCCCCGGCTACCAGCCGCCACCGTCCACAGGCCCGCGCTCCATCGCGGAATATCTGGCCGCCTTGGTCGATAAGGTGGCCTCATCATCCATGAACGTGCATGAACACAAGGAGCGGATGAAAATTTACGGCCACCATTCCGATATGTTCAAGGCCGAGATGAAATTCTATGACGAGGCGGCCGAGAAGTTGCTGCTAGAGAATTTCGGCATGACCGTAAACGGGGTGCCCGCCAACAGCCCGTAATTCCATTGTGCGCAGCGCGGGACACCGGATTTTAAACGGCGGCAAAGCCCATTGATTCCTGACCTACTTGGTGCAAAGATTTTTTTGCAATCTTGCACTAGGGAGGAATTACAATGGAAAGGGTGCTTCAATATCTCCATAACAACATGGGAACCTGCGCTGTCTGCATTAGGTCTTCTTTTCAGGCTGCGGTAGCTTTTTTTGTTGCGACTTGCGTGCTGTCTCTCATCGACGCAGAAAATTTTGGGAAGCTGACGCTAGTTGTATCCGTCGGTTTTTCAGCTCTTTGGCTCGCACATGTCTTAACCTACGCAAGTCGGGTGTCTGCCTATGTGAGTGTGGGCCCAAATGCGGCTCTGCCGTCGCTGCGCTATTTCTTTCAAAACCTGGGCTTCATAATTGGCGAGACCGCCGTTCTTTATCGTACGCCTGCAACAGACCGCTTTGGGCGGCCGCTTAGCGGGCGTGTCGCACTGGTTGAACTCAAAAATATGGATGGAACACGCACAGCATATTTAAAGACAAATGACGATATTACCGCTTTAACTATTGAATTGAAATCTAGAGGTTATATTGGCGACGTTTTGTCAGAAGACTACTGGATGACTAACAATGATTGCTCTAGGAGCGATGCAAAACAATGCTCATCCAATAAATGTGATGATTCGTCTCAAACCTGTAAACTTATTGGAGGTAACTTTAATTACTGCAAATGCTCGTAATAGTGATTTGCAGTCGGCCGTGAAGAGCCATGGAGCCCTTCACGGCATTTTGGTAAGCGGCGGCCTACCGCCATGCAAGCCCCATCCCGGAACGCATGGTCTGCCGTAACGAAACTCAGGATTTTTGAAACTTTCCCAACCCGCTGTTTTTGCTGCACGAAAAAGTTTCATAAATTAGGAACAAAAGTCTTGCCAAAACACGCACCCTGCCCCATAGTAATCTCACTCGCTAAGAGTTAGAGGCCCCAAACTAGAAACAAGTAGAAAGGGCACTCTGATGAAAGCGAGTGTGTACCTTCTAATTCAACTTGTAGGATTGAGGATAACCCTCATTATCTCAAGAGAATAGGAGGCAAAGGAAAGGCCCCATTACCGTGGGGCCTGGCCTTAAACTAGAAACACTCTGAAAGCGAGCAGGGTTATTCTAGGTAATTATAAAGAAAATTGCAAGATGATTTACGGATACGCCAGAGTTAGCACAGACGGGCAAACCCTTGACGCCCAGTTGGCCGCGCTTGCCGAGGCCGAGGCCGAAAAGGTGTTTCGGGAGAAAGTCAGCGGCGCGAAGGCCACCAACCGCCCCGAGCTGGCCCGCCTGCTGAAAGTCCTGAACGCGGGCGACGTGGTGATTGTCACCAGGCTCGACCGCCTCGCCCGTTCCGTGCGCGACCTGTTGAACATCCTGGCCGCCATCGGCGATACCGGCGCAAGCTTCCGCTCGCTGGGGGATGCCTGGGCCGACACCACCACGCCGCACGGCCGGTTGCTGGTGACGCTGTTGGGCGGCATTGCCGAGTTTGAGCGAGAGCTGATTATCTCCCGCACCCAAGAAGGCCGCAGGCGCGCCGTCAAACGCGGCAAGCGTATGGGCCGCCCCCCTACCCTGACCCCTTTTCAGCGTGAGGAAATCCGTGAAGCCCTGTCGCGCGAAACCGCCACGGCGGCCGAGCTGGCCCGCCGTTATGGCGTCAGCAAGCCCACCATCGGGAGGTTGCGCCCGTGAGTGCCTATCCGGCACGCCAAGGCTAAGCGTGGATTACGCTATAGCGCATAGCGTATGCGCTATAAGGTAAACGCTATAGCGTTTGAATTATAAGTTGTAGCGCATGGCGTATGCGCTATACTGCCGGTCATGAAAACAATAACCCTTGTCACCCAAAAAGGCGGAAGCGGCAAAAGTACCATCGCCGCCAATCTGGCCGTCGCGGCCCAGGAAGCAGGCGAGCGAGTTTTTGTCCTCGACCTCGACCGCCAGGGCACCCTTGCCCGCTGGATTGAGCGCCGCACGGCCGAAACCCCCGGCTTTGACACCGTGGCGAATGAAGGCCAGTTAGATGCCGCCTTGGCAACACTGGCGGCCCAAAAATTCACCCTAGCCATTCTCGACACCGCAGGCACGGACAGCCCGCTCGTCACGGCCGCCATTCGCGCGGCCGACCTGTGCCTGATACCGGCCAGGCCGACACCCGCCGACCTAGAGGCCACGCAGCCCACGCTTTCGGCCATCCAGGCCACCCGTCGCCGGTTCGCGTTCGTCTTGAATCAAACGCCGGTACGCAGCAGCCGCTTGAACGAAGCGGCGGCCGGTTTGAAGGTTCTCGGCATCCTGGCCGAACCGCCAATAACCCAGCGCAACGACCACCAGGACGCCATAGGCAGCGGGCAGGGAGTTACGGAGTTCAACTCCCATGGCAAAGCGGCCGAGGAAATTCGCGCCCTGTGGCGCTGGATAAAAACCAAACTGAAAGGATAGGGCTATGGCAAAGCGTCAATCACTGGCGGCCTTTGCGCCGACAAGCGCGCCAGCCGCCGCCAGCTCCAACGTTCACAAGCTGGAACCGGCGGCCGAGCCGAAGGGCTCGAAACAGTATCACAAGCTCAACGTCTACCTGACGGAGCAAGAGGTGCGCACCATCAAGCTCATCGCCTTGGAGCAGGGGACGCGTTACAGCGACGTTGCCGCAACCGCCATCCGCGAATGGCTGACCCGCAACGGCCACGCCCGTTAGCGCATGACGCATGCGCTATAGCGCATGCGCTACTCGGCAATGAATGGTTTTTGAGGAAAAATGGGGCAGGGGGCAGTCCCGCACAGGCTTCTTGTGGTATAGAATCATGCCATGGGGAAGCCTGATTTTGATTTGATACGCGACCAGGACTTGCGAGACGAGCTAGAAGGCGCGCGGGGCAATTCCATATTCGAGCATGTCGCCCGCACCCTCGTCACCCGTCAGGAGCGCCGCGACCAGGAGAGGGCAGCAGCCGACAAGAAGGCTTTAGAGCTGGCCGCTCTGCCGCGAGAAACCCGCCGCCGCGCCATCATCCGCGAAGTGTTTGAAAACTCCCCGCCGACACTGGCAGACGTGCGGCATATCCATTCCGTTCTTGCCATTTGTGGTTTGCCCTATGACCGGCAACCGCTTTCGGTGCGCGAATACAGCCGCGTCCAGGGCAACATGGGCATCATCGTGCAGGCCGGTTCGACGCTGGACGCCGAGGGGAGGGTGACGCACCAGGCTTTGCCGTTCGGCCCCAAGGCCCGGCTCATCCTCATGCACCTGTGCAGCGAGGCTATTCGGCAAAAGTCGCCGAAGGTCGAAATTGCCGACACGTTCACCGCCTTCGTGCGGGATATGGGTTTCCCCGACAGCGGCGGCAAAAAAGGGCCGCTAACCGCTTTCCGGGAACAGTTGAACGCTCTTGCCACATGCTCCATGCGCATCAGCGCATTCTCGCCTGGCCGCGTCAAATCCAAGCAGTTTTTCCCGATTGAGGACATGGACGTTTGGCTGTCCACCGAACCCGGCCAGCAATCGCTATGGCCAAGCACGGTGACTTTCAGCCCGACTATGTTTGAAAGCCTGTCAAAACACGCCCTGCCGGTAAACGCCAAGGCCGTGCGCACGTTCGCAGGCAGCGCCCGCAAGCTCGACCTCTACTTTTGGCTAGGCTGGCGCATCCACAACATCAGCGCCCCCCTGCACATAAGCTGGCAGGCCATTGCCGAGCAATTCGGCTCCGGCTTCACCCGCGAGCGGGCCTTCCGCGCTCAATTTGCCGAGGAAGCGGCCCACCTGAAAGAGGTGTTCCCCAAGTTGCCGTTAAAGCTCACTGAGAATGGCTTGACGCTTTATCCAGCCGACCCGGCCGTACTGGCACTGCCCGCGCCGCGCTCGGCCAGCAAACGCTAGCGTTCCACATAAAAAATCGTGAAACATCAGCTATTTGGCTCCGCAGACTTGGTGGCGCTGACCTCTTAACCGGCCGGTATATTTTTCAATCACTTACATCATGCCGCCCGCAGACTTGGTGGCGAGCCTCCGCAGACTTGGTGGCGCTACCCCCTATCAGCTCCGCAGACTTGGTGGCGCTCACCCGCAGACCTGGTGGCGCTCACCCGCAGACTTGGTGGCGGCCCTCTTTATATAG
>VFQM010002379.1_pt1 | contig 14001 bp, 9 predicted proteins | sample 3512391 | NCBI WGS metagenome assembly VFQM01 (sample SAMN10412369, study PRJNA504923) | tailings metagenome | isolation source: Replicate 1 from Balatoc abandoned mine | place: Philippines
CGCCGATGAAGCGATGCAGGAGTACGTCGACCTGATCGAGAGCCTGAAGTAGGCCTGCCTACGCTGCGGCGCTGCTGTCCTGCAGGTCGGCCGCGATCAGCCTGAACTGTTCCAGCGCCGCCTCCAGGTCGTCGACGATCTCCTGCGCAATCACATCGGGCGGCGGCAGGTTGTCGCTGTCCGCCAGCGTCTCGTCGCGCAGCCAGAAGATGTCGAGACTGGCCTTGTCCCGCGCCAGCAAGTCCGCCACGTCGTAGCAGCGCCAGCGCCCATCGGGCTGGGTCTCGGTCCAGGTGGGCTGGCGCTCGTGGCGGTTGGCCGGGTTGTACAGGCGCACGAACTCGTCGAGGTCGGCCCGTGTCAGTGGGTTGGTCTTCAGCGTGAAGTGCTTGTTCGTGCGCAGGTCGTAGATCCACAGCTTCTTGGTCCACGGCGTCTCGCTCGCCGGCTTCTTGTCGAAGAACAGCACGTTGGCCTTCACGCCCTGGGCGTAGAACAGGCCGGTGGGCAGGCGCAGCAGCGTGTGCAGCTCGCATTCGTGCAGCAGCTTGCGGCGGATCGTCTCGCCGGCACCGCCTTCGAACAGCACGTTGTCCGGCAGCACCACCGCGGCGCGGCCGTGGATCGCCAGCAGCGTCTTGATGTGCTGCACGAAGTTCAGTTGCTTGTTGCTGGTGGTGGACCAGAAGTCGTCGCGCTCGATGACGTCTTTTTCTGTGCTGCGCTTGCCGTCGGCGCCTTCGATCTGCGTGCTGCTCTTCTTGCCGAATGGCGGGTTCGCCAGCACCACCTGGAAGCGCTCGCCGGGGTCGGCCGCCAGGGCGTCCACCACCTTCACTGGCACGTGCTGTTCGCTGCCGATGCCGTGCAGCAGCAGGTTCATCGCACACACCCGTGCCGTGGCCTGCACCAGCTCATAGCCGGTGTAGGCCTGCTCCTTCTGGAAGCGCTTCTGCTCGCGCGTGAGGTTGGGGTGTTGCTCGACGACGTGGTTGAAGGCCGTGAACAGGAAGCCGCCGGTGCCGCAGGCCGGGTCACACACCTTCTCTGCCGGTTTCGGCGCGATGCACTCCACCATCGCCTGGATCAGCGGGCGCGGCGTGAAGTACTGGCCGGCGCCGCTCTTCGTGTCCTGCGCGTTCTTCTCCAGCAGGCCTTCGTAGGCGTCGCCCTTCACGTCGACACCGAGCGCCGTCCAGTTCTCGGCGTCGATCAGGTCCACCACCAGGCGGCGCAGCTTGGCCGGGTCCTGGAACTTGTTCTGCGCCTTGCCGAAGATCAGGCCCAGCGTGCCCTTGTGCTGGCCCATGGCCTCCAGGCAGTGGCGGTAGTGGTCGAACAGCTCGTCGCCGTCCTTGGCCAGCAGCGACGGCCATGAGTAGGCGCCCGGCACGATGCTGGCCTGGTTGTAGGGTGGCTGCGCACGCTCGTCGGCCATCTTCAGGAACAGCAGGTAGGTCAGCTGCTCGACGTAGTCGCCGTAGCTCATGCCGTCGTCGCGCAGCACGTTGCAGTAGTTCCAGAGCTTCTGGACGAGGGTGGAGGCGTTCACGGCGGGTGCGGTCGAATGGGAATGAATGGGAATGAATGGGAGTGAATGGGAGTGGAATGGGAGTACGTCCGTCTTGTTAGCGTTCACTTCCTCCGAAACGACCAGTAGGCGCCACGCCCCCGGCCGGCAGGCTCCACCAGGTCCAGCTGCTTCAGGAAGGCGAGGTCGTTCTTCAACTCCCAATCGGCGACACCCTGGCCCAGGCGCGCGCGCATCTCGCGCAGCGCCAGGCCCCCCACGCTGGATTCCAGCAGTGCCAGCACGGCGCGCTGCCGGTCGCTGAGGTCGCGCGCCACCCGCTGCGGCGGCACGTAGCGCATGGGCAGGAAGCGCACCGTCACGCAGCCGCCCGCGTCCTCGATGGTGGGCCGGGGCAGACCAGCCTGCTCCAGCAGCTCGACGATCTTCAGCGTGCCCCGACCCCATTGTTCGATCAGGCCGCGCCGGTACATCACACGCGCCAGCAGCGGGTTCCAGGGCAGCGACTCGTGTGGCGCCATCAGCGCAGCCGGCGTCAGGCCGAAGTGCAGGCTGCCCGACGACGTGACCTCCAGCCGGTCGTCGTAGATGGCCACCGCCACCGAACCACCGCCGATGCTGTAGTCGCGGTGACAGAAGGCGTTGGCCAGCGCCTCGCGCAGCGCCAGCAGCGGGTACAGCGGGTCGTCCACGCGTTCGAACAGGCCCGGCAGCACACGCCCGGCCACCGGCAGGCTGTCGCGCAGGAAGCGCTCGGCGCGTTGCAGCAGGGCGAAGACGTTGCCGTGGAACTGGCGGTTGTCGATGAACTCGGTGCGGTCGGTGCCGCGAAAACGCGCCACGCGCAGCAGGCATTGCGGCGCCCGCAGCTCCAGCACATCGTCACGGCCGAACAGCAGCAGCGCCGCGCGCAGCAACTGGCCGTCGCGCAACAGCCCCAGCCCGCGCAGCAGTTCGGCCGGGTCGCGCGTGCCGGGGTCTTCGGCACGGCCGCGGCGGACGGCCTCGTCGACCGTGCGCACGATCTCGGCAGCGTCCAGGTCGGCCACTGTCCAGCCTGCGGCGGCCTCGTTCTCCCAGCGGCGCTCGGCGTGCAGGCTTTCCAGCAGCATGCGGTTGTATTCGTCGCGCGACATGCGGGCATTGACGTTGCCCACGCGCCGGTAGGCCGTGCCGCGGTGGCTGTACGGCCGGCCGGGGCCCTGCGGCACAGACACAGCCAGCACCTCGCGCCCGTCGGCCACGGCAATGCGCTCGATGGCGGGAAACACCGGCGGTTCGATCTGGCCGATTTCCTGCGCCAGGTCTTCGAGCGTGCGGTCGCTGAGCTGCTGGCCGAGCACGCGGCGGTCGGGATCGACGCCGAACAGCACGCGGCCGCCGCGGTGGTTGAGCATGGCCGTCAGCGCATGCATCGCGGCGCGCTGCTCGCCCGTGCTGCGCTTGAACTCCAGCGTTTCTGACTCGCCGGCCTGCGCCGCAGCGATGAGTTGCTCCAGGCTGGTCATGCCGTGCCGAAGGCCTTGGCCAGAATGGCCTGGCGCAGCGCCTGCGCCCGCTGCAGGTTCGCGTCGACCTCGGCTTCGACGCCGCGCACGATGGACAGGCGGCGGTCGACTTCGGCGACGATCTCGGTCTGATCTCGCAGGCTCGGTATGGCGATAGGTGCACTCATAAGTGCCGCCTTGGTCAGCTTCCGGCGGCCTGTCGATCCGGTCGTCAGCGGGATAAACGGGTAGTAAGAAAGCGCCAGATTCAGGTACTTTGGGCTCACGACGGAAGGCTTCGCGCGAAGCACGTGCGTATGGTTGTTGACCCAGCACTTTCCGGCAAAGTAGTAACTGAAAGGCTCCTTGCGGCCAACGAATGTCTCGTCTTCAACGACTAGAACAAGTTCTTCGTCAAAAAGCGGCTCATCGATCCAACCGGTTCGGCCATTCGCGCCCAAGTACGGAATGTCGCCGGGTCTGGTGGCCCGTTCGGCTTTGTTAACCGGCTTTCGCATGTTGTCCAGCGACACTGCGACGTCGCGCACGCACCCGGTCAACGCCGGCTTTGCCGATGCCGCTCTGACGACGCTCTCGATCGTCGCTCTTGCGTGGCGTCGAAGATTGGCCTTCACGCGCCGCAGGTTAGCGACGGCTTCGTCGAGGCGGGAGAATTGCTTTTCGATCTCGGCGACGATGCGGCGCTGCTCAGCGCGCGCCGGCACCGGAATCTCGGCCTGTCGCAGAAAGTCCACTGGCACGCGCTTCTGCCCCACGGCACCGGTCATGTGGTGCGCCGCCTCGCGCCGGAAGGAAGCACTGGCGACAAAGTGGTACAGGAATCTGGCGTCGACGCGTTCGGTTGGCCTCAGCACATGGAACTCGGTGGAGCCAAAGCCGACCCCGTTGCGCAACCCAGTCGCAACCGCCGACTTGCCGTTCTCCATGCACGGCGTGATCTTGGCGAACAGGACATCGCCCTCAGCGAAGTAAGTGAAGCCCTTCTTCACCTGGCCGTAGGCCCGGACGGCCGACGCATCCATGCGACCTGAGCCGGCTTCCACCGCAGCCATCGGCACAAAGGACAATTCCGAGTCTTCGCCCAACGCGCCCTTGCTCGGTTTCGGGTTGAACTGAACCACCTCCGCCATCGGCACCCTCACGCCACCAACTCCCGATTCAAGTCCTCAATCACCGTCTCCAAGTCCACCCCAAACAATTGATGCACCTTGCCCAGCCCGCCCTGCCGGCTGAACGGCGCCAACTCGAAGTCTTCCAGCGTCACGCCCAGGTTCGCCGCCACATGGTCGCGGATCATCTCCAGCCAGCGCTGCTGCTCGGGCGTGAAGGCCTTGCCCGCTGACACCTGCTGCGCCAGCCAGGCCTTGTAGTTGGCGGCCACGCGCTCCGGGTACGGCACCAGTTCGTTGTCTTGCTGCAGCGCGAAGCGCACCAGGCTCACCAGGTCGGTCAGCAGGCGCTGGCGGCCGGCGCCTTTCACACGGGTCTTGTCTAGCGCCGCATACGCCTGCCACAGCGTGCTTTCGTCCAGCAGGTGCGGCGGTGCGTGCAGCGCGTCGGCCAGCGCCTTCACGTCATCAAAGCCCAGCGGCGCGCGCAGCGGGCGGCTGTACAGGATCTGCAGCGCGGTGATCTCGTCCTTGTGCTGCGCGATGAAGGCCTCGAAGCTCTGCACGATGCCTTGCGCCCGCGCACGGGCGGCGTCGCTGAAGCCGGCTTCGATGACACGATCTTGCGTGACGGTGTCGATGACCAGGTCCTTGTTCGCCTTCAGGCCTAGGATCAGCTGGCGCAGCGCGGGGCTGGCCAGCGGTTGTACGGCGCGGCGCAGGGCCGCCTCCTGTTCCACGGGGCTGGTGTCGTCTGTCGGCTGCAGGGCCTGCACGATGGCGCCGGCCAGCAGCTTCAGGTCCGGGCCGCCGCTGGCCTGGCGCACCTGGGCGCGTTCGGCCTCGGTCAGCTGCGTGTCCAGCCGGGCCAGCCGGGCGGCCACGCTGCTCAGCACCTCGTCGTCCACGTTGCCCAGGCTCACCGCCTGCAGCAGCGCGTCCAGCGGCACGGTCTTCCTGCGGTCCAGCGGGCGGCTGTCGGTGAGGTCGCGCTCGCACACGCCGACGCAGTCGACGATGACGAAGTGGTCCTTGTGCACATGCGCGCCGGGGTTCACGCCGCGCAGGTCGTCGTCCTTGATGACGCGCACGCCGCGGCCCTTCATCTGCTCGAAGAAGCTGCGGCTCTTCACGCCGCGCATGAACACCACCACCTCCACCGGCTTGATGTCGGTGCCGGTGGCGATCATGTCCACGGTGACGGCCACGCGCGGGTAGTAGCTGGTGCGGAAGGCCTTGATCAGGTCTTCGGGCTTGGCGCCGGTGGTCTTGTAGGTGATCTTCTGGGCGAACTCGTTGCCGCGCCCGAACTCCTCGCGCAGGATCTCGACGATCTTCTCGGCGTGGTTGTCGTCCTTGGCGAACACCAGGGTCTTGGGCAGTTCCTCGCGCTGGGGGAAGAGGTCGGTGCGCCAGCGGTCGCGCAGGGTCTGCACGATCTTGCGGATCTGGTCGGGCGCCTGCACCTTGCGGTCCAGTTCCTCGGCGGCGTAGTCGAAGTCGTCGTCCAGCTGCCAGGCGGCCTTGCGCCGGGTGGCGCGGTCCATCGTTTCCAGCCAGTAGCCGGCTTCCACCTGCGCGCCCTGCTCGCTCACCTCGGTGCGGATGCGGTAGATGTCGTAGTTGACGTTCACGCCGTCGGCCACCGCCTGCTCGTGGCCGTACTCCATCACCAGGTTCTGGTTGAAGAAGCCGAAGGTCTGCCGGTTGGGCGTGGCGGTCAGGCCCACCAGGTGTGCGTCGAAGTACTCCAGCACCTGGCGCCACAGGTTGTAGATGCTGCGGTGCGCTTCGTCGGTGACGATGAGGTCGAAGATTTCGATCGGAAAGCGCGGGTTGTAGGCAATGGGCTCGGGGTCGCGGAACAGGCCCTCGACTTGCGCCATGCCGCGTTCGTCATCTTCTTCCGCCAGCTCACGCCCCTTGAGCATGCTGAACACGCGCTGGATGGTGCTAATGCACACCCGGGCCGTGGTGTCCAACTGGCTGCTGCTGAGGTGCTGGACGATGTATTCCTCGCCGAACTTGAAGTTGTTGTAGGGCGAGACGTAGGCGTCGAACTCCTTCTTGGTCTGGCGGCCCAGGTTGCCGCGGTCCACCAGGAACAGCACGCGCCGCACGCCGGCAAAGCGGATCAGCCGGTAGATGAAGCTGATGGCGGTGAAGGTCTTGCCGCTGCCGGTGGCCATCTGGATCAGCGCCCGCGGCTTGTTGGCGGCCAGGCTGGCTTCCAGGTTGCGCACCGCGGTGATCTGCGCCGGCCAGAGCTTGAAGTCGCCCCAGGTGGTGACGAGTTCGGGCATGGTCTGCAGCCGCCGCAGGAAGGTGGATGCAGGTTCCTCTGCGGCCGGCGCCGTGCCGTCGCCGGTGTGCAGCACCGCGGCCGCCGGCAACGCCTGCAGCCAGGCCAGCAGTGTCTCGGGCCGGTGGAAGGCGAAGACAGCGCGCGCCCGGGGTGCCGGGTCCAGGCCGTTGGTGAAGTGGGTTTCGACGCCGGTGCTCTCGTAGGCAAACGGCAGTGGGCGGCGCCAGGCCGGCAGGCTGGCCGGCAAGCCCTGCGTGTAGCGGCTGGACTGCACCTCCACGCCGCGCAGCGTGCTGCCCTGCTTCTTGGCTTCCACGACGCCGCAGGCCTTGCCGCCCACGTACAGCAGGTAGTCGGCGGCGCCATGGCCGGGCAGCAGCGGGAACTCGCGGATCGCCACGCCCAGCGCGGCGTGCAGGTTCGCCGTGGCCACGTCCTGCACCGCCCAGCCGGCCAGCGCCAGCAGGCGGTCGATGTCCTGACGCGCCAGTTGCTCAGGGGCGACCACGGGCGGTGGCCTACTTCTTCGCTGTCTTTTTTGCGGGCGCGCTCTTCGCCGGCGCGCTGCCCTTGGCCAGCAGCGTGTCCAGGTTCTTCTGGATCTCGCCTTCGATCGTCTTGCTGAAGGCGCCGAGCAGAAAGCCGAGCTTGGCGTTCAGGTCGAAGTGGTCGGCCGCGACGATCAGCGTGCCGTTGACGCCGCTGCGCTTGAACTCCACGGTGTCGCTGGTCTCGCCTTCGAGGACCGAGCACTCCATGTCGAACTGCTGCTCGACCTGCTCGGCCCACTGCCACGCAATCTTGCGGGCCTTGGCCAGGCCCAGGCTGTGGGCGCGGTGGATCTTGATGTCGGGCACGGGCGGGTCTCCTCAGGGTGTGCCGGCCAGTCTGGCGCGGCGTTCGTCTTTCGGCAAGGCGGCCAGCGTGCGCACCTCGGCATAGAAGCGCTGGAAGTCGCCGCCGCTGCGCTGGAACAGCGCCTCGAACTGCGGCACCAGCTCGTTGTAGGCCGCCTGCACGCCGAAGGCGGCGTTGTTGGCGCGGGCGATCCAGCCGTCGTAGCGGCTGTCTCCGTTCCAGCGCGTGGCCTTCAGCGCGGCGTGTTCGGCGCGCATCGCGGCCAGCACGGCGGCCTTGCGGCGGCGCTTGTCGTCGTCGCTTGCATCGCTGGCATACACCGCCAGCAGCTGCGCGCGGGTGCGGGCGGTGAGCGCGCGGAAGTCGGCGCGGCGCGCTTCCTGCGCCGCGTGGGCGGCACGCGCCTCGGCGCTGGCGTGCCGCTGCAGCCAGCGCTGGGTGCCGATGCGTTCCACCGCGCCGGCAAACGACTCGTTGAACATGGTGTCGTCGGCGGCGTAGGCCACCTGGTGCGCCAGCTCGTGGAAGATCAGGCCCGCCAGCTCGCCCTCGGGCCAGTGCACGAAGGTGTTGAGCAGCGGGTCGCCGCCCAGCCAGTTGGTCCAGCCCAGCGTGCTGTAGGCGGGCACGCCGTAGACGCTGGTCTCCCAGCCCTGGCCCTGCAGTTCGGCGGCCAGCGCGTCGGCCGGTGCGCGGCTGAAGTAGCCGCGGTAGCCGACGCATCCCAGCAACGGAAAACACCAGGTCTTCAGCGTCAGCGACAGCTCGGGCGCAGCCACCACGTTCCAGACCACGGCGTTGCGCTGCAGGTCGGCGTAGCCACGGTAGCTGCGGTTGTCGGGCAACTGCAGTTCCTGCGTGGCGAAGTCGCGCAGGCGCTGCGTGAGCAGCAGGCGCTCGCGCAGCGCCGCCGGCGTGGCCGGGTCTTCCAGCCACTCGGCGACGGGGCGCGTGCGCTGCAGCAGGTCGAGGTGGCCGCCCACGGCCTGCCCGTAGTAGCCCAGCCCGCCCGACGTGCTGCAGCCGGCCAGGGCCAGCACGGCAGGCAGCGCAGCCGCGGCCAGGGCGGCGCGGCGCCAGCGCATCAGCCGGCGACCGCCGCGGCCGTGCCGGGGGCCGCGGTCACCAGCGCCACGTCCACCAGGCAGTCGTAGAACGACGGCGCGCGGCCGATGTCGGTCAGCCGCTGGTGCGTGAGCTCGTTGACGTTGGTGCCGTTGCGGCCGAACTTGCGCCACCACACGCCCAGGCCGTTGACCACGCCCGGCCGCGCGCGCGCGTTCAGCGCCGCGCGGCAGACGTGGCGGCCGCGGTCGTTGAACACCACCACGGTGTCGCCGTCGGCGATGCCGCGCGGCGCCGCGTCCTGCGGGTGCAGTTCCACCAGCGGCTCGCCTTCGATGCTGCGCAGGCTCTTCACGTTGACGAAGGTGCTGTTCAGGAAGTGGCGCGCCGGCGGCGAGATCATCGCCAGCGGGTAGCGCGCCGCCAGCGCGGGCGTGGTCGCAGCACTTTCGTGGTTGGGCACATGGTCGGGCACGCCCAGGCCCGGCGCGTCGACGAGCACCTTGCCGCTGGGCGTGGGGAAGCCGCCGTCGGCAAACGGGGCGTCGGGCACCGGCAGCGGCGCCCAGCCCTGGCGCTGCAGCAGTTCGAACGGCACCACCTCGGGCTTGTAGGCGCCGCGCACCAGCGTCTCGTCGTCGTCGGCGAAGCACGGTTCGGTGAAGCCCATGCGCGCCGCCAGCGCGCGGAAGATCGCGGTGTTGGGCCGCGCCTGACCCAACGGCGCAATCGCCGGCTCGTTCAGCAGCGCGCTGGTGTGGCCGTAGGCGCCGTGCACGTCCCAGTGCTCCAGCTGCGTGGTGGCGGGCAGCACGTAGTCGGCGTGGTCGGCGGTGTCGGTGAGGAAGTGCTCCAGCACCACGGTGAAGAGGTCGTCGCGGCGGAAGCCGGCCACGACCCGCCCGCTGTGCGGCGCCACCGCCACCGGGTTGCTGTTGTAGACCACCACGGCCTCGATCTTCGGGCCGAACGCGGGCGAGGCGTCGCGGTTGAGGTCGTCGCCGATGGTGCTCATGTTGATGGTGCGCGGCCGGCGGCCGGCGAGCAGGTCGGGCCGCTGCAGCCATGCGTCGTTGCGCGCGCCCTTGAACCAGCCCGAGGCCGACAGCAGCATGCCGCCGGCGCGGTGCCGCCACGCGCCCGTCAGGCAGGGCAGCAGCGCCACCAGCCGCACCGCGTTGCCGCCGCCGTGCACGCGCTGCATGCCGTAGTTCAGGCGGATCGCCGCCGGCTGCGTGCTGCCGTAGTCGCGCGCCAGGCCGCGCACTTCGTCGGGGCTGACGCCGCACACCGCCGCGGTGCGCTCGGGCGGCCACTGCAGCGCACGCTCGCGCAGCGCGGGCCAGCCGTCGACGTGGCGCGCGATGTAGTCGTGGGCTAGCCAGTCGTGCACGATCAGCTCGTGCATCAGGCCCAGCGCCAGCGCGCCGTCGGTGCCGGGCAGCAGCGCGATGTGCTGGTGGCACTTCTCGGCCGTCTCGGTGCGGCGCGGGTCGATGCACACCAGCTTCGCGCCCGCGCGCTTGGCCTGCTGCGCCAGCGTCCAGAAGTGCAGGTTCGACGCGATCGAGTTGCTGCCCCAGATCAGGATCAGGCGGCTCTCGGCGAAGAACTCCATCCGCATGCCGACCTTGCCGCCGTAGGTGGCGGTCAGCGCGTCGCCGCCGGCCGAGGCACAGATGGTGCGGTCCAGCAGCGAGGCACCGAGCTTGTGGAAGAAGCGCGCCGCCATGCTCTCGCCCTGCACCAGGCCCATGGTGCCGGCGTAGCTGTAGGGCAGGATGGCCTCGGGGTCGCGCGCGGCGATGGCCGCCAGCCGCGCCGCGATGTCGTCCAGCGCCGCGTCCCACGACACCGGCTCGAACTGCCCACTGCCTTTCGGCCCCACGCGCTTCAGCGGCTGCAGCAAACGCTCGGGGTGGTAGGTGCGCTCGGGGTAGCGGCTGACCTTGGTGCACAGCGCGCCTTGTGTCGTGACGTGCTCGGGATTGCCCTGCACACGCACTGCGCGGCCGTTTTCCACGGTGACCAGCATCGCGCAGGTGTCGGGGCAGTCGTGCGGGCAGGCGGCGCGCACGACGCGGCTGGCGGCGGCCGTGTGCTGCTGCGCACCTTCCGTCGTGTTCTGGGCGATATTTGTCATGGCTGATGAAAGAATCCAGGCTGCCTGGCGATGGTGCCACGACCAGGCGCCCCGGAAGGCGCCACGCAGGCACCCCGCGCTCCGACGCGCCGCCGCCGCCAGTTCGCTGCGCAGCCGGATGCACACGAGGGCGCGAAGTTTGTGGATCTGGCGATTTTCGGCAAAGACGGTCGATTCATTCACTGACGCCACGGTCTCGGCCGACTAGCATCTGAAGCGGTCCTCGTGACCTCTCGTTTCCACGGAGCCCTCTCGGATGCATCGCCGCCACGCCTTGTCCCTTCTCGCTTCCGGCCCTGCTGCCGCCCTGGCACTGCCGGCCTGGGCGCAATCCGACCGCCGCCTGGTGCTCGGCCAGTCCTGCGCCCTCAGCGGCCCGGCGGCCCAGCTCGGCCTGCAGATGAACCGCGGCGCCAGGATCTACTTCGACCGCCTCAATGCCCAGGGCGGCGTCAACGGCCGCACCATCGAGCTGAAGGCGCTGGACGACGGCTACGAGCCCGACCGCTGCAAGGCCAACACCGAAGCGTTGATCAAGGAGGACGTGTTCGCGCTGTTCGGCTACGTCGGCACGCCCACCTCGCTGGCCGCGCTGCCGCTCGTGAACGCCGCACGCATCCCCTTCATCGGCCCGTTCACGGGTGCCGAGGCGCTGCGCGAACCCTTCAGCCGCTACGTCTTCCACGTGCGCGCCTCGTACTACGACGAGACGGCGCTGATCGTGAAGCAGCTCACCGCGCTGGGGCTGACGCGCATCGCCGTGTTCCGCCAGAACGACAGCTACGGCCAGGCCGGCCTGGACGGCGTGGTGCGCGCGCTGCAGGCGCAGAAGCTCGAACCCGCAGCCGTGGGCCTGGTGGAGCGCAATTCGGTGGACGTGGCCGCGGCGGTCAGCGCCATCGTCGCCAAGCAGCCGCACGCGGTGGTGCAGATCGGCGCCTACAAGGGCTGCGCGGCATTCATCCGCGCCGCGCGCAAGGCGGGCTACGGCGGCACGTTCTACAACGTGTCGTTCGTCGGCACGCAGGCGCTGGCCGACGAACTGGGCAAGGACGGCCTGGGCGTGGTGGTCAGCCAGGTCATGCCCTTCCCGTTCAGCACCACGACACCGATCGCGCGTGAGTACCGCGAGGCCGTGCAGCAGGCAGGCGGCGACGCCACGGCCAACTACTCCAGCATGGAGGGCTACATGGCCGCCAAGATCTTCACCGAAGGCCTGCGCCGCGCCGGCAGCGCCACGCGCGACGGGCTCATCGCCGGGCTGGAAACGCTGCAGCGCTTCGACGCCGGCGGCTACCAGGTCAGCTACAGCGCACGCGACCACCAGGGCTCGAACTTCGTCGACCTGTCGATGCTGACCGGCGACGGCAAGGTCCGGCGCTGACCCGCAGCGCCCCCGGGGCACACCGCCCTGGGTAAGATGGCCGCTTCCACCGAACACCGCCCCCGGCGGGAAGCTGCCATGCAACTCATCGAGTCCATCCTGGCCGACGCCGCCAGCGTCACGGCGCTGCGACGCGACATCCACGCCCACCCCGAACTCTGCTTCGAGGAAGTGCGCACCTCCGACCTCATCGCCAAATCGCTCACCGAGTGGGGCATCCCGGTGCACCGCGGCCTGGGCAAGACCGGCGTGGTCGGCATCGTCAAGAACGGCACGTCCAACCGCGCCGTGGGCCTGCGCGCCGACATCGACGCGCTGCCGATGACCGAGCACAACCACTTCCCGCACCGCAGCCAGCACCACGGCAAGATGCACGCCTGCGGCCACGACGGCCACACTGCGATGCTGCTGGCCGCGGCCAAGCACCTGGCCAAACACCGCAACTTCGACGGCACCGTGTACCTCGTGTTCCAGCCCGCCGAAGAAGGCGGCGGCGGCGCGCACGAGATGATCAAGGACGGCCTGTTCGAGAAGTTCCCGATGGAAGCCATCTTCGGCGCCCACAACTGGCCAGGCATGGCAGTCGGCCAGTTCGCGCTGAAGAGCGGGCCGGTGTTCGCGAGTTCCAACGAGTTCAAGATCGTGATCCGAGGCAAGGGCGCGCACGCCGCGCTGCCGCACAACGGCGTCGACCCGGTGCCGGTGGCCTGCCAGATGGTGCAGGCTTTCCAGACCATCGTCACGCGCAACAAGAAGCCGATCGAGACCGCGGTGATCTCGGTGACGATGATCCACACCGGCGAGGCCACCAACGTCATCCCCGACAGCTGCGAGATCCAGGGCACGGTGCGCACCTTCACGACCGAGGTGCTCGACATGGTCGAGCGGCGCATGCAGCAGATCGCCGAGGCCACCTGCACCGCCTTCGAGGCGCGCTGTGAATTCAGCTTCAAGCGCAACTACCCGCCCACCGTGAACCACGCGAAGGAAACTGCCTTCGCGCGCGCGCTGCTGGGCGAGGTGGTGGGCTCCGAGAACGTGCAGGAGTTCGAGCCCACGATGGGCGCCGAGGACTTCAGCTTCTTCCTGCAGCAGCTGCCCGGCTGTTACTTCCTGATCGGCAACGGCGACGGCGCGCACCGCGAGGGCGGCCACGGCCTGGGCCCGTGCATGCTGCACAACCCCAGCTACGACTTCAACGACGACCTGATCCCGCTGGGCGCCACGGCCTGGGTGCGGCTGGCCGAGAAGTGGCTGGGCACGCCGCGCGCCGCCTGAAGACGCGCGCACGCCCCGGCATGACCGACACCCTCTTTGCGCAGACCTACGCCGAAGCGCGCGGCAAGTTCCTGGCCGCGGCGCAGGCCGCGGGCCTGGCGGTGCAGTCGCACGCCCACCCGCTGCCCGGCCGCGACGGCGAGCTGCTGGCGATGGACGTCGTGCGTGCCGGCAGCGCCGACGCGCAGCACCTGCTGCTGGTCACGAGCGCCTGCCACGGCGTCGAAGGCTTCTGCGGCTCGGGCGTGCAGAACGCGCTGCTGGCCGACGCCGGCTTCCACGCCGAAGCCGCCCGCGCCGGCGTGGCCGTGCTCTACGTGCACGGCCTCAACCCCTGGGGCTTCTCGTGGTGGCGGCGCACCACGCACGAGAACGTCGACCTCAACCGCAACTGGCACGACTTCACCAGCCCGCTGCCGGCCAACCCCGGCTACGAGGAACTGGCCAGCGCCTTCGTGCCCGACGTGTGGCCGCCCACGCCCGAGAACGAGGCGCGCCTGGCCGCCTACACCGCCGCCCACGGCGCACGGGCACTGCAGACGGCTCTGAGCAGCGGCCAGCACAACCACCCCGACGGCCTGTTCTACGGCGGCCGCGCACCCACCTGGAGCCAGCAGACGCTGCGCACCGTGCTGCGCACGCACGCCACCCGTTGCACGCAGCTGGCGTGGATCGACCTGCACACGGGCCTGGGCCCCAGCGGCCACGGCGAGAAGATCTACGCCGGCCACGACGACGCAGCCACCGTGGCGCGCGCCCGCGCCTGGTGGGGCGACGTGACCTCCATCTACGACGGCAGTTCCACCTCGGCCCGGCTCAC
>VFQM010002380.1_pt1 | contig 13998 bp, 15 predicted proteins | sample 3512391 | NCBI WGS metagenome assembly VFQM01 (sample SAMN10412369, study PRJNA504923) | tailings metagenome | isolation source: Replicate 1 from Balatoc abandoned mine | place: Philippines
GCCGGCGTGACGGCCACCAGGCCGGCGACCGCGCCCGAGGCCGCGCCCCGCATCGAGGCCTTGCCCTTGGACATCGCCTCGCCGGCGCTCCAGGAGAGCGTGGCGGCGCCGGTGGCCAGCAGCGTGTTGATCAGCGCGAGCGCGGCGCTCGAGTTCGCTTCCAGCGCAGAGCCGGCGTTGAAGCCGAACCAGCCCACCCACAGCAGCGAGGCGCCGACCATCGTGAGCGTCAGCGAGAGCGGGGTCAGCGCCTCCTTGCCGTAGCCCAGACGCTTGCCCACCAGGTAGGCGCCCACCAGGCCGGCAACGCCGGCGTTGATGTGCACCACGGTGCCGCCGGCGAAGTCCAGCGCGCCGTCCTTGAACAGCAGGCCCTCGCCGTACCAGACCATGTGCGCCACCGGCAGGTAGCTGAAGGTGAACCAGATCACCGAGAACAGCAGCACCGCCGAGAACTTGATCCGCTCGGCGAAGGCACCGACGATCAGCGCGCAGGTGATGGCCGAGAAGGTGGCCTGGAAGGCGATGAACACGTACTCGGGGATCTTGATCCCTTCGCTGAAGGTGTCGGCCAGCGACGCCGGCGTGACGCCCTTCAGGAAGATCTTCTCGAAGGAGCCGAAGAACTGGCCGGTTCCGGTGAACGCGATGCTGTAGCCGTAGATGGCCCACAGCACCGTGATCAGCGAGAAGACCACGAACACCTGCATCAGCACCGACAGCATGTTCTTCGCGCGGACCAGGCCGCCGTAGAACAGCGCGAGGCCGGGGATCGTCATGGCGATGACCAGCACGGTGGCGGTCATCATCCAGGCCACGTCGCCCTTGTTGACCGTGGCTTCCGCCGCGAAGGCGGCCGCCGGGGACAGCAGCAGGGCGCCGAGCAGCGCCGGCATGGCAGCCGGCAGTCGAGTCAGGAATTTCATCATGTTCTCCTGGGGGGTCGTCGAGCGCTCAGAGCGCCTCGTTGCCGGTTTCGCCGGTGCGGATCCGGACGACCTGCTCCACGTCGTAGACGAAGATCTTTCCATCGCCGATCTTCCCGGTGCGGGCGGAGGCCTCGATCGCTTCGACGGCCTGCTCGACGAGCTCGTCGGCCACGGCCGCCTCGATCTTCACCTTGGGCAGGAAGTCGACGACGTACTCGGCGCCGCGGTACAGCTCGGTGTGGCCCTTCTGCCGGCCGAAGCCCTTGACCTCGGTGACGGTGATGCCCTGCACGCCGATGCCCGACAGCGCCTCGCGCACTTCGTCGAGCTTGAACGGCTTGATGATGGCGGTGATGAGTTTCATCAGTTTCTCCCGCGCGGCCGGCGGCGCCGGCCACGACGATCAGGTTCAGAACGTCTTGCTTGCCGACAGGACCAGCGTGCCCTTGCCCAGGTCGCGGTTGTAGGCGTTGCGGTAGCACTCGCCCGTGTCGCCCTTCGCGTTCGTGTCGACGTAGGCCAGGCCGATGCCGATCCCCGCGACCTCCTTGGTCACGCCGAGCTTCCAGTCGGCGTAGGAGCAGTCGCTCTTGGCGCGGACCGGCACGCCGCCCACGCTGCCCGAGGGAATCCGCTGGTAGCCCACGTGGGCGACGAGGCCGAAGCCGGAACCCAGATCGAAGTTGCCGGTCAGGTCGAGGTAGCCCGAGCCCTTGCTGTCGGCGAAGCCGAAGAGATTGGTGACGGCGTGCGAGTACTTCAGCGTCACGTTGTTCCAGGTGGCGGCGGCGTAGACCTCGGTGGTGTGGGGCGAGACGAAGCCGGCCGGGTAGGTGCCGGGGTAGTAGTAGCGCAGCACGCCCACGTCGTAGGCGATGCCGCCGGCGCTGCCCTTGTAGCCGCCGTAGAGGTCCATCTCGATGCTGTTGCTGACCGCGCCGGCCCCGGCGTCCGACAGCCAGCTCACGTTCGACGCCCAGGTGCCGACGTAGATGCCGCTGGCGTGCCCGTAATCGATGCCGGCCTGGACCGCGGGCTTGCCGTTCGTTTGATCGATGCCGCGGTACCGGTAGTTCGAGACGAGCCCCATGTTCGCGCTCAAGGTGTGCGGCGAGGCCTCGGTCGTGCTCTGGGCACCGGCTGCGGCGGGGAAGCCGGCTGCGGAAGCGGCCAGCGCGACTGCGATGAGGGACTTCTTCATGATCGGACTCTCCGTGAAAGTTTTCGGGCCGTGTCGAGACGACTCGAGGGCTTCAAAGCATTTCCCGTGCCAGAAGGGCCTGCGAGGCGCCGCGCGGGGCGGCGCGGCCCCTTCGCCACGTGCCCGGCAGGCCCTGGCCAGGCTTCACGGGCCACCGCGGTGCGCGCCCGGGCAGAAAGCCCGCACCGCGATCGCACCATTTCCGTGCATCGGCCCGTCGCGCACCGTTTCGATGCAGCCGTTTTGCCGAAAGGCCTAGACCGCAGGCCCGAGGCGGCTCGGGTGGACCGCAAAGGGCCCGTGCTAGACTCGATTCACCATGTCGAAGCCCACTCCGCAGGCGTTGATCGCCGATCTCCAGGAGCGCCTCGCCGGCCTGCTTCGCAACAGCCCCGCCGGCGATCTCGAGCGCAACCTGCGCGCCGTCCTCGGCCAGACCTTCCAGCGCCTCGACCTGGTCACGCGCGACGAATTCGACGCCCAGCTCGAGCGCATGGCCCGGCTGCAGGAACGAATCGTCCGCCTGGAACAGGCGCTCGAAGACAAGGAGCGACCGCAAACCTGATCGCCGGCTGGCGCGCCGGCCGGAGAGCCGGATGTCGCTGGCAGTGGTTCGCAGCAGGGCGCTGGTGGGCATGGCCGCCCCGCCGGTCAGCGTCGAGGTCCACCTGGGCATGGGGCTGCCGGCCTTCCACGTGGTGGGCCTGCCGGAAGCCGAGGTGCGCGAGAGCCGGGAGCGGGTGCGGGCCGCGCTGCTGCACGCCGGCTTCGATTTCCCGAATCGCCGCCTCACGGTCAACCTGGCCCCGGCCGACCTGCCGAAAGACTCCGGGCGCTTCGACCTGCCCATCGCGCTGGGCATCCTCGCCGCCAGCGGGCAGTTTCCTGCCGACTCCCTGAGCGGAATCGAGTTCGTGGGCGAGCTCTCACTCACCGGCGAAGTCCGGCCGATCCGCGGCGCCCTCGCCATGGCGGCCGCGGTCTCGCGCGACGCCGGCGCCCGCAGTCTGGCGCTTCCGGCCGCCAACGCCACCGAGGCGGCCCTGGTCGAGGGATTGCGCATCCTGGCCGCCGACACGCTTCCCCGCCTGGTCGGGCAGCTACGGGGCGAGGCGCCCTTCGACCGGGTCGACGCTCGTCGGCCGGGCGAGCCGGCTGGCGGCCGTCCCCCGCGGCCCGGCGGACGCTTGCCCGAATCCGACCAGCCGCGCGCGCGGAACGCTGCGCCGGACTTCTCTGCGGTCAAGGGCCATCGCGCCGCCAAGCGGGCGCTCGAGATCGCGGCAGCGGGATCCCACAGCGTTCTGATGCTCGGCCCGCCCGGCGCCGGCAAGTCGCTGCTCGCCAGCTGCCTGCCGGCGATCCTGCCGCCCATGGACGACCACGAGGCGCTCGAGGCCGCCGCGGTGGCCAGCCTCGCCGGCCGCTTCCACCCGCAAGACTGGGGCCGGCGCCCTTTCCGCGCGCCGCACCACAGCGCCTCCACCGCCGCGCTGGTCGGCGGCGGCCCCAATCCTCGTCCCGGCGAGATCAGCCTGGCCAACCGCGGCGTGCTCTTCCTGGACGAGCTCCCCGAGTTCGGCAGGGCCGCCCTCGAGGCCTTGCGCGAGCCGCTCGAAACCGGCCGCATCGCGCTGTCTCGCGCCGCACGCCAGGTCGAGCTCCCGGCCGACTTCCAGCTGGTCGCGGCCATGAATCCCTGCCCCTGCGGCTATCTCGGCGAAGACCGCTGCCGGTGCAGCCCCGAGCGGGTGCTGCGCTACCAGGCCCGCGTCTCGGGCCCGCTGCTCGATCGCGTGGACATCCAGATCCAGGTGCGCCCAGTCGACGAGCAGGTGCTCACTTCGTCGGCAGAGGGCGAGTCGAGCGAACAGATCCAGGCCCGCGTTGCCGTGACCCGCGCGCGCCAGGTCGGCAGGCAGGGGGTCGCGAACGCGGCGCTCGACCCGGTCGGCATCGATCGCCACTGTCCGCTCGGCGGCGAGGCGCTGGCATTGCTGCACGGCGCGGCGCGGCGGCTGCGCTGGTCCTCGCGGGCCCTGCATCGGGTGATCAGGCTCGCCCGCACCATCGCCGACCTGGCCGGCCGCGCGGACGTCGCGGCAGCCGACATCGCCGAAGCGATCGGCTACCGGCGCGGCCTGATGCCCGAGGCGGCACCGGGCCGGGACGCGGGGCTATCATCGCGCCAGCCCCCCTTTCACCAGGCCACGACCCGATGACCGACGCTCCCGGATCCCAAGACGGCGAACTGCCGCTGGCAGGCCTCACCGTGATCGAACTGCATGCGATCGGGCCGGTGCCTTTCGCGGGCCAGCTGCTGCGCAGCCTGGGCGCCGAGGTCGTCCGCGTGTCCCCGCCCGACGACCCGGGGCTGGGCGTGGCGATGCGGCCCGAGCACGACGTGCTGAACGCCGGCAAGACGGCGCTGCACCTGAATCTCAAGGACCCCGACGGCCTCGAAGCCCTGCACGCCCGGCTCGCCCGGGCGGACGTGCTGATCGAGGGCTTCCGCCCCGGGGTGCTCGAGCGCCTGGGCCTGGCGCCGGCCACGCTGGCGGCCCGGCACCCTCGCCTGGTGGTCGGCCGCCTGTCGGGCTGGGGCAGCGCCGGCCCGCTGGCGCCGCGCGCGGGCCACGACATCAACTACCTGGCGATGGCCGGGGTGCTGAATGCGGTGGGCACGGCGGGGCAGCCGCTGCCACCGCTCAACCTGGTCGCGGACTTCGGCGGCGGCGCCATGCACCTGCTGGTCGGCGTGCTGGCCCGGCTGGTCAGGCGCGGCATCGACGGGCGCGGCGGCGTGGTGGAAACCAGCATCCTGGCCGGCACCGTCGGGCTCACCGGCATGTTCTACGGCCTGCTGGCTGGCGCGGCCTGGAACCTGGGCCGCGAGGCCAACCTGCTCGACGGCGCGCGCCCCTTCTACCGCGTGTATCGCTGCGCCGACGATCGCTTCGTGGCGGTCGGCGCGCTCGAGCCGAAGTTCTGGCGCCAGCTGCTGCAGCTGCTCGGGCTCGACGGCGAGATCGACCCCGCCGACCAGTACCGCGAGGCCTCGTGGCCGGCCACCGCCGAGCGGCTGGCCCGGCGCTTCGCGGAGCGCAGCCGCGACGAATGGGCGGCGCTGGCCGAGCCGGCCGACGCCTGCCTGTCGCCGGTGCTCGACTTCCTCGAGGCCGCCCGGCATCCGCACAACCTGGCGAACCGGCTCTATCGCGCCGAGCCCTTCCCGCAGCCCGGCGCCGTGCTCGACTTCGCTCCGGGTCGCTGAGCGGGCAGTCCCGGCCCGGCACCTGCCCGCTCGCGCCCGATCCCGGCCCTTTTCGTGAGCACGCCCTCGTGAATACCCCGCTGGGCATCGCCTGGGCGCTTGCCGCGGGCCTCATGTGGGGGCTGGTCTTCGTGGCGCCGGCCATCCTGCACGACTACCCGCCGGCCGTCCTGTCGGTGAGCCGCTACCTGGCCTTCGGCCTGATCGCGCTGCCGATCGCCCTGGCCAGCCGGCGGGCCATCGCCGCGCTGACCCGGGCCGACTGGATCGAGGCGGCCAAGCTCTCGCTGGTGGGCAACCTGCTGTACTACGGCTTCCTGGCCGCTGCGGTGCAGGCGGCAGGTCCGCCCCTGCCCACCATGATCGTGGGCAGCCTGCCCGTGGTCATCGCGATCGCATCCAACCTGGGCGCGCGGGCCCTGCCCTGGCGGCGCCTGGCCGTGCCGCTTTCGGTGATCGCCGCCGGCATCCTTCTGGTCAACCGCGACGAGCTGGCCAAGCTCGGCGGGGGCGCCATCGAAGGCGGCCTGCTGGAAGGCTTCCTGCTCGCGACCGCCGCCGTGGCCTGCTGGACCTGGTACCCGATCCGCAACGCCGCCTGGATGCGCGCCCGGCCCGGGCTGCGCTCCGACACCTGGGCCACCGCGCAGGGGCTCACCACGCTGCCGCTGGCGCTGGCCGGCTGGCTGGCCCTGGGCCTGGCTTCGGGCGGCCTGCCCGGGCTGCCGGCGCTGGCGTTGCCCGGTTCCACCGCTGCGGGGTTCGACTGGCCGCTCGGCTCGCGGCCGGCGCTCTTCCTGGGCCTGATGCTGGCGATCGGGCTGCTGGCCTCCTGGCTCGGCACGCTGTGCTGGAACCGCGCGAGCCAGTTGCTGCCGACCTCGCTGGCCGGGCAGCTGATCGTGTTCGAGACGCTGTCTGCCCTGGCGATGGGCTTCGCCTGGCGGGGCGAGTGGCCGCCGGCCGGAAGCTGGCTGGGAATCGCGCTGCTCGTTGCCGGCGTGGTGCTCGGCGTGCGCGCCTTCAGTCCTCGTGGCGCGGCGGATTGACCCGCCAGAGCACCAGCAAGGCCACCGCGGCCGCCTGCGCCGCCACCCACACCACCATCGCGTTGCGGAAGCCGCTCCCGCCCTCGGCCGAGCCGCCCAGCGCGTCGACCGCCACGCCGAACAGCCACTGCGCGAGGAACATCCCGGCGAAGATGATCAGGTTGAAGGCGGTGAAGGCCCGTCCGGTCAGCCGCTCCGGGAACACCAGGCTCACGTGGGTCTGGGTGAGCGTGTAGACCGTGACCACCACCGCCACCCCCAGCCAGAGCAGCCACGCGTGCGGGCCGCCCGCGAAGGCGATCGCCAGCTCGATGGCCAGCAGCAGCATCGAGCCGGCCGACACCACCGACAGCGTCGACCAGCCGCGCCGGGACAGCCGGGGCGCCGCCCAGCCCAGCGCCAGGTAGGCGAACATCAGCACCGTGTTGAACACGAAGAGCGCGCGCGCCGATTCGTCCAGCCCCATGCCCAGCACCTGGCGGAACCAGGGACCGATCCACAGGCTCTGGAAGGCGATGAAGCTCGACTGGATCAGCATCGCCGGGATCGCGAAGCGCCAGAAATAGGGCGTGGAGAACACCGTGAGATAGCCGGCCCACTGAGACTCGCCCTTCCTGGGCGGCTGCATCGGCTCGTGCGGCAACAGGAAGAAGATCGCCGCGCTGGCGCAGGCCAGCAGCGCCGCCGACACCCAGAACACGCCGCGCCAGCCCAGCAGCGGCAGCGCCAGCTGAACCGGCACCGTGGTGACCAGCGCGCCCAGCGTGCCGGCCACCAGCATCCAGGCGGCGAGCTGCTGCTGCCGCTCGGCCGCGTACCAGAAGCGGAAGGCGCGCAGCGAGCACATCAGCGCGCCGGCCACGCCGGCGCCGATCAGCGCCCGCCCGATCCAGAGCATCGTCGGCCCGGTGGCCAGCGCGAAGACGCCGCAGCCGACCGCGGCCACCAACAACAGCGAGGCGTCGACCCGGCGCGAGCCGAAGCGGTCGAGCCAGATGCCCAGCGGTAGCTGCAGCGCCGCGAAGGCGAAGAAGTAGGCGGCCGACAGCGAGCCGAGCTGCGCGTTGCTGAGCCCGAACTCCGCGGTCAATCCCGGCGAGATCATCGCGTTGACCGAGCGCAGCGCGTACGACATGAAGTAGCCGCCCGCGAAGGCGAGGAACACGCGGATGGCGGCGCCGGCCGGCAGGATCGTGCCGACCGAGTTCGGGTTCGCGCTCGTCGAAGCCGCGCTCATTCGAGGATCCGGAAGCCGTCGAGGAAGATCCGGGCCGGATCCGGCTCGGGATCGGAACCCAGCACCACGGCCTGCCAGGCCCGGCCGCCGCGCGACGCGAACACCGCGTGCAGCGACACCGCACGCTCGCCGGCCCGGCCGCTTGCTTCGATCCGCCAGCCCGGCGCCGACCCCACCGCGCGGCCCGAGGCGTCGACGACCGGCACCGCGACCGCGTCGGCCCGCGACTCCGTGCCCTGGATGTTGCGGACCATGGCGCTGCGCATCGCGGCCAGCGCGCGCTCGCGCACCGCGACCGACGCGTCGGGCAGCGGCGCCGCGCCGACGATGAAGGCCACGCCGTCGATGCGCGCGCCCTGCATGGTCATGGTCACCGGCATTCCGTCGAGGTCGATCGGCCGGGTCATCCGGTCGGGCCGGGCCGGCATCATCGCCAGGAAGTGGTCTTCGTCGGCGCGGATCTCGCGCCAGTCGTAGCGGGGGGCACAGGCCGGCAGCGCGGCGCACGCCACGAGGACGGCCGCGAGCCAGGGAAAGGAACGCATCGCGCGAAGCGACCGTGCAGCAAGTGCAGGCATCGGCTAATGTTAGCAATCGGCAGGGCGCCACCCACGGAGGCAACAATGATCTACGAGTTCAAGTCTCGAGTAACCGGAACGGTCGTCATGAACAAGGGGCCGGCGGAGTGGATCCTGGGGGTGATCGGCAAGCAGCCGGGCCCGCAGGGGATCATCACCGTGGAGCAGATGCCTGCCGCGATCGAGGCGCTGCGCAAGGCCATCGAAGAGGACAAGCGCGCGGTGCGCGAGGCGCGACGCGAAAGCGCGCACCGCGAGGAAGAAGAAAAAGGCGACGACAAGGAATCGCCCGCCGCGACGGTGACCCACGCGCAGCGCGCCTGGCCCTTCGTGGAAATGCTGCTCGAGGCGCAGAAGGGCGGCCGGGAGATCACCTGGGGGGTCTGACGACACCGTACGCCAGCCGGCGGTCTCGACCACGCGGGGGTTCACAGGCTCCTGAAGAAGGCCACCGCGGTCGGCACCGCAAGCGCCGCGAGCAGTCCGTGCAGGCCCATTGCCAGGCCTGCGAAGGCGCCGGCCTCCTCGCTCTCCTGGAAGGCGCGCGCGGTGCCGATGCCGTGCGCGGCGGTGCCCAGCGCGAAGCCTCGGGCAAGCGGACTGCGCACGCCGAAGGCGCCGAACACGTAGCGGCCGAGCGCCGCACCCGCGATCCCGGTCGTCACGCAGTACACCGCGGTCAGCGCCGGATTGCCCCCGATCTGCTCGGCGATGCCCATCGCGATGGGGGCGGTCACCGACTTCGGCAACAGCGACAGCATCGTCTCCTGGCTCGCGCCGAGCAGCCAGGCGACGCCGACCGCGCTCAGCGCACTCGCCAGCCCGCCGCAGGCCAGCGCCAGCAGCAGCTTCCAGCGATGGCGGCGCAAGGCGGGCAGCTGCGCGAACAGCGGCACCGCCAGCGCCACCGTGGCCGGCCCGAGCAGGAAGTGCACGAACTGCGCGCCCTCGAAATACTGCGCGTACTGCACGCCGCTCACCGAGAACACGCCCACCAGCAGCAGCACCGCGATCGCGACCGGATTGGCCAGCGGATGCAGGTTCGCCCGCCTGGCCACCCAGAGGCCGGCGCAGTAGGCGAGCATCGTGGCGGTGAGCCCGAACAGCGGCGACGCCGACAGGTAGACCCAGAGCTGGAACAACTCGGGCTTCATGCCGGCGGCTCGCCCTTGTGTGCGTCGCGATCGACCAGCCTGCCGAGCACCCAGGCGGTGACGCCGAGCCCGACCAGGGTGCTGGCCAGCACCGCCACCAGGATCACGAGCCATTCGCGCGCGAGCTGGGGCAGGTAGAGCATGACCCCCACGCCGGCGGGCACGAAGAGGAGCGACATGTGCCCGTGCAGGGCGGCGGCGCCCTGCCTGAGCCCCTCGGGCACCGACCCGCGCAGGCGAAGGTAGACGAACAGCAGCACGAGGCCCAGCACCGGACCCGGCACCGGAAGATGCACCGCGCGCACGGCGAGCTCGCCGGCGAGCTGGAAGGCGAGCAGGGCGGCGAAGGCTTCGATCACAGCCGCAGTCGCGCGCTGCCGATTCCCTCGAACACCGCCGTCACTTCGTCGCCGGCCTTCGCCGGCAGCATTCCGGCCCAGGCGCCCGTCGTGACCACGGTGCCGCCGGGCACCGCAGCGCCGTTGCGCGTGGCGTGCTTCAGCCACACCGGCAGCAGCCAGGTCGGCGAGCCCAGCGGATGCGTGCCGGTGCGCGCCACGGGCGCGGCGCTGCCGATCGTGACCTCGCAGCGCTGTGCCGACCAGTCGCGCCGTTCGAACGGCACCCACGCGCCCAGCGCGAGCGCGCCGTGCGATTGCAGGTCGGCAAGCTTCATCGGCGCGGTGGCCCGGGCGGGATCGGCCCAGCGGCTGTCGACCACCTCGATCGACACGCACATCGCATCGACCAGCTCGTCGGCGATCCGGTCGGCCAGCTCGGCGCGGCCGGCCTCGTCGGCGCGATCGGCCGCGGCAGCCAGGGCCGCGGCCGTTTCCGCCGAGACCGCCCGCGCCAGCCGCAGGGCCACCTCGATCTCGATCAGCGGCGCGAAGAAGCGCATGTCGCCGTAGTCGGCGGGGCTCATCCTCACCCCGGCCGGCGGCAGCGGCGCGTGCGTGAGCACCTGGCTTCGCGACGGCCCGCCCGATTTCCAGGCGCGCGGCGCGCCGCCGGCGAACCAGCCCTGCGCGTCGGCCACCGCGGCCTGCACCGCGTAGGCTGCTTCCATGTCGGGAACGGCCGCCTGCCAGTCGGCGGGGTCCAGCGCCTTGCCGTCGCGGCGGGCGCCCATCAGGGCTTCGGCGATCGCGCCGATGTCGGGAGTCGTCATTCCAGGATCCTCGCGTGTCTGACCATCAGGAGTGCGCGCGCTCGTAGGCCTCGCGCAGCTCCCGCTTCAGCACCTTGCCGATCGAGCTGCGCGGCAACATGTCCACGAAGCGCAGGTCGGCGATCCGCTGCATCCGCCCGAGCCGCTCGTTGACCCAGGCGCGCAGCGCGTCGGCGTCAAGGGCCTGGCCGCCGGAGCGCGACACCACGAAGGCCACCGGCGTCTCGCCCCACTCGCGCGAGGACACGCCGAACACCGCGCAGTCGGCCACGTCGGGGTGCTGGCGCAGCTCGGCTTCGAGGTCCACCGGGTAGATGTTGAAGCCGCCGGAAATGATCATGTCCTTCCTGCGGCCCATCAGCACCAGGAAACCGTCCTCGTCGAAGCGGCCGATGTCGCCGGTGCGGATGAAGCGGCGGCCGTCGGGCGCGATCCACTCGGCTTCGGCGGTGAGCCCGGGCTGGTTGCGATAGCCGGTCATGATCCCCGGCGAGTGGCCGACGATCTCGCCGGTCTCGCCGGGCGGCACCTCGCGGCCCTGCTCGTCGATCAGCAGGATCGTGTGGCCGTTTGCCGGCCGGCCCACCGTGTGCAGCTTGTCGGGGAACTCGTGGGCATGCAGCATGCAGGCGCCGCCGCCTTCGGTCATGCCGTAGGTGTCGACCAGCTTGCCCGGCCAGCGGCGCAGCACCTCGGCCTTGAGTTCCGGCGGGAAGGGCGCGCTGGTCGAGAACCGGTTGACCAGCGAGGACAGGTCGTAGCGGTCGAAGTCCGGGTGGTCCATGATCCGCTGGTACTGCACCGGCACCAGGATCGCGTGGGTCACGCGGTGCGCCTGCACCAGCTCGAAGAAGCGGACCACGTCGAACTTCTTCATCAGCACCAGGGCGCCGCCCATGGTCAGCGCCGGGAAGGTGTGGACCAGCGTGGTGTTCGAGTACAGCGGCGTGCTCAGGATGCCGACCGAATCCTTCGTGTAGCCGTAGAACGGCCCGCGCTTCGAGTGCATCCAGCGCATCGAGTGCGGCTGCACGATGCCCTTGGGCGTGCCGGTGGTGCCCGACGAATAGATGATGTTGAAGGCATCGTCGGGGCCGATGTCCACCGGCGCCGGCCGGCTGCCCGCCGGCGCAAGCCAGGACTCGAAAGCCTGCCCGCAGCCCGAGCCATCGAGGGCGATCCGCGCGGCCCGGGTGCCGCCCGCCACCAGGGCCTCGGTGCTCGCGTCGAGGAAGAGCAGGCGCGCCTCGGCATCCTTCAGCATGGCCGCCAGCGTCTCGGGCTTGAGCGAGGGCGACATCGGCGCCACCGCCAGCCCGGCGCGCACCGCGCCCAGGTAGGCGACCAGGTACTCGATCGAGGTGGCCGCGCAGATCGCCACGACGTCGCCCTTGCCGCAGCCGTCGCGCTGCAGCGCCGCGGCGGCGCGGTCGACCAGCGCGTCGAGCTCGCCGTAGCGCAGCCTGCGGTCGTCGAGGATCAGCGCGACGCGCTCGGGCGCGTCCTCCGCGTGCAGCCTCAGCGCGTCGGTCATGACGGCGAAGGGCTGCTCGATGAAGGCTTCGATGGGGGGCATCTGTCTGGGGAAGAGAAGGGAGAAGGGAGAAGGGAGAAGGGGGAAGGGGGAAGGGCAGGATCGGTTCGTGATGATAGCGGGTGCGCGGGGGCGGCCCGCCTGACCGGACGGGGGCCGCGCACCCCACGCGGCCGCCCGTCTCGCGCAGCGCCGGCCTCTACGGAGATCTCGAGCTTCTGCGGAAAGCCCGGGCTTCCGCGGACAGCTCGGCCGCCTAGATGCCGAGCAGTCGCTTCGCCTGCTGCAGCGCCGCCATCGATTCGGCGTGCTTGCCTTCCTTGTGCAGGCGCTCGCCTTCGGCGCGCAGCTTCTTCACCTCCTCCATCTGCGCGGCCGCGAGGGCCGGCCCCTTGCCGAGGGCGGCATCGATGTCCTTCATCTCGTTGGGGCAGTTGCTGGCAGCCGCCAGGCCGGAAAAGGCGAACAAGAGGACCGCGATCGTCTTCTTCATGGCTTCCTCCATCGGCCCGTCAGGGACCGCACCGTCGATTGGACGACCGGCATCGCACCGAGACGCGAGTACCCATGGAAGGGTCGCGGATGCTTTGCCCCGCTTGCGCGTCCCGCTACAGCGCGCCCACCGCCTCCAGCGCCGCGCGCACCTCGGCCTGCCCCTGGGGCGACAGCGGCGCCTGCGGCGGCAGCGGCTCGCCCACCGGATAGCCCTGCATGACCAGGCCGCCCTTGATGCAGGCGGCCAGGTTGTGCCGGGCGAAGGCCTCGTTCAGCCTCCAGAGCCGCGCCTGCAGCGCCATCGCCTCGGGCCAGCGGCCGGCCCGGCACAGCTCGTAGAGCGCCACGCTCTGGCGCGGGACCAGGCAGGCGGGGCCGGCCATCCAGCCTACGCCGCCGATCAGCATCACGCAGGCCGGGATGTGCGCCGAGGCCGCGCAGACCTGCATCCGGCCCTCGACCCGGTTGATGATCGACAGCAGCCGCCCGGTGTTGTTCGAGGCGTCCTTGATCGCGCGGACGTTGTCGATCCGGCTGAGCCGGTCGATGACCGGCAGCGACAGGTCGGAGCGCTGGAAGTTCGGGTTCGTGTACAGCACCACCGGCAGCGGCGTGGCCTGCGCGATCGCGCTGAAGTAGTCGTACACGCCGTCGTCCGGCACCGGGAAGTAGGCCTCGAGAATCGCCAGGATGCCGTCGGCGCCCAGCGCCTGCATCTCGCGCGCCTGCCTGGCCGCCTCGATGGTGGTGGTGGCCGCCACGCCCGCGACCACCGGCACCCGGCCGCGCGCGGCCTCGACCACCACCTCGACCACCCGGCGGCGCTGCGGCCAGGACAGGTAGGCGAACTCGCCGGTGGAGCCCAGCGGCGCCAGGCCGTGCACGCCGGCGGCGACCAGATCGTCGACCAGGCGCGCGAGCACCGGCGCGTCGATGTCGCCGTCGGCCGCGACCGGGGAGACCAGGTAGGGATAGACACCGTGGAAATCCATGCTCTCGACTCCGGGGTTCGGGGGGGCGACGTGCCGGCAAACCGATAAGCTGAACGACCTCCGGGCCTGGCACACCCGCGCAGGCGCTACGGTGACATAGACTTCGCGGGCAAGGCCAGCGCAAGGGGGAGCGAATGAAACTGAAGAACAGGGTCGCCATCGTCACGGGCGCCGCCAGCGGCTTCGGCGCCGAGATCGCGCGCCAGTACGTTGCCGAGGGCGCGAAGGTCGCGGTCGCCGACATCGACGCCGCCGGCGCGAAGGCCGTCGCGGCGCAGCTGGGCGAGGCCGCGATCGCCGTTGCCTGCGACGTCTCGAAGCGAACCGACATCGACGCGGCGGTCGCCGCCACGCTCGCGCGCTTCGGCCGCATCGACATCGCGG
>VFQM010002381.1_pt1 | contig 13993 bp, 11 predicted proteins | sample 3512391 | NCBI WGS metagenome assembly VFQM01 (sample SAMN10412369, study PRJNA504923) | tailings metagenome | isolation source: Replicate 1 from Balatoc abandoned mine | place: Philippines
GCCGGCCAGGTGCGGCTGGCCGGCGAGCTGGGCTTCCAGGATGCGCATGCAGCGCTCGGCCTCGGTCGCGTTGGCTGCGATGACCTTGGGGTCGCGCTTGTCCTCGGGCGTGCGGATCAGTTGCCAGAAGAGCGGCGTCATCGCGATCGCCAGGCAGAACGAGGCCCAGTCCATCCAGCTCTCGATTCGCGCGCGCGCCTGCGCGTCCGTCGGCAGCAGGTCCTCGCGGGCATGCCTGGCCGCCAGGTAGCGCACGATGGTGTTGGACTCGGCCAGCACGAAGCCGTCGTCGTCGATGGTGGGCACCTTGCGGTTCGGGTTCATCGCCGCGTACTCGGGCGTGTTCACCACGCCGAACTGCATGCCGGCGTCGATTCGCTCGAAGGGCAGGGCGAGCTCTTCGCAGACCCACAGCACCTTCATCACGTTGATCGAGTTGCGGCGTCCCCAGATCTTCAGCATCGTCGTCGTTCCGTGTGATTCCAGACCGCGCGCGGCCTCAGGGTTTGCGCGGCGCTTCCGGCCAGAACCGCGTGTCGGGTCGCGCCGTCCCGCCGCCCAGGCCGATCGCGGTGCCGTCGGCGCGCCAGCAGGCGGCGCCGGTCATCGAGCCGTCTTCGCCGAACTCGATGCCGTTCATGCCGCCGGCCACGTGGGGCACCACCATGAGCGGGTGTCCCATGGCGCGCAAGGCTTCACGGCCGGCCTGCGGCAGGCCTTCCTCGGCCTCGAGCTCCTGGCCCTGCGTCCACAGCCGAGGCGCTTCGACCGCCTGCTGCATCGTCATGCCGTGGTCGATCAGGTTCACCAGCGCCTGCATGACCGAGCCGAAGATGCGCAGGCCGCCGGGCAGTCCCAGCACGTAGCGCGGGCGGCCGTCGCGCAGCACGATGGTCGGCGCGGTGGAGGTCGTGACACGCTTGCCGGGCGCGATCGACAGCGCCTTGCCGGGGTGCGGGTCGAACAGGTACATGTAGTTGTTGGGGATGATGCCGGTGCCCGGGATCATGATGCGCGCGCCGAACAGGCTGTTGATCGTCTGCGTGCTCGACACGATGTTGCCGTCGCGATCGGCCACGCTGACATGGGTGGTGTTGGCGGACTCGCGGGGCAGGGGGCCGGAACCGGCTGGCGCCGCGACGCCGGCCTGCCAGCCCCGGGCGCGGGCGGGGTCGAGCAGCGCGCGCCGTTCGGCCGCGTAGTCCTTCGACACCAGGCGGGCCACCGGCACGTCCACGAAGGCCGGGTCCGCGGTGGCGGCAGCCCGATCGGCGAAGGCGATCTTCAGCGCTTCGGCCAGCAGGTGCATGGCCTGCGGGGCGCCGAAGCCCATGCCGCGCAGGTCGAAGGCTTCGAGGATGTTCAGCATCTGCAGCACGTGCACCCCTCCGGCCGATGGCGGCGGGGGGCCGATCACTTCGAGGCCCCGGTAGCTGCCGCGCACCGGCTCTCGGTCGACCAGCGAATAGCCTTCCAGGTCGTCGAGCGCGAGCAGGCCGCCGCGGCGCGCGAGCGCCTCGGCCGCATGCCGGCCGAGGTCGCCGCCGTGCAGCGCGGCGGGTCCCTGCCGCGCGATCGTGGCCAGGGTGTCCGCATAGGCGGCCGACACCAGCCGGTCTCCGGCCGCCAGCGGCTTGCCGCCGGGCAGGAAGTGCCGGGCGATCTCGGCGTCGGCCGCCAGGTCGGCCGCGCACTCGGCGATGCAGCCGGACAGGTAACCGGTGATCCGGAAGCCGCGGCGCGCGTGGCGGATCGCCGGTTCGAGCAGGTCGGCCAGCGGCAGGGTGCCGTGGCGCCGCGCGGCCTCGCACCAGCCGAGCAGGTTGCCCGGCACCGCCACCGACTTCGCGCCGACCGCGTTCTCGCGGCCTTCGGTCTCCATGTAGTCGGGCATGCGGTCCGACACCGGCCGGTAGCTGTCGGCGCGCGCGGCGCCGGGGGCGCAGCTGAGGCCGTCGATGATGCGGTGACGGCCATCGGCAAGGCGCAGGTGCGCGATGCCACCGCCGAAGATGCCCACCATCATCGGTTCGACGACGCTCAGCGTGAACAGCGCCGCCACGGCCGCGTCGATCGCATTCCCGCCGGCAGCCAGCATCTCGGCCCCGGCGGCCGAGGCCAGCGGGTGGTTGGTCACGACCATGCCCCGCGTGCCGATCGCGGGGCGCTTCTCGCAGGCGAATCCGAAGGCTGTGCTCATGTCGATTCGTGGTGCAGTCGGTCAGTCGGCAAAGCAGCCGTTGTAGGCCGGCGGGCAGGCCGTGGGGCCGGAGGCGGCATCGTGCCGTCCGCCGGCCGCGCATCCGGCGAGCAGGCCGAGCGCGAGAACGAGGGCCGGAAGCTTCATGGCGGGTCTCCTCCTGTGAGCGGCTGCCGCTTCAGCGTGCGGCCGGCATTTCGGCAGACGTCGGGCCGGGCAGCACCGGCGGCCTGGCCAGCAGGAAGGCGAAGGAGCCGCCCAGCGCCAGCACCGCCAGCAGCGTGTAGCCGAGGCGATAGTCTCCGGTAAGGTCGGCGAATGCGCCAGCCACCAGCGGGCCGCCGACCTGGCCGACCGCGATGACCACCGACGACAGCCCCATGATCATGCCGATCGAGCGGCGGCCGAAGTAGTCGGCCCGGATCGCCTGCATCAGCGGCCCGCGCAGCCCCCAGGCCATGCCGTGCAGCAGCGCGAAGGCGGCGAGCATCGCGCTGCCGCTCGCGTAGGTGAGCATCAGCAGGCCGAAGCCGTGGCCCAGCATGCAGGCGGCGCAGATCCAGCGCTTGTCGTAGCGGTCGCCCACCGCCATGCCGAGCAGCACGCCGCCGATCTGCGCGCCGGTCATCAGCGTGATCACCAGCGAGGCCTGCGCCACCGAGTAGCCCAGGCCTTCCTTGATGTGGGTGATCGCGTGCACGTTCACGCTGGTGACCGCGAACAGCGCGATGCCGTGGCCGGCCGACAGCAGCCAGAAGGCCCCGGTGCGCAGGGCCTGGCGCGCGGTCAGGCCCGGGGTCACGTCGGTGTGGGTCGGCGCGGGGGCATCGGTCGCCGCGGCCGTCTGGGCCGAGGCGCCGTCGATCCTCATGCCCAGCGCGTCGGGGCGGCCCCGGAAGACCCGCGCGAGCGGCCAGCCGATGGCGATCGCGAGCACGCCCGAGCCGATCGCGGTGGCGCGCCAGCCGAACGCGGTGATGGAAGCCGCCACCACCGGAACGAACAGGCCGCCCAGCGCGAGGCCCAATCCCGCGCTGGACAGCGCGCGGGCTCGCTGCCGCTCGAACCAGTGGATCAGCGCGATGTTGATCGTGAAGTAGCCGGCCAGGCTGCTGCCCAGCGCAACCAGCAGGACGGCGCCATAGAAGCCGGCCAGCGTGTCGACCGAGCCCATGGCGATCAGGCCCAGCCCGAAGATCACGATGCCAAGCTGGATGAGACGGTGCTCGCCGACGCGGTCCACCAGCCAGCCCAGCGCCGGGCCGATCAGCGCGCTCTCGACCGACTGCAGCGCGGCGGCGCCCGACAGCGCGGTCTTGCTCCAGCCGCGCTCGGTCGTGAGCACCGCCACGTAGGCGCCGAATGCCTGCATCATCAGGCCGCCCTGCAGGAACTGCAGCGCGGAGCCCGCGATCACCATGCGCCAGCCGTAGAAGCCCTTCATGATGCGGACGATTATCGGGGCGCGACCGTGGCATCGGTTGGCTCCGCGTTCCGATCGGTCTTCCGGGCGTTCCGGTTCGAGCGATTCCGCGCGCCGCCGCGCTTTCGGTTAGTCTCCCGCTCCCGAATTCAACGCAATCCGCAGGGTCATGTTCAAGTCCGCCATCGTCTATCGCATCGCTCCCGGCTGGGAGCCGCCCTCGCTCGAAGCGCTCGAGGAGGCGCTCGACCGCGCGCGCTTCGCGCCCTGCAGCCCGACCGAGCCACGCTCGGCCGGCTGGGTCGAGCCGCGCGGCAGGGAGCACGGCGCGCTGGCCGAGTCGGTGGGCGGTCAGCTGGTGCTGAGCCTGCGCACCGAGGTGCGCGCGGTGCCGGGTTCGGCAGTCAATGACGCGCTCGAGGACCGGCTGCGGCGCATCGAGCAGGAGACCGGCAGCCGGCCGCGCGGCAAGCAGCGCAAGGAGCTGAAGGAGGAGGTGGTGATCGACCTGCTGCCGCGCGCCTTCAGCAAGTTCTCGACCACGCGGATCTGGATCGATCCGAAGGCCCGGCTCATGCTGGTGGGCGCCGGCAGCGCCGCCAAGGCCGACGAGGCGGTCGGCGCGCTGATGGAGGCCTTCCGCGACATGGCGGCCGAGCTGCCCGCCAGCCTGGTGAAGACCGGGAGGTCGCCGTCGACCGCGATGTCGACCTGGCTGGCCGAGCGCGAGCCTCCGGCAGGGTTCTCGATCGACCGCGAGTGCGAGCTCAAGCAGGCCGGCGCCGGCGAGTCGCAGGTGGCGCTCGAGGGCGCCGCGCCGGCCCCCGCCGGCGACAAGGCCACGGTGCGCTACGCCCGCCACCCGCTGGACATCGACGAGATCGTCGCGCACATCGAGCAGGGCAAGGTGGCCACGAAGCTCGCGATGACCTGGCAGGACCGGGTGTCCTTCGTGCTCGACGCCAGCCTCGTGCTCAGGCGGATCGAGATCCTCGACGTGGTGCTCGAGGCGGCCGCCGGCCAGGCGGGCGGCGGCGAGGAAGACGACGGCTTCGACGCCGACGTGGCGATCGCCACGGCCGAGCTCGGCCGGCTCGTTCCCGACCTGCTCGAGGCGCTGGGCGGCGAGATCGAGCCGGAGGGCGCGGCCGAGGCCGCGAAGGCGGGCTGAATCCTCAGCGTTCGAGCAGGGCCCGGATCTGCTCGCGGATGAAGGCCCAGTCGGCGCCCCGGTGCACCGGGTTGCCGGCGCGGTGGCCCCAGTCGGACTCGATCGGGGCCAGCCGGCCGCGCGCGAGCCGGGGCAGCTCGTCGGCGTTGTCCTCGACCCGGAAGTAGAGGTCGGTGCGGCCGGGCATCAGCAGCACCTCGGCCCGGATCGCGCGCAGCGCGGCCTCGAAGTCGCCCCCGTAGGCCGGATCGTCGGCGATGCTGAAGTGCTGCCAGGTGTGGATCTGGGCCAGCAGGTCTTCGGCGTGCCGGCGCAGGAAGTTGCCCTCCCAGCCGCCCACCAGGTAGTCCTCGAGCGACGAAAAGCCGATCTGCCGCCACAGCTCGTCGCGGTAGAAGGCCTGCGACATGGCCCAGCCGGCGTAGACCCGGCCCATGGCCCGCAGCCCGCGCTCGGGCTTGCGCTCGAAGCGCCCGTCGCGCCAGGCCGGGTCGGCGGTCAGCGCCGCCTTCACGCCTTCGAGGAACACGTAGTTGTGCCGGGCGCAGCGCGCCGCACCGCAGACCACCGCGATCCGCTCGACCTCGTCCGGGAAGCTGGCCGCCCACTGGTAGGCCTGCATGCCGCCCATCGACCAGCCGTAGACCATCTTCAGCCGCTCCACGCCGAACACCTCGCGCAGCAGCCGGCGCTGGACGCGGACGTTGTCGAGGATGCTGAAATGCGGATAGCGGCTGCCGTCCCAGGGCGGGGCAGTGTTGCTCGGTGAGGACGACAGCCCGTTGCCGAACATGTCCGGGATGACCACGAACCAGCGCGTCGGGTCGAGGATGCCGTCGGGCTCGATCAGCCACTCGGTGTCCAGGTGCTGCGCCGAGTACGAAGTGGGGTAGAGCACCACGTTGTCGCGCGCCGGCGAGAGCTTGCCGTAGGTGCGGTAGGAGAGCCGCGCGCCACGATAGGTGGCGCCCGAGCTCAGCCGGAGGTCGCCGGCTTCGAAGAGGGCGGCAGGGTTCGTCATGAGGGCTCCGGAATCGGTCGTGTCCCGCCTATTGGGCCGGCCAGGACTGCCGGGGCGAGCCGCCCGACTGCCCGCCCTGGCGGATTTCGCGCTGGGGCTGCGGCTGCGGCTGCGGCGCGCGCTGCTGGTACTGCGGCTGCGAGGGCTGGCGCGGCGCCATCTGCTGCGGGACGGGTTGCCGCGGCGCGACCTGCGGAAGCGGTGCCGCCGGCGGGGCGTACTGGCGGGGCGCGGGCTGCGGCGCGGCCGGCAGCGATTGCCGCGGAAGCGTGCGCTCGGGCGCGACGGCGGGCGGCTTGACCGGCACCTGCTGGCGCGGCAGCGGGCGGCTGTCGGGCATCGGGCGCGCATCCGGAACCGGGCGGGTCTCGGGAAGCGGGCGTGTATCGGGAACGCGCGAGGGCTGGACGCTGGGCGACACGCGAGAGGGCTTCTCGGGAAACAGCGGCGGGACGCTGTCGCGCAACGCCGGGGTGCGGTACTCCACGTTGCGCCGATGGCTGGGGTCGTGCCGCCAGATCACCGGCTGCGGCGCGCTCGCATTGGTCACGATCACGTTGGTCACCGGCTGGGTGCCGACCACCACGGTGCGGTCGCGCCACACCGGCAGCGGGTCGTTCCACAGCGAGTTCAGCACCAGCACCACCGGCCCCCAGACGATGCCCACCGAGTAGACCTGAGGGAAATAGGGCGGGCGGTAGATGACCGGGGGCACCCACAGGAAGGGGGTGTAGGCCGGCCACCACCAGGTGCCGAACACGATCAGCGGGTTGTAGTAGGGCACCCAGTAGTAGCCGGGGTGCCAGGTCTCGATCAGGTAGACGCGGTCGCGAACGATCACGTTCTGGCGGTCGTTCGGCCGCAGCGTGCCGGCCGCCCAGGCGCGGTCGCGCAGCATCTGGATCGTGTCCATGACCTGCTCGCGCTGCGCGAGGAATGCTTCGCCGAGGCGCTCGGTCCACTCGAGCTCCTCGTTCATCATGGCCAGCACCGACGGGAACTGCGTGAGCGCCGCGACGCTCGGGTCCCAGCGCATCGGCTCGATGGCGCGTGCCAGCGTGTCGCCGGACAGGCCGGGGTTGCGCTGCATGAAGCGGGCCGCCTGCACCACCTCGAGCGGGTAGGTGGCGGCCATCAGCACCTGCGCGAGCAGCGCGTCGGGATACAGCGCGATCGGCGCCAGCATCTGGTCGAGCTCCTGCTGGCTGTACGGCGCGTGGGCTCGCCAGGTGGCCGGCTCCTGCGCCTGCACCGGCGCGGCCGGGGCCAGCAGCAGGGCAGCGGAAACGATCGCGCAGGCCAGCGCGGCGATCGGCGTGGTGTGCTTCATCGACGGCTCCTCGTGCATCGCGGGTCGACGGCTTTGTTTCATCATGACACCGAAGCCCGGCGCCGGGGAGAAGGCCGGCTTGACCCTGCTCAACGAGCGGTGGATTCTCCGGCCCGGTATCATTGGGTTCCGCATCCGCCGGCGTTCGCCTCGCCGGCCGGCCACAAGAACGAACCCGCAGGGCGATCCCGATGACCACTCCCCGCAAGGCCCGCTATCAGGGCGTTTTTCCCGTCGTGCCGACCACGTTCCGCGAGAACGGCGAGCTGGACCTCGCCAGCCAGAAGCGCTGCGTGGACTTCATGATCGACGCAGGCTCCAACGGCCTGTGCATCCTGGCGAACTTCTCCGAGCAGTTCGTGCTGTCCGACGACGAGCGCGAACTGCTCACGCGCGAGATCCTCGCCCACGTGGCAGGGCGCGTGCCGGTCATCGTGACCACCACGCACTTCAGCACCCGGGTCTGCGCCGAGCGCAGCCGCCGGGCCCAGGACATGGGCGCGGCCATGGTCATGGTGATGCCGCCGTATCACGGGGCCTCGATCCGGGTGGCCGAGCCGGTGATCGAGCAGTTCTTCGGCCGGCTTTCGGACGCGATCGACATCCCGATCATGATCCAGGACGCGCCGGTCTCGGGCACCACGCTCACGCCCGCCTTCCTGGCGAAGATGGCCCGCGAGATCGAGCAGGTGTCCTATTTCAAGATCGAGACGGCCGGCGCCGCCTCCAAGCTGCGCGAACTGATCCGGCTGGGCGGCGACGCGATCGAAGGGCCCTGGGACGGCGAGGAGGCGATCACCCTGCTGGCCGACATGGACGCCGGCGCCAACGGTGCGATGACCGGCGGCGGCTATCCCGACGGCATCCGCACCATCGTCGATCCCTACCTGGCCGGCGATCGCGAGACGGCCATGGCCGCCTACAACCGCTGGCTGCCGCTGATCAACTACGAGAACCGCCAGGGCTGGCTGCTGGCCGCCAAGGCGCTGATGAAGGAAGGGGGCGTGATCGACTGCGAGGCGCCGCGCCACCCGATTCCACCCATGCATCCCGCCACCCGCGCGGGCCTGATCGACGTCGCCCGGCGGCTCGATCCGGTCGTGCTGCGCTGGGGCAAGTGAACAAGGAGAACGCCATGACGAAAAAGCACGAGAACCTGATCGGCGGCGAATGGGTCGCCGGCAATGCCTACACGAAGAACATCAGCCCGTCTGACCTGACCGACGTGATCGGCGAGTACGCGCAGGCCGACGCCGCGCAGCTCGAGGCCGCGGTGCAGGCGGCGCGGGCGGCCTTCCCGGCCTGGTCGACCGGCGGTATCCAGGCCCGGCACGACGCCCTCGACAAGATCGGCACCGAGATCCTCGCGCGCCGGGAAGAGCTCGGCAGGCTGCTGGCCCGCGAGGAAGGCAAGACGCTGGCCGACGGCATCGGCGAGGCGGTGCGCGCGGGGAACATCTTCAAGTTCTTCGCCGGCGAGTGCCTGCGGCTGGCCGGCGAGACACTGCCCTCGGTGCGTCCGGGCATCGGCGTCGAGGTCACCCGCGAGCCGGTCGGCGTGGTCGGCATCATCACGCCCTGGAACTTCCCGATCGCGATCCCCGCGTGGAAGGTCGCGCCGGCGCTGGCCTACGGCAACTGCGTGGTCCTGAAGCCGGCCGACCTGGTGCCGGGCTGCTCCTGGGCCATCGCCGAGATCATCTCGCGCTCGGGCATCCCGGCCGGCGTGTTCAACCTGGTCATGGGCCGCGGCAGCGTGGTGGGCGAGCGCCTGATCAACCACTCCGGCATCGACGCGATCAGCTTCACCGGCTCGCAGAGCGTGGGCGCGCGCGTGGCGCAGGCCTGCGCGCAGAACCTCAAGAAGGTGCAGCTCGAGATGGGCGGCAAGAACCCGCAGGTCGTGCTCGACGACGCCGACCTCGAGCAGGCGGTCGAGATCTGCGTGCAGAGCGCCTTCTTCCAGACGGGGCAGCGCTGCACCGCGTCGAGCCGGCTGATCGTGACCGACGGCATCCACGCGAAGTTCATCGAGGCGATGAAGGAGCGGATGGCCGCGCTGAAGGTCGACGACGCGCTGAAGGCCGGCACCGACATCGGTCCGGTCTCCAGCCAGTCGCAGCTCGAGCAGGACATGAGCTACATCGAGATCGGCCAGTCCGAGGGCGCCACGCTGGTGATCGGCGGCGACCGCCTGAAGCGCGAGACCGAGGGCTTCTACATGGCGCCGGCGCTGTTCACCGACACCACCGCCGCGATGCGGATCAACCGCGAGGAGATCTTCGGTCCGGTGGCGAGCGTCATCCGCGTGAAGGACTACGAAGCCGCGCTGGCGGCGGCGAACGACACCACCTTCGGCCTGTCGGCCGGCATCGCGACAACCTCGCTGAAGCACGCCGCGCACTTCAAGCGCCACTGCCAGTCGGGCATGGTGATGGTCAACCTGCCGACCGCCGGCGTGGACTACCACGTGCCCTTCGGCGGCCGCAAGGGCTCGAGCTACGGCCCGCGCGAGCAGGGCCGCTACGCGCAGGAGTTCTTCACCACGGTGAAGACCGCCTACACGCTCGCCTGACGGGAGGCCCGGTCATGACGATGTCCCGCGCGGTGCGCATCCGCGAGTTCGGCGGTCCCGAGGCGATGAGGATCGAGCAGGTCGAGCTGCCCGATCCCGGCGTCGGCGAGGTCACGGTGCGCCAGACCGCCATCGGCTTCAACTTCATCGACGTGTACCAGCGGCGCGGCGCCTATCCGCTGCCGCTGCCCACCGGTCTCGGTCACGAGGCCGCGGGCGTCGTCGAGGCCGTGGGACCGGGCGTGGCGGACCTGCGCGCCGGCGATCGCGTGGTCTACATGAACGCCGGCATCGGCGCCTATGCCGATCGTCGCAACCTGCCCGCGGACCGGTTGGCCACCTTGCCGGCGTCGGTCTCCGACGAAGACGCGGCCGCGATCTTCTTCAAGGCGATGACCGCGCAGTACCTGCTGCGCAAGACCCATCGGGTGGAGCCCGGCGACCTGCTGCTGGTGCATGCGGCGGCCGGCGGCGTGGGCCAGATCCTGTGCCGCTGGGCCAAGGCGCTCGGCGCCGACGTCGTCGGCACCGCCGGATCGGCAGCCAAGTGCGAGATCGCGCGTGCCGCCGGCGCCGATCACGCGATCGACTACTCGAAGCCGGGCTGGCCCGAGGCCTTGCTGAAGGCCACCGGCGGCCGCAAGGCGCGCGTGGTCTACGACTCGGTCGGCAAGGACACCTTCCTGCATTCGCTCGACTGCGCCGCGCCCTTCGGCCTGGTGGTGCTCTACGGCGCGGCCTCGGGCCCGGCGCCCGCGATCGAGCCGGAGTTGCTGAACAAGAAGGGCTGCCTCTTCCTGACGCGGCCCTCGGTGTTTCCGCACAATGCCGACCCGGCGACCTTCCGCGCCAACGCGGTCGAGGTCTTCCAGGCGATTGCCGCCGGCCATGTGCAGGCGGCCATCGGCGCGCGATTCTCCCTCGACGAGGTCGCGCAGGCGCACCGGGCCGCCGAGTCGCGCGCGACCACCGGCGCGATCGTGCTGCGGCCCTGAAGGCCGGATGGCGGCCCGCGCGGCGGCCCGCAAGGCAGTGAGGACGGCGTCGGCGCAGCCGGTCGCGATCGCGCCGCTGCTTCGGCGCATCTTCGCGCTGGCAGCGCCGACCGGCCTGCTGGCGGCGCTGCAGGTCGTCGCGCAGCTGATCGAGATCTGGCTGGCCTCACGGCAGGGCATGGCCGCCTTCGCGGGCTGGGCGGTGGTGCTCCCCTTCGCCCAGCTGATGCAGCAGATGTCGACCGGCGCGATGGGCGGCGGCGTGGCCTCGGCGATCGCCCGGGCGCTGGGCGCCGGCCGGCGCGACGAGGCGTCGGCGCTGGTCGTGCACGCGAGCTTGATTGCGGTCGTCGCCGGCGCGGCCTTCGGCATCGTTCTGGCAGGGTTTCCCGCCGAAGTGCTCGGCGCGGTCGCAGGGCCCGAGGTCGCGCAGGCCGCGTCCGGCTACGCGATCTGGCTGTTCGGCGCAGGCGCGGCGCCGGTCTGGCTGGCCAACACCTTCGCCTCGGTGCTGCGCGGCGGCGGCCGCCATGCGCTCGCGGCCCGGATCCTGGCCCTCACCTGGGCAGGCTGCCCCCTTCTGGGCTGGCTGCTTGCCGAGCCGCTGGGCATGGGCCTGGCCGGGCTGGGCGCCGGCTTCGCGCTCGCCTTCTGGGGCGCCGCGCTGGCCATGGCGGCAGCGGTCTGGCGCGGGGAGGCCGGATTCGCGCCGGGGTTTCGCGTTCGTCCGTCGCGGCCCCTGTTCCATCGGATCCTCTCGGTCGGGCTGGTTGCCTGCGGCCTCGCGGCGATCGCGAATCTCACGACCATCCTCGTCACCGCGCAGGTGGCGGCCTACGGTGCGGCCGCGGTCGCTGCCTTCGGCATCGCCGCTCGTCTGGAGTTCCTCGTCATTCCGGCGGCTTTCAGCGTGGGCTCGGCCTTGACCGCCCTGGTGGGGCATGCGGTCGGCGCGGGCGATTGGGCCACCGCGCGCCGGATCGCGTGGACCGGCGCCTGGCTGGTCTTCGCGGCCACCGGTGCGGCGGGCCTCGCGGTGGCGCTGGCGCCGACGCAGTTCGCGGGCCTGTTCAGCGGCGACCCCGAGGTGGTGTCGATCGCGGCGCGCGCGCTGTCGTTCACCGGCCTGGCGTTCGGCATGTTCGGGCTCGGGATGGCGCTCTACTTCGCGTCCATGGGCGCCGGCCGGATGCGCTGGCCCGTGCTGGCGGCGCTGTCGCGCATCGGGCTCGCGGTCGGCGGCGGCTGGCTGCTGGCCGAGCCGGCAGGCATGGGGCTGGACGGCTACTTCCTCGGCGTGGCGCTCGGCATCGCGGCCTACGGCCTGGTCACCGCGATCGGCGTCAGGCCCGGCGCCTGGACGGCTCGCGCTCCGACGGCTCGCACCCCGACTGGTGCGGGGAGAGCCGGGTGAACGGACTGGGCATCGCCTTCCTGCTGTCGCTCGGCACCGTGGTGTCGAATTCCTTCGCGCGCTTCGCCTACGCGCTGATGTTGCCCGCCATGCGCAACGACCTTGGATGGAACTGGTCGCAGGCGGGTTGGCTGAACACCGCCAATGCCTTCGGCTACCTGGCCGGCGCGCTGCTCGCCAGGGCGCTGGTCGACCGCGTGGGCAACCGCGCGCTCTTCATTGCCGGGATGCCGGCCACCGCGCTGGCGCTGCTCGCCACCGGCCTCGTCGACGACCTGCTCGCGCTGTCGGCGCTGCGCGCCATTGCCGGCGTGGCCGGCGCGATGGTGTTCGTCTGCGGTGGCGCGCTCGCCGGCAACGTGTTCCCCGACGACCCGCGCCGCGCCACGCTGGCGATCACCGTGTTCTTCGGCGGATCGGGCGCCGGGCTCGTGCTGTGCGGCGCGGGCATCCCGCTGCTGCTCGAGCGCGGAGGCGACGCCGCCTGGCCGCAGGCGTGGCTGGCGATGGGCGCGGCGTCGCTGGCGATGACCGTGGCGGCCATCGCAGCGGCCCGGGCGATCGCCGAGCCCGCCGCCTTGGCTTCCGCCGGCGCGCCGGTCTGGCGGCCCCGCGACTTCGCGCCGGCGCTGCTCGCCTACACCGGCTTCGGGCTCGGCTACATCGGCTACATGACCTTCGTGATCGCGTGGATGCGCGAGCACGGCGCCTCGACGACCGACGTGATCCTGGTCTGGAGCCTGCTGGGCATCGCGACGCTCGTGGCCCCCTGGCTGTGGAAGCGCCCCTTCGCCGAATGGCGCTGCGGTCCGGTGATCGCGTTGGTGATGACCGTGCTCGCCGCCGGCGCCGGCCTGCCGCTGCTCGCGTCCAGCCTGCCCGCCATGCTCGCCTCGGCCGCCCTCTTCGGCGCCGGCATGTTCTCCACCCCGTCCGCCGTGAGCACCCTGATCCGCAAGCAGTTGCCCAAACCCGCCTGGGGCGGCGCGATGGCCGTCTTCACCATCCTCTTCGCCATCGGCCAGATCGTGGGCCCCACCGTCACCGGCTGGCTGGCCGACCTCTACGGCTCGCTGCGCCCCGGCCTCGCCCTGTCCGTCGCCGTTCTGCTCGCAGGCGCCGTGATGGCGTTATGGCAGAAAGACGTAGCGAGCGAGTCGCGCGGCTGAGCAGACAGTCCCCTTCTGCGCGCCCCTTGGCGCTGGCGCGGGAGCGCAGCGAAGACCCGGCTCGCGAAGCGAGAGCCGGCCCCCTGTCCGAGGGAGCGAAGCGACCGAGTTGGGGCCGGCGACGGGGCTGAGCGTCCGCGCGACCAAGCGTTTCCGCGAAGCGGACAGCGCCTCGGGGCGCGCAGAAGGGGACTGCCTGCTCAGCCGTGCCCGCGCGACCTCACTCCGCCGCCACGCCCGCGAACGTCGAGCTCCCGAACTCCCGAAACGCACTGAACCGGATCTTCGGCCAGCGCTCCTTCGCCACCTCGAGCTCCACCAGCATCTTGGCCAGATAGGCCGGCGCGTCGACCGTGTCGCGGGCGATGCGCGCCTCGTTGTACGAGATGAAGCGCTCGAGCTCGGCCTCGTCGTCGCAGCTCACCCAGCGCGCCGCGATGTAGGAGGACGGGCCGATCCGCGCGGCCACGCCGTACTCGGCGGCGAGCCGGTGCGCGACCACCTCGAACTGCAGAACGCCCACTGCGCCGAGCAGCATCTGGCCGTCGTCGAAGCGGAAGACCTGGATCGCACCCTCGTCGCCGAGCTGCTCCAGCGCGGCGCGCAGCTGCTTGGCCTTCATCGGGTCGACCACTTCGATCGAGCGGAAGGCCTCGGGCGCGAACCAGGGCAGGCCGGTGAACTGCAGGTTCTCG
>VFQM010002382.1_pt1 | contig 13992 bp, 14 predicted proteins | sample 3512391 | NCBI WGS metagenome assembly VFQM01 (sample SAMN10412369, study PRJNA504923) | tailings metagenome | isolation source: Replicate 1 from Balatoc abandoned mine | place: Philippines
CCGGTCTGTTCGAGCGGGCCGAGCGCGAAGTCCTGGGTGATCGCCGAAACGGTCGCGCCGATCCCGGCGGTGCGGCGCGGATCAGTCGGCGCGCCGGTGGCGACCAGATCGGCGAACTGCGCCGAGCTTTTCTTGAAGCCGACGGTTTCGGCATTGGCGATGTTGTGCGCGATGACGCGCAGATCGGTCTCGGCATTGCGCAGACCGCTGAGGGAAGTGAAGAACGACATGGTGGGGTGATCCTCTTGCTGGGGATGGGGTCAGGGCTGGACGGGAGCAGGCGGTGGCGGGAGCGCGGCTTGCGTTGCGGCTTCCTGGGCCGCGATCAGCCGGTCGAGCTTGGCGGAAATGGCTTCGAGCGTGGCCCCGCTCTCGGTGGTGGCGGCGAGCGCGGAGAACTGCGCCATCTGCGCCAGCATCGCTTCGTTGTCGGCCGGTTCGAGCGGGTCCTGGAAGGTCAGCTGGGTGGTCAGCAGCCGCAGGAAATCGCCGCCGTCGAGCGTGGCAAGCCCGCCGCCCGACAGGCGCGAGGGGGTATTGAGCCGGTCAAGCGTTGCCTGTGTGCCCGGGTTGATCGCGGTGTTTTCCATTATTGGCTCCTGAGAGTTTCGAGCATCAGCTGCTTGGCGGTCTGGAGCGCCTGCACCAGGTTCTGGTACTGGCGCGCGCTCTCCATGATCTCGACCATCTCGGCGGTTTCATCGACCGGGGCCTCGAACACGTTGCCTTCCGCGTCGGCGAGCGGGTGCGACGGGTCGTACCGCTTGGTGGCCGCGGTCTCGGCGCGCACCAGCCCGCTCGAGGTGACCCCGGCCAGCCCCGAGGCGCGATCGAGCTCGACCGCGAACACCGCGCGGATCGGGCGATAGGCGCCTTCCTCGGTGGAGGAGACCGAACCGGCATTGGCAAGGTTCGAGGTCGCCGCGTTCATCCGCACCATCTGCGCGCTCATCGCGCGGGTGGTGAGGCTGAACAGCGTCATGGGTTCGCGCTGGGGCATGGTCATTCGCCCTTCAGCGCTCGGGTGATGGTGTTGACCTTGCCCTGCACGAAACTGAGCGTGGCCGAATAGGCGACCGCGTTCTCGGCGAAAGCGACCTGCTCGCGGTTCAGCTCCACCGTGTTGCCATCGAGCGAGGGCATGGTCGGCGCGCGCCACACCAGCCCCGCGCCGTCGCTTGCGGCCGTCGCACCGCCGCGCTGGCGGGCGAGCCGGGCATCGAGCGCGGCGTTGAAGTCGATGTCGCGCGCCTTGTAGCCGGGGGTCGCGGCATTGGCGATGTTCGAGGCGATCACGCCCATGCGCTGCGAGCGCAGGGTCAGCGCCGCGCCGTGAATACCGAAAAGTCTCTCGTTCATGCGGGTCTCCGCTGGTTGTCGCAGCGCTCCGGCCAGCAGGGGCGGGATGACTGCGCCGCCGGTTTTGCAGGAAGCGTGCCAGTTCGCCCGGCGCGGACTGCCGGCGGAGCGGGGGCGGGGCGCAGGCGGCAAAGGCTTGCCGCAGGTCTTGCCGCTCCACCGGCAAACCCCTGCCGAAAAACTTCCTAGCTCCCGGCAGGCCGCTTAATCCGACCGCCTTGCGGACGTTCTGGCATGGCAAAGGCCGCATTTGCGAGGGGATCACGATGCCGACGACTGCCAGCTCCCTGTTCGATCCGGGAGCCCTTACCATCGTGGTGGCGGGCACCGTGCTGGCCTGCGCGGCGCGCTGCGGCTGGCGCGATTTCGGCGCGGCGCTGCGCGAGGCAGGCGGGCTGCTGAGGCCCGCCTTCGACGAGGAGGCCAACCGCAAGGCGCTGGCCCAGGCGATCACCGCCATCCGCCGCGACGGAGCCCACCGCGCCAATCCGGCCCTGCCGCCCGATCGTGCCCTCGGCCTGATGCTGGAGACCTATCTGCGCCACGGCTCGCTCGATGCCGTGGGTCGCACCCGCCGGGCCGAACGGGCGCTGGACGAGGCACGGCGGGTTTCGGCAGCGCAGGTGTTCGTCTGGGCGGGAGAGCTTGCGCCGGTGTTCGGGCTGATCGGCACGCTCTACGGCTTCACCCAGCTCGCTCCGGCGAGCGGGGCAGGGGCGATCGCGGCGACCATGATGGCGATCGCCACCGCCGTGCTCTCGACCCTTTACGGCGCACTGCTGGCCCATCTGCTGTGCCATCCGCTGGCCGGCGCTATCGAGCGCCGTGGACTGTCGCGCGAGCATAGCCGCGAGGCGCTGGCCGACTGGTTTGCCGAACAGATCGCCGCGCCGACACCGCCCTTGCGTGATGCCCGCGCGCATCTGCGCGGTGTCGCATGAGCGCGGTGCAGCAGGTGCGGCATGGCGGCGGCAGCGGGGGGAGCAGCTGGCAGCTGATTCTGGCCGATCTGGCGCTGATCCTGTTTCTTGTCACGCTCACCGCACTGCCTCAGGGCGAAACCGGTATCGGTCCGGGGCTGGCCGGTCGCGTGGCCGGTTCGGCTGCCGCAAGGGCGCAGACGCACTCTCCATCGCCACCGGCCGAGGTCGCTGCGGCGCAGGCGCTGTACCGCCCCGTGGCAGGCGGGCCGAGCCTTGGCGAATGGCTCGCCGGCCAGCCGCACGATCCGCGCGCGACGCTCACGGTGTTTGCATTTCATCCGGCAGGCGGCGAGGCAGCGGCTTGGCAAGCCGCGCGCCGCCTCGCGGCATCGGCACAGGACAGCGGCGTGCCAGTGCGCATCATCATCAGCGGTGGTAGCGCGGCCGATCTCTATGCCAGCCTCGCCTATGATTCGGCTGTGGGCGGGGCTGGCCGCTAACCCACCATCACCTGGTTGCGGCCTTCCTGCTTGGCCCGGTAGAGCGCGGCATCCGCGCGGGCGAGGGCGCTGCGGGTGTCGGAATCCTCGGTCACTTCGGCCACCCCGCCCGAAAAGGTCACCCGTCCGAACGGCTTGCCCGTCTCGCGGTTCATCAGCTGGCGCGCGGCCTGCGCGCGGCGGATCGCATCGAGCTTCAGCCGCGCCGCTTCCTTGTTCATCCCGTAGAACAGCAGCACGAATTCCTCGCCCCCGTGACGCGCGACGAAGCAGGCATCGCCCGCGTGTTCGTTGAGCGTGGCTGCGACCGCGCACAGCACCCGGTCGCCCGCCTCGTGGCCGTGGGTGTCGTTGATCAGCTTGAAGCGGTCGACATCGCAGAAGGCGAGGCTCAGCACCTCGCCCTTGGCCCGCGCCTCGATCGAGGCCGAGACCAGGCGGCGTTCGAAGGCGCGGCGGTTGGGCAGGCCGGTGAGGTGATCGACATCGGCCTCCATCCGCGCCTTGGCGAGGTTTTCGCGCAGGCGTTCGGTCTCTTCCTGGCTGCGCGCCATGGCGGTCTCGACCTGTTCGATCCGCGCCAGCATCGCGCGCGAGAGATCGAGCACCTGCACCAGCTCGCCTGCGGCCGCCGGCGGCAGATCGGCCTCGGCGATGGCTTCGATCTGCGCCCCCAATGCGCCGCGATGGTCACTGGTCTCGCTCTGCGCCGAACGTGCCGTCTGGGCAAAGCGCATCAGCGAATATTCCAGCTTGTCCATCAGCGCTTCCAGCTCGGCGATGCGCGAATGGTTGTCGGGATCGAGCCGCCCGAGCGTGTCGAGCCAGCGCTGATCGATCGGCTCGCCGGCGATCTCGCGCGCAGTGAAGGCCTGCGCCAGTTCCGGGTGCGACCCCGACAATCCCCCGCAGATGGTGGCGAGATTGCTGGCGGTCACGGCGAGATCATGGGTCTCCACGAATTCCGCGATCCGTTCCAGCAGTGCGCGGCGCGCCTCCTCGGCACGGCTGGTGGCGGGCGCAGCGCGCTCGGGTTCGGCGGCGCTTTCGGCAAAGCGGGCGGGACGGGCGAGGAAGCGGGAAGCGAAGGACATGGCGAACCCCTGTTGCAGGCTTGTGATGATCGCCGTCGCCCTAACGCAGATCATGCTTAAGCCGGGCCACGCCGCGCCCCCGTTAAAGCACCTAGGCGATGCGGAATGGCGCTTGGCATGGCCCTTGCTCGGCCGTGACCCGTTTCCCCGGTGCAACACAGGAGCACATTGATGGACATCACCACATCCTCGTCGGACGGCTGGCGGCTCGCCCCGCTGGCGCTGACCATGCTGCTGCCGCTGTGCGATAGCCCGGCGCAAGCGAGCGGCTATACCGACCCGGCCTTGATCGACCGTGCGGTGGCCGCCTTCACCGGCGCCGAGCCGGGCATGCCCGGCGGAGCGCGCCTGCCGGCTGACCGGCGGCTGCGCCTTGCCGCCTGTGCCGTGCCGCTGGCGGTGGCCTGGCATGGTCCGGCGCGCAGCTCGGTCAGCGTCGCATGCCCGGGGCCGCAGAGTTGGCGGATCTTCGTTGCCGTCGATAGCGGCGGCAGCGCCGCTGCGCCCGGGCGCGCTCTTGCCCCCGCAGTCAAGCGCGGCGATGCGCTGACCATCATGGTCCGCGGTCGGGGTTTCTCGGTGCAGCAGGCGGGCGAGGCGATCGAGGGCGGCGCGGTGGGCGACTGGATCTTCGTGCGCACCGCGCGCAAGGCCGAGCCTCTGCGCGCCCGCATCGAGCGCCCCGGCCTCGCGGTGATTCCCGCCGGCTGAGAAAATCCTTGCGAGGCTCTTAAAGCCGACCCCCGTCTGCCGTTCTGCCTGTCACACATCCCACGAAGGACAATTGCCATGCCCTCTGTCGAACTGAGCAAACTGCAAGGGATCGCCGCTTCGCGCGCTGTCTCGACCAGCGACCGCGCGCAGATCGAAACCCGCGCGGGCGCTGCCACCCGTCCTGCCGCCGTATCCGCGGGCGTGAGCGTCGAGATCGGCGGCGCGGTGGATGCCGCGAGCCCTCCGGTCGATGCCGAGCGTGTCGCCGAAATCCGCGCCGCGCTGCAGGACGGCTCCTACCCGCTGGTGCCGACCAAGATCGTTGATGCGATGATTGCGGCGCAGGTCAGCTTCTCCGTCCCGGCCGAGGGCTAGGATCGTGGCTGCTGCTCCCCTGCCCGATGCGGTTCCGCTGGCCACCAGCCTGCGGCAGATGATTGCCGTGCTCGAGACCGAGCGGCAAGCGCTTGCCGCACTCGATGCCGACGCCCTGATCGGCTCGGCCCGCGATAAGGAGGCGCTGTGCGATGTGCTGGCCGGGATCGGCCCGCAGGCGCTTGATACCGAGACCCGCGGCCTCGCCGAGACAGCGCGCCAGCTCAACGAGGTCAATCGCCGGGTGCGCAACCTGCTCGCCGCCAATGTCGCCGCGCGGATCGACGCGCTGGGCGGCGCCCGCCGTCTGCCGCGGGCGACCTATGCGCCGTTCCGGGGCTAAGTATTCATGCCTAGGAGGCGCCGCCGCCTGTCTGGCACGCGCTTTGCTGCGTCTCGCCTGAAAGCGCCGTCCTCGCGGCGTTCGAGCTATCAGGCGGAGCCGCGCGTTGAGCACCTCTACCCCGACCTACCTGCCCTCGGGTTCGATCCGGAGCGGCTTTGAAGCAGCGGCGCGTGCGCATGAGGCCGCGCGCAGCGGCGGCGGCGCGGCGCGCCAGATCGGGCCGCTGCGCTCTGCCGGCACCCCGGTCGAAGCGGCGATTGCGCGCGCGGCCGAGGCGACCAGTGTCGATTTCGGCTACCTGCTTGCGCAGGCCGAGGTCGAATCCAGCATGGATCCCGACGCCCGCGCCGCCACTTCCAGCGCGACGGGGCTCTACCAGTTCATCGAGAGCACCTGGCTCGACACCGTGAGGAAGCACGGCCCGCGCTTTGGCCTGGGCGCGCTGGCCGAGCAGATCGGCGTTACCGCCTCGGGCAGTGCCTATGTCGCCGATCCGGCGCAGCGTCAGGCGATCCTTGCCCTGCGGGCCGATCCCGAGGTCGCTTCGCTGATGGCGGCGGGGCTTGCCGAGGACAACCGTGCGCATCTCGCCCCGATCCTCGGCCGCCAGCCCGATCATGCTGAGCTCTATCTGGCCCACTTTCTCGGCGCGGGCGGGGCGGGGCGCTTCCTGTCGGAAATGCAGGCCGACCCTGCGCAGAGCGCCGCAGCACTGTTCGCCCGTCCCGCGGTCGCCAACCGCGCGATCTTCTATGCCCCCGACGGTTCCCCGCGCAGCCTTGCAGGAGTGATGGATGTGCTGGCGGGCAAGCTCGAACGCGCGCTTGACCGGGCGGGGAGCGGCCAGACGGTCCGCTTCGCCCGTGCCGACTACGGCCCGCTCGCCGCGCTCGCGGCTACGCCCTACCTGATCGCGGACGAGGGCGTGTTCGGCCCCGGCCCCGCGCCCGCGCTGACCGCGCCGCTGCGGCCTTCCGTCTCTCCGCCTCCCCGCGTGCCGATGTCGCAGGTGCTGGGCGCGGCCTTCGGCAATGATGCCACCGCCGCGCCCGCGCAGGTGCGCCGCGCCTATGACCGGCTCAGGGCGTTCGGGCTGTGAGCGCTGCGACCCGTTCCGCGCCGCTCGCGCGGCTGACCGTCATGCCCTCCGCGATGGCGCTGCCGGTTGGCATCTTCGCGCTGCTGGCGCTGATGGTGCTGCCGATCCCGGCGCTGCTGCTCGACATCTTCTTCGTGCTCAACATCGCCATTTCCATCGCGGTGCTGATGGTGGCGCTGAATGCCCGCCGCCCGCTCGATTTCTCCTCCTTCCCTAGCGTGCTGCTGTTTGCGACCCTGCTGCGGCTGGCGCTCAATGTCGCCTCGACCCGCGTGGTGCTGGTCCACGGGCACGAGGGCGGGGCGGCGGCGGGCCATGTGATCGAGAGCTTCGCCGCCTTTCTGGTGGGCGGCAATTTCGCTGTCGGGCTGTTCGTCTTCGCGATCCTCATGATCATCAACATGATCGTCATCACCAAGGGTGCGGGCCGCGTGTCCGAGGTTTCGGCGCGGTTCGTGCTCGACGCGCTGCCGGGCAAGCAGATGGCAATCGATGCCGACATCGCGGCGGGGCTGATCACCGCCGACGAAGCGCGCGAACGCCGCCGCGAGGTCACCATCGAGGCCGATTTCTACGGCTCGATGGACGGTGCCAGCAAGTTCGTGAAGGGCGACGCGATTGCCGCGCTGCTGATCCTCGGGGTCAACATCATCGCCGGTTTCGCGCTGGGGATGATCAGCCACGGCCTCAGCGCCGCAGAGGCGGGCGAGGCCTATGTCACGCTGGCGGTGGGCGATGCGCTGGTGGCGCAGGTGCCCGCGCTGCTGCTGTCGATTGCCGCCGCCGCCATCGTCACCCGCGTCGCGGACAGCCGCGATCTGGCCGGGCAGATCGGTGGCCAGTTCGCCGATCCGCGCGGGTGGCTGCCGGTGGCGCTGATCCTGGGTGCGGTGGGCCTCGTCCCGGCCATGCCGCAAGCGATCTTCCTGCCCGGCGCGGCGATGGCTGCCGCGATCTGGTGGCAGCTGAAACGCCGTGCCGATAGGCCCGCGCCGCCGCCCGAGCCGGCCGCCGAGCCAGCCCCCGATGCCATCGCGCTTGCCGACGTGTCGGACCAGACGCTGGTCACCATCGAGCTCGGCTTCGGTCTCGTCGGGCTCGTCGACGAGGCACAGTCTGCCCCGCTGATCGCCCGCATCACCGGCATCCGCAAGCAGCTGTCGCGCGATCTCGGCTTTGTTCTGCCGCAGTTCCGCATCCGCGATTCGCTCGATCTCGGGGCGCAGGACTATGTCGTCCTGCTTGGCGGGGTGAGCATCGCGCGGGGACAGGTGCGCCCGGGCAAGCTGCTCGCCATCGACGCGGGCGAGGTGCGTGCCGGCCATGGCCTGACCGGCGAGGCAACCCGCGATCCCTCCTTCGATTGCCCGGCCCTGTGGATCGCGCCGGCCGCGCGCGATCACGCCATTGCCGAGGGCTTTCTGGTGGTCGATCCGGCCACCGTCATCGCCACCCACGCCAATCAGGCACTGCTGGCCGAGGCGCACCAGCTGCTGGGGCCCGACGAGGTGCGCGAGTGGGTCGATGGCCTCAAGGCCCGCGCGCCCGCGCTGGTCGAGGCGGTGACGCCCGATCCGCTCGCGCTGCCCGCGCTCACCCGGACCCTGCGCGCTTTGCTGGCGGACGGAATTGGCCTCGCCCACCCGCAACCGCTGTTCACCGCGCTGGCGCTCGCGCTCCAGAAGACCCATGATTTCGACGCGGTGATCGACGCTGTGCGTGCGGACCTCGGCGCGCGGCTGATCGCCCGCATCGCCGCGCCGGGCGAGCCGCTCAAGGTGGCGACGCTCGATGCCGGGCTCGAAAGCGCGATCCTGGGCGGGATGGTGGATCCGGCCACAGGGCAGCCGCTGATCGAGCCTGACTGCGGCGCCATGATCGCGCGCGAGATCAACGCCATCGCCGATGCCGAGAAAAGCGCGATTGCCCTTATCGTCCAGCCGCCCGCACGCCGTGCGCTGGCTGTCCTGCTGCGCCAGCGCGCGCCCCGCTGTCTTGTCCTGTCGATTGCCGAACTGCCCCCGACCCAGCCGATCGCGGTGGTGGGGGTGATCGGTGATGCAGGCCGGCCCGAGGCACCTGCCCTCGCCGCACCCGAAGCGATGGAACCGTCCCGATGAAGCATGATCACAGCGCCTTTGCCGCGCCCTATTCACCCGACCGCGCAGCGGTGGAAGACCGCGTGCGCCGCTTCCTCCCGCTGGTGCGCCGCGCCGCGTGGCATATCCACGGCAGTGGCCGGGCCGAGGGGCGGAGCGGGCTGGAGATCGAGGATCTCGTGCAGGCCGGGATCGTCGCGCTCACCGAATGCGCGCAGCGCCACACCGGCCCGACCGAGGACGGCTTTGCCGCCTATGCCAAGATCCGGGTGCGCGGCGCGATGCTCGACGAGGTGCGCCGCGCCGCCCATGACACCCGCACCGCGCGCCGCAAGCGCGCCGCCTATGAACGCGCCTGCGAGAGCCTGCGCGGCCAGCTGGGGCGCGAACCCAGCCGCGCGGAGCTGGCACGCCTGCTGGAAGTGGACGATGCCGAACTGCTCGCGATCGAAAGCGCGCTGGTGACGATCACGCCGATCTCGGAGGAATATGACGAGACCTCGACCGCCTTTGCCAGCGACGACCCCGATCCCTTCGAAGCGCTGTGCGCCGCCGAGGACCGCGAGCGGCTGGTGCAGGCGATGATTGCGCTCCCCGACCGGTTGAAGCTGGTGCTCCAGCTGTTCTTCGTCGAGGAGCTCAACCTCACCGAAATCGCCGCCGTGCTCGATGTCAGCGTGCCGCGCGTCCACCAGCTGCGCGCCAAGGCGCTGAAGGACTTGAAGGCGCTGATGATGTCGGAGGAAGCGGACTAGAAACTAGCCCGCATCCCCGTCGGCATGGCCGCGGCCTTCGCTGGTGGTGCGCTGCGATCCGCCGGCACCGCGTGCGCCTTCGCCTTCCCACCAGTAGGGCCGGCGCGTGGCCGTGCCGGTGCCGACCTCGTTCATCGTCTTCGCATCATACAGCCGTCCGCCGAGCATCACCTGTTCGATGTCGTCGGAATTGCCGATGTCGACGCTCGGATCGGCCGACAGGATCACCAGATCGGCGAGCTTGCCCACCTCGATACTGCCGATGTCCTTCGCCATGCCGAGCGATTGGGCGGGCATGATGGTGCCCGCCTTGAGCGCCTCGACCGGGCTCATCCCGCCGCGCGCGAAGCTCCACAGTTCCCAATGTGCGCCGATCCCGGCCTGCTGGCCATGCGCGCCGATGCTGACCTTGACGCCGCGCTGCGCCAGCTTGCGCGCCTCGCGGGCGCTGTTGTCGTCGACGAAGGCCCAGTCGGGGGCGGTGGTGCGGCGACTGGTGTCGGCCAGCAGCATCTTGGGCGGGGTGTGCACCATCAGCGGGTTTTCCCAGACATTGGTCGCCTGCCGCCAATAGGGATCGCCCGCCAGACCCCCGTAGGTCACCACCAGGGTCGGAGTGTAATTGGTCTCCGACTGGCCGAACAGCTGGAGCACGTCCTCGTAGAACACATCGACCGGCACGTTATGTTCGAGCGTCGAATTGCCGTCGGCGACGATATTCATGTCCATGCCGAACAGCGATCCGCCCTCGGCCACCACCAGAATGTTTTCGGCAGCCGCGGCGCGCACCACCATCTGGCGCTGTTCGCGGCGCGGCTGGTTGTAGTTCTTGACCGAGATCCCGCCCTGCGCCTTGATCCGGCGCACGTGGGCCAGCGCGTCTTCGTAGCTGTCGATGCGGGCATAGACGTCGGGCGCCTTGGCGCCGTAGATGATCTCGCCGGTCGAGAAGATGCGGGGGCCGAGGGTGAGGCCGGCGCGCTGGCGCTCGGCGGCGGCAAAGACGGTGCTGGCCTGCGATGAAGGATTGTGGACCGTGGTGACCCCGAGCGCGAGATCCTGCAGCAGCGACCAGTTCTGCTGCGGGATCAGATCGCCCACGCCATAGGCGCCATGGGCATGGGCATCGACGAGGCCAGGCATGATCACCTTGCCGCTGGCGTCAATGAAGCGCGTGCCTTCGGGGAAGGCGATCTTCACCGTCGTCGCGTCGTGGACCCCGGTGATGCGGTCGCCCTCGATCACGATCATGCCGTTCTCGATGACGCCGGCATCGTCCGCCGCAAGGGCGGCGCGCATCGTCAGCACCCGGGCGCCGGTGATGACGGTTGTGCCGGAGGGCCGGGCCTTCTGCACCGGCACTCCGAGCGGAATGCCGGTGGTGGGCGGCGTGAAGCCTGCGGTCTTGTCGGCCTCCGACTTGGGCGCGGCAGCGAACAGGGCACTGACGCTCGCGCTCTGGAGCGAGGGGCCGATCGACCAGAACAGCGTCTCCCCCCCGTTCGCCCAGCCGAGATAATCCGCCCCGCCGGTGCTGACCTTGGTGACGGGGAGCGAACCGCCCTTCTCGCTGACATCGACCGGCTTGCCGCCGGGCACCAGCGGCATGGCGAAGACCTCGTAGTTCTGGCGGAAGGCGATGGTGCGGCCATCGGGCGCGATGCGCAGGTCGTTGGCCAGATCGCCCTTGGCATGGACACGGCGCGCCTCGCCCGAAAGATCGGTCGAGACGAGCGCCAGCCCGCCGCCCTCGCGGCCAAGCATGAACAGCCGGTCGGTCGCGGCGCCCCATTGCGGGTTTGCTCCGTCGCTGGTGACCAGCCGCGGCTCGCCCCCGCCCAGCGACATGACGTAGATGCCCGGGCTTTCGGAATAGTCGGGCGAGGTCAGGTAGCCGCCCTCGCGCTTTTCGAAGGCGATCATGCTGCCATCGGGCGAGAAGGCGAGGTTGCCGAAATGGCCCGGGCCGGTCAGCACGCGGCGGTTCTGGCCATCGGCATCGGCGACGACGATCTCGCCCAGCGTCGCGTCGCTCCAGCGGACATAGGCCAACTGGCTGCCGTCGCGGCTGAAGGCAGGGAAGGCTTCGAGCACGTCGGCCGCATCGCCCGTCAACGGGCGCGGCAGATCCTTGCCCTTGGCCGACTTCACATGGAGCCGCCCGAGACTTTCGAACACCACGCGGGCGCCATCGGGCGAGAGCGTGGCAAAGCGCGGCATGGTGGTCATGAAGCTGTCAGGGGCGACATCGATCACCGGATGCGGCGCGCTCGCCACGGCGCGGGTGTCGTTGATGGTGAAGGGGATCACCGCATGACCTGTGCCGTCGCGGTTCACGCGGTTCAGTTTGCCGCCCGCCCAGAACACGATGCCGCTCGAATCCGGCAGCCAGTCCATATTGGGATAGACCCCGGTGACGGCCCAGGTCTCCTGCACGTCGAGATCGAGCTTGCCGTAGATCATCCGCTCGCGGCCGCTGGCAAGGTCTTTCACCCACAGCTGGGTCTGGTCCTTGTCGCGGCGGACGAAGGCCAGTTCCTTGCCGTCGGGCGAGGGCGCGGGGCGCACCGCGCCGCCATAGCCGCTGACTGCGGTGGTGACTTCGCCGGTCGCCAGATCATGCCGCTCGATCGCGAAGATGCCGGCATTGGAATCCTGGGCATATTCGAAGATCGGCCCCGGCGTCGTGTTGCGGGTGTAGTAGATCGCACTGCCATCGGGGGCGTACACCGGCTCGCCCAGTTCCTTCTGGAGGCGTTCATTGGCGCGCTCGACCACCTGTACCCCGCCGCCGCCGGCGACATGGTAGATCCACACTTCCCCGGTGCCGAGCGAACGTTCGGTGGTGTAGTGCTTCTTGGCGGCGATGAAGCGCCCGTCGGGCGACCAGCTGGGCTGGTTGAGGAGGCGGAAATCCTCCTTGGTAACCTGCCGCTTGTCGCTGCCGTCGGCGTTCATCACCCAGATATTGTCTCCGCCGCCGCGGTCGGAAGTGAAGGCGATGCGCCTGCCGTCGGGCGAAAAGCGCGGGTGGACTTCCCAGGCGAGCCCTTCTGCGATGCGCTTGGGCGTGCCGCCAGTGATCGGCATCGTGTAGATGTCGCCGAGCAGGGTGAAGGCGAGCGTCTGCCCGTCGGGCGAGACGTCGACATCCATCCACGTGCCCTCGTCGGTCTTGATCGGCACCTGCTTGAGCACTGCGCCCTTGGGTGCCTCGATGTTCCAGCTTTCGTCAGCCTTGGCGGCCTTGCCCTTGGACTGGGCGGCCAGCGGTGAAGCAATAACGGCGGCCCCGGCAAGCAGGGCGGCGGCGAGATAGCGCATGGAAAGTCTCCCTCTGTCGGCGCGGGAGACTAGCGGGACAGGGGGATAATGCTAGGGGCGGGAATGTCGTTGGTCGATTACGGACGGCGGCTAGAGGGGGCGCGCGATGCTGCAGAGGATCACCAACAACTTCGCCGCGTTGACGGTGATCGGGGCAGTTCTGGCGTGGTTTGTCCCCGAAGCCTTCAGCTGGATGACCGACGGACGGTTCGCTGTTGCGGGCCAATCGCCGGTCAACATCGCGCTCGGTCTGGTGATGCTGGCGATGGGCCTGACCCTGACCTTCGATGATTACCGCAGCCTCGCTGCCATGCCCAAGGCGCTGCTGGTGGGCGTGGTTCTGCAATTCACCATCATGCCGCTCGCGGGCTACGCCATCGCCCGCGCGCTGGGGCTGGAGCCGGGATTGGCGGTGGGCCTGATCCTCGTGGCCTGCTGCCCGGGCGGAACGGCCTCGAACATCGTCACCTTCATCGCGCGCGGGCATGTGGCATTGTCGGTGGCGATGACCATGACCTCGACGCTGGCCGCCGTTGTGCTGACCCCACTGCTGACGGGGTGGCTGGCGGGGGCCTATGTCGAGGTCGACCGGGTGAACCTGCTGGTCAACATGATCGCCATCGTGCTGCTGCCGGTGGTGCTGGGGACGCTGCTCAACCGCTGGATGCCGGGCGCGGTCGCGCGGGTGAACGCGCTGCTGCCTGTGGTGGCGATCCTCCTGATCCTGCTGATCCTCGGCGGGGTTCTGGCCGGGGCCAAGGACCAGATCGCCGCGCACGCAGGCGTGCTGGTGCTGGCGACCTTCCTGCTTCACGCTCTGGGGTTCGGCCTCGGCTATATGCTCGCGAAGGTGCTTGGCCTTGGCGAGGTGGCGGCGCGGACCATCAGCATCGAGGTGGGGATGCAGAATTCCGGCCTCGGCTCAGGGCTGGCCAAGACCCCCGCCTTCGCCGCGCAGTTCGCCGATGCGACGCAGGCCGCGCTTGCCCCGGTGCCGGCGGTGATTTCGGGCCTGTGGCACGTGGTGATCGGCAGCTTGCTGGCGGGGTGGTGGCGGCGGAGAAGCTGACCCACCATCGTCACCCCCGCGCAGGCGGGGGTCCAGCTCCCTTCAATGCTCAGCTGGATCCCCGCCTGCGCGGGGATGACGGGGGTCAGGAGAACTGCCCCCGCTTCGGCCCGAGATAGCCGAACAGGTATGCCCCCACCTTGCGCATCTGAATTTCCTCGCTGCCCTCGGTGATCCGGTAGCGGCGGTGGTGGCGGTAGATGTGCTCGAAGGGCTTGTGCCGCGAATAGCCGATGCCGCCGTGGACCTGCATCGCCCGGTCCGCCGCCTCGCACACCAGCCGGTTCGCCCAGTAATTGCACATCGAGACCTTGTCGGAGATGGTCTTCTCGATC
>VFQM010002385.1_pt1 | contig 13984 bp, 11 predicted proteins | sample 3512391 | NCBI WGS metagenome assembly VFQM01 (sample SAMN10412369, study PRJNA504923) | tailings metagenome | isolation source: Replicate 1 from Balatoc abandoned mine | place: Philippines
CATGTCCGTCAACACCAAGAACTGGCAGGAACTCAAGAAACCCAACTCCCTGGAAGTCAAGGACGGCGGAGATCGTCAGCGCAAGGCGACCTTCGTGGCCGAACCTCTCGAGCGGGGCTTCGGCCTGACGCTCGGCAACGCACTGCGCCGGGTGCTGCTCTCCAGCCTGCAGGGCGCCGCGATCACCTCGATCAAGATCGAGAACGTGCTGCACGAATTCTCGAGCCTCGCTGGCGTGCGTGAGGATGTCACGGACATCGTCCTCAACGTCAAGCAGATCGCACTCAAGATGGAAGGCGAAGGCCCCAAGCGGCTCCAGCTTTCCGCGACGGGACCGGGCGAAGTGCGCGCCGGCGACATCGCCGTGACCGGCGACATCGAGGTGATGAACAAGGATCTGGTGATCTGCCATCTCGACGAAGGCGCGACGCTCAACATGGAGCTGACCGCCGACACCGGCAAGGGCTACAGCCCGGCCGTATCGAACCGTCCGGCCGATGCGCCGATCGGGCTGATCCCTGTCGACTCGCTCTACTCGCCGGTGCGTCAGGTGAGCTACAAGGTCGAGAACGCCCGCGTCGGGCAGGAGCTCGATTACGACAAGCTCTCGCTCACCGTCGAGACCGATGGCACCGTCACCCCGGAAGACGCCGTGGCCTATGCCGCGCGCATCCTTCAGGACCAGCTGACGCTGTTCGTCCACTTCGAAGACGGCATTCCGCAGCCGGTCGGCCAGATGATCGGCCACGCGGTGCAGCCGGAAGAAAGCGACGCCAACCAGCTCAACCGCTACCTCCTCAAGAAGGTGGACGAGCTGGAGCTGTCGGTGCGTTCGGCCAACTGCCTCAAGAACGACAACATCATCTACATCGGCGATCTGGTCCAGAAGACCGAAGCCGAGATGCTGCGCACGCCGAACTTCGGCCGCAAGTCGCTCAACGAGATCAAGGAAGTGCTCTCGAGCATGGGCCTGCGCCTCGGGATGGACATCCCGGGCTGGCCGCCCGAGAACATCGAGGAAATGGCCAAGAAGCTGGAACAGGAACTTCTGGGCTGATGAACACGGGAGCCCTCGCGAAAGCGGGGGCTCTGCGCAAGGGCAGGTCGGACCCTTTCCGACCAGGATGGAGCTACCTTGCACGGGCTCCCTACGAACGAAGGATGAAGTCAAATGCGTCATGGTATTTCGGGCCGGAAGCTCGGCCGCCGCACGGGTCACCGCAACGCCCTGTTCCGCAACATGGCTGCCGCGCTGATCAAGCACGAGCAGATCACCACCACGCTGCCCAAGGCCAAGGAACTGCGCCCTTACCTCGAAAAGCTGATCACGTTGGCCAAGCGTGGCGGTCTTTCGAACCGTCGTCTGGCGATGGCTCGCCTCGGTGACGAGACCCAGCTCAAGAAGCTGTTCGAAGTTCTGGCCGAGCGTTACGCCGACCGCGAAGGCGGCTATACCCGCGTGCTGCGCGCCGGTGTCCGCGCTGGTGACGCCGTGCAGATGGCGATCATCGAACTCGTCGACCGTGACGAGGCCGCCAAGGGACAGGATTCGGGTCCGGTGCAGACCGAGGAAGATTACGAAGACGCCTAAGTTCGCGTCTCCGCAAGACCAGCGAAGGGCCGGGGCGCAAGACGCTTTCCGGCCCTTTTCTTTCGGCAAAGGGCGATTAGTCTGCGGCGCCATGATCCGCACTGATGTCGCAGCTGCAGCGCTGCTTTTTGCCGCCGTGCCCTCAGCCGCGCAATTGCAGGAGGAGACGCTCCAGCACCGCTACGCCCCCGCGCTCGCGGCAGGTTACAAGGCGCTGATGCTGTGCGGGGCGATCGCCAATGCTGGCCGATGGTGGCGCCGCCGGGCAGCACCTTTCGCTATGCCAACAACGACACGCTTGCCGCTGTCGCCGCCATCCGGCGGACTTTTGCCGATCATCCGCCTGCCGCGCTCTTTGCAAAGCTCGGCATGGCGGGGACCGTTGCCGAGACCGACTGGCGAGGCAACTATGTCCTCTCCTCGCAAGTGTGGGCGACGGCCCGCGACCTCGCGGCTTTCGGTGCGCTCTACCTCAACGACGGCAAGCTTCCCTCGGGCGAGCGCATCCTGCCCGAAGGCTGGGTGAGATACGTCTCCACACCGAGCGGCCCGCAGCCGGCGAGCGGGCCGGGGTACGGGGCGGGGTTCTGGCTGCTCGACAAGCAGGAGGGTGTGCCTCCTGACACCATCCTCGCGCTCGGTGCTCGGGGACAGCACGTGGTTATCGTGCCTTCGCGCAAGGTGGTGATCGTGCGGCGCGGGGAGGACACGGTCGGCACCAGGTTCGACATCGCCGCCTTCACCCGCGACATCCTGAAGGCGCTGGCGGGCGAGTGAACTGATGGAAGGCGGCAGCCGAAACGTGTGTTCATAAAAAGACCCTCGAAAATTAACGATGCCTGACCTCCTGATTCAGGCAAGCCTCACCGCAAATCGCGCAGATAGGTCTTCGACACCTGCGGCAATCCCGCCTCCGGGTGACGACGAGGACCCTTACGATGACCACCACGACCAACCGGCTGGCCTCCGGCAAATCGGCCCGGCTCGTGCTCGGCGCGGTCGCGGCCACTGCGCTGGCCGCTGCCTCGGCGAGCCCTGTCATGGCGCGTGACCGCGACCGGGACGGCATAGGCGCAGGCGAGATCATCGCAGGCGCTGTGGTGATCGGCGGCATCGCCGCTCTGGCGGGTGCCTTCGACGGCGATCGTGACCGCTGGGATCGGAACGATTTCCGCGGCGATCGCTGGGATCGCCGCGGCGACTGGGATCGCGGCGGCTGGGGTTTTGCCAGCAGTCCGCGTGCTGCGGTCGACCGCTGCGTGCGCGCTGCCGAAAACCAGGCGCGGCGCTTCGGCGGATACCGCTATGCCGACGTAATCGACGTGCGCGACATCGACCGCACCCGTCATGGCTTCCGCGTTCGCGGCCGGATCGATGTCGGCGGCGGCTGGGACCGGCGCGGCAGCGATCGCGGCAACTTCACCTGCCGCATCGATGGTCGCGGCGCGCCGCAGATCGATTTCAGCGGTGTGCGCGGTCTGCGCTAGCGGCCCCTTCAACACTCTTCCCCTCGCGTGCGGGTCTCCTGCCTTTTCGTCCCGTGCGCATACGACCCGCCCCGTCGTCTCTCACCGGACGGCGGGGCGGCCTTGTGCCAGTCCGCCGGTTCAGCCGAGCGCAAGCCTTGCACGCCTAGTCTCGCCGGCATCTGGGCCTTGGTGGGGGCTCGTTCAGCAACGGGAGAGCAGCATGGCTCTGATGTTTCGCGCGTCACTGATGGCGGGCGCGCTTGCCACTACCACCTTCTTCGCCGCCCCTGCCGCCGCCGCGCCGATTGCGGTCGGTCCGGCACCGGTCGGTGCTTCGATTCTTCTCGATAGCAGCCGCCCCGCCACGGCCGATTCCATTGCCGAGTGGCGTCGCTGCGGCTGGGGACGGCGTTGCGGCTGGGGGGGCGGCTGGGGCGGTGGCCGAGGCTGGCGGCGCAACCGCATCGATGGTGGTGATGTGCTGATCGGCGCGGCGATCATCGGCGGGGCGATTGCCATCGCCAATTCGAACAACCGCCGCCAGCGCGAGCGTGATGTGGTGATCGTCGAGCGTGACGCCGATTTCCGCGACCGGACCTGGGATCGCCGCGACGACCGTCGCTTCGACCGCCGCGAAGGGCCGCGCGGGACGGGAGCCTCCGGGCTCGATAACGCCGTCACCATGTGCCTCGACCGGATCGAGCGCGATGTGCGGGTCGACAGCGTTGACAATGTCGAACGCACGGCGAGCGGCTGGCAGGTCAGCGGCGCTCTGTTCAACGGTGCGCCCTTCCAGTGCCGGATCGGCAATGGCGGGCAGATCGATACCATCGACTATGGCGACGGGGGCGGGCGCTTGGGCTTTGGCGATAGTGCCGGGCGCGCGGCGCCAGCCGCTGACGGGCAGTGGAGCGAGCAGCGTTATGCCGAAGCGCGTTCGGGCTTGGGCGGCGCGGTGCGTCCCGATCTTGCTGTCAGCGAGGCGAGCATGGTCGCAGGTGCGGGCGCGGCCGAGCCGTCCTTGCGCACGGCACGCAGCGGCGGCGCAAGCGCGGCCTTGCCCGCCTATCCCGGCGGGCCCATCCCGGGCGAAGAGATACCCGAAGCCATGCCCGAAGAAATCGGCGGCTGAGGCTCCTGCGGCGCAACACGTGAGGCGGTCAGGGCGCCTCACGCCCTCCTCCGCCCGCGTAGCTCGGCAGGCCCCATTCCCAGCGGATCGCCGCCGCGCGCAGGGCAAAGCCGCTGGCGAAGGCGATACTCCATGCGGCGGCGTCGGGCAGGCCCAGCAGCGGCGCTGTCAGCATCCCGCCCACGCACAAGGCGGAGGCAAGCGCCGCGGGTGTAACGTAGAGTTCGGGGCTCATGATGATCGAGGGGCGGCCTGCCACCACGTCGCGGATGATCCCGCCGACGCAGCCGGTGATCACCCCCATCAGTGCCGCCGGTACCGGGGGGATGCCATAAGCGAGCGCCTTGGCGCTGCCGAGCACGGCATAGGCGGCAAGGCCCGTGCCGTCGGCATAGGCGAAACCCTTGCCCTCCCACCAGCGGACAGGCGTGAACCAGGCGATCAGCGCTGTCCCGAGGCACACGGCGGCGACCCAGGGATCATCGATCCAGAACACCGGCGCGCGGATCAGCAGATCGCGCACTGTCCCGCCACCCACGCCGGTCACCAAGGCAAAGAAGGCCATCGTCACGAAGGTCTGCCGCAGCCGCGCCGCCAGCACCGCGCCCGAGAGCGCGAACAGCGCGATCCCGGCGAGGTCCAGCCAGTCGAGGATCGGGGTGAGGATGGTCGGGGTCATGCCGGAGGCCGGGTCGAGGGCCGCGCCCTGCGGCGACGGAACATCAGCACGCAGCCGATCAGCGCGCCGGTCAGCGCCAGCGCGGCAAAGGCGATCAGCACCGGATGGCTGGTGTCCTCGCGCTCGGAAAGGTCCATGATGTGGAGCCCCCAGGCGAAATCGAAAGCGCGCCACCAGCGGGTGCGTACCGCCTCGATCTCGCCGCTGTCGCGCCCGACATAGACATTGGTGCCGTCCGCCAGCACCACCTGCCATGCGGCAAGCGGGCTGCGGAAGTCGGGCGCAGGGCTGTCGGCAGGGAACAGGGTCACGCGCTCGACCTTGTCGCCGCCGATGATCCGCTCGGCGACAAGCGCGCGCGCCTCGGCGGCGCCGAGTGCGGGCAGGGGGGTGCCAGTGGCGAAGTCGACGCGGCGGGTCTCTCCTGCCAGCGTCGTCAGGATCGCCACCGCGCGACCGCTCTGCATCATCACCCGCATCTCCTTCAGCCCCGCCTCTGGGGAGGCAAGGGTGCTGCCCTGGAGCACCAGCGGCACCGTTTCGGTCGTCACGCGCAGGTGATCGCCGCGCACCTCCTCGATCGGGCGCGAAACCATGAGGAGACCGCTGGCCAGCCACATGACGATCGGCACGCCGACGAGCCAGCCGAGCCAGATGTGCCATTTGGCCAGCGTGCGCATCGAAAGGAGCTTCATGCTCGGCGGCATGACCGAGCCGGGTCAGCGGTGCAAGATGTTCCCGATGGCCGCTGCCGCCGCGATGCAATCGAGATCGCGCCAGCGCGGGCCGATCACCTGCATGCCGCAGGGCAGTTCGCTGCCCAGATAGGTGCCGCTGCCGATCGGGAGCACGCTGGAAGGCAGGCCCGGAAAGGTTGCCATGCCCGACCAGACGAGGCCGCAGCTGCCCGGCTCGTCCTTGCCGTTGATGTTCAATGTGCCGCGAAACACCGCTGTTTCGCTGTGTGGTACGGCGAGCACCGGGGCGGGCGGGGCGAGGAGGAAGTCGTATTCGGCAAAAAGCGCTTCCCATTCGGCCATGCAGGTGGCCTGCGCATCGAGCAGCGCGAACCAGTCGCGCGCGCTCGCCTGCTTGCCGTCGGGTGCGGGGGCACCGCCCGACATGGCGATGTTCATCATCTTGAGATAGCTGCGATAATGCCGCGCCTGATCGGGCAGAAGGTCGCTTGTCCGGTCGATCCGGACGCCGGCCCGGGCAAGGGTTTCGAGCGCCGCTTCCGTAGGCGCCGTCACACTGGCATCGAGCGGCGCGCCCGGCAGTTCGGTCACCGCCAGCAGGCGGCAGTCCTTGAGATCGCGGGAGCGGCGGCGGAGCGGCACCTCGGCGCCGACCTCGACGAGCAGGCCGAGATCCTCGGGGTTTCGCGCCAGAGGCCCCGCAATCGACAGCACCCCGTCATGCGCCGCGACGAATCCTTCGCGCCGCGAGGCGGAGGGGTGATCCTGGCCGTGCTTGGGAACGAGGCCCCAGGTGGTCTTGTGCCCCCAGACGCCGCAGAAATGCGCCGGGACCCGCACCGATCCGCCGATGTCCGTGCCGTAATCGCAGGGCACCATGCCGCTCGCCACGGCGGCCGCGCTCCCGCCCGATGATCCGCCGGGCGAACGTGCGGGGTCGTGCGGGTTGCTGGTGCGGCCATAGACGGGGTTGAAGCTCTGCCAATCGGTCAGGTCGACCGGCACGTTGGTCTTGCCGATGATGATCGCGCCCGCCGCCTTGAGGCGCCGGACCAGCAGTGCATCGCGGGTGGCGGGCTTGTCCCGGAACTGCGGGTGCCCCCAGGTGGTCGGGAGGCCGGCGACGTCAAAGCTCTCCTTGATCGTCATGGGCACGCCGAACAGCGGCTGATCGAGCCGCCGGGGCGCAGCGTCCATCGCCTTGGCCTCGGCATAGGCCGCCTCGAAAGTCGGTACAGCGAGCGCATCGATACTGCCGTCGCGTTCCTCCACGCGGGTGATCGCGGCATCGACCGCTTCAGCCACGCTCATCTTGCGCGTGCGGATGGCAAGCGCGGTCTCCAGCGCACCGGGTTCTTCGGTCAGTTTCGGATAGGCCATGTGTGTCTCCCCTCCAGCGAGGGTCTAGGCAAAGCCAGGGGCGGGATCAAATCACAACTGGCGCACCGCCTGCGTGGCGCCCAGCGCAAGGCCAAAGCCGAGGATGGGGGAGGCGCCGTAAGCGATCAGGGGGAAGGGGAAGGAGGCAAGGCATGCCATTGCCCCCAGCGTCACCAGCAGAGCTGACAGCGCCAGCGCGTCGGGGCCGGTTCGATGGGCAGAGCGCAGCAGGAGCGCGGGCGCGGCTATGAACAGCATCGCCGCAAGCGACAATGCAGCGAGCGGCGCACTCTGCCAGACCTGCGCCAGCACGCCTTCGGTGAAGCGCTGCGGTTCGAGCGTGCCGCTGCCGAAGGTCAGCGCCGCCAGCCCCGCTCCGGCAGCGGCGACCAGCGCGAAGCCCGCCGAGCGCCGGAAGCCCGCCAGCACCGTGCTCGCCGCGGCAAGCCCGGCGAGCATCGCCGCATCGGGCTGCATCGCCAGCGCCGTCGCCGCAAGGGCAAGCACCGCAGGGCCGAGGCGCGTCGCCTGTGCCGCCAGCACGACCGCCAAAGGCAGCAGCAGCGCGCCTGAGTGCACCAGCACCGGCCCGGCGGGCAGCCAGCTGCTCACCCCGCCGACCTCGGGACCTGTCAGCAAAGGCAGGAACAGCAGCGTCGCGCCAGAGGCGGCAAGGCCAAGGCGCGCTCCGGGCCTTGCGGGCAGGCGTCCCCACAGCACCCACAGCAGCGCAGCCGTCAGCGCGCCAGCGTTGACGGCGATCAGCTGCGCGGGCGCTCCGAAAGCGGCGAGGTAGACAAGCCCGCCCAGCGCGGGCACGGTCAGCGGCAGGGTGAGGCGCCAGCGATCCGCAATAGGCGCGCTCACCCCCTGACCCCTACTCTGGCCTGATCACATGTGGATCGGCTTGCCCGTCACCGCCATCGCCGCTTCCTTGAAGGCTTCGGCGTGGGTCGGGTGGGCGTGGCAGGTGTAGGCAATATCCTCGGAGGTCGCGCCGAACTCCATTGCCTGCGCGGCCTGCGCGATCATCGTGCCCGCGAGGGAGTTGATCATCCACACGCCGAGGACGCGGTCGGTTGCGGCATCGGCGATCACCTTGACGAAGCCGTCGGTGTCGCGGTTGGCCTTGGCGCGGCTGTTGGCCATCATCGGGAACTTGCCGACCTTGACCGCGAGGCCGCGCTCCTTGGCCTGTTCCTCGGTAATGCCTACGCCGGCGATTTCCGGCGCGGTGTAGACGACACTCGGGATCACGTCATGGTTCACGATGCCGGTCAGCCCGGCGATATTCTCGGCGACCGCGATGCCTTCATCCTCGGCCTTGTGGGCGAGCATCGGGCCGGGGACGACGTCGCCGATCGCCCAGATGCCCGGCACTGCCGTGGCGAAATCGTGGTCGATCTCGATCTGGCCGCGGTTGTTGACGCTGAGGCCTGCCTTCTCCAGCGCCAGCCCATCGGTGTTGGCGCGCCGGCCGATGGCGACCAGCACGTGGCTGGCGGTGACGGTTTGCGCCTCGCCGCCCGCGGCGGGCTCGACGGTGAGGGTGACGGTCTTGCCGTCCACGCTTGCGCCGGTGACCTTCTGACCGAGCATCATCGCCATGCCCTGCTTCTTGAAGATCTTCTGCGCCTCCTTGCGCACCTCGCCGTCCATGCCGGGGAGCAGCTGGTCGAGATACTCGATCACGGTGACCTTGGCGCCCAGGCGCCGCCACACAGAGCCGAGCTCCAGCCCGATCACGCCGCCGCCGATCACCACGAGATGCTCGGGCACTTCGTCGAGGTCCAGCGCGCCGGTGCTGTCGACGATCCGCTTGGCGGCGTTGTCGACGGGAACGCCGGGGAGGGGGGTGACCGAGGAACCGGTGGCGATCACGATGTCCTTCGCGGTAACTGTCTCGCCCGCGATGGTGACGGTGTGCGCGTCCTCGAAGGCGGCATGGCCCTTGAGCCATGTCACCTTGTTCTTCTTGAACAGGAACTCGATCCCGCCGGTGAGTTCGCCCACGGCCTTGGTCTTTTCCTCCATCATGCGGCCGAGGTCGAGCGTCGGGGTGGCGGTGATGCCCCAGGTCGCGAAGTGGCCGTTGCGCGCCTCGTCGAACAGCTCGGAGCCGTGGAGCAGGGCCTTGGAGGGGATGCAGCCGACATTGAGACAGGTGCCGCCAAGGGTCGCGCGGCTTTCGACGCAGGCGGTCTTCAGGCCCAACTGCGCGGCACGGATCGCCGCGACGTAGCCGCCGGGGCCGGCACCGATGATGAGGACGTCGTAATCAAAGTCCGACATTTCCAACTCCGTTCGCCCTTCGCTGGTGTTGCTTCGCAACAGCTTCGCTTCCGTAGGGCCGTGCTTCACTTGGGGTCCGTCGCTCCGAAAGAAAGAGCAGGGCTTCGACAAGCTCAGCCCGAACGGGATTAAGGCAGGCGATTACAGATCAATGAGCATCCGTGTCGGGTCTTCGATCGCTTCCTTGATGATCTTGAGCGCCGTCACCGCCTCACGCCCGTCGATCAGGCGGTGGTCGTAGGACATGGCGATGTACATCATCGGGCGGATCACGATCTGGCCGTTTCGCACGACGGGACGATCTTCGATGCGGTGAAGGCCGAGCACCGCGCTCTGCGGCGGGTTGATGATCGGGGTCGACATCAGCGAGCCGAACACGCCGCCGTTGGAGATCGTGAAGGTCCCGCCGGTCATGTCTTCCATGGTCAGCGTGCCCGCCCTCGCGCGCGCGCCGAAATCGGCGATGTCCTGCTCGATGCGGGCGAAGCCCTTCTTGTCGGCATCACGGATCACGGGGACGACAAGGCCGTTGGGCGCGCTGACGGCCACCGAAATGTCGACATAATCGTGATAGACGATCTCGTCGCCGTCGATATAGGCGTTGACCGCGGGGACGTCCTTCAGCGCAAGGCAGGCCGCCTTGGCGAAGAAGCCCATGAAGCCGAGGCGGATATCGTGCTTCTTGGCGAACAGGTCCTTGTACTTGTCGCGCGCCTCGATGACGGCGCTCATGTCGACATCGTTGAAGGTCGTCAGCATCGCCGCATTGTCCTGCGCGGCCTTCAGCCGCTTGGCGATGGTCTGGCGCATGCGGGTCATCTTGACGCGCTCGGTCCCCCGCGCGCCGGAGCTGCCGGTGGCCGGAGCGGCAGGTGCGGGGGCAGGCGCCGGAGCAGGAGCGGGGCCCTTGGCCCTGGCTTCGGCGGCGGCGAGCACGTCTTCCTTGGTCAGGCGGCCATCCTTGCCGCTGCCCTTGATGGTCGAGGGATCGACCCCGTGCTCCAGCACCGCGCGGCGCACTGCGGGCGACATGGTCTGGGCGGGGGTGAGGAGTTCCCCGGTGGCGGCCGGGGCGGGGGTCTCGGCCTTGGCGGCGGCCGGGGCTGCAGCGGGAGCCGCAGCCGCCGTCGCGCCCGCTTCGATCAGCGCGATCACCGCGCCGACTTCGACCGTGTCGCCGACCGCGACCATGTGCTGCGACATGATGCCCGCAACCGGCGAGGGCACGTCGACCGCGACCTTGTCGGTCTCGAGGCTGGCGATGGGTTCATCCGCCGCGACCGCTTCACCCGGCTGCTTCAGCCATTCGGCGATGGTGCCTTCAGTGACGGATTCGCCGAGGACGGGGACTTTGATTTCGGTAGCCATTGCAATGCGTTCCTAAACTCTTTTCCGGTCGTTTAGAGCGAAGTCGAGACCATTCGTGCGGGGGTGTCTCGACTTCGCTCGACACGAACGGGTGATGGTGTTTGCGGCTAGAGCCCCAGCGCTGCGGCGACGAGCGCCTCCTGCTGGGCCTTGTGGCGGCTGGCGAGGCCCGTCGCGGGGGAGGCGGCCGCATCGCGCCCGGCATAGCTGGGACGCATCCCGGCATGTCCGGCCTTGCTCAGAGATTCCTCGATCCGTTCATTGACGAAGAACCACGCGCCGTTGTTACGCGGCTCTTCCTGACACCACACCACATCCTTCAGGCCCGTCATGCGCGCCAGACGCAGCGCCAGCGGATCGCCGGGGAAGGGGAAGAGCTGTTCGATCCTTACGATCGACACGTCGTCCAGACCCGCTGCATCGCGCGCTTCGATGAGGTCATAGGCAACCTTGCCCGAACACAGCACGAGGCGCCGCACCTTCTCGTCCGCGATCTCGCGCGTGTCGGAGAGGATGCGCCTGAACTGCCGCTCGCCAAGGAAGGACTCGCGGCTCGACTTCGCCATCGGGTGGCGCAGCAGCGACTTGGGGCTCATGATGATCAGCGGCTTGCGGAACGAGCGCAGCATCTGCCGGCGCAGCACGTGGAAGTAGTTCGCCGGCGTGGTGATGTTGCACACGCACATGTTGTCGTCGGCGCACAGCTGGAGGAAGCGTTCGAGCCGCGCGGAGGAGTGCTCCGGCCCCTGTCCTTCGTACCCGTGGGGCAGCAGCATCACGAGGCCGTTGGCACGCAGCCACTTGCTCTCGCCGCTCGCCACGAACTGGTCGATCATGATCTGCGCGCCGTTGGCGAAGTCGCCGAACTGGCCTTCCCACAGCACGAGGCTCTTGGGATCGGCCATGGCAAAACCATATTCGAAGCCGAGCACGCCGTACTCGGACAGCGTGCTGTCATGCACCTCAAACTTGCCGTGGGGCAGGGTCTTCAAGGGCACGTATTTGCGTTCCGTCTTCTGGTCGACCCACACCGCGTGGCGCTGGCTGAAGGTGCCGCGCCCGGAATCCTGCCCCGAAAGGCGCACGCCGTGGCCTTCCATGACGAGGCTGCCGAAGGCCAGCGCCTCGGCAGTTGCCCAGTCGAAGCCCTCGCCGGTCTGGAACATCTCGCGCTTGGCGGCGAGCACGCGGTCGAGGGTCTTGTGGATCTCGAGATCGGCGGGAACTTCGGTCAGCACGCGGCCCAGCGAATCCAGCATCTTGGGCTCGATCCCCGTCTCGACCGAGCGCCGCGCGGTCTCCGGGTCGGCGGGCTTGTTGAGCCCGGCCCAGCGCCCGCCGAACCAGTCGGCCTCGTTCGCCTTGTAGCTCTTGCCGGCCTCGAATTCCTCTTCGAGCAGCGCGGTGAATTCGGCAGCGATCCTGTCCCGCGTGCCCGGTTCGACCACGCCTTCGCGCACGAGCCGCGCTTCGTAGGAAACGCTGACCTTGGGATGGGCGCGGATCTTGTCGTACATCAGCGGCTGGGTGAACTTGGGCTCGTCACCCTCGTTGTGGCCGAAGCGGCGGTAGCACCACATGTCGATCACAACATCGCGGTGGAAGGTCTGGCGGTATTCGACCGCAAGCTTGCAGGCGAAGGTCACCGCTTCCGGATCGTCGCCGTTCACATGAAGGATCGGCGCCATGACGCCCTTGGCCACATCGCTCGGGTAAGGTGAGGAGCGCGCGAATTTCGGCGAAGTGGTGAAGCCGATCTGGTTGTTGATGATGAAGTGGATGCACCCGCCGGTGTCATAGCCGGGGACGCCCGAAAGCGAGAGGCTCTCCCACACCACGCCTTGCCCGGCAAAGGCGGCATCGCCGTGGATCAGCACGGGGAGCACCTGGTCCTTCTTCTTCAGATCGTCGCGGATCGCCTGCTGTGCGCGCGCCTTGCCGAGCACCACGGGGTTCACCGCTTCAAGGTGCGAGGGGTTGGGCACGAGGCTCATGTGCACCGAGATCCCGTCGAACTCGCGGTCGGTCGAGGTGCCGAGGTGATACTTCACGTCGCCCGATCCGCCGACATCATCGGGGTTGGCCGATCCGCCCGAGAATTCGTGGAAGATCACGCGGTAGGGCTTGGACATCACGTTGGCGAGCACGTTCAACCGCCCGCGGTGGGCCATGCCGTAGATGATCTCGCGCACGCCCGCGCTGCCGCCATGCTTGATGACCGCTTCCAATGCCGGGATCATCGCCTCGCCGCCATCGAGGCCGAAGCGCTTGGTGCCGACATATTTCTTGGCGAGGAATTCCTCGTAGCCTTCCCCGCGCAGCACAGCGGCGAGGATCGCCTTCTTGCCTTCGGGGGTGAACTGGATCGTCTCGCCCGGCTTTTCGAACTTGTCCTGAAGGAAGCGGCGTTCCTCGGTGTCGGCGATGTGCATGTATTCGAGGCCGACCTTGCCGCAATAGACTTCGCGCAGGCGCTGGTGGAGCTTGCCCACCGTGGTCCACTCCATGCCGAGCACGCCGCCGACATAGACGTCCTCGTTCTCCTTGCCCGCAAGGCCGTGCCATTCGAGCGTGAGATCGGCCGGGCCTTCGCGGTTGGAGAGGCCGAGCGGATCGAGATCGGCCGCCATGTGGCCGCGCACTCGGTAGAGGCGCACCAGCGTCATCGCCGCGATCGAGAGCTTGGCGGCCTTTTCGACCGCTGCGGGATCGGACGCCTTGCCCGCATCCTTCGCGGCCTTGGCGACCGCGAGCTTCATCTCGGTCGGGTCCATCGCGGCGACGAGGTCCGCGCCGCTGTCTGCCAGCGTGTCAAGCCAGCCGCGCTTCGCCCATGAAGGGCCGGGCTGCGGGCCTTCCTGATCGGTGAAGGCGGGGATGAAGTTCTGTTGTTCGTTGCCCATGATGGGACTCCCGGGGAGGAGGAAGGATGGCCCCCCGTTTAGGGTGCGGGGGGCCGGTAGTCGTTAACTCAGGCGTTTTCTTTCAGCATCGCGGCAAGGGTTTCGCCGAGCAGCGAGGGCGAGGGGCTGACGCGGATGCCCGCATCTTCCATTGCCGCGATCTTGTCTTCCGCGCCGCCCTGACCGCCCGAGACGATCGCGCCGGCGTGGCCCATGCGGCGGCCCGGAGGGGCGGTGCGCCCGGCGATGAAGCCGACCATCGGCTTGGAACGGCCCTTGGCGCGCTCGGCCTTGATGAAGGCGGCGGCTTCTTCTTCGGCCGAGCCGCCGATTTCGCCGATCATGATGATGCTTTCGGTTTCCGGATCGTCGAGGAACAGGTCGAGCACGTCGATGAAGTTGGTGCCGTTGACCGGATCGCCGCCGATGCCGACCGCGGTGGTCTGGCCGAGGCCCGCCATGGTGGTCTGGT
>VFQM010002388.1_pt1 | contig 13974 bp, 13 predicted proteins | sample 3512391 | NCBI WGS metagenome assembly VFQM01 (sample SAMN10412369, study PRJNA504923) | tailings metagenome | isolation source: Replicate 1 from Balatoc abandoned mine | place: Philippines
CCCGACGCTCTCGGCGCCCTCCGGTCGGCCGAGGTCGACCTCGAGGCCCGAGCGACAGCCGCCGCGGCGACCCTCGATCGGCTGCGGGCCGAGTACGCCCCGGACGCGATCGCGGCGATCGCCGACACCCCGGCGCAGGCCGCTCGACTCCTCGCCCTCGTTCGCGAGGAGATCCTCGACGCCGAGGCGAAGTCGACCGCGGGCGCGACGGGAGAGGCGGCCGTGGCCGTGCGCTCGGGCCAGCTCGCGGCCTCCCAGCTCCGAGGCTCGCTCGACGCCGTCGACCGGCTCGCCGCCGAGCTCGCCGAGGCGCGGTCGAGTCTCGTCGCACAGCGCGCCGACCTCCGCTCGGGCCTGCAGGCAGCGGCGGCTCTCCCCGCCGAGGCGACCGTGAGCGCGGCCGCCGCGAGCGCGGAGGGCGCCCTCCGGGCGAGCGAAGGAGGAGAGGCCGACCCCGTCGACGCCCTCCAGGCCCTCGTCCTCGCCGACCGACGTCTCGACGAGGCGCTCGCCACCGCGCGAGCGGTGGGTGAGCGCCGACAGGCCGCGGCCGCCGCGCTCGATCGCAGCCTCGCCGCCGCCCGCAGTCGCATCCTGAGCACCGCCGAGTACATCGCCGCCCACCGCGGCGGCGTCGGCGCGACCGCGCGCTCCGCCCTCGCGGAGGCGCAGGCTCAGCTCGACGCGGCTCTGCGCGCCCCCGTCGACCAGCCCGAGCAGGCCGTTCAGGCGGCGCAGCGCGCCGCCGAGCTCGCCGGCCAGGCCCTCCGTCAGGCCGAGGCCGACGTGTCATCCACCATGAGCGGCGGCGCCCCCGTCGGCATCCCCGGTTTCCCCGGCGGCCTGCTCGGCGGGGGCCGGTCCGGCGGCGGTCTCGGCGAGGCCATCATCGGCGGCCTCATCGGCGGCCTGCTGAGCGGCGGCGGCTCCCGAGGTGGTTTCGGCGGAGGCGGCTTCGGCGGCGGAGGCTTCCCCGGCGGCTTCGGCGGCGGCTCCCCTACGTTCGGCTCCTCACGGCGCTCCGGCGGCGGCGGCTTCAGCGGCGGCTCGCGCTCGAGCGGACGACGCAGCGGAGGCGGCCGATTCTGAGCCGCACCCCTCACGACGCACACGGCCCCGATCGCTCGATCACGGGCATCCCCGACAGAAAGGCAGCACGACAATGACGAAGCAATCGATCTTCGGCCGCATCGCCCAGCTCGCCCGAGCGAACATCAACGCCCTCCTCGACTCGGCGGAGGACCCGCAGACGATGCTCGACCAGATGGTGCGGGACTACTCCTCGAGCATCCAGGAGGCCGAGGCGGCGATCGCGCAGACGATCGGCAACCTGCGTCTGCTCGAGCAGGACCACGCGGAGGACGTCGCCGCCGCGCAGGACTGGGGCCGCAAGGCAGCGGCCGCAAGCGCGAAGGCCGACGAGCTGCGCACGAGCGGGAACACGGCCGATGCCGACCGGTTCGACACCCTCGCGAAGGTCGCCCTCGGCCGCCAGCTCGCCGCCGAGAACGAGGCGAAGGGGGTCGAGCCGACGATCGCCGCGCAGACCGAGATCGTCGCGAAGCTCAAGACGGGCCTCGAGCAGATGCGCGGCAAGCTCGGCGAGCTCGCATCCAAGCGCGACGAGCTCGTGGCGCGGTCGAAGATCGCCGACGCGCAGTCGCAGGTGCTCGACGCCGTGAAGAGCATCGACATCCTCGACCCGACGAGCGAGCTCGGCCGCTTCGAGGAGAAGGTCCGCCGCGAGGAGGCCCGCGTCATGGGCCAGCAGGAGCTCGCCGCCTCGAGCCTCGACGCGCAGTTCGAGAGCCTCGACGACGCGAGCGAGTCCGCCGAGATCGAGGCGCGCCTGGCCGCCCTCAAGCTCGGCTCGTCCGGCTCGACCTCGGCGATCGAGGGCTGACGACGCTGACTGCCGCCGACCGCACCGCCATCGACCGCACCGCCATCGACCCCCGTCCGCGCTGGGCGGGGGTCGACGCCGCGCGCGGTCTCGCGGTGCTCGGTATGATCGCGGCCCACACGGTTCCCCGCCCGGGCGGGCTCGGCGCCGAGGAGCTCGTCGTCGACGGCCGCCCCTCCCTGCTGTTCGCGCTCGTCGCGGGCGTCGCGCTGGGCCTCATGACGGGCCAGGATGCTCCGCCTCCCGCCGGCGCTCGCTCCGAGCCGCGGCTGCGCCTCGTCATCCGCGCCCTGGCGCTCCTGGCCGCGGGTATCCTCCTGTGGCTCCTGCCGCACGGCATCGCGGTCATCCTCGACTACTACGGCGTGATGTTCCTGCTCATGGTCCCGCTGCTGTTCCTGCCGCGCTGGGGGCTCGCGCTCGTCGCGGCGACGGTGCTCGTCGTCGCGCCCGCGCTGCGGGACGCGGTCGTGCGCGCGGGGGCTCCCGAGCAGGAGCCGGCCGCGACGGTCGTCGACTACCTGCTCACGGGGTGGTACCCCGCCCTGCTGTGGGTGCCGGTCCTCGCCGTCGGGCTCCTCGCCGCGCGCTCCGGGCTCGCACGGCGGCGCGTCCGTCTCGCGCTCGTGCTCGGCGGGGCGACCGCGAGCGTCGCGGGCTACGGCGCGGGGGCGCTCCTCCCACGGATCCCGACCGGCGCGGGCCTCGGCCTCGGCCTCGACGACGTCACCGCCGAGGCGCACTCCGGCACGATCGCCGAGCTGCTCGGCTCGGGCGGACTCGCGGCGGCCGTGCTCGGACTCCTGCTGATCGCACTCGACCCCGTGGGTCCGGCGCGCATCGAGCGCGGGGCGGGCCGGGGCGCGACGGCGCTCCGGCTCGTCCTCGAGCCGCTGCGCGCCCTCGGCCGCGTCGCCCTCACCGTCTACGTCGGCCACGTGCTCGTGATCGCTGCGCTCTCGCCGCTCGGCGGCGCGGGTCGCTTCGAGGGCGTCGTGGGATGGGGCATCCTCATCGTGCTCTCGGTCGCGGGGGTCGCCATCGGTCTCGCGTGCGAGGCGTTCGGGCGGCGCGGCCCCCTCGAGGCCGCGCTCTCGGGTCTTGCGGCCCTCCCCTTCCGTCCGGCTCGAGTGACAGACTGACCCCATGGCAGCGCATTTCGTGGTGGTCCCCCAGTGGCAGGGCTCGGGCGCCGAGCGCGCGATGCGCCTCGTCGACGGGGCGGAGGCGATCCGCGGCGACCTGCCCGCGAGCGCGACGACGGTCATCGAGGTGCCGCTCGAGGCCGGTGACGCCGAGCAGACGGGCATCAATCGCTGGAGCTCACTGAGGATCGTGCGCGAGCGGCAGACGGCCGCGCTCGCCGCGATCGACGGGACGGCGATCACGATCGGCGGCGACTGCGGGGTCGAGCTCGCGGCGGTCGAGCACGTCGCGCGAGCGGGTCGCACGGTCCTCGTCTGGGCCGACGCTCATGCCGACCTCAACACGCCCACGAGCTCCCCGTCCGGCGCCTTCCACGGCATGGTGCTGCGCTCGATCATCGACCACGGGCTCGTCGCCCCCGCCGACGTCCTCCTCGTCGGCGCGCGCGACCTCGACCCCGCCGAGGAGCACGCGGCCGAGTCGCTCGGGATCGCGCACGTCGCGATCGGCGATGTCGGCGCCGCGGTCGCCGAGCGCGCGGCCGAGGGGGCCGCCGAGCTCTACATCCACGTCGACCTCGACGTCATCGATCCGGCGGAGTTCGGCGGAGTCGGGTTCCCGACGCCGTTCGGCACGACCGTCTCCGAGCTCGTCGCCGCGATCGGGGCGGCGCGCGCCGCTCTCCCGCTGTCGGGAGCGGGCGTCACCGAGTTCGCCCCCGCGAGCGCGGAGGATGCGGGCGACGACCTGCCGAGCATCCTGCGCGTGATCTCGGCGCTCACGAGGCCGGCCCCCGCCGCCGATGCGGCACCCGCTCCCCGGACGGACGCTCCGCCGGCTGCCTGATGCAAGCGACGGACGCTGTCGAGCGACCCGTCGCGAGCCCGGCGCCGATGGCTAGAGTGGCGCGCATGTCCGACTCCCCCGCACCCTCCGCCGACAGCACGACCGACGCGCCGCGCCGCGTCACGATCGAGCGCGACGGCCACCTCCTCCTCATCGGCCTCGACCGCGTCGACAAGCGCAACGCCGCCGACCTCGCGATGCTCCAGCAGCTCGCGCTCGCGTACGGCGAGCTCGACCGCGACGAGGAGGCCCGCGTCGGCGTCGTCTTCGCCCACGGCGACCACTTCACCGGCGGGCTCGACCTCGGCGACATCGCCCCGCGCGTGGGCCCTGAGGGCCTCGCCATGGTGCCCGAGGGCGGCCTCGACCCGTGGGGCGTGCAGGGCCCGCGCGTCCGCAAGCCCGTCGTCCTCGCGGTGCAGGGCACGTGCCTCACCCTCGGCATCGAGCTCGCCCTCGCGAGCGACGTCGTCGTCGCCGCGAGCGACACCTCCTTCTCGCAGCTCGAGGTCGCGCGCGCAATCCTCCCGTTCGGCGGCGCGACCCTGCGCTTCCCCGCCGTCGCCGGCTGGAGCAACGCGATGCGCTGGATGCTCACGGGCGACCGCTTCGACGCCGTCGACGCCGCGCGCATGGGCATCGTCTCCGAGATCGTCGAGCCGGGCGAGCAGCTCGCTCGGGCCGTCGAGCTCGCGCACCGCATCTCCGTCCAGGCGCCGCTCGCCGTCCAGGCGACGCTCGAGAATGCCCGCCTCGCCGTCGCCGAGGGCCCCGTCGCCGCCGCCAGCCGCCTGCAGGGCGAGCTCGTGCGCCTGATGCAGACCGAGGATGCCCGCATCGGCATGGAGGCCTTCCTCCGTCGCGAGACCCCCCGCTTCGTCGGCCGATAGGAGCTGCACCATGACCCAGCGGCCCCGCCCCCTCACCACCACGGCATCGACGAGTGCGCCGACCGAGGAGGAGTACGACCTCATCGTCATCGGCGCAGGAGCCGTCGGCGAGAACGTCGCCGATCGGGCGGTGCAGGGCGGGCTGACCGCGGTCATCATCGAGAGCGAGCTCGTGGGCGGCGAGTGCTCGTACTGGGCGTGCATGCCGTCGAAGGCGCTCGTGCGCTCGGTCTCGGCGCTGCGCGCCGCACGCGCCGTCCCCGGGGCGCGGGAGGCGGTCTCCGGGCCGCTCGACATCGCGGCCGTGCTCGCGCGACGCGACGCCGTCGCGAGCCACTGGGACGACGCGGGGCAGGTGCGCTGGCTCGAGAGCGCGGGCATCGCGCTCGTGCGGGGCGAAGCGAGGCTCGACGGCGCGAAGCGGGTCGTCGTGACCGCGCCCGACGGCACCGAGCGGGTCGTGATCGCCCGCAGCGCCGTCGCGGTCTGCACGGGGTCGGACGCGGCGATGCCGGGCATCCCGGGTCTCGCGGAGGCCGCCCCGTGGACGTCGCGGGAGGCGACGAGCGCGGAGCACGTGCCCGAGCGCCTCGCGATCATCGGCGGCGGCGTGGTCGGCTGCGAGATGGCGACGGCGTACGCGGGCCTCGGCGCGCGCGTGACCCTGCTCAGCCGGGGCCGACTGCTGTCGAACCTCGAGGAGTTCGCGAGCGAGCTCGTGACCGAGCAGCTGCGCGACGAGGGGGTCGCGGTGCTGACGGGCGCCTCGCCCGCGCGCATCGATCGGGCCGCCGACGGCACCGTGACGATCGCGCTCGAGGGCGACGCCGCGCCGATCGAGGCCGACGAGGTGCTCGTGGCGACCGGTCGCCGCCCGCGCACCGACCGGCTCGGCCTCGAGACGATCGGGCTCGAGCCCGGCGAGTGGCTGCGCGTCGATGACACCCTCCGGGTCGAGGGCCACGACTGGCTGTACGCGGTCGGCGACGTGAACCATCGCGCGCTCCTGACGCACCAGGGCAAGTACCAGGCGCGCGCCGCGGGCGACGTGATCGCCGCCCGCGCGCGCGGCGAGCAGGTCGACGACACCGCGTGGGGGCCGTACGTCGCGACCGCCGATCACGACGCGGTGCCATCGGTCGCGTTCACCTCGCCCGAGGTCGCCTCGGTGGGGCTGACCGCCGCGGGTGCCGCCGAGCGCGGGCTCGCCGTGCGCGTCGCCGACTACGAGCTCGGGCACGTCGCGGGCGCGAGCCTGCATGCGGACGGGTACCGGGGCCGCGCGCGGCTGGTCATCGACGACGAGCGCGATGTGGTGATCGGCTTCACGGCCGTGGGCGACGATGTCGCCGAGCTCGTGCACGCCGCGACGATCGCGATCGTCGGCGAGGTGCCGGTCAGCCGGCTGCAGCACGCCGTGCCGTCGTACCCGACGATGAGCGAGATCTGGCTGCGGCTGCTCGAGACCGACCGCGCACAGCGGCGCGGCTGACTCCCCAACCGGGACGACCTCCCCGCCGCGTCACGAGCACCTGCTAGGAATGGCACATGCCCGTCGACCGGCCCCGCACCGTCGGCACGGCGCCGAGTCGCGCCGCGCGCGTCGTCGGCGCGCTCGGACGCGTGCGGTGGCTGCGCCGCCTGGGTCTTCATCCCGTCGTGGCGCTCCCCGGCTACGCTCTCGTCTCCGCCCTCGCGCTCGTCTGGGGCGCCGTTCTCAGCGGCTTCCGCGTCGAGCGCCGCGGGGGCGTCATCGTGTGCGCCGGCCTGCCCCGCTGGGCCTTCGGGCGCGGAGGCACGACGCTCGGCGCCGTCTACCTCACGCGCGACGCGCTGAGCCCGAGCGTTCTCGAGCACGAGGCCGCGCACCGCGCCCAGTGGCGCCGGTACGGCCTCGCGATGATCCCCCTCTACCTCGCCGCGGGGCGCGACCCGCTGCGCAACCGCTTCGAGATCGACGCGGGCCTGAAGTCGGGCGGGTACGTCTGATGCGCACGGTCGTCGTCACGGGAGCGAGCTCGGGCCTCGGCGCCGCCGCGGTCGTCGAGCTCGCGCGCCGCGACTGGCAGGTCGCGGTCGTGGGCCGCGACGCGGAGCGGACGGCGGCGGTCGCCGCGCGCGCCGGGGGCATCCCCTTCATCGCCGATTTCGACGACCTCGACCAGGTGCGCGCGCTCGCGGACGACCTGCTCGCTCGATTCCCGCGGATCGACGCGCTCGTCAACAACGCCGGCGGCATCGTGAGCCGCCGCTCGACGACTGTCGACGGCAACGAGACGACGCTGCAGCGGAACGTGCTCGCCGCGGCCCTCCTCACCGAGCTGCTCGCCCCGCGACTGAGCGCCGCGCGCGACACCGGCCGCGTCGTGCTCACCTCGAGCGTGCTCAATCGGCTCGGCGGGCTGCGCCTCGACGATCTCGACTTCGCCGATCGCCGCTACGGGGCCGGCTGGCGGGCCTACGGTGCGAGCAAGCTCGCGACGATCCTCTACGCGCGCTCGCTCGTCGCGCGCACCGGCCTCGAGGCGTACGCGTTCCACCCCGGCTACGTCCGCAGCGGCTTCGGCGCGGAGTCTCGCACCGCCCGCCTCCTGCGGCTCGTGACCGGCTCGATGCAGATCTCGCCCGAGGCGGGTGCCGCGCCCCTCGTGCACCTCGTCGACACCCCCGAGCTCGGCGTGCCCAACGGCACCTACTTCGACGGTCTCGACCCGCTCGGCGCCACGCACCCGAGCTCGGGCGACGCGCGCCTCGCCGACGAGCTGTGGCAGGCGATCGCCCAGCGCATCGACGTGCCGGCGGCCGTCGAGCGCTGAGCCTCGCCGACGACGCGCCGCCTGATCACCACTGCGGCGGGTGCAGGCGCGTGCGGCGCCGACGCTCCCACTGCGCGCCGAGAGCGAGCAGGTCGGCCTCGCCGCCCGGCCGGCCGATGAGCTGGATGCCCATGGGCAGGCCAGGCTCGCTCGAGCCGCTCGGCGTCAGGCCGACGGGCAGGCTCAGGGCGGGGAGTCCGCTCACGTTGACGAAGCTCGTCCACGGCGTGTACTGCACCTGCTGCGCGAAATTGCGCTCGGCATCCGCCGCGTCGTACCAGCCGAGCGGGCGCGGCGTCATCGCGACCGCGGGCGTGACGACGACGTCGACGCTCGAGAAGCGGCGGATGACGCGGCGCTCGAAGCTCATCAGCCAGCCGAGAGCTTCGACGAGCCGCTCGGCGGGCAGGGCCCGGCCGCGCTCGACGAGCCACGCGGTGAGGGGCTCGAGGAGCGCGAGCTCGGCGTCGCTGCGCGCGGGGATCCCCGCGGCGCCCGCCATCCAGACCGTGCGGAAGTGCGTGCCGTAGTCGGGCTCCGGGTCGAGCGCGATCTCCTCGACGCCGTGTCCGAGCGCCGCGAACTCGGCCACCGCCTCGTCGAGCGCCGCGCGCGCCTCGGGTGCGATGCGGATGTCCGTCCACTCGTCCCAGGGGGACGTCGTCATCACGCCGAGCTGGAACCGGCCCTCGCCCCGCACCGCCGCGCCGAGGAACGGGCCATCGTGCGGGGTCGGGGCGCGCGTCGCGAACTCCCAGGGCGCCGCCGCGACGAGGGCGTCGAGCATGAGCGCGGCATCCGCCACCGTGCGGGCGATCGGGCCGGGGACGACGAGGCCCGCGAGTCGATCGAGCCCGCTTCCCCCGGGGAGCCGGCCTCGGGACGGCTTGAGGCCCACGAGCCCGCACGCGGCGGCCGGGATGCGGATGCTGCCCCCGCCGTCGCTGCCGGGGGCGAACGGCAGGAGGCCCGCGGCGACCGCGGCGGCGGCTCCGCCGCTCGAGCCGCCCGCGCCGCGCGCGAGGTCGTACGGGTTCCGGGCGGGCGGCGCGACGAGCGACTCGGTGTAGGAGGCGAGCCCGAACTCGGGCGCCGCGGTCGCGCCGACGCTGACGGCGCCGGCCGCGTCGAGCTGCGCGACGAGCTCGTGCGAGTCGGTCGCGATCGCGTCGGCGTGCAGGCGCGAGCCGAAGGTCGTGCGCTGGCCCGCGCGCGGCACGAGCTCCTTGTCCGCGAACGGGATTCCCCACAGCGGCGCCGTGCGCGGCACGGAGGTCGCGACCTCGCGCGCACGGGCCCGCGCGCGGTCGGCCTCGACGACCGTGAGAGCCCCGAGCTCGGGGTTGAGGCGCTCGATGCGCGCGAGGTAGTGCTCGAGGAGCTCGCTCGGCGTGGTCCGCCCCGCGTGCAGCCATTCCCACTGCTCGAGGGCGCTCAGATGGTGGAGTTCGAACACCCTCGCGAGCCTAGCGATCGGGCCCGTGCAACGATTCGGCAACGAAGGCCCGCCGCCGGTGCCGGAGGGTCCCCCGGCGGAGTGGAGGCGGCGGCACGGCTGTTAGATTCGCGCCAACGACCTCGCAGCCTAGGAGTGCCATGACCCCGATCCGCCTGCTCTCGAGCGCCACGGCCCTCGCTCTCGCCCTCGGCCTCGCCGGCTGCGCGAGCGAGCCGGAGGAGCCCGCGGCGGTCGAGACGGTCGAGCCCACCGTCGAGCCGACGGTCGAGCCGACCGCCGCCCCGGCGCCCGTCGACCTCACCTTCACCATGCCGGCCGATTGCACCGCGATCCTCCCCGAGGCGCGGGTCGACTCGTTCCTCGACCAGGGCATCGCGCTCGTCGGAGGCCCCGGCACCGAGATCGGCGCCACATACCTCCCCGAGCCGACGCGCGAGGAGGCCGCGGGAGGGATCAGCTGCTTCTACGAGGACGAGGCGCGACCGAACATCGCCGCCTTCACCCTCAGCGTCGCGCCCGTCTCGACGGCGACGCGCGCTCAGATCGTGACCGACCTCACCTCGCAGGGCCTCAACGCGGGCGCGACCGCGAACGGCGACGCGACCTTCTGGGTGCTCGGCGACGAGGAGGGCCCCGGCGCCGTCCACCACGTCATCACCGACGATGCCTGGGTCTCGGTCGTCACGCTGCTCGGCGGCGAGGTCTTCTACGAGGAGGCCGTCGTGATCGCCGCGGACATTCTCGACGTCGTCTACAACTGAGTCGTCAGCACTGAGTCGCCAGCACTGGCACGGCCGGGTCAGCGCTTCTTGAGCGACTTCTGCAGCATCACGATGCCGAGCCAGCGCTCGAACTTGAAGCCGACCCGCGCCATCTCGCCGGTCTTCCTGAAGCCGAACTGCTCGTGCAGCGCGATCGAGGCCTCGGCCCCGCGGTCGGCGATGACCGCGATGACCTCCTTGATGCCGGCGGCGCGCGAGCGCTCGAGCAGCTCGCCGAGCAGCGCCCGGCCGAGGCCCTTGCCCGTCGAGGCGGGCCCGAGGTAGATCGAGTTCTCGACCGTGAACCGGTAGGCGGCCTTCTCCTTCCACGGGTACACGTACGCGAAGCCGAGGATGACGCCCGCGGGCGACTCGGCGACGAGGAAGGGGTGGCCGAGCGCGCGCACCTTCGCGAACTTCGTCTTGAGGGCCCGCAGAGTCCACGGCTTCTCGTCGAAGGTGACGGTCGAGTTCGCGACGTAGTGGTTGTAGATCTCGCGCACCCACGGCAGATCGGCCTCGGTCGCCTCGCGGATCGTGTACGCGAACGGCGCCTCGGGCTCCGGCTGCTTGCGCAGGTGCGGCGGAAGCACGCGTCGCGGTTGGTACTCCTCCTCCAGCACGCGCCCAGTCTAGGCGGGCAGCGTCCAGTCGACGGCGGCGGCGCCCTGCTCCTGGAGGAGCGCGTTCGCGCGCGAGAACGGGCGTGAGCCGAAGAATCCCGTGCGCGCCGACAGGGGGCTGGGATGCGCGCTCGCGACGACGGGGACGTCGCCGAGCAGAGGCTGCGCCGCCTGCGCATCGCGGCCCCACAGGATGGCCACGAGCGGGCCGCCCCGCTCCGCGAGCGCGCGCACCGCGCATCCCGTCACCTCCTCCCACCCTCGCCCGCGGTGCGAGCCCGGCGCACCGGGCCGGACCGTGAGGACGCGGTTGAGCAGCAGCACCCCCTGCCGCTGCCAGGCCGAGAGGTCGCCGTGCGCCGGCGGCTCGATGCCGAGGTCGTCGCGCAGCTCGCGGTGGATGTTGACGAGGCTGCGCGGGAGCGGCCGCACGGCGGGATCGACCGCGAAGCTCAGCCCGATGGGGTGGCCGGGCGTCGGGTACGGGTCCTGTCCGAGGATGAGGACCCGGACATCCGCCATCGGGGTGCGGAACGCGCGCAGCACGAGCGAGGCGTCCGGCAGGAAGGGCGATCCCTCCGCGGCCTCCGCCTCGAGCGCGGCGAGGAGCGCGACGGCACGGTCGGCGACGGGCGCGAGCGCGTCGGCCCAGTCGGGTGCGACGAGTCCGTCGAGCGGGTTCGGCCGATCCGTCGGGCCGGGCACTCCCGCTAGCCCTCGCGCACGCGCAGCGGCTCGCGCACGAGCTTGTGCTGCGCCGCCTGCGCGACGGGCCGGATGATCACCTCGTCGAGGTTGACGTGACTCGGCAGCTCGATCGCGTGGACGATCGCCTCGGCGACGTCCTCCGCGAGCAGCGGATGCTCGACCCCGGCGTAGAGGGCCTCGACCTTGCCGGGGTCGCCGCCGAAGCGCTTCGCGGCGAACTCCTCCGTGCGGACCATGCCCGGCGCGATCTGCACGACGCGCAGCGGCTCGCCCGCGAGCTCGAGGCGCAGCGCGCCGAGCAGCCCGCGCAGGGCGAACTTCGCGGCGTTGTAGGCGCCGCCGCCCTCGTAGGCGATCTGCCCGGCCGTCGAGGTGACGGCGACGATGTCGCCCGAGCCGCGCTCGGCCGCGCCGAGGCGCAGGGCGGGCAGGAGCGCCGCGATCGCGGCCTGCGCGGTCAGGACGTTCATGGCGAAGGAGGCGGCGAGGACCTCGGAGGAGACCGTCGCGACCGGGTCGGTGCCGATGGCTCCGCCCGCGTTCGCGACGAGGGCGTGCAACGGGCCGGCCGCGCGCACCCGCTCGGCTAGGGCATCCACATCATCGGCGCTCGTCAGGTCGGCGACGACGACCTCGCACCCGGTCTCCTCGGCGAGCGCCGCGAGCCGGTCGGCGCGGCGGGCGACCGCCGTGACCTGCCAGCCGTGCGCGCGCAGCAGCCGCACGGTCGCGGCGCCGATACCGGAGCTCGCGCCCGTGACCACGGCGCGCAGGGTCGGAACGGGAGTCGAGTCGGTCATGGGGCAACGCTACTCCGGCGCCCGGGGTGCTGGCCTAGCCTGGGCGGATGAGCACGAGCGCGACCCCGACCTCGCCGGACCGCATGCGACCGCAGCGCGAGCGCGTTCCCTTCTGGGACAACGCTCGCTTCGTGAGCATCGCGCTCGTCGTCGCGGGCCATGCCATCCAGCGCCTGACGTACGAGAGCGACAACGCGCTCGTGGTCTACCTGTTCATCTACGCCTTCCACATGCCGGCGTTCGCCATCATCAGCGGCTACTTCTCCAAGGCCGGCCCGCCGAGCGCTCGGCAGATGCAGCGCGTGATCACCGACATCCTGCTGCCGTACGTGATCATGGAGACGATCTGGACCCTCCTGCAGTTCGCCGCCTCCGGCACCCTCGCCCTCAACCCGACGACGCCGTCCTGGACGCTGTGGTTCCTGCTCGCGCTCGGCATCTTCCGGCTCGTCCTGCCGTACCTGGCGCTGCTGCGCTGGCCGCTGCTGTGGGCGATCGTCTTCTCGGTCGGAGTGGGCTACCTCTCGAACGTCGACTCGACGTTCTCGCTCTCGCGCGCGATCGGCATCCTGCCGTTCTTCGTCCTGGGCTGGAAGCTCAAGGAGTGGGGGCTCGTCGACCGCTGGCGCCTGGTCGAGCGGCAGACCGTCCCCGCGCGTCTCGTCGCCGTGGGCGTGCTCGTGGCCTGGGGGGCCGTGCTCGTGGCGTTCATCGACGTCTGGCGCGAGATGGATCTGCGCTTCTGGTTCTTCTACGACGACTCCTATCAGGGCCTCGGCGAGGACCAGTGGTGGGCCGGCGCGGTGCGCCTGCTGCTCATCGCGCTCGCGATGCTGCTCACGGCGGCGGTGTTCGTGCTCGTGCCGCGGCACGAGACCTGGATGACCGCGTTCGGCCAGTCGACGATGTACGTGTACCTGCTGCACTCGTTCGTGCTGTGGCCGATCCGCGAATCGGGCGTCATCGGCGGCGAGAACTCGTCGTTCACGTGGCTCCTCGGCCTGCTGTTCGCGAGCGTCGCCATCACGGTGCTGCTCGCGAGCCCGTGGGTGCGGCGCGTCACGCGACCGCTCATCGAGCCGAAGCCGTCGTGGCTCTTCCGCCCCGCGGAGGAGACGAAGACGGGGCCGCTGCGCATCGGCCCCTCGCGCACCGACCCGACCGGCGCGCGCCGCCGCTGAGCGGGCGACGGCCGCGCGGGCGACGGGCGAGCGCGTTACGGCGTGTGTCGCCGCCATTGACCGTCGGATGCCCGCCTCCGTAGCGTGGGCGTGCGCCGGCCGTCGACCGCCCGGCCAGCGACCCCACGAGGAGCACCCCCCATGAGCGACTACCAGTTCGAGACGCTGCAGATCCACGCCGGCGCCCAGCCCGACCCCACGACGAACGCGCGCGCGACGCCGATCTACCGCTCGACGGCGTACGTCTTCAATGACGCGCAGCACGCCAAGAACCTCTTCGCGCTCGCCGAGTTCGGCAACATCTACACGCGCATCCAGAACCCCACGCAGGACGTCGTCGAGCAGCGCGTCGCCGCGCTCGAGGGCGGCACCGCAGCCCTCTTGCTCGCCTCCGGCCAGGCCGCGACGACGTACGCGGTGCTCAACATCGCGCAGTCCGGCGACCACATCGTGTCGTCGTCGAGCATCTACGGCGGCACCTACAACCTCTTCAAGTACACGCTCGCGAAGCTCGGCATCGAGACGACCTTCGTCGAGGACCAGGACGACCCGGCCGCGTGGGCCGCAGCGGTGCGCCCGAACACGAAGCTGTTCTTCGGCGAGACGGTCGGCAACCCGAAGGTCAACATCCTCGACATCGAGAGCGTCGCCGCGGTCGCGCACGAGCACGGCCTCCCGCTCATCGTCGACAACACGATCGCGACCCCGTACCTCATCCGCCCCTTCGAGCACGGGGCCGACATCGTCGTGCACTCGGCGACGAAGTTCCTCGGCGGCCACGGCACAGTCCTCGGCGGCGTCATCGTCGACGGCGGCAAGTTCGCGTGGTCGCAGAACGCCG
>VFQM010002389.1_pt1 | contig 13972 bp, 13 predicted proteins | sample 3512391 | NCBI WGS metagenome assembly VFQM01 (sample SAMN10412369, study PRJNA504923) | tailings metagenome | isolation source: Replicate 1 from Balatoc abandoned mine | place: Philippines
TTCCTTACAATAATTACATTATTATCAGAACTGACACACTTCATTAAATACTCCCATATTTTTAGCAACAAGCGCTAATCTTCTTCTTAGCCTTATCGTTTTTCAGATACTAATGGCATTCAGCCTTGCTTTATTTTATGGCGGGGAAGCTGCTTACTTTGCTGAGCTTTTCCCTGTCTCCATTCGATGCATAAGTGTGTCCTTAACCCTTAGTATTTCAAACATTATCTTTGGTGGAAGTTCACCTCTTGTTGCAACGCTCTTGATACAGAAATTTAATAGCGTCCAAGTTCTGGCAATTCCCATTTTCTTACTGGGGGGCGCTGCAATTTGGGGGCTTTATAAAACTTTGGATCATGGTGATAAAGAAGGAAAAAATGTTTTGATCACGCCACAATTAAATGAAATGGTTAACTCTAAGACATGAAAGGATAGTTGCTTGTATTTATTAAGTGTTAATACTCACTAAGGAGTAAAAAGTGATCCATCAGAATTCACGAGAGACGCTTCAATACTTAAAATCCTTAACTGATACGGTTAACATCCATTGTATGCCCCTCGAAAATGTTTCAATCAAATTTTTCACTTATACAAGATTATATAAAGACGGGACGGCGATCTTTTTGTGTAATAGTGATAAATGGTATGATACTAAATTTGAGCATGATATATTTGAGCAAGATGGCTTCGTTACAGTCCAAAACTTGTATCGTAATGAATATACTAAATGCATTTTTACAGGAGAGCCTAATAAAAACATAAAAGTTTTAGGCCATATGTATAATTTAGATTTTTGGAACTCGATTGATTTATATAGGTACACAACGGAATATAGAGAAGTTTTTAACTTCTCAGGCAGCTGCAAAAACGGACAAATAATAAACTTCTATATAAATAATTTTGCTTTCTTAACGAAGTTTGCTTGTTCCTTTAGAAATAAATTTTCTTCTTTGCTTACGCATCCTCCTAAAGAAGCATTTATCAATGTTTATAATACAAGAGAAAACACTTTAATTGATGACCATGACAATGTTGAGAATGATATTACAGTTCCGCAAGTAATGCATATTCTTCATGATAATAAAGATATCACTCTCTCAAAAAGACAAAAAGAGTGTCTTTTATTAATATTGAAAGGGAAAACAGCCAAAGAAATCGCGAAAGATTTAAATTTATCTTATCGTACAGTTGAGCAATATACGAATTTTTTAAAGGTAAAACTCGAATGCCAAAACCGTCGGGAATTAATAGAGCGTATGATAAAAAATGAGTCTGTAAAAGAGTATTTTTAAAGAGATACTATTATGGAAACCTCTAGAAAATTTTTATTAATTTTCTATTTTTGTACGTTTTTCTATTGAAAAAAGTAACATTGTATGATAGGGTATAAGAGTAAGCTTAGAGATAAGCTCTAAGCTTCAAAATAAAACGTTTTATTTCTGTCCAATACTGTTAGAAAAAGCCCTCGGAGATGAGGGGAGCTTAAAGTCCCAGGGAGAAGATGAAAATTCTCTCAAAAGGTAAGCTTATGTCCTTAAATTTGGGGAATGCCCCCGCATGTCTGAAGAGTTGGACATGCTGTTGGTGAAAGATCTTTGGCAATCGTCGACACCGCTGAGGATATTTTGATGACAAAGTGTAAGGGAAGATAAGCAAGAGCTTATGGTGATCAGTGTTCTAGAAGCTGATGGCTGTGTTTTTCTGATGGATGATTGGACGGATAAAAGAAGATAAGGGAGAAGTTTGTCTTCCACTACAAGGGTTGCTCTTTCATTCATCATGAATGAGGGGTACTTGAGAAGGCAACATCTTCCTTTCTCTCCTTTTTTGTGCAAGGAAGAGAGTGAAAGTTTAAGGTGAGAAAAATTTGAGATCAAACTTAAAAATATAAGTAAAAATTTTAAGAAAAAAATATGAAGGTTTACACCAGACAATATCAAAGTTGAAAAAGCTTCTTTAAAAACTTTTAACTTTATCTATCTCTGATTCGGGTCTCTTTATCATCAACTTGTGCTAGATCAATCTGATGGCTTGCTTACGATAAAAGAAGGATATGCATCTAGAGATATTTATTAAAGAGTAGGAAATAAATGGTACAATTTTAAGATATATGTTTTTAAGGTTCCATTTAACTATTTGTTTTAATAAAACGTGGTTTAATTAATCTATAATGTACCTTGCTTGTATTTAGTCCATAAAGCTTCAACATCGTTAGATCTTAATAGCGAGAGATTATGTTTTAGAGTTTCTAAATCCCAATTCCACCATTTAATTTCTAAGAGTTTAGCGATATGTTCTTCTGAGAATCGTTTTTTAATAATCTTGCCGGGATTACCTCCCCAAATTTCATAAGGACCAACATTCTTTGTAACTACGGTTCTTGCGGCTATGACAGCACCATCACTAATATGGATACCAGGCATAATAAGTGCTTCAGCACCTATCCAGACATCATTTCCAATAACTGTATCCCCTTTAAGCTTGTGAGCTTTAGGTGCTACATTGGTATATCCATCAAAGTCATCATCAAATTCATCTAAAGGATAAGCAGCAATCCAATCGTAATTGTGGCCTTGAGTACCACCCATCATAAATTTAACGCCTGTTGCTATTGAACAAAACTTTCCAATAATAAGACGGTCTATTGTACTTGGATCACGATTATTATCCATTTCATCAAGATACATTACACAATCTTCAAAAGGTTTTCCGTAATAATACCCTGAGTAGTAAGAGTAATCTCCAGCAGTAATATGACGGCACTTTAGGTGATCTTTAATGATAATAGAGTTTCTATAATTATTGAATAATGTCATCTTTTATCTCGCTAAATCCATCTAACAAATTATTAAGCATAAGAGTAGTTAATGTTATTAACCACGTATTCGCAATTATTTTTTAATTAAATTTTTTAAAAAGCTAGGATTTTGTATTGACCATGCAACAATAATAAATGTTTTTTTATGCAAAAAATCAATCTCTTTTTTTAGGGATAAGAGATGATTGGTTCTTGTGTTGATGCGAATGAGACTTAATTTTAATCGACAAGATCTATAGGTTGTTTACGATTATCATGTTTACAGCGTACAATCTGGTGGTGTGAATAGGCACCAAAAATGCCTAACAGCATAACCTAGACGAATACGTAAATCCGTTCAAAACATTATTAGCGCCTTTTATTTTCTTAAAATAAGCCTGCACACTGCGTACTTTTAGAAAATAGAAAAGTTAAGATGAAATTTTGTATATCTTCTTTTTGTTTAAAATTGAGTATAGTCATCGTATGATGCAATTGAATCTTAAAAATTTGCTTTTATTCCAATCGATGGCTTGTGGCATTCTTGCAAGTGGTTGCTATTCTGGATTTTGGGAAGAGAGCAGCATCTCAAGGTCTCAGAAAGAGACTAAGCCAAAGACGCGCCAATCTTATAATTCATCGTACGATCGTGTTCAAAATCATTTAGACAGTGCCCAAGCGCAGTGGAAGAAGCGTAAACTCAAACAAAAAAAGACTTCTGAATAAGGTTTTAAGCTAACTGAAGTGGGAGAGTGTTTAAAAGAAGATGGCGTCCCCAGCGGGATTCGAACCCGCGTTGCCGCCGTGAAAGGGCGGTGTCCTAGGCCTCTAGACGATGGGGACATCGGCTCAACCTTTACTGGGTTGTTAAATGAAAATCAAGCAAAATGTTCATTTTTTTCAGCATTAATTATTATTTATGGATTTTTTTAGTTTTTCTTTAAAAATAGACGCAATATATCAATATAAATCACTGAAAATTAATAATAAATTTTTAAAAAATTTTAATAATTTTGTCGACTTATGAGGGGCTTTGTGCTATGATTAAAAAATAATATAAGGGAAAAATATGGGAGATGAATTAAATTTTGATGTCGTTATTGTAGGGGCAGGACCATCAGGTCTTTCCGCTGCCATTCGATTAAAACAGCTATGTGAAACCAATAATGAAAGACTGAGTGTTTGTGTACTTGAAAAGGGAGCGGAAGTAGGCGCCCACATTCTTTCGGGTGCAGTTCTTGAGCCTCGCGCCCTTAATGAACTAATTCCCGATTGGAAGGAAAAAGATGCACCACTTAAAACGGCAGTTCAGGAAGATAAGTTTCTTTTTTTAACAGGAAAAAGGTCATTTCGATTGCCAACGCCACCCCCTATGAAAAATCATGGCAATTATATTATTAGTTTAGGAAATTTTTGTCGTTGGCTTGCTCAACAGGCTGAAGCCTTAGGGGTTGAAATTTATCCCGGTTTCTCTGTCGGTAAAACACTTTATAATGATCAAGGAAAAGTGATTGGTGTTGAAACGACACCCAGAGGTCTTGACGCTAATGGTCATCAAAAAGACGCTTATGAACCTGGGGTAAAAATTTTAGCGCGTCACGTTATCTTTGCAGAAGGTTGTCGAGGATCATTAAGCAAAGAGTTGTTTGAAAGGTTTAATCTACGGAAGGGATGTCAACCTCAAACTTATGGGATTGGGCTTAAAGAATTGTGGGAAATCAAACCTGAAAACCATCAACAAGGTCGCGTGGTCCATACTGTTGGCTGGCCTCTTGATACAAAGACTTATGGAGGCTCTTTTATTTATCATTTAGAAAATAACCAGCTTGCCATTGGTTTTGTAATTGGACTTGATTATGAAAACCCTTATCTAAGCCCATATGATGAATTCCAACGTTTTAAACATCATCCCGCAATTCAGGCGCTCTTGGAAGGAGGACGCCGTATTTCTTATGGTGCACGCGCTTTAAATGAAGGTGGATGGCAATCGATCCCCCAACTTAGCTTCTCAGGTGGATCATTGATTGGATGTGCTGCAGGGTTTTTAAATGTTCCTAAAATTAAAGGCACTCATACAGCGATGAAATCAGGGATGATTGCCGCTGAAGTGATTTTTGAAGCTTTAAGCCAGGGAAGAGAGCCTCAAGAAGGAATACTCGATCAGCAAGTTCGACAAAGCTGGATTGCAGAAGAGCTAAAACCTGTCCGTAATATTCGGCCAGGATTTAAAAAGGGATTGTGGCGTGGTCTTATTAATGCGGCTTTTGAGACTGTGGTACAAGGAAAGACACCATGGACTTTGACGCATCATGAAGATCATAAATCTTTAAAAAAAGCCAAAGAATGCCAGCCTATTTCATACCCAAAACCAGATGGAATTATTTCCTTCGATAAAATGTCATCCGTCTATCTTTCGAATACGAACCATGCAGAAGATCAGCCTTGTCATTTACACTTGAAAGAGTCTTCCATCCCTATTGCTCATAACCTTCTTCTATACGATGCGCCGGAACAACGCTATTGTCCTGCAGGTGTGTATGAAATTGTTCAAAACGCAACAGGTGATCCTCATTTACAAATTAATGCGCAGAACTGTGTTCATTGTAAAACCTGTGATATTAAAGATCCTTTGCAAAACATTAATTGGGTCGCGCCAGAAGGAGGCGATGGACCACGTTATCCAAATATGTAAGCTAAAAGAATGGATAAAAATGACTAATAAAATTCATATTGCCGTGGCTGGCGCCTCTGGTCGCATGGGGCAGCTGATTATTCAGCAAGTCCTTGACTCTCCCTATGCCACGCTAACAGGGGCAAAGGTTTCGTGTACAAGCCCTTTAGAAGGGGAAGATCTTAGAAAGCTATTTCCGGATGCCTCTGAAGAACTTGTGTTTACTTCTAATGCAAGTAACGCTTTTAAGGAGGCTCACGTCATTATTGATTTTACTTCTTCTGAAGCCCTGCAAACGCATCTTGAGATTGCACAGCAAAAAAACATCGGTCTTGTAATTGGCACGACAGGGTTAACGAAAGAACAGTTTCAAGCTTTAGAAAAGGCTTCTGTTAAGACCCCTATTCTGTATGCTTCAAATTTTAGTTTAGGCATTAATTTGCTTCAGGAAATGGTGAAAGAGGCTTCTAAAAAGTTGGGAAAGGACTTTGATATTGAAATTCTTGAGATGCATCATCGCCATAAACAAGATGCCCCTTCAGGGACAGGATTAAGTCTTGCAAAAGCAGCAGCAGAGGGGCGAGACTTAAACTTAGAAGAAAAGGCGATTTATGACAGGACACGGGTGCGGCAAGCGCGTTGCGAAAATGATATTGGTTTTGCAATTTTGCGTGGGGGCAGCGTTATAGGTGATCATTCAGTCATTTTTGCATCAGATGAAGAAATTGTGGAATTTTCTCATCGTGCTTTAAGGCGCGAGATTTTTGCAAAAGGTGCGCTTAAAGCAGCCTTATGGCTTGCAAATCAAAAATCTGGCTATTATAAGTTTGCCGATATTTTAACTTAAGACTAAGGCAAAAACATCATTATGATAGGACCAGTTATTATTCTTGTTGAGTCGCAAATCCCTCAAAATATTGGAAAAACAGCGCGCGCAATGTTGAATTGTGAATTGCGAGATCTGAGGCTTGTCAGGCCTCTTGTCGATCCCTGTCATCGTGATGCGCGGGCATTAGCAGCGGGGGCTGATGAAATTTTAGAACACGCAAAGATTTTTAACTCTACACATGAAGCCATTGCAGATCTGCATCGTGTTTTCTCAACCAGTGCTCGGCATCGAGATATGGTTGAGGTCCAGTTAACCCCCAAGAAAGCGGCAGATCTTTTTGTAACAATGGTGCAAGAAAATCATCGTGTAGGCGTACTTTTTGGACCTGAGCGCGCAGGCCTTGATAATGAAGATGTTGCCTTATGTGAGGGAAATATTTACGTTCCTGTCAATCCTCAGTTTAGTTCGCTTAATCTAGCACAAGCTGTGTTACTTATTGCTTATGAATGGTATCAAGCCAAGACTCACTTTCCTGAAATGACGTTTAAAAAGGGAGAAACGACCTTGGCTACGCGTGAAGAGCTAGGAGGATTTTTAACACATCTTGAGACAGAACTGGATTATGCAGGCTATTTTAGGGCAGACCATAAAAAACCCAAAATGCTTAGAACAATTCATAATATGTTCTCAAGAGTTCCTTTGACGTCTCAAGAAGTGCGCACTTTAAGGGGAATTATATCAGACCTTTCTGATCCTCATGGAGAAAGAGCAAGAATGACTAAACGCAGGCTTCAAAAACATGAAAAGGAAAGTAAGATTTAAGAGCCTTATTTTTACTTACTAAACATTTTTTAATAATAGAATTGACAAGAGAGGGCAAACCGGTATATCTCAGAGCAGAAATATATTTTTAAAACTTTTCTTGTCCCTTGGTAGAGTAATATAAAGCATGACAAAACGTTTAAATTCTAAATACAAAATTGACCGCCGTTTAGGGGTAAATCTCTGGGGCCGTCCTAAGAGTCCAGTAAATTCACGTGCCTATGGGCCTGGCCAACACGGGCAAACTAAAAAAAGTAAACCCAAAGACTATGGTTTGCAATTAGCCGCAAAGCAACGCTTAAAGGGCTATTATGGTAATATTGGGGAACGTCAATTCCGCAGTCTTTTTCACGAAGCTATTCGTCGCCGAGGTGATACAGGTGAAAATCTGATTGAACTTTTAGAAAGACGTCTTGATGCAGTTGTGTATCGTATGAAATTTGTACCAACACCTTTTGCAGCACGTCAATTTATCAATCATGGCCATGTAAAAGTGAATGGTCGCCGTGTCAATATCGCTTCTTACCAAGTCAAAGATGGTGATGTTATTGAAGTTAAAGATAGCTCAAAACAAATGGCGATGGTTCAAGAATCAGTGAACTCTCAGGAAAGAGAAACACCTGACTATATTCAAGTTGATACCAATTCCTTGAAAGGAACATTTGTACGAGGACCACAGCTTGCAGATGTACCTTATCCTGTACAAATGGAACCAAATCTCGTGATTGAGTTCTATTCACGTTAAGCGTTAGCGAGCAAAGAATTATAAAAAAGGGAACTTTTAAGTTCCTTTTTTTTTTGGAAAAGGAGAATTAAACGATGAAAATTGCTATCATTATGCATGCCGATTTTGAGACGCCAGGAGTCATTGAAGAGTGGGCGCGGAATAAGAGCTACGCATTTCAAGTCTTTAAACCCTATCAAGCTCAAACTTTGCCGGCCTTAGAGACATTTGATTTCCTTATTGTTATGGGAGGGCCACAAAGTCCTTTAGAACTTGAAGAAAGTCCTTATCTTCAAGACGAGATTGAGTTGATCCGGAAAGCAATTCAAGAACAAAAGTTTGTGTTAGGCTTTTGTTTAGGAGCCCAATTAATCGGGGAAGCTTTAGGAGCTAAAACAGAAAGAAGCCCAGAGAGAGAAATTGGCATTTATCCTGTGTCATTAACATCAGCAGGCCTTAAAGATAATATGTTTAGAGATTTTCCTGAACGATTTAATGTTATTCATTGGCATAATGATATGCCAGGACTTACCAAGGATGCTCAGTTGCTAGCCTTTAGTGAAGGATGTCCTCGTCAGGCAATTCGATATCGGGAGAACGTTTACGGATTTCAGTTTCATATGGAAATCACCCAACAAGGAATAACAGATTTAATCGAGGCTTGCCCAGATGATCTAAGACCAGGAAAATTTGTGCAAAATCAGGAAGTACTTAAGTGCCATGATTTTAAAAGCATTCATCAAAAAATGTATCTTATTTTGGATCGGCTCACCAGCAAAGAAACCTTAACTTAAGTTTAAAATTAGAAAGAGAAAGTTTTCTTTTTTTATAACTTGATAAGCATTCATTAGAAATTTTTAAGGCTCTTTTATTAGTAATGCTCTCGGTAAGCTTGGGAAATTTATAAAACTAGGTCTGCTATATTTAAGATAGACGATCTTAAGGCAAGTGCTCTCAACTATTAATTAACTTTTGTATCATATAGTAAAAAACTAATTACAAGATAGTAAGTATGTTAATATCGAAGGAGACACTTTAAATGAAAAAATATACTCTTTTAAATTCATTAAAACAATTCAGTCTAACACTCACAATTCTCTTGGGAATAAGTTCTTCATTAAATGCCTCTGATCAAGCTCAATACCGGGCAGGTCAGATAGTTGATGAACATTCAAAACTCGTCTGTCTTGTCCTTGCAGAAGCAAAATTTAATAAAAACAAAGAAAACGCTATACATACTTTAATTCCTCAGCGTATTGGCGTTTACGATACACAGAGTTTCTCAACTTTACATGATGTCGTAACGAGGATGCCAAATGATGAAACATTTCACGACCTTTTTCTGGCACTGAGTACAGGTTTTAGTTATTCTAACTATATTTCAGGCCAAGTAGGACCTATTCATTTTAATATTGAAAAAAATGAATATAGTACCATAAAAGATTTTTTAACTGCAATTGCTCACCCAAAATCACTTAGAGAGGTACTAACAGATTGTTTGCCTAAATTACGTTAAGAAGAACTATTATTATAGGAGGTTCACATGAATGCTCCTATACCTATTAAATTTTGCTTGTGAGCAGTGTTTCCTAATGCTCATGAAGATTAAGTAAAGTCAGTTGAATTAAAAAATCATGATTGCTCTCTTTATAAATTGACGAACACGCCCTAAAAGATTTAATTTCTAAGTCTAAAGTTATAAATAACCCTTCAATTTTAGAAGGAAAGAATAATAAAATGTTACGTGTTTGTTCTACGCGTGAAAAGGCTTTTGCTGTTGGTTTAACCATTCTAGGAGCCAGTCTCCTTGGATTTTCTCCTATTTTTGTGCGTTTAAGCTCAATTGGACCGCTTTCAACAGGCTTTTTTCGTTTTTTTCTAGCGTTTCCATTTTTATTTAGTTGGATGCTATTTGACCATAACCAAGATATTCAATCAAAAGCTCCACGTACAAAACGCGAGTATTTTTTGCTAATCTCAGCGGGGGTATACCTTGCCTTAGATATTGCATTTTGGCATTGGTCACTTCAAAAGACATCTGTTGCCAATGCAACACTTTTAAATAATTTAACATCCATTTTCGTAGCGACCATTGCATGGCTTGTTTTAAAAGTAAAATTAGGGAGATCAACAGTTGGCGGGATTTTATTAGCAACCTTGGGAGCTGCTCTTCTTGTTGGTGAAAGAGATGATGCCCATGTTTCTCAATTGTTAGGAGATAGTCAGGCTTTAATCTCAGCTGTTTTTTATGCAGGTTATGTCCTGGCTGTTAAACAATTACGTCAACACTTTAGTGCTGCAACAATTATGACATGGTCGGGGCTTGCAAGTATGTATACTTTGGCTTTTATGATGGGGATCTATGAAGATCATATTCTTCCTGATCAGTGGCAAGATTGGCTCCCTATAATAGGGCTTGCACTTATTGTGCATGTGCTTGGTCAAGGTCTTATTGCTTTTGGAATGGGACATTTATCTGCTGCATTTTCATCGATTGCTCTTATGATTTCGCCGATTGTATCTACGATAGTGGCTTGGTATTTATTTGCAGAAGAATTAACACTCATAAAAATTTTAGGGGGAATAATTATTCTTGTTGGGCTTGTGATTGCCCGAGAAAATGAGAAACAAATGGCCATTTCAAAATTAAGGAAATAACATGCGTCGTTATCGTGCAACAAAAATAGTTGCAACTCTAGGACCAGCGAGCTCTTCACCAGAAATTATAGAGCAACTTTTTCTCAAAGGAGTTGATGTTTTTCGCTTAAATTTCTCTCATGGTACGCATGAGACTCATCTTAAAAACTATAAAATTATCCGTTCGCTTGAAACAAAATATGGCCGGCCTATTGGGATTTTACAAGATTTACAAGGGCCTAAGTTACGTGTAGGTGCTTTTAAAGAAGGTCAAATTGAATTAAAAGCGGGAGAATCTTTTAGATTGGATCTTGATCCTACTCCTGGTGATACAAAGCGAGTAAGCTTACCTCATCCAGAAATTTTTCTAGCTCTCAAAAAAGAGACCGAGCTTTTACTTGATGATGGTAAACTACGTCTTAAAGTCCAAAAGTATGGGGTTGATTTTGCAGAAACAACAGTTGTTGTTGGAGGACCTTTATCGAATTCGAAAGGGGTAAATGTTCCTGGAGTTACACTTCCGATCTCAGCGTTGACTGAAAAAGATCATAAAGATTTAGCATTTGGTTTAGAAATTGGAGTTGATTGGGTTGCCTTATCCTTTGTTCAACGTCCTGAAGATATCGTAGAAGTTAAATCTATTATAGGCAATCAGGCGAGTGTTATTGCTAAACTAGAGAAACCTATGGCAATTGATCATCTTGAAGACATTATCGCAGTCACGGATGGTGTTATGGTGGCACGTGGTGATCTTGGTGTCGAAATGTTGCCAGAAGCGGTGCCTAATCTACAAAAGCGTATTATACGTGCTTGTCGTATGTATGGAAAACCAGTCATTGTTGCGACTCAAATGCTTGATTCAATGGTCCATCTTCCAACGCCAACAAGAGCAGAAACATCAGATGTTGCAACTGCTGTGTATGATGGTGTGGATGCGGTGATGCTCTCGGCTGAGTCTGCTTCGGGATCTTACGTTTTAGAATCGGTTTCTATGATGAACCGGATTATTGAATCAGTAGAAAAAGATGATTATTATCATCAATTAATGAAAAATAGTAGGACACCTTGGCAGCCAACTGCAGCAGATGCAATTACGGCAGCTGCTCGGCAAATCGCAGAAACAATTTCAGCTGCAGGTATCGTGACTTTAACAACCTCAGGGACAACAACCTTAAGAGCAGCCCGTGAACGTCCTACAACACCTATCTTAGCATTAACACCTAATCCACAGGTTGCCCGTCGCCTTTCTTTACTCTGGGGGACACATCCAATTGAGATGCAAGAATTTGACTCTGTTGCAGAAATAGATCAACGCGTTGCCCGGCTTGCGGTACAAAATGAATTTGCGCATAGAGGAGATAATGTTGTTTTAACAATTGGTGGAGATTTTTCACAACCTGACGCTCCTCGCGTTTTTCATTCGGGAACAACACGCGTTGTTTGTATTGTTCCGGTGACTGAGGGATAAACTTTGGAAGATAAAAGCACTTTAGCCGGGCGCTTAAAGAGATATGCAAACGTTTCTACCACTATGAGTAGTTCGGCAGTGCGGCTCATTGGAGAGCGTTATTTTGGCCTTTCAATTAATCATGGATCTCTTGCTGAAGATTTAACTCATGCTTTAGGATCTCTTAAAGGTCCTGTAATGAAAATCGCTCAAATGCTGGCTTCAATTCCAGATAGCATTCCTTCAGAATATGCGAATGAATTTCTTCAACTTCAAGCGAACGCACCGGCGATGGGATGGCCTTTTGTAAAACGAAGGATGGCATCTGAACTAGGAAAAAATTGGCAAGATAATTTTACAATCTTTCACCCCGAAGCTGCTTTTGCCGCCTCTCTCGGGCAAGTTCATAAAGCAGAAAACAAAGAAGGAGAATTGCTTGCTTGTAAGCTTCAATATCCGGATATGAGTTCAGCTGTTGAGGCGGATTTAACTCAATTAAAGATCATCCTTTCTCTTTACGAAGCCTCTTTAAATGCCATTAAAACAGAAGAAATTTATAAAGAAATTAAAACACGTCTCTGGGAAGAGCTTGATTATGAGTTAGAGGCAAAGCATATAGCTTTATATCAATACATTTTGAGAAATGAAGCATCAGTTCGTCTTCCTAGAGTTATACCACAGCTTTCAACAAAGAGACTTCTAACAATGACATGGTTAGAAGGGACGCCATTGAAAGCGTTGGAAGATCTTTCCCAAGAAAAGCGTAATCGCTTGGCATATAATGTTTTTCAAGCATGGTATAAGCCTTTTTATCATTACGCTGTTATTCATGGAGACCCTCATTTAGGAAATTATACCTTTTCTTCTGATGGTATTCTCAATCTTCTTGATTTTGGGTGCGTGCGCAAGTTTCCACCTTCTTTTGTTAAGGGTGTTATCGATCTTTATTATGCACTACTTCATGAAGACAAAGATCGTGCAGTAGAAGCTTATGAGAGTTGGGGATTTAAAAATCTGACGAACGAGCTTATAGAAGTTCTTAACCTTTGGGCCAATCTTTTATATGAGCCTTTGCTAGAAGATTGCGTTCGTCCTATTCAAGCTGATAATAGAGGAATATATGGTCGCGAAATTGCATATCAAGTTCATACAAAGTTAAAAGAGCTAGGGGGAGTTTTGCCACCACGAGAGTTCGTCTTTATGGATAGAGCAGCAGTGGGTGTCGGCTCTGTCTTCATGCATCTTAAAGCAGAATTAAACTGGCATCAGATTTATCAAGAGCTTATTGAAGATTTCAAGGTGGAAACTGTTGCACAGCAGCAGACAAAGGCTTTGAAAAAAGCAAATTTATTGTAACAAAATATATTTTTCATTTTCTAAGCTTATGTACTAGTTGAGGAAGAGTTCAGTAAGTATTTTTTTACAATACGATAAAGTTCTCCTTGTCGTTCCATAAGGGCGAGTGTGGACACATTAAATTCTATACGACGGTCACATTTTCTGGAAAATTCCTCTAAAAGCACGCTTTTTTGTTCTATCGTAAGATAGGGTCGTAAAGATTGAATCTTGATGTGCGGAAGGTAATCAAACGAGTTATCATAATCATATTTATTTTCAGTATTTTGTTGTAATAATTTCCGAGAAGCAAGGCGCATTTCAATAAATTTTTCGAAAGGTCCAGCGCGTATGCATAAACTATTGCCGTTTCCTAAAACGATGCTTCCTTGAGAAAATCCTTCAAAAGAAAATTCAATCTTAATATTATTAAAAGCGCTTTTAAGAAGACTACGGTCATGAAAATCAACATTACGAATAAAACCTAAAGTTAAATGAAGGTTTTGTTCAGGAGCATAAATAACTTCTTCGATAGGGGCAGATAAACGGAGATTATGAGCTAATTTTTCTTTTAATTTGTTTTCTAATAGAACCGCAAGAAATAAATTTTTATGCATGTTTATTATTCTTTATATCTATATATTTAAGTATACAGGGGAGTATTTAATGAAGTGTGTCAGTTCTGATAATAATGTAATTATTGTAAGGAA
>VFQM010002392.1_pt1 | contig 13960 bp, 13 predicted proteins | sample 3512391 | NCBI WGS metagenome assembly VFQM01 (sample SAMN10412369, study PRJNA504923) | tailings metagenome | isolation source: Replicate 1 from Balatoc abandoned mine | place: Philippines
CGCCTTGGTAGCGATGCTGGGCGCGATTCTTGTGCTCGATCTACGGTTGCTCGGCATCGCGTCGCGATCTGTCGCGGTGACGGCGGTAACGCGCGCGACGTTGCTTTTTGCCGTCCCGGCATTCGGCCTTGTCACGCTGAGCGGCGTGCTGCTCTTCATGAGCAAGGCTCCCATTTACATGATCAATGCCTATTTTCTTGCGAAACTCGTGCTACTGGGGCTGGCTGGCATCAATGTCGCGATATTCCACCTGCTTACTTGGCGCGGTATCGCCGTCTGGGATACCCTTGCTGTTAGCCCCATGCCTGCGAAACTCGCGGGCGCATTCTCGCTCGCTTTCTGGATCGGCACCGTGTTTTGCAGCCGGATGATCGGCTTCACGCTCGGCCTCTATGAATGAGTGGCGGCCGCAGCGGCGCTCGCGCTTCCACGAGGCTGGTGCGGTGCCTTCAAGGAGAGGATGACGCTATCGATCATGCGGCTGCCCCGTCCGCTCTACCGGGGCCCGGCATGACGGGTCGGGAAGTCCTGCGCGAGTTCAGAGTCGTTGGAGACGATGGAAGCTGGTTGAAAGTGCTGGAGCTGCGTCATCACAGCGAGATCGAAACAGCACACGGCGTGCGGCGATTAATCGGGAGCCGGGACTTCCTGCTGAGTACGGGTGAAGCGGTTCGTTCCCTGGGCAGGGATCTCTTCGAGGTGATCGCCACCGGCGAGTTGTTGCAGATTCTATAAAAAAGGGGCGCTCTGGCGGCAGAGGGCCCCTTTCTCCTTCCACGCCTAGCGCCGAAATCAACCCCGGGAGACGCCCGGACGCTGCGTCTGCTTCGCATATCCAGCGACACCGAGCAGTGCCGGCAACCGGTCGACTGCGGCGTCGAGCCGCTTGTTCGTCGGCGAGAAGCAGCCGCGGTCATGCTGCAGGACCGTTTCCCGGCCGTTCGCGTCCTTCCAGACGATCTTCACCTGGGCGTGGTCGGTAGCCTGGCTCACACATTGGGTATTCGCTGTCGTGCCGTTGGCGGGCCGGAACGAAGCGAGCGAGCGCAGGGCCGTGCGATAAGTCGCTGGCGTCTTGCGCACTCTCCGATCGCCGAGAACTGCGGTGTGTCGCTCGCCATGGAACAGCACGGTTCCATCCGCCTCGATCTTGACGTCATAAACTGGGCAGAAACCGAAGCACGGGCCGAACGAGACTGAAAGTGTTGGCTGCGGATTGTGCTCCTTGGCCGACGCAACATTTGAAACACCCAAAGCAGCGACCGCGAATCCAGTCAATACAGTCAATCGAAGCGCAGAAATTTTCATACAGGACATTCCCTATCCAGATTTATTATCAGTTATATCGAACTATTCTTCGATATCCTCCCTTACGAACATTTTCTTTGCGCTTTGATGAACGCAAAATTGGGAGAATGAGATTTTGATAGAGGCGCTGCACGAGCTGGATTCCATCTCAATCCGTGCAGGGAGCACCATACGGCTGCGAACTCACCTTCTGTCGAGGTTACGCATTGGCCCGACGATAAAGGGCAAGCGATGCAGCCAGCATCAGCAGCGTCCCACCGCAAAGACGATTGAACCAAAGGGCGCCTGCTCTCCGAAACATCTTGACCGCGTGTGAACCGAGAAGGGCGTAGAAGAACATCACCACGAAATCGATGCCGGCGAAAACAAGCGCAAGCACGAGATATTGCGGAAACTGGGCAGACTTCGGGTCAATAAACTGAGGCAGGAACGCCAGAAAGAACAGATAGCTCTTGGGATTCGTTACTGCGACCAAGAGGCTTTTCAGAAATATGGAACGAGCAGAAACCAGTGGCTCCGCCATAGCCGCGTGCAATGCGTCCTTGAACCCGGTCTTCGAGCGCAGCAGCGTTATCCCAATGAAACCGAGATAGCAGACACCAATCCATTTGACGACGGCAAACCAGAACTCGGAGGTCGCCAGCAACGCGCCCAATCCAAGCGCAACCGCGCCAATCAGGATAAAATCGGAGACTACGGCGCCGATCAGACCACTGCACGCGCGTCGCACACCGAATCGCGATCCGTTCACCAGGGCGAGAAGGACCGTTGGGCCCGGCAGGGCGATCCCGACCAGTGCAACGAGAGAAAATGCCAGAACAGACATCCAGATTATCCTTTCTGAATCTCGCGCGCTCTGAAGCGCCCCTCGTCTTGACGGACGCGCGATAGAGCCGGAGCATCCGGCTCGGCTGTCTCCGGCCGAAATGTCAGCACCAGAGCATCGCGCACGGCGCTTTCCGGCGACTTTATCGGCTTGATGGGCGTCACCACATGCTGGAGGCGCCGATCGTCGACGACGACCATTTCAAAAGGCGAGGCCAGTTCGAGATCGGCAAGGTTGCGCCCCTCCCCGTCCCGGATGCCGGTTATGCCCCCCAGCATATTCCTGCGGCCGATCAGCATCATGATGACGAGGGTGACGCCGTCCCGATGCAGGCCCTCGGGCGTGGGTGTCGCTCGCTCGAAGGCTTTCCCCTCGATCCGGAACTGATGCATCTCGGCATGCCAATGCGTCTCGGCAGTGTCCGTGATCCGGTATGCGAGTGAGGTTCCCAGGCTCAGAAGGCCATGAGTGATCGAATGGTCGGCAATCTCCGGCTCGACAGGAGAGAACCAGCGATCCACTCCGCCATTGAGCTGGTTGTGGAGGCGGCTCTGATAATGACGCTGATGTGGTTTCCGGGCGATCGAACCGCCTTCGACAGAGAAGGTCGCAAAGCGGCGCCTTCGGTAGGTACCACCGTCTCCCATCCATTCATCGGGGTCGAGCCGCTCCCAGCTCTCGGTAAAAGGGCCGAAGCATTCCAGGGGCAGGCCGAGCAGATCCTTCGACTGCAGCGCTTCGAACCGGGCAAAACCGGTGGCTCGGAGCTGGGTAACGGCGCGCTTCATCGTCTCGTCAAGCGGAGTGCGCCACAAAGGGCGATGGTTCATCCTGTCGTCAGCCCCGCCAGATTCATGAGCCAGCGAAAGCCCATCGCCACAATGCCCAGAGCGAGGACGCTTCCCGCCCAGATCAGCAGCAGCCAGCCGATGCGGCTGAGCCACAGGGTGCGGGGACGAGATACGGGGTGCATCAGTGATAGCCCTCCCCCACCCGGACCTTTCCGCGAAAGACGTAATAGGACCAGGCGGTGTAAGCGAGGATGAAGGGGATGATGAAGAGCGCGCCGACCAGCGTGAACCCGAGGCTCTCCGGCGGCGAGGCCGCGTCCCAGATCGAGATGCCGGGCGGAATGATGTTCGGCCATAGGCTGATCCCCAGGCCCGTATAGCCGAGAAACAGCAACAGCAGCGTCAACAGGAACGGCGCCGCATGGCTGTCGCGCGAGAGCGACCGCAGGATCAATGCCGTCGCAAGTAGCACCAGCAGTGGCACCGGCAGGAAGAAATAGAGATTGGGCAGCGAGAACCAGCGCGCCGCCACCTCTGGGTGTGAATAGGGCGTCCAGAGACTGACGATGCCGATGATGACGAACAGCGCCACCGTCACCGGGCGTGCGAGCCCGCGCATGCGTTGCTGCAGCGTCCCTTCGGTCTTCATCACCAGCCAGGTCGCGCCGAGCAGCGCGTATGCGACCAGCAGGCCGACACCAGTGAATAGGCTGAATGGGGTCAGCCAGTCGAACAGGCCGCCGGCATAGGCCCCCTTTTCGACCTGGAAACCGTTGATGAAGGCGCCCAGCGCCACGCCCTGGGAGAAGGTGGCGATATAGGAACCCCAGGCGAAGGCTTTGTCCCAGAAGGCCTTGTGACCCTCATCCGCCTTGAAGCGGAATTCGAACGCCACGCCGCGCCAGATAAGCCCCGCGAGCATCAGCACGAGCGGCAAGTAAAGCGCGCTCAGGATCACCGAGTAGGCGAGCGGGAAGGCAGCGAGCAGCGCGGCCCCGCCCAGCACCAGCCAGGTCTCGTTGCCGTCCCAGACCGGCGCCACGGTGTTGACCATGGTGTCGCGGTCCTCGTGGGCGGGAACGAAGGGCGACAGGATGCCGATGCCGAGGTCGAAGCCGTCCATGATGACATACATCATCAGGCCAAAGGCGATGATGATCGCCCAAATCAGCGGAAGGTCGATACCCATCGTCAGTTTCCCTTGCCAATCGGGTCGATGTCATCGGGGGCAGCCGAAAGCGGCCGGGCCGGCCGCAGGGCCTGCCCCTTCTCGTGCGCACTTTCCCCGTCGGGACTAGCCTGCGGCCCCTTCGCGGCGAGTTTCATCATATAGCTGATGCCGGTACCGAACACCGCGCAGTACATGACGATGAACAGGATCAGCGTCGACGACAGCGCCAGCGCACTATGGTTAGACACCGCGTCCTTCGTCCGCATGACCCCATAGACGATCCATGGCTGACGGCCAATTTCCGTAGTGAACCAGCCTGCCAGAATCGCGATGCTGCCCGACGGCCCCATCAGCAAGGCAAAGCGCAGGAACGCTCGGCTTTCGTACAATCGTCCGCGCCAGCGTAGCCAGAGCGCCCAGACGCCAAGCAGCAGCATGAGAAGCCCCAACCCCACCATCACGCGGAAGCTCCAGAAAACGATGGTCGAGTTGGGCCTGTCTTCGGGCGCGAACTCCTTCAGTCCGGGAATCTGGCCATAGAGCTCATGGGTGAGGATAAGGCTCCCGAGATAGGGCACCTCGACCGCATAGTGGGTCTCCTCCGCTTTCATGTCGGGCACGCCGAACAGGATCAGCGGCACGCTTTCGCCCGGCCTGTTCTCCCAATGACCCTCGACCGCCGCGATCTTGGCTGGCTGGTATTTGAGTGTATTGAGCCCATGCGCATCGCCAACAGCGATCTGGATCGGTGCCACGATCAGCATCATCCACATCGCCATCGAGAACATCGTGCGGATAGCCGGCGTATCGCGCCGCTTGAGGAGGTGCCACGCCGCCGACGCGCCGACAAACACCGCCGTCGAGAGATAGGCCGCGATTGTCATGTGCACGAGCCGGTAAGGGAAGGACGGGTTGAAGATCACCTTCAGCCAGTCGGTGGGTATGACGCGTCCGTCCACGATCGCGAAACCCTGCGGCGTCTGCATCCAGCTATTCGACGCTAGGATCCAGGTCGCCGAGATGAGCGTGCCGATCGCGACCATGATCGTCGCGAAGAAATGCAGTCCCGGTCCGACCTTTTTCCACCCGAACAGCATGACACCGAGGAAGCCGGCCTCAAGGAAGAAGGCGGTCAGGACTTCATAGGCAAGCAGCGGTCCGGTGATGCTTCCAGCGAAGCTGGAGAAATAGCTCCAGTTGGTGCCGAACTGGTAGGCCATCACCAGGCCCGAAACGACGCCCATCGCGAAGTTGACGGCAAAAATCCCGGACCAGAAATGGTAGAGATCGCGATAAACCTTGTCTTTCTTCCAGAGCCAGAGGCCCTCGAGGACCGCTAGATAGCTGGCGAGACCGATGGTGATCGCCGGAAAGATGATGTGGAAGGACACCGTAAATCCGAACTGGATGCGGGCTAGTTCGAGCGCCGTTAATCCGAACATTCTGTCGCCTCCCCTGCTACGGTCGCGGCATCGAAGTCCTCTGAGATCAAATTGTCAGCTTGCGGCGCGAAGATAACCGGCGACTTGGCCCGCGTATCCACCGAGAGCTGAAAGATATCAGGTCGCGCATAATGGCCGATGACATCGAGGTCGTACTTGCCGCGGACGATGAGCCGCCGGTCGATTTCCGCGAGCCCGATCAATTCGCCTGAGAAATCTGGCTCGACCAGCACATTGCCGAGCGGATCGACGATGCAAGAACCGCCGCGGATCAGCACGGTCTTCGGATCATTGCCCTGGATCGCGTCATAGCCGGGCGGTGCGTCCGCGCGGGTCAGATACTGGCAGGCAGAGATGACAAAGCAGCGACCCTCGAGCGCGATGGTGCGCATCGTCGGCAGCCAGGTATCGCGATCATCGACGGTCGGCGCGCAATACAGCTCGATGCCCTGGGCATACATCGCCGTGCGCAGCAGCGGCATGTAATTTTCCCAGCAGATGACGCTGCCGATGCGGCCGAGCGGCGTTCCGACGACGCCGATGGTCGAACCGTCGCCAAAGCCCCAGACCAGTCGCTCGAGCGCCGTCGGCATCAGCTTGCGATGCTTCGACAGCAGCCGGCCATTCGGCGCATAGGTGAGGGACGAACAATAGAGGGTACCGCCGTCGCGCTCGATCACGCCCACGACGAGATGAATCTTGTTGAGCAGCGCTATCTCGCCAAGGCGCGCCGCCTCCGGTCCCGGCACGTCGATCGCGCTCTCATGATAGCGGTGAAAATCCTCTCTGCCCTTCGGGCTGCGGCTTCCGAGGCGTGCGCCGAAGTCCAGACCCTTGGGGTAGCCGCCGACAAAGGCTTCGGGAAACACCACCAGCTCCGCACCGGAACTCGCCGCCTCGCGCGCCAGCCCGGCAAGCTTGGTGATCGTCGCCGGGGTATCGAAGAGAATGGGGGCGGCCTGAACGACGGCGGCCTTGAACGTGTCGGACATGGGCGGATCCTTTGGGCAGCTAAACGACGGCCTTGATGCCGAGCGACGGCTCGGAGATCAGGCTCGCCAACTGGGTCAAGCCGTCTTCGAGCGCACCGCGATCAGGCGCGACACCAATCGAGATTCGGACGGCTTCAATTGGGTGTGGGGTGATCGCGAAGGTTGAGGCCGGCACGATCGACACGCCCGCACGATCGGCGTGATCGGCAAAGTCGACCGCACGCCAGTGATCGGGAAGGTGCAGCCAGAGGTGATGGCCATAGGGATCGGCGGCAAAGCGGCTTCCCGCCAGGATGCTCGCGGCGAGTTGCTGGCGAATGACATTTTCCTCGCTGATCGCGGTCGCGACCTCGTCCAGCGAGCCTTCGACGATCCAGCGGCTGGCGAGCGCAGACATGAGCGGCGGCGCCATCAGGATCGTTGCGCGCAGCACGGCGGCGAGGCGCCGCGCTTTGGCCGCATTGGGCGCGACGACATAGGCAATTCGGAGTGCAGGTGTGACGCATTTCGAGAGGGTGGCGATATGCCAGGTGATGTCGTCGGCAAGGTCGACCATCGCGGTGAGGCGCTCCGGCCGGAGTGGAGCGTAAGGATCGTCCTCGATGATCTGCACATCATATTGGCGTGCCAGCGCAACCAATGCCCGACGCCGTTCCTCCGGCAGGGTTGCCGTGGTCGGATTATCGATGGTTGGCACGACGTAGAGAGCCTTCGGCGCCTTCTCCCGGCACGCCTTCTCGAACGCATCGGGAATGATGCCCTGCTCGTCCATCGCCAGCGGCTCGAGGAGCAGCCCCTTCTGCACAGCGACCGCCTTGAGGCCTGGATAGGTCATGGCGCCGGCAGCGACAACGTCGCCCGGCGCCAGCATGAGCTCGCAGATCGCGAAGAGCGCGCATTGCGCACCGCCTGTCACGATGACGCGATCCGCCGCTATGGGCTCCATGCGGTTGGAAAGCCAGGCAGCGGCGGCCTTTCGATCCGCCTCGATGCCATTGCTCTCCTGATAGTGGAGCGTGATCAGTCCGCGCGGGCTGCTCAGGACGGTGGAGACGCCTTGGGGAAAAATCCGCCTGAAGTCTGTCGAGCTCGGCTGCGGCGGAATGTTCATGCTGAGATCGAGAACCGGCGCGGCTTGCTCGGGCGCCTCTCCATCCACAGCTTCGCTGATAAAGGTCCCACGGCCTGTCTGGGCCTGAATCAACCCACGCCGGCGGGCTTCGTTGAAAGCACGCGTGACGGTGGTAAGGTCTACATCCAGTGCTTCGGCAACAGCGCGCTGGGCCGGCACACGTTCACCGCGCGCCACTCGTCCAGAGCGGATATCCGCCTCGAGTGCCTCGACGATGCCGAGATACTTCATGGGCGAAGTTTCATTAAGGCGCGGTCGCCACATGCGTTTTGCCCTCCGCTACCATGTATGGCTATTGAACATACAATGACATATATCATGTATGGCGTGGGAGGAAAAGGCTTGATTGTGGCGACCGCTCGCGCTCCGCTACAAGAGTCAGGAGCAGGTGGTGAATTTCCAACGACGGGTAGATGGCGGTGCGTTCACCTGGGCATCCGCCGCCGCCAAGATCAGATCTCGGTGTAGATCTTGACGACCTTATCCGGTGTAATGCCGAGCGTTTTCGCCACATCGGGGGCGATATGAGCTTTCACATGGACGGTCTGGTCTGGTGTCGCTTGAGTAACCGATTGGACCGTCTGGACCGCCTCGGCGAAGTTCCGCGCATCGATTCCATAGACCTCGACGAGTTTTCTTTCGCCGGCCGTCAAGGGTAACGTGATCACTTCAACTGCATATGGTGGCATGGGATTCTCCTTGGCTGGGAAATCGGCCTTAGGTGTGCTCGCGTTGACAAATGCTAACCGTCGCGCGGCAATTCGATGCAAAAGCCAATGCGCCGCATGGCACCTCCAGCCACCAAACAGGCGCGCGAGAAACGAAACCCGCGCGCCTGTTAGAGTTCGTCTAAGCCGCGGCGCTTACGCAGCGCCCGACCGAACCTTGTCCTCGATGCGCTGGCCGACACCGGCATCGATGCTCTTCCAATAGTCGAAGGCCCGGCTCAGCACGGGCTCGCGGACGCCGCCGAGCAGGCTTGCAGCAACCTGATCGACCAGTGCGGTCCGCTGCGCGTCGTCGAACACGTCGCGCACCAACGCCCCGGCCTGGCCGAAGTCATCGTCCTCGGCATGGAGGGTGTAGGCGCTACGCACCATCTCGCCATCCGCCTCCCAACTGTCCTCGACCGGGCCGGTGTCGTCCGCCCAGGGCCGACCGCCGGCGTTCGGCACATAGGTCGGCGCAGCGCCGCTATGGTCGAACGCCATCTGGCCGTCGAACATATAGGTGTTCACCGACACCTTGGGCCGATTGACCGGCAGTTGGTGGAAATTGGTGCCGATCCGGTTACGCTGCGCGTCATTATAAGCGAACGCGCGGGCCAGCAGCATCTTGTCGGGCGAGAGGCCGATGCCGGGCACGGTGTTGCCGGGCGAGAAGGCCGCCTGCTCGATCTGTGCGAAGAAGTTCTCGGGATTGCGGTTCAGCGTCATCGTGCCGACCGGGATCAGCGGATAGTCCGCATGCGCCCAGGTCTTGGTCAGGTCGAAGGGGTTGAACCGATACTCCGCCGCGTCCGCATAGGGCATGATCTGCACCGACAGCTTCCAGACCGGGAATTCTCCTCGCGCGATCGCCTCGAACAGGTCGCGGCGGTGATAGTCGGCGTCGGCGCCGGCCATGGCGGCCGCTTCGGCATTGTCGAAGAAGCGCATGCCTTGGGCAGTGTGGAAATGATACTTCACCCAGAATTTCTCGCCCGCGGCGTTGATCCACATATAGGTATGGGAACCATAGCCGTTCATGTGCCGCCAGCTGCGCGGCAGGCCCCGCGCGCCCATGAGATAGGCCACCTGGTGCGCGGTCTCCGGATTGCCGGTCCAGAAGTCCCATTGCATGTGGTTATCGCGCAGGCCGGAATCGGGGAGCCGCTTCTGACTGCGGATGAAGTGCGGGAACTTGATCCCGTCGCGGATGAAGAAGACCGGCGTGTTGTTGCCGACGAGGTCGTAATTGCCTTCGTCCGTGTAGAATTTCAGGCTGAAGCCGCGGACGTCGCGCCAGGTATCCGGGCTACCGGCCTCGCCCGCCACGGTCGAGAAGCGCGCGAGCATGTCGGTCTTCGCGCCCTTCTGGAACAAGGCCGCCCTGGTGTAGGCCGAGAGGTCCTCGGTCGTCTCGAAAACGCCGAAGGCTCCCGATCCCTTGGCATGCGGCTGGCGTTCGGGAACCTTCTCGCGATTGAAATGTGCGATCTGCTCCAGGAAGTGAACGTCATGAAGGAGAACGGGGCCGTTGGGGCCGACGGTCAGGGAATTGCGATCGCTCCGGGCTGGCGCTCCGGTGCTCATCGTCGAGGCGGTGGTGATCACGCTTTTGTCTGCCATTTGCACTCTCCTTTGCAGGTGACGGGTTCCAATCGTGGATGGTCCCGCTTCTACCGAGCATCCTTAATCGAGGCTCACGAAGATAATGGGCTACAGTAATCGCTTGAGTAGGTTTCCCCGTCGTGACGCGCGCCTTGCGCTCCCAAACTTACGATCATCGCTCAAGACTCCGAATGCAGTTCGGATACAAGGATATGTAGTCTTCCAGAGATCAATGGCAGGAGTCGCGCGATGGCTTTCGCTTGCGCCCACCTCCGCGGCAGCGTGGGCACAAGCGGTTGTCGTCCGCGAGGCGAGCAAAGCATTCCGCGCAAAGCCCGCGATCTACTGAATCCGGATGCAGCGGACCTTTCCTGATAAGCACAGCCAGCGCGATCGGGCCGATAAGCGTAGCCAGCAAGACCCAGGGCAAGGCGGACCGCCCGCGCCCGATGGCGATCACCATCGTTATCAGGCCAGAGATGACCCACAAGGCGATCAAACCATCGAGGATGGCGCTCAAGCTGCTGTTCGCTCCGCGAGGGCCGCTCCTCGGAGAGCCTCTAGTAGGCGGTCATTCTCCCCGGCGGTGCCAATGCTGATCCGCAGCCATCCGCGAAGGCGCGGGACGTCGAACCAGCGTACATGGATTCCTTTGCTGGCGAGCGCGACCTGCAGGGCCCGCGCGTCACCGAAAGCCGCAGGAATGCTTGCGAGCAGGAAGTTCGCCTGGGAAGGAAGCGTCTCGATGCCGAGTTCACCGAGCGCGCAGGTCATACGGCAGCGCTCCTCGCGCACCAATTGCCAGCTCGCCCGCGCGTTTTCCATGTCATTAAAGGCCGCGCAACCGAGGTGCTGGGCGATCGCATCGACGTTATAGCTATCGCGAACCTTGGTAAGCATCGGCGTGATGAGGCTCTCTGCACCCAAGGCGTAGCCAAGGCGAAGGCCGGCCAGCGAATGTCCTTTGCTCAAGGTTCGCGCGATCAGGAGATTGGGCACATGGTCGATCAGCGACACGAGCTCATGCGCCTGCCCGGGATCGACGAAGTCGACATAGGCTTCATCAACGAGCAGCACGCCGCGGAACTCTGCCGCCAGCCGTGCGATCGTGCGAACCGGCAGCAACGCGCCTGTAGGCGCTTGCGGATTAGCCAGCAATGCGAGTTTCGCTCCCACGCCATTCCAGCGCTCGGCAATATCTTCCGGGACCGTCCAATCATCTTCGAGCGCAACGCGGGCGACCGGACAATCCTGGATGATGGCGAGTACGCCATAGAGGCTGTAGCCCGGCTCAACGACGCCGATCACATGACCGGGTGCGGCAAACGTCGTGACCGCGAGCCGGAGCAGTTCGTCGCTGCCATTGGTGGCAATGACCTGTCCCAGCCCACATCCATGATAACCGGCGATGGCGCTTCGAAGCTTGACTGCCGCCGGATCCGGATAACGCTGCAGCATTGCCGGCGTGATTTCCGACAGAGCATGCATGACCGCGTCGGACGGCGCGAGCGGGTTTTCGTTCGTATTGAGCTTGACCGCCGGTGCCGCCGGCTGCTCGCCCGGCACATAACCAGCCATGCGGCGGATATTTGAACGCTCATACATTGCGAGAAGGTCCATTGTTGCGTGGGCGCACTGGGACCGGCACCGTGGATTTACGGGCGACCCAGGGCCAGCGGCTCGCAGCCGCATCGTCATAACCGAGGTTGAAGACGGTCGGGCTCTTTTTCGGCCGATCACGTCGTTCATAAAGCGTCCCGAAGAGCCGGTCCCAGCCGAAATTGGTAATGCCGTAGTTACCGTTCTCGTCATGGAAATGATGCGCAAGGTGACGCGCCTTCATCTGCGCGAGCAGCGCATTGCGCGGCTTGTAAGGCAGATGCTCGACGCAGTGCACGAACTCGTACAAGCAGGTTATCAGCAGGCCGGCGGAGAACGCAGCCATAGCCGCACCGAAGCCGCCGATCAGCCAGCCGATGGGCATGGTCGCCAGAGCGATCGTGGGCAGCGTCGTATAGAGCGCGCCGAAGAGCACCTCGAGGTGGTTCGGATCGATATGGTGGTCGTAGTGGATGCGCTTCCAGACACCGGCGGTCAGCGGCGACTTGAACATCCAGCGGCTGTGCAGCACCCAGCGATGCAGGACATACCAGACCAGTGGATAGATGAGGCCGGCAATGATGACGGCCGCGGCGTTCTGAAAGATAGACGAGGGGCGCTGCCAGGCCAGAACGCCTGCGCCAAGCGCGAGCAACAGATAGGCCCACACCGCCGGATACTGAAAGAAGGCAACCGTCAGCCCCCGAAGCGTCATACGGTCGAGCTGATGCCGACGCTTCCAGATCCGTTGGTCCATAATATCCGTTCCGTCCCTTCATGCGTCGAACCGCACGACGCCCGGCGGGCGTGCAGCCTTGCAGCGAGCCGGAGAGCGCCGGAAATGTGGAGGCGGCGCATCAATCGTGCGATTCGACGGCCCATTATATGCATATTGCTTGCATACACTGTCAATTCAATTTGGCCTAGACGACCAGTGACGACATGGCTGGCGACTGCTCCAGCAGATCCTGGATCGTCGACAGGCTATCCGTCAGGCGCTCGCGTGTCGCTGGCGCGCCAAGCCCCAGACGGACAGCCTCGACCGGTTGGGTGATGGCAAAGGAATCGCTCGGCACGACACTGATCCCAGCCTGTCGCAAGCGTGCGGCAAATTCTCCGCGGGTCCATGGCGAAGCGAGAGGAAGCCAGGAATGGAACGCATTCTTCGCCGTCACCAACCCATGCCTTCCGAGCAACCGGTCAGCAATGGCGCGTCTCGCTTCGGTTTCCACCCGGATGGCGGCAACGACCTGATCCGCCAATCCTGTCTCGATCCAGCGTGAGGCGATGGCGGCACAAAGCGGCGACGCGATTGATGTCGTCGCGCGGATCGCCCCGGACAACCGAACCGAGGCCCGCAAATCCGGCACAATGACGTAGGCGATCCGCAGCGCGGGCGAGAGGCATTTCGAGAGCCCGGCAACATGATAGACGATCTCGGGCGCCAGCGCCGCGAGCGGAGGCGGCACACTCCCCGAGAGCTTCCCATAGGCGTCGTCCTCAATGATCTGCACTCCATATTCCCGCGCGGTTTCGACGATCGCCTTGCGCCGCTCGAACGACATCGTTGCCGTCGTCGGATTATGGAGCGTCGGTGTGCAGTAGAGGATACGCGGCTTCCGGGTGCGACAGACGGCCCGGAAATCGTCGGGGTCCAGCCCCTCATCGTCCATCGCGACCGGTGCCAGGTCGATGGAGAGGTGCGCGGCAAGCGAGCGAAAGCCCGGATAGGTCAGCGCCTCGACAGCGATCGGGCCATCCTTTGCGCCAAATGCGGTGATAAGGGACAGCAGCGCGCTCTGGGCCCCAGGGCAGACCAGCAGGCGATCCGCCGACAGGTCTGGCAAGCGATCCGCCAGCCAGTCGACGCCTACCTGACGGTCGATCGCCGCCCCCCCGACATCCTGATAGCGCAGGATCAAATCCATGCCGCCATCCATCTCGAGATCGCCGATCCCCGCCCAGAGCTGCGCAGCCAGCGCCGGATCGTCGAACTTGGGCGGCAGGTTCATCCCCATGTCCACCAGGCCCGAGGCCAAGCTGGCCGCAGGGCGGCTGGTGCGGCCAGCGCGCACATAGGTGCCCTGCCCCACCCGACCTTCGACCAGCCCGCGCTTGGTCGCTTCCTTGTATGCGCGGCTGACCGTGGTGAAATCGATGTCGAGCACCTCCGCCAGCGCCCGCTGCGGCGGCAACCTGTCGCCCGCGACGAGAACGCCCTTCTGGATATCGGTCGCGAGCGCTTCTGCGATGGCGAGATAGAGAGGGCTGGCGCCCTCCTGGATTGAGGGCCGCCATTCGTGCGCGGGTCGTACGTCTTCCATTGTGCAAGCTTTCGTGTCCATATATATGGATATTGTATGTTGCATTGATTCGGCGCAAGACCG
>VFQM010002394.1_pt1 | contig 13955 bp, 15 predicted proteins | sample 3512391 | NCBI WGS metagenome assembly VFQM01 (sample SAMN10412369, study PRJNA504923) | tailings metagenome | isolation source: Replicate 1 from Balatoc abandoned mine | place: Philippines
GCTTACTCTTATACCCTATCATACAATGTTACTTTTTTCAATAGAAAAACGTACAAAAATAAAAAAATCAGAAATTTAATACCCTACTAAATAACATAATACTCACAGATTGCGTGAAGATGAATTATCGATTTGACGAATTTCTATTGGAGGAGTAGAAACACTCCATCTAGGTTTAAATAATGAAGAATTGTTATGAAAAGTTTTTATCCATATTTTTTAATTTTATCGTTACTTGTGAGCCGTTCCTTACTTGCTCAACAAGAGAACACATCTCCACAAGAAATTACGCTTGATCAAATTGCAACTTTTTTAGCAGGAATTTCCCAAGGTGGTGCTTTCACTGCCCATGAACAAACACAAGAGTGGCAAGACTTTTCTAAAGATTTCGAAGAACGTTGGCAAAGTATTCAAGATAAGCGTCTTGCTCCTATGAGAGCCTGGCGTGATCAACATTTGGGCAAGATTACCTTACCTCTTTTCTATCCTATGGGCGGGCCTGATGTTCTTAATGCTCTTCTATTTTTCCCTTTTAGCTCTGAATATATTATTGTTGGACTTGAGCGTGTTGGGCCAAAAATTGCTTTTGATGTGCTCACTTCACCTGAAAAAAGGCAAAGATATCTTGAGAATATTCAAAATGGTACAAGCTCTCTTTTTCATAGAAGCTTTTTTATCACCAAAGACATGTGTAAGGACTATTTTGATTGCGGGGTTCTACCCACTTTATTAGTGCTTCTTAAACGTTCTCAAGCAGAAATAAAAGTTATTGATTTTGTGCGAATTTCAGACAAAGGCGAGCTCATTGAGTGTCAAGATCAAGAAGCCCAAGGTGTTCGCATTACCTTTCTACAAAAAGGTCATGATAAAACGCAAACGATCTCTTATTTCAGACAAAACCTAAATGACTATAACATTCAACAATTCACGCCGTTCTTAACGAAGAAAGCGCCACTCGCAACCATGTTTAAATCGGCGTCTTATACCCCTCATCAAGTCGGCTTTGCCAAGCTTGTTGAGTTTGTCTTAGCTAATACAACCTTACTTTTACAGGATGATACGGGTCTTCCTTATCGTGCTTTACAACAGCATAAATGGCAGCTTCGTTATTTTGGTATTTATGAAGAACCTTACGGTGAAAGTTTTGTGGCCTACAAGCAACCAGATCTTGCGCGGTATTTCATTGAGCAAAAAGCTGCAATTAAAGAACTGCCCTTCCGCATTGGCTATGGTTACGGAAAAGTTCCTTCTAATCTTCTTATTGCAATGCCGCCTATTAAGGCTGCAGAATCAACCAGTAACTAAATCTGCTGCAACAACTTCTTAACAAGTTAAGTCGTCTCTAATCCAAGAATACGATACGCTTCAGAAGTTAACTGGCGGCCTCTTGGGGTGCGTTGTAAGAAGCCTTGTTGAATCAGATAAGGCTCAACGACATCTTCAAGGGTATCTCGTTGCTCAGAGAGCGCTGCAGCAAGCGTTTCAATCCCCACAGGCCCCCCATTATAAACACGCGCTAATTGATTTAAATACTGGCGGTCTAAGGAATCGAGACCTTCTTGATCTACACCTAATCGATTTAAAGCGTGGTCACAGAACTCAGCATCAGCTTCTGGCACTTTCATGACCTCAGCAAAATCCCGAATGCGCCTTAAAAGGCGACCGGCAATACGCGGCGTTCCACGCGCACGATGAGCAACCGCCTTAATTCCTTCTGACGTCATTGAAAATGAGAAAAGTCTTGCCGCCCGCGCAACAATCATTTCAAGCTCAACTGGCGTATAGTACTCAAGACGTAATGGAATCCCGAAACGATCACGTAATGGCGATGTAATTAAGCCTGTGCGTGTCGTTGCTGCAACAAGCGTAAAAGGGGGTAAATCAATCCGAATAGAACGCGCCGCAGGCCCCTCACCTATCATTAAATCTAACTTAAAATCTTCCATTGCTGGATAGAGAACTTCCTCAATAACAGGATTAAGTCGATGAATCTCATCGATAAAAAGTACATCTTTCGGCTGTAAATTTGTTAAGATCGCCGCCAGGTCTCCTGGTTTATTGATGACTGGTCCCGTGGTTGCACGAAAGTTAACCCCTAACTCTGTCGCCACAATCTGTGCCAGAGTTGTCTTTCCTAATCCAGGGGGTCCATAAAAGAGGACATGGTCTAATGCTTCCTCACGTTGGCGTGCAGCTTCAATAAAGACTTTAAGATTTTCTCGCACAGGCTGCTGGCCAATAAAATCTTGAAGCGAACTTGGACGCAAGGATTTCTCAGTAAAATCTTCGTCGAGAATATTAGGATCTGTCAGGCGATGTGGTTGCAAGCTTTATATCCTCGCAAGTTTAGTTAAGCTTAATCGAATTAATTCTTCGATTGTAGCATCTTTTCCAGATCTTTGCTGTGCGAAATTAAGGGCTTCTTGCGCTTCCATAGACTTATATCCAAGATTCAATAAAGCTGATAAAGCATCTTGAAGAGCACTTGAGAGAATAGGACCTTCATTCATTGTTGCAAAGTTACCTAAAGGCATATGCTTATTCACTTTATCTTTAAGTTCATGCACTAAACGCATCGCCAGTTTCGGCCCTACCCCTTCAGCCTGCGCAAAAAAGGTCTTATCTTGGTGAACGATTGCATGAGCGAATTGTTGTGGATCGCCAATAGATAAAATGGCCAGAGCCACCTTCATACCAACACCTTGAACAGAGAGGAAAAGCCGAAACCATTCTCTTTCTTCAGCAGTTTTAAAACCATACAATTGCATAAAATCTTCACGAACAATCATTTCCGTAAAAAGAGTAACTTTCTCTCCATATTTTCCAAGCTGGCTTAACGTCTTCTGAGAACAAGAGACACTATAACCTACACCATTAACATCAATAACCACACTGGTGTCGTGAGTGGAATCAAGAATGCCTGTTAATTTGCTAATCATGCGCAACTCTTCCATTTATTTTCGATTGATGAAGTATGCACGTGGCAGATCGCAACAGCAAGCGCATCTGCAGCATCTTCCTTAATGCCCTTAGATCCATATAATAGCCGTTCCACCATCATCGCTACTTGATCTTTAGTGGCATGCCCAACACCCACAACTGTTTTCTTAACACTATTTGTCGCATATTCTGCCACCTTTAAGCCATGCTGCGCCGGCACGAGCAATACGACGCCTCGTGCCATACCTAATTTGAGTGTAGAGCTTGCATTCATGTTAACAAATGTTTCTTCAACCGCAGCCTCATCCGGTCTATATTCCGAAATAACTGATTGTAAATCTTGATAAAGAAGCTTAAGACGCGTCGCAAAATCAAACTTTGTTGCAGGACTAATAACCCCATGCGCGACGTATTTTAAAGAATTACCTGTCGTCCTTACAATGCCCCAGCCTGTATGGCGTAATCCTGGATCTAAGCCAATAATTGTTGGCACTCGTCATTTCCTTTTTACTTATCTGCTGCGATCGTTAAAATTCTAAAGTTTTTAAAACAGCCTCATCAATATCTTCGTTTGAATAGACATTTTGGACATCATCATTATCATCTAAGACTTCTAACAATTTAAAAAGTGTTTTCGTAGTATCAGCATCAATTGAAATTGTATTTTTAGGCTTCCATACCAGCTTTGCGCCTTGAGGATCGTTAAATTTGGCCATTAATGCATCTCGAACGGTAGCTAAATCTTCGACCTTACAATAAATTTCATGCTGGTCTTGAGTTGTTATGACATCGTCAGCGCCTGCTTCAAGGGCAGCCTCAAACATCTCATCCACACTTGCTTTTGAAGAAGGATACAGGATCTGACCTAATTGATCAAATTGAAAGCTAACACTGTTGGACTCGCCTAGGTTTCCTCCATACTTTGTGAAGCTTGACCGAACTTCAGCTGCTGTCCGATTCCGATTATCTGTTAAAGCTTCGACAATCACAGCCACTCCACCTGGACCATAACCTTCATATCGAATCGCTTGGTAATCTGCGCTATCGTCACCACCGGAAGCTCGTTTAATCGCACGGTCCATAGTATCTTTGGGCATATTTGCTTCACGCGCCGCAATCACCGCACTGCGAAGGCGTGGATTGCTTAGAAGGTCTGCTCCGCCTTCTTTCGCAGCAACTGTTAACTCACGAATAAGCTTGGTAAAAACTTTTGCTCGCTTAGCATCTTGGGCGCCTTTACGATGCATAATATTTTTAAACTGGGAATGTCCGGCCATTGAATCCTCATCTCTTAATCAAATTGATGCTTCATCAATCGCAGATGAGTGGGGGAGACGTCAAGAGATTCCTTAATTCCTCTTAATCTCTTAACATCGCAAGTCGAGATTTTGATTGCCCTTTTGACAATGATCGATTAGGTTTCTTCCTTATATTCATTAAAAACGAGGTTAAAATGTTTAAACAATCATTAAAATACTTAGCTATAAGTACGATTATCCTTTCAAGAACTTTTCCTACCATTGCATCTTGTAACGACGAAGCTGAGCCTGGCATCTCAAATAAATTGAAGCCAGAGTTCACGATAATAGCAGAAATAAAAAAGCCTCCGTATTCTTATTCTAATAATTATGATGCCCGTATTAGCGCTGATGGATCAACTATTGCCGGGAACATAGATGAACAAAACTTTTATTGGACTAAAGAAAAAGGTTACGAATCTTTTTCTTTTACAAATCAACCTAGTAACACGAAAACAAAAGGAAGCAATATTCTTTCTGTAAATTTTGATGGAACAGTTTTTTAGCAGGATTTGATTTAAACTCTTCCACAAGTCCGCTTGCTAATCCTCATCTTATCAAGAGAGATGTTACTACTAAGTCTATAAATGTATCTAAACCAGATATTCTTGATCCTAAGTCAAATGGTAGTGGCGGAGTTTATGCGATGAGTGGAGATGGTAGTACTCTTGTGGGTTGTGATCATTATTCTGACAATGAAGGGCGTGCTAATCCATATACGTGGAAAGAAGGCGTTGGTAAAACAATATTAGAACGTTTAAATAAGGGGCCAATTGGAATTGCTTATGGAACCAACTATGATGGAAGTGTTGTCGTTGGTTATTGTTCTGATCATGAAAATGACAATACTTACAGAGCTACTGTTTGGATCAACGGCGTTATAAAATCTTTAGGCCTTTTACCTCCACAAGAAATTGAAAAGTCAAGAACACATATATGCTACTCTGATAGCTTAGCATTTGCAACGAATTTTGACGGTAGTGTTACTGTGGGCTGGTGCCACGACAAGAAACAAAAATTTTACACCGCTTTTGTTCACAGTCCAGAAATGGGCATGGAGTCCTTAGGTGCGTCACAAGATGGGAAGTTTGGTAGTGCAGCTCGCGCCATTAATTGGAATGGTAATGTTATTGTAGGTAAGTCAAATATTAATGGAAATGATCGCATGGCAACTGTCTGGATTAGGGAACTTGAGACCAGGAAAATAAAGAGAATTTGTTTAGAAGATTACTTAAGACCTTATTTACCTGCAGGAATAACTCTCGATAAGGCACTAAGCGTAAGCGCTGATGGCTCTGTTATCGTAGGCTCTGGAATTCTAAAAACTGGCATGCATTGTGTATGGCGCGCTTACCTTCCTGAGTTTAAAAGTGGAGATATTAAATTTGGCGCTGGTGAAATTGTAAGTGATAAGCTCTCAATGAAGCCTACTCCAGCTGAAGCAAACTAAAAAAATATCTTACTTAAAAGCCTCATTTAGATTTGGTAATGTGAATTACAAATTTGTGGGGCTTTTCTCCTTTAAAGAAAATCTGATAAACTGCCTTTTTCAATTACACTACATTTTGTACAGAATAATATAGTTCCGCATTAATATTTATTCTTGTATTTTACTTTTTTAAAGGTAATCTTGCAAAAATTCTACTCTTTTAAAAGAGTGTTAAGTTGTTAATAAAATTAGTATTTTACTATTTTCTTCTTCTACTTTATTCGCCTCTAATAACTTTTTAAAAGAAGATTCCAAGCAAGGTCCTAAGCGACAATTAGAAACTTACAAACAAGAACAAGCCAAGAAATTTCGTCCCCTATTATGCAATAACCCTACAGTCCCAGATGCTCCAGCTAAACTTTCTCAGTCAAAAGCGGGACCAAATTTTAGAAAAAGAACTCATACGACTGCTTTTCCAACGGATGGCTATTATTCACCGTCAGATAGCTCAGAATCAGATGTTTCAGAATAAGAAAACACGTATTATTGATAACTAAGGATATTGCCACCTTATTTTGTCCTAATTAAGCGACCTTTTTTTGGCGTAGACATCTTCTGCGGAAGATAAAACATTGACACATCTCCCCACTCCTTACCATCACCTGAGCGAATGATTAATCGAGACGTGGATGCCCCTTGGCAAGTATATAAAACCGTTAAATCATTCCGAAAAATCTGTACCTCTAAGTCTTCTGGATTATTAAAAGTAGTATAAGGGCAATCTAAGGACCAAGCTTTTCCATCTTCCGAAGAGCAAATATCTATATTACTCCTTTTAAGGGTTGCATAAATCAATCGAAGCTTGTTTTGGTAGGAAATAAGTTGAACATTCTTGAGGGTATGGCATGGCGTCTGATAAATATCCCATGTGATTCCATCTCCTGATGAAGCAACATAGATTTCAGAAGATCCTAGCGTTGTGTAAGCTAGATAAAGTTGATCTTTGAATTCTGTTAAACTGTAACTTTTTACATTGTTAAAATTTGTCTTACGTTCATTATTTAGATCTTCTGGATGCACAAAATTTAATTCGAAAGTATCCGATGAGATAAAAGCTAACCACAGTTGCTTACGAAAACTGACCCACTGTAAATCATTTAAAGTAACACCTTCCTTACTTGTAACAACTGTCCACCAAATACCATTTTTACAGGAAAGAATTTGAACTCCCGACTGATCCCCATTCCTTAAAAAAATTGCCGCATAATGGTGCTTGTTATATTTTGTTAACCTGCACTTCTCGACACTACTTACAAAAGCACCGTTCCTTAGAGCTAACTTTTGATTTTCCCAACTTTCCCCATCTTTTGAAAAAATAAGGCTAGCATAACGTTCAGGAAACATAAGGTAACTTGTAAAAATTCCATAATGAAGCCTTATTTGGTATTCAAAAACATCTGCACTTGCTATTTCCTTAAGGGCACGACATACATGACGAGAATTTACTAGATCACTAGGATCAACAAACGAGAAAACATGCCTCAACAATTCAGGTAGCAACTCCAGAAGCGGAAAGTAACCTTGCGTTACAGTAAGATCCATTTGTGTCTTGGCTAAAAAATCATCTTCCTGTTCTGAAGTAGGAGTATTGAGTCTTCTCCGCTTTGCACCATCACAAGACTCATCATAATTAGATGCTTGTAAAGAACCCATACCGCCCGATAATGCGCAAAATAGCACTACGATCACTCTAAATAATAAGTTCTTATTCTTCATGGCCATTTCCAAAAAACTTTGAATTTAATGTACTGAATTATATCTAAATTGTCTATCTACTACATAGCTGCCTTTTCGGCTAGTCTCTTACCTTAAGTTATCAAGATGTTAAGAATTTTTTCAGGTGCCTTAATTAATTTTCATCAATAATTTTTGCAATATAAGAGAGCTCTTCTTGATGAGCGTTAATAAGATTTTTCGCATAAGATTCTAAAGCTTTAATATTTTCTGAGCTTGTATCATCCATATCCATAAGAAAGCCTCTGCAAGCAAGTGACGCCATTAAAATCGTCCATCGGATCCAATATTCCTTTTTTTAAAAACCATGAATCAATTACAAACTTTTTGCAAAAGTGCTGATTTCTTAATCTTCAGAGGATCCGTTTTTAATTTATATCATTTAGTAGCTGTTCCATAATTTGTAGTCTTTTTTGCATCTCTTCTAAGGGAAGCTCTTTTGTGAGTGAAACTTGACTTAGTTTTTCAAAACTAGAAGCTATACGGGTTTCCTTTTGAGGGTCAAACTTATCAAGAATATTATACAGATTTTTAAGTTTATTACTTAAACTTTGAGCGGCTTCTAACAAAGTTTTGCTTGTAATCGCATGTGTTACGGGTTCAGAGAGTTTTAAAACACCTCTATGTGCACCTGCCGTTACTTTTCCTGCGCTTTCTAATGCCTTAGGTGATGGTTTGGCAGGCACCCAAATTTTCATCGCCTCAACCATTTGCAATTTTTCTTTTATGATAGCTTGAAACTTTTGTTTTTGAACCATCGTCAAACTTGAAGTTACAGTATTTGTTGACTTTCTATCACAACTTCTATCTGCAATAGCTTTAAGAATACCAACGAGCTTTTCACGTTTCGTGGTACATACCATATGATAAGTATTGGTAGAGGCTCCTAGCCTAACTTCTGTTTCGATTGCTTGCGGTGCGCCAAGAATACTGGCACCTCCTAACATTTTCTTCATATTATTGAAGCAGTGTGAATCTTTAAACTCAGGTACCTGACCACATGCTGTATAAGCAAATTTTGCAAAGTCATGGTTTTCGCAGTTTTTACCAGGTGTTAAGCCAACACTTTCACGAAAGATCCCTCCTTTTTTACAAAGAGCTAATTGTCCTTCAGTATTAATAATTTTAATAACCCGTTGTGCAAGTGGATGAACACCAGCAGCTGAATAACTTCCCCCTAAAAAGAAGCTTGCACTTAATGCACATTTAATGGCATGACGATAAAAAAGTTTCATTATTCCTCTCCCTTTTTGCTTTATGTTAAGGTTGAAACGTAAAGAATAAGTTAATGAAAAACTCTTCCTAATAGGCTTGCTTTAAGATAAGTGTGCTAAGAACATGATTGTCCCTTGATTCTCTTCTTCTGACTGTTAAATATGTTTTTTATGATTTAAAAATAATTCCCGCACTGGCACCAGCGATGGCATAGGATTTAAGGGCATGCGAGGACGTAAGGTCTTTTGTCACCTGCTTGAGATTGACTTGGTGCATGACCACGGAACTAGCGGATTGCGAGGCAACACTGGCGGTAACGGCACTCGCAATGACGCCGCCAATCTCGCCAAACAGCGCGGCCATCGCTGCAGGCGTCGCAAGTCCCGCACTTGCTAGGGCTGCCGCTAACCTCACAACCATCGCAAGACCTGCCCCCACACTTGATGACAACCATGGTTACGGTTTTAATAAGCGTTTCTATAGAGACTAAAATCAATGGTATAAGCTTTAGTATACTAATTTGACTTTCATTAAGGCTTCAAATATCGCTTCTTAAATTCTTCTATTTTTTCTTCGTCAATTGGATAATCTTTACCGACAATCAAATCACTATCTGGTAATTCTAGTGTAGAAACGTCTACTCCTTCTAATATACTTCGGTATGCAAGAGCTTTAGTATGCTCATCTTTTTCATTATTAAAAAGCACATCTAATAAAGTTTTTGCTATCTTATTTTGCAATTGCTTATTGTTAACATTACCAATCACTGCACCTATATTACTTATAGCAAGTGCTCTCACGCCGCAGTCTTCATCATGTTCGATCATCTCAAGACCTTTTTCAGCATATTCTGGTAAACGAAGTATCCCCAAAAGATTTGCTATTAAAAGCTCCCGGATATACCAATCTTGATGATCAAGATGTTGTGCCATTAAAGGTACAAGGTTCATTAAAGATGCATCCGTTACTAGGTCAATAGCCCTACCTAATTCATCTTCGTTATCTCCTTTGAGATATTCTTTAAGCTGTGCCATAGAAATAGGCGAAATGGTTCTCGTATCAAAATATTCATCCCGGATTTGTTTAACGCTTTTCCATTTTTGAGCCATTTAATATTCCTACTTGCTTAAGAGTTATCTTTTAAAAATTGTTTTGCATAATCTAACAATCTGCTCGACTGCGAAAGCTCTTTCTGTAAAGCTTGGCGCTCAATCTGTGGCAACTCAGTATAACTTAAGCGATTATTTATTCTTTGGATATGCTTTGTTAGGCCATCTTTAGCGTTTTGAGCCTTCTTAACATGATTGTACTGAACACCTCTTTCTATAGCTTTCTCTATCTGTTGTCCTTTCATTTCCTTCTGAGCTGCGCGTAATGTGGTATCTGCTTTGCTTTCCCCTTTCCGAGCCAAAAGTTGTTCTTTAAACTTATGGTTCTTTCCAACTAATTCTTTTGTCTCTTTTGTAAAAGAAGAAGTATCAATCCCTTTAGGAGCTTTCTTAAGCACCTTATTCGCTGTTTTTATGCCTTCTTTAGCTTCTTTTGTGGCTACTTCTGCACCCTTCTTTGCGACTTGCTTTGCACCTTCTCTGGCAACACCTTTCGTCGCCTGTTCTGCGCCTTTCTTAGCAAGGACTTTAGCGCCTGCTTTCTTGAGAATTTCCTTTACCAAAAAGCTATTGTTCCTGATCGCATTTTCAGCCACAAACGTCGCAACACCGACATCTTGGCCCATCAAAACGGTGGCAATGGCTGCCATAAGCTGTGCCTTCATCACTGTCTCATCCATCTGCCCTAAAACAGTGGTTAATTGCTTATTCCCTAAGCGATCAACAAGCTCTTCGCCCGCAACCTCTCCAAAAAAGCCCCCAAGAGCGCCACTCAGCATACCTTGTGGAATATCTTCTGAGAGAATAGCTCCAAGACCTATAATTATTATAAGTAAGTTACAAAAATATAATTTGAATTTTCAATGAGTAGTTATTCTATAAAGAGTTTATCTATCAAACTCTCAAGAGATCTTCCTATCTCATTTGGATTATAATCTTTATCAAAACCTACGATCAACAAATAGTCAGAACAGCATTCTCTTAGATTTATAAACTCCTCATCTGAAGCTTCTAATATATAATTTCCATTGGCACATAACAAAGTATATGGTGGTTTAATTGAGTAATGTTTTAATGCTGTTTCTAATATTTCTAACTCTTTTTTACCTAATGTAATTTTCATTTCAACTCCTTGATTTCTCTAATTAACTTACTTGCGAGTTTTGTAGAAGTAGGGTTTACAGAAATAATAATTTTTGTTTCAGGATTTATAGCAACAGTTGCCTTCTTCCCAATAAATTTTTGGCTCGGACGGCCTAAATAACCTATTTGCACTGGTTTAACTTTTAAAGGATTTTTTAAAGCATCTAAAACATACTTAGAATAAACTTCTCTTTCTATTTTTCTACTAACTGCATGAGTAGTTACACTAATGCCTGATTGAGTTTTTCCTACTCGCACAACTTTTGCATTTTCTAAAACTTTTATTGGAATCTTTGTCACTTTTTTAGCAATAGCTTTCGTGGTCTGTTCCGCGCCTTTCTTAGCAAAGACTTTAGCCCCTGCTTTCTTGAGAATTTCCTTTACCAAAAAGCTATTGTTCCTGATGGCATTCTCAGACACAAACGTCGCAACACCGACATCTTGGCCCGTTAAGACAGTGGCAATGGCTGCCATAAGCTGTGCCTTTATCACTGTCTCATCCATCTGACCTAAAACCGTTGTGAGGTGCTTATTCCCTAAGCGATCAACAAGCTCTTCGCCCGCAACCTCTCCAAAAAAGCCCCCAAGAGCGCCACTCAGCATACCTTGTGGAATATCTTCTGAGAGAATAGCTCCAAGACCTGACCCTAAGAGGGCATGCATTAGTTTATGGGTGAGATAGTCTAACTGACCATCACTATAGACTTGAGCAATCTCATTCGCACCCAACCCTCCTAAAGTGCCGGCGGCCATCATTCTTACCGCAGACAACAACGCCTCTTCTGGCTTCATGCCCCCAATCGTCATGTTTAAGCCCGCTGACACGCCTGCCCGAACGAGATTCACTTTCAGATGTTGCTCAAACCCTTTCGGTTGCGGGGGAAGATTCAGTACTCCAGTGAGTTGATGCATAAGCCCTGCACTCATACCAGCAATAGCATAAGAGTTGAGTGCTTGAGACGAGGGGCTTCATAAAGAGGCTCTTGAATACCTATCACATAAAGTTTGTCATCCATAATTTCTTTTCTTAGCCACAAACGTTCCAATCTAATGCTATTAAGCTTTTTTAGATATTATTCCACGCTCTTTTTCTTCTTCCGTCAGCAAATACTCAAAAAAATCTGTGAAAGAAGGAAATACTTGATGCTTATATTCTAATTTTTCTCCTTTACAGAATCGTTCATAATCTTCAACCGCAATCCAAAATACCTTTTCTTCTTGAGGTTCTGTTGTCCCAACTTGCATCAAGATTACCGAAGCATCATCTTCGTAAAGAAACAATATATTATCAGGTAAATTTGCCTCTTTTCTTAATCTACATGTTTCTGCTATTAAACCACTTGACTTTGAAAAAGAAAAAAACTCTTTGATAAACAAATTTTCATAAGAACAAATATTATTTAAATTTTTAAAAACCTCTGAAAATTTTATATTTAATTTACCCTCAACGTCAGTAAAACTTGAGGAAGTAAGAATTAAATTATGTTTTTCACCTAAAGCTCTACAACGATTTTCATAATCTTGATATAATAGCTCATTTATCATGATCTTTTGCCCTCCACTTCCAATACTCTTTCTGTTCTTTTAACCAAATTTCATGATCTACGGGATTTTCAGGATGTTTTTTACCGTAACCATACTGCTGATGTAAGATAACCTGACCATTATTTTTAGCTCCAATACCATGATAACGTCTACTTGCTTCTACAAGAGGACCTTTTGCATTCTGTCCAATATGGTGGATTGTTGCAAATGAACCATCATACAACTGAGGAGCAATACCGGCTTTTGCTGCTTCTACATTCGTTTTACCTATAAATTGAGTAGGTGCACCTTTAACTTCTGTCCGCACCATATTCCAATTGATATCCCCTCTTTGAAAGACAGGATAAGTTTGCTGTGTTCCAACAGATGATGTCCAGTGAATTTTTCGTGTAAATACATCTGACTTAAACTCTCCCATGGAAAGAGGTCTCTCAATATCTCTTTTTTCCTTGAATAATATTAAACTATTTGGCCCATCATAGGCAGGTGTTTGTAATGTCAAAGAATAAGAATCAGCAGTAGGCGTAAAAAGAATAAGTGATTTATTGTCATACCCTGGTGTTATGAGTATCTGCCCTAGATTTTCTTCTGGTATAAAGCCTTGATCTTTCCATACCACGCCTTCAGGCAGCATGTCTCTGGCAAAAGGCTGAGCCTTCAACCATTGACTCAGTTGATAGCCAGTTATCCCTAATCCTAGCCCTGCTATCATCTCAGGCGCCAAGGCTGCCGCTAGTGGAATCGCCATGGCAAAGTTATTCTCAAGGGCATTATTGGCGGTCATCATAGACAAAGAAGCATTGCTTCTTGTCAAGGCTGCTGCAATCCCCGCACACAAGCGACCAATGTCCCTATTTCGATGCACTTCAGCTTGATAAGATTGAAGATACTGCTCTCGGGTCAGCTCTCTTCCTTCTGCCTTGGCCTCTCTCATCATATCCAGAAGAGCTTCATGAGGCTGTCTTGTCATAACATCGGCAACCGTCTCAGCAATAATCCCGCCTAAAGCACCTGATGCGGCTGATCCCAAAGGATCTCCCTTAAGATCCATCAACGTCCCTGTTAGTGCTCCAACACCGCCATGTAAGAGTTTATGCGTGAGTGGATCAAGCGGACCATAACCACCTTTATACGCCTGCCCTATCTTGCCGGCAGTATAAGCCGCCACCGTATTCACAGCCGCATACTTAAGGGCTTCTTTAAACGCTTCTTTAGGCTTCTCACCTAAGATTGCTATGTTAAGTCCCGCCCGCATGACGGCTCTCGTAGTTTGCTTTGTCGCTTGTTGAAGAAAAGTCATCGAGCCGCCTGAACCAGGAACCAAGGCTGTGGCAAGAAGTTCCACGCCCATCCCCTTGCTAAAAACATCGCGTCCTACCTGTTTAACATTCCCTTCATTCATTACAAGGGAGCTGGCTGCTTGAGACGCAACACTGGCGGTGACCGCACTCGCGATTACGCCGCCGACCTCCCCAAAGAGCG
>VFQM010002395.1_pt1 | contig 13955 bp, 9 predicted proteins | sample 3512391 | NCBI WGS metagenome assembly VFQM01 (sample SAMN10412369, study PRJNA504923) | tailings metagenome | isolation source: Replicate 1 from Balatoc abandoned mine | place: Philippines
GATCTCCTGGCCCGTGGGGAGAAGATCTAGTGGCAAAGCAGCAGGACGTCCGTCCGATCATCAAGCTCAAGTCGACCGCCGGCACCGGGTACACCTACGTGACCCGCAAGAACCGTCGCAACGACCCCGACCGCCTCGTGCTGAAGAAGTACGACCCGGTCATCCGCAAGCACGTCGAATTCCGCGAGGAGCGCTAACCATGGCGAAGAAGAGCAAGATCGCGCGCAACGAGCAGCGCAAGGTCGTCGTGGAGCGCTACGCCGCGAAGCGACTCGAGCTGAAGAGGGCCCTCGTCGACCCGAACGGCACCGACGAGAGCCGCGAGGCGGCCCGCGTCGGCCTGCAGAAGCTGCCCCGCGACGCCTCGCCGGTGCGCGTGCGCAACCGCGACGCCGTCGACGGTCGCCCCCGTGGCCACCTCAAGCAGTACGGCATCTCGCGCGTGCGCTTCCGCGAGATGGCCCACCGCGGCGAGCTGCCCGGCATCACCAAGTCGAGCTGGTAGTCGGCTCGATCGGCTGAGAAGCCTTCCGAAGGGCGTCCCCGTGAGGGGGCGCCCTTCGTCGTTCGCGCGGGTCATGGAGCTCGAATCCGGGCGGAATCGGCGGAAAACGGGCCCGAATCGCCGCATTCCGGCCCGAATCAGCCCGGAAACGCTCGAGCCTGGTGCTAGTTTCGAGGCGGTTCGCGGCCATCCCCTGGTCACGAGCCGCTTCACCGAACTTGAGGTCCGAGGAGGACACCATGAACCGTTCCGAGCTCGTCGCCGCTGTGGCCGCTGAGTCGGGCCTGAGCCAGGCTGACGTCAACCGTGTCGTCGACGGCCTGTTCTCGGTCCTGTCCGACGCCGTGGGCAAGGGCACCAAGGTCTCGATCCCGGGCTGGCTCTCGGTCGAGCGCACCGCTCGCGCCGCCCGCCAGGGCCGCAACCCCCAGACCGGCGAGACCATCCAGATCGCCGCGTCGAACGGCGTGAAGATCAGCGCCGGCAGCAAGCTCAAGGCCGCCGCCAAGTAGGTCAGGCGCCAGCCCGACCGGCTGCGGCTCGCCGCGCCGGTCTCCACGACGGGGACGACCCACCACGGGTCGTCCCCGTCGTCGCGTTCGGGGGCGGATGCTCGACGCGCGCCGCCCGCGCCGAGTTCGCTCCCCGAGCCGCCGCCCCAGGTTGCTCGCCTACCCTGGAGGCGTGACCTCGACCCGCCCGGCCTCGCGCGCGCAGTCCGGCGCCGCCGCGCCGCGCGGGCAGCGCCCCGCGAGCGGGATCGCCACGGCCCGTGGCCTCGGTCTCGGCGCCCTCGCCCTCGCGGCCCTGCTCGTCGCCGCCGTGCTGGCCCTGCTCATCGCCCTCGTGCTCGGCGGCGGGGCCGAGGCCCCGCTCGTTGCCGACCCGGGCCCGGTCGTCCGGTACGGTCTGCCGATCGCGAAGCTCGTCATGACGCTCGCCTCCGCGGTCGCGATCGGCGCCCTGCTGCTCGCGCTCATCGCGCTCGCGCCGGAGCGCCTCGAGCACCATCGCGCCCTCGACGTCGCCGCGGCCGCCGCCGGCGTGTGGACGCTCGCTGCGGTCGTCACCGGCTTTCTGACCTTCCTCAGCGTCTTCCTCGAGCCGGTCTCGCTCGACGCGCGCTTCGGTAGCTTGCTCGCGACGTTCTTCGGTGAGACCGAGCCGGGCCGCGCCTGGCTCTGGACGGTCGTCATGGCCGCGACCGTCACGGTGCTGTGCTTCGCCGTGCGCACCCCGTGGGTGCTCGCCCTCGTCGGGCTGCTCGCGGCGGCGACCCTGTGGCCGGTCGCGCAGCAGGGTCACGCGGGCGGCACGGCCGACCACGACGCCGCGGTCACCGCCGTGTACCTGCACGCGGTGTTCGCCGCGATCTGGGTCGGCGGGCTCGCCACGATCGTGCTGCTGCGCCGCGTGCTCGCCGATCGCCTCCCGGTCGTGCTGGCCCGCTACTCGACGCTCGCGCTCATCGCCTTCGTCGTGGTGTCGGTCTCGGGCCTGGTGAGCGCGCAGCTGCGCGTCGGCGGCCTCGAGGGGCTCGCCACCGGCTACGGCGCGATCCTCATCGGCAAGGTCGTCGCGCTCGTCGCCCTCGGCGGCTTCGGCGCGTGGTACCGGGCCCGCCTGATCGCACGGGTGCAGCGCGAGGTCGCGCCCCGGGCATCCTTCTGGGCGATCGTGGTCGCCGAGCTCGTCGTCATGGGCGTCGCGAGCGGCCTCGCGACGGCGCTCGCGCGCACGCCCTCGCCCGTGCCGGAGGTGCCGGTCGACCAGCTGGCCGACCCGACGCCGGCCGAGATCCTCACCGGGGCGCCGCTGCCGCCGCCGTTCGAGCCGTGGCGCGTGCTCACCGAGTGGGATCTCAACCTGCTGTGGGCGCTGCTGGCCGGCTTCGGCTTGTTCTTCTACCTCGCCGGCGTCGTGCGCCTGCACCGTCGCGGCGACCGCTGGCCGGTGCACCGCACGATCCTGTGGACGACGGGGATGCTCGCGCTCGTGTTCGTCACCAGCAGCGGCATCGCGGTCTACGAGCGCTACCTGTTCAGCGTGCACATGCTCGGGCACATGATGCTGAGCATGGGCATCCCGGTGATGCTCGTGCTCGCGGCCCCAGTGACGCTCGCGGCGCGCGCGATCCGGGTGCGGAAGGACGGCTCGTGGGGCCCGCGCGAGTGGATCCTCGCGATCGTGCACTCGCGCTGGGCCGGCCTCGTCGGTCACCCGATCGTCGCCTCGGTGATCTTCGCGATCTCGCTGCTGGTGTTCTACTACTCGCCGCTGTTCTCATGGGCGGTGAGCGACCACCTCGGCCACCAGTGGATGGTGCTGCACTTCCTGCTCAGCGGCTACTTCTTCGTCAACGCGCTCATCGGCATCGACCCGGCGCCGTACCGGCCGCCGTACCCGGTGCGCCTCATGATCCTGCTGGCGACGATGGCGTTCCACGCGTTCTTCGGCCTGTCGATCATCACGAGCTCGGGCCTGCTGCTGCCGGAGTGGTTCGGCGCGATGGGCCGCGAGTGGGGCGACACCCCGCTCGCCGATCAGGTGCGCGGCGGCGAGATCGCCTGGAGCGTCGGCGAGATCCCGACCCTCGCCCTGGCGATCCTGGTCGCCGTCATGTGGAGCCGCGACGACTCGCGCGAGACGAAGCGGCGCGACCGGCAGGCCGACCGCGACGGCGACGCCGAGCTCGAGGCCTACAACCGGATGCTCGCGGGCCGCGCCGAGCGCGCGCAGCGGGTCGAGCGCACGAGCGCGAGCGGGCCGACCGGCGGCACGAGCGCCTAGCCCTCCTGCTCCGGCGGGTCGATCGTCACGGTGACACCGTCGTCGCCGAGCACGACCGAGCCGCGGATGACCGCCACGACCGCCTCGTCGCGCTCCTCCACGACGCCGTCGATGAGGCGCTGCACGGTCAGCTGCACCCGCACGGTCGCCCCGCCCTCGAGCCGCCACTGGCCCGTGCGCGCCCCGGGCACGACGCTCGTGACGGCCGGCACGGCGACGCGCCACTGCGGCGCCTCGACGAGCCGGTCAGGCACGGCGAGCCCGAAGGGGCAGCCGGCGGGCTGCAGCACGCGCTGGGCGACGCAGTCATCGAGGAACGCGGCGACCTCGCGGTCGACGAGGCGCTTGAGGCGCGGCGACGGCGTGGTCGCCACGACGAGGGGGCGGGCGGCGGATGCCGTGCCCGCCCGGGTGCGCACCGCCTCGCCGTCGAGGTACGGGCTCGCGATCGCGACCTCCACCCGCGCGGGCACGAAGGCCGCGACGCCCTCCACGTCGCCGGCGAGCTCGGTCGTCACGGTGCGGCCGTTGGCGCGCACCCGGTCGTGGCGGTCGGCGCCGACGAGGATGCGCTGCACGGGCGGCTCGGCGAAGCGCCACTGCGTGAACGGCCCGAGCGGTGTCGGCTCGAGCGCGAACGCGACCTCGGCGACGTCGTCGCCGCGCTCGCCGTAACGCGCGATGACGGTGCGCCCGCCCTCCTCGGCGTCGACGACGGCGACGATCGCGACGACGTCGGGCGTGCCCGCGTCGCCGAGGGGCGCGCCGCCCCAGCGCTCGAGGTCGGCCTCGTCGAGCCCGGCGAGCGCGGCCGCGGTCGTGAGGTCGTCGTCGGCGAGGGCGGTGAGGTAGTTGCGCACGAGGCGCTCCGGGCTCGTCGCGTGGGCGACGGCAGCGGCGATCGCGACGATCGCGGCGGCAAGGCAGGCGAGCACGGCTCCTCCCCAGAGCATCCGTCGCCGCGTCATGCGCGACAGCCTAGGTGCGCGCGACGACCGCGCGACGCACGCGGGTACCCTGGCTGGCATGCCCTTGCGACCCGACGCCGGCCTCGCGGCCGAGCAGCGGGCGGTGCTCGAGCTCGTCGAGTCGACGCGCGAGCACGTCTTCGTGACGGGGCGCGCGGGCACGGGCAAGTCGACGCTGCTGCAGGAGTTCCTGGCCACGACCGACCGCACGGTCATCGTGTGCGCGCCGACCGGGGTCGCGGCCCTCAACGTCGGCGGGCAGACGATCCACTCGCTGTTCCGGCTGCCGATCGGGCTCATCGCCGACCAGGAGCTCGAGAACCCGCCGCAGCTGGCGAAGCTGCTCGGCGGGGTCGACACGATCGTCATCGACGAGGTCTCGATGGTGAGCGCCGACCTCATGGATGCGATCGATCGTCGCCTGCGGCAGAGCCGCGCCCGCCCGCACGAGCCGTTCGGCGGCGCGCAGGTGGTGCTGTTCGGCGACCCGTACCAGCTGGCCCCCGTGCCGGGCCGCGACGAGGGCGAGCGCGCCTACTACGCCGACCACTACCGCTCGATGTGGTTCTTCGACGCGAAGGTGTGGGCCGAGGCGCCGCTGCGCATCGTCGAACTGCAGACGATCCACCGCCAGCAGGATGAAGCCTTCCGCCACATGCTCTCGGCCGTGCGGCATGGCGAGGTCACGCCCGAGATCGGGCGCGCCCTCAACGCCGCGGGCGAACGCACCCCGCCGACCGACGGCATCCTGACGCTCGCGACGACGAACGCGACCGTGACGCGCATCAACACGGATGCCCTGCGCCGGCTGCCCGGCGCCGCCAAGACCGCGCGCGCCGACATCGCGGGCGAGTTCGGCGGCCGCGGCGGCTACCCCGCCGACGAGACCCTCGAGCTCAAGGTCGGGGCGCAGGTGATGTTCCTGCGCAACGACACCGCCGGCGACGGCGTCATGCGCTGGGTGAACGGCTCGCTCGGCACCGTCGAGCGCATCGGCAAGACCGTGCACGTCGAGGTCGAGGGCGAGAGCCACGAGGTGCTGCCCGTGGTGTGGGAGAAGTACAAGTACACCTACTCGGCCGCGACGAAGCGCGTCACGAAAGAGGTCGTGGCCGAGTTCACGCAGTTCCCGCTGCGGCTGGCGTGGGCGGTCACGATCCACAAGTCGCAGGGATCGACCTACGACCAGGCGATCGTCGACCTCGGGCCTCGCGCGTTCGCGCCGGGGCAGGCGTACGTCGCGCTGTCGCGCATCCGCTCGCTCGAGGGGCTCTACCTCACGCGCGGGCTGCGGCCGAGCGACGTCATCGTCGACGCCGACGTGCGGCGCTTCATGGCCGACGTCGAGCCCATCATCGGGCGGGCGGTCGAGCGCGCGAGCTGACGGCCTGCGGCGTCGCGGCCTCACGGCGTCACGGCGTCATGCCGTGGTGCCCCTCGCGGCCAGGGGTGGCGAACCGCGGCGCGGCAGGACCGGAGACCTCGGCGGGCTCGGGCTGCTCCACGAGGGTCGAGACAGCGGTGCCGGGCACGAGCCCGGGCTGCACCGACGCCACGGCGGGGGCGGCGACCGCGCCGGCGGCGACGAGCGCAGCGGCGAGCAGCGCCGCTCGATGAGCCGGTCGGCCGGGGCGCGCGGGCACCGCGCGCGGAGCATCCGTCGCCCGCAGTCGACGCGCCGCGAGGCCTGCCACGGTCGCGCCGGAGAAGGCGAGCAGGGCAGAGCCGAGCAGCGCAGGCGTCGCGAGCGCCGCGACGAGATCGGGGCGCTCGAGGCCGTCGGCGAGCGTCAGGGCGCCCGAGAGCACGAGGATCTGCGCGACGACGAGCGCCGCGACCACGCCGGGGCGATCGGCGAGCACTCCGCGCAGCACGAGCGCCGCCGCGATCGCCTCGAGCAGACCGATCGTGCCGATGAGCACCGCCGCGAGCGGAACGATGCCGGAGGCGGCGATCGCGAGGTGGACGACGCCGGCGCCGAGCAGGGCGAGGGCGACGAGGGAGCGGTGCGCGGCGGTCATGCAGGCTGTTCGACGCGCGGCACCGAGCGGATGCCCGTGCTCAGCGAACCGTCAGCGAGTGCGGTCGGCCCCGAACCCCGCGCCGAGCAGGAACGCCGAGGCGGCGAACTGCACGAGCACGTCGCTCGCGTTGAGCGCGAGCACGTTCGCGGGCGTGCCGATGAGGTAGAGCCCGGCGATGCCGAAGGCGAGCAGCAGCGACCCCATCACGCGATTGACGCCGCGCGCCGCCCTCACCGATCGCAGCCCCGGCACGAGCAGCACGGCGCCCGTCGCCATCGTCACGACCGACTGCAGCGGGTTCGCGGTGAACACGATGAGCAGCGGCACGCCCACGGGGTCGAGCGGCGGTCGGCCGAGCGAGACCGCGAACCCCGCGGCGCCGAGCAGCAGGAACCCCACGCCGAACACGACCGCCCAGAGACGGTTCCACGAGAGCTCGGCGAGGCGCACGCCTCCACGCTACCCGCGGCCGCGGGCGGCCGCCGGTGAGTGCGGCCGGTCAGCGCCCTTCGCGCAGCCCGCTCGAGCCGAGCACGCGCTCGACGGTGAGCTCGAGCACGGCTCGCTCGGGGTTGGGGCGCGGCTGCCGGTAGCGCGCGGCGTAGAGCTCGACGGCGAAGGCGACATCGTCGGTATCGGTCGAGAGGCGCACGGGGCCCTCGACCGAGATCCAGCGCGCGCCGTCGACGCTGCTGACGGATGCCCGGCCCGAGCGCTGGGCGTTGACGAACTTCTGCGACCCCCGACTGCCGATGACCCGCACGACGCCGTCTCGCCACGTGAAGCCGACCGGCACCGCGTGCGTGCGCCCGTCGCGGCCCACGGTCGAGAGCGTGCCCAGGTGGCGCTCGGTCACGAACGCGAGCCCAGCATCCGTCAGCACGACCGGTCTCCTTCTCAGCCCCACCGAACGAGCGACCCGAGGCAGGATCCCTGATCCGTCGTAGCCCAGCGGGCGACCCGGATCGAGCGTCATACGATCCGCCGCAGAAGCGGCGGCGGAACAGATAAACACCGAGGGGATGACGGGAATCGAACCCGCGCTATCAGCTTGGGAAGCTGAAGTTCTGCCATTGAACTACATCCCCGAAGAGCCCGAGTCTGACGTGACAGCGGGCTGCTCGCACGACCGAGCTTACCTGCTCCGCGCCGTGACGGAGGCGCGACCGTGGCGCTCCTCATTCATCAGAAGTCACCACGCCATCGGCTGCGATCGATCGACCCGTTCCGATGTCGCCATTGCCGGTATTCCTGACCTTGGCTGAACCCACGTCTCAGTCCATCGGCCGTTGTCGGGCCTGTGGTCGACTGGCTCGACCCCAGCCGTTGCCGAATTCGGTGCGCGCGGGACGGACACGCCGGAACCACGCCGCGGTCGGCACGCGCGTTTCAGCGCCTGTACAGTGATGAAAACGTTCGCGGGAGAACTCCGGTGCCCGGGCCCCGGCTCATCCCGTGTCGTCGGCATCCGGGGGCGTCCTGTCGAACTCGGTCGAATTCTGTTCCCTTGGGAGTCCTTCGTGGCGTCAGCGCATGTCTTCTCTTCTCGAGCTCGCCTGATCGCAGGCGCGTCCGTAGCTGCGATCATCGCCGCATCCCTCACCACCGTTGGCTCCCAGCCATCGAACGCAGCGCCCTCGACGGTGACGCAGACATTCACCTATACGGGCACGATGCAGAACTTCACCGTGCCGAGCGGCATTACGGCGCTGACGGTGACGGTGCGGGGCGGTCAGGGCGGTAACGGCGGCGGAGACGCGACTCCGGCACCCGCTCCAGGCACGTACTTCGGAGAAGTGACAGGTACTATCGCCGTCTCGCCGGGCGACGTCCTTCAGGTCGCGGTGGGCTCCGGCGGGGCCACCGGTCGCTCCTCGACAAACTCCAGCGCTCCGACGGCCCCCGGCGGGAACAACCCGCTCAGCGGGTACGACGGTGGTAACGGTGGCCAGCCAGGGACGAACGGCGCGTCGGGTCAGGGCGGCGCCGGCGGTGCGGCGAGTGTTCTGGTCGTCGATGGCCAGCACATCGTCGCGGCCGGCGGCGGAGGCAACGGCGGGTCAGGGCAGTTCGCGCCAACTCGCGGACGTAATGCGGACGGCACATTCGTCGCGCGCGCCGATGTGACCTCCACGAGCGGTCAGACCGGCATCAACGCTGCCGTGGCATGCGCTCAGTCGACCTGCACCAACGACGACGGAGGAGGCTCCGGAGGCGGAGGCGGAGGCGCCCAGGGTGGCGCACAGGGCCGTATCGAGTTCGGTGCCGGCTCCTCCAATGAGTGGTTCGGCTACGGCGGATCCGTCGGTGATAACGCCACCGGCACGTTCACGAGTCTCCTCACCTCGTACGTCTTCGCTGCGCAGAACAGCGGAAACGGGTCGATCACCATCTCGTACGAGTCGGGTAGCCCCGGGGCGCCGACCGCCGTCCAGGGGTCGCCGGGGGTCGGCTCGGTGAACCTCTCGTGGGCGGCACCCGCCGCCACGGGAGGCGCCGCGATCTCGGATTATGCGGTGCGGTACAGCAGCGATGGCGGTGCCACATGGAGCGCCCCGGTGCTGACCGGGGGCACTGCCCTCTCGACTACGGTGACCGGCCTCACGAACGACACCGCCTACGTCTTCCAAGTTGCCGCTGTCAGTAGCCTCGGAACCGGCGACTTCTCACCGGCCTCAGCGCCGATCACTCCCCGCGCGCTCCCGTCAGCGCCGATGATCACCGCGGTGGCTCCTCGGGATGGCGCACTCGCTTTGACGGTTACGCCGCCGGCGTCCGGCGCTGCCCCGACCGGCTACGAGTACAGGGTCGACGCGGGCACCTGGCTGCCCGCGTCCGGCACCACGTCCCCGATCGTGGTCCCCGGTCTCACTAACGGCGTGACGTACTCCGTCGAGATTCGAGCAACCAGCGATGTCGGTGTCGGCGCAGCGAGCGCTCCCGAGACGGGAACGCCTATCGCCGTCCCGGGAGCACCAACGATCGACAGCGCCAGCGCGACCCGCGGCGAGATCACCGTGACCGTCATCCCCGGGTTCAGCGGTGGATCGCCGATCACGGGCTACGAAGCGGAGCTGAATGGAGGGGGCTGGACACCCGTCGGCACCTCCATCAACCCCTTGCGGCTTGCGGGACTCGCTGACGGCACCTCGTACGAGGTCAAGGTTCGCGCCGTGAACGGCGCCGGTGCGGGAGCCGAGTCGGCGCCGATCACCATCGCGACTCCGGGAGCTCCGGGACCGCTTGCCGACGTGACGGGAACCGCTGGCGACTCACGCGCCATCGTGAACTTCACGACGGGCGGCAACGGCGGATCCGCGATCACCCGCGTCGAGTACTCGCTCGACGGCTCGACCTGGACGCCGACGACGACGGCCGGGCCGGTCACGATCACCGGGCTCACCAACGGAACGCCGTCGACCATCAGGCTGCGCGCAGTGAACGACATCGGGCCGGGTCCGATCTCGTCGGTCACCGTGACGCCGGCCACCGTACCGTCGGCTCCGACCATTCTCGAAGGCTCGGTCGCCGGTCTTGATGGTGCACTTGAGGTGTCCTTCACCGCTCCCTCCTCGGATGGCGGTACTCCGGTCACACGATACGAGTACTCGACCGACGGCGGCATCACGTGGCAACCCCGAGCCGACGGCGAATCTACCGCTAGCCCGCTGAGGATCACCGCGCAGTCGGCGGACGGCAGCACGCCGCTCGAGAATGGCGAGACGTACTACGTAGAGCTTCGCGCACTCAACGCCGTGGGAGCGGGCCCGGCATCATCGGTGGCTCCCGGTGTGCCGGTCGAACCGGCTTCCGCCCCGGTGATCACGGCGGTGCAATCGCAGCCCAGCGCCGTGGCCGTGTCGTTCACTCCCGGGTCGAACGGTGGATCTCAGGTCATCCGCTACGAGTACACGATCGACAACGGCGCCACCTGGAGGACGACCGGCAGTCTCTCCACTGACTTCACTATCGACGGCCTCACCGACGGTCAGCCAGTCTCCGTTCGCGTACGCACGGTCACCTCGGTCGGCAACGGATCCGCGTCAGCGGCCGTGTCCGGGACGCCGGCCTCCGCCCCGGAAGCGCCCACCCTCACCTCGGTGGTGCGGGGTGACCGTGCACTCACCGTCACGGTCGTTGCGGCGGACGATGGCGGCTCAGCGATCACGCGGTGGGAGTACAGCACAGACGGTGGTGCCACCTGGGCGACCGCCCCAGGCGGCGGACCCACGCACGAGCTGACCGCACCCTCGGCTGACCCTGGCGCCCGTCTGCAGAACGGCCTGGGCTATTCGGTGCAGGTGCGCGGGGTCAACGCAGTCGGCGCGAGCACGGCATCCTTGCCCCTGTATTCCGCTCCGGCCACCTCACCACCCGCCCCGACGGTGTCCGCGTCGGCCGGTGACTCCTCGGTGGCGGTTTCGTTCGCCTTCGCCGACGACGGAGGATCGCCGATCACGCGAGTCGAGTACTCGCTGGATGAGGGCACGAACTGGGTCGATTCGGGCACGGTCGCGGGGCCGATCGTGTTGACGGGTCTGACGAACGGCGCGCCAGTGAAAGTCAAGGTGCGTGGCGTCAACGCCATCGGCGACGGCGGCGCGTCGGCGACGGCGAATGCGACACCGCGTACTATCCCCGGCGCCCCGACAGGTGTCGTCGCAGTGTCGAATACGGCATCGGCCGACGTGTCATGGACCCCTCCGACCTCCGATGGGGGCGCGTCCATCACGGGCTATCGTGCGACGGCGTATGCATCGACCACGTCCACGACGCCTATCGAGAGCTGCACCTCAGCCTCCACGACCTGTTCGATCCCTGGCCTGACGAACGGTGTGACCTACTACGTCTCCGTCGTGGCGATCAACGCCGCGGGCGAGAGCGCATCGTCAAGCCCGCGTGCGGCCGTGACACCGCTGCAGCGTCCTGCGGCTCCGACGCTGTCTTCTCTCACACCCGGCGATCGTGTGCTCCGCGCAGCGTTCAGTGCGGGCGCACTGGGGGATGGAACGTTCCTGCGGTATGAGTACACGGTCAACGGGGGCGCGACCTGGGCCGCCCTTCCTGGCTCCTCAAGCCCGTCGACCATCTCAGGCCTGAGCAACGGCACGACCTACACGGTCAATCTCCGCATGATCACGACCGCTGGGCCGAGTCCGGCATCGAACAGCCTCACGGCGTCCCCCTACGGCTTCCCGGCCGCGCCGACGTCTATCGAGGCGGACGCGCGCAGCGGATCGATCGTGGTGTCGTGGGCGGCCGCGGATGCGAACGGCGGGACGATCCTCAACTACACCGCGACGGCATTCAGCGCAGCCTCCGGGGGCTCGACGGTCACCACCTGCACAACGGCCACCCTCACCTGCACTCTCTCGGGACTCACCAACGGGACGACGTACTACGTCTCGGTGCAGACGCAGAACACGGCCGCGATGTACTCCGTGCGTTCGGACCGCGTGGCGGCCACGCCCTCGCTCTTCCCCTCCGCGCCGCGTTCAGTGGCGGCGACGGCTGGCGATGGAGCCGTCTCACTGAGCTGGACGCCGCCCATGGGGCAAGGGGCGAGCGCCATCACCGGATACTCGATCCTCTGCTCGAGCGACGGTTCGCCGTTCACCTCCTGCGGCACCACCGTCGGAACCACGTTCGATGTGACCGGCTTGGAGAACGGGCTCCCGTACCGCTTCCAGATCGTCGCGAGCAACTCTCAGGGCGCCGGCCCGGCGAGTGAGGCAACGGCCCCTGTCACACCGCTCGCCGAGGGCGAGGCGCCGACTTTCGGGACGCCGACCTCCACCGAGAGCGGCTTCGCCGTTCAGATCACGAACTACGACTCCACGGCTGAGTACGTCATCGATGCTCCGACCGGGGTCACGACGTCGCGCTCCGGTGACATCATCACGGTTTCCGGCCTCGCGCCGGGTGGCTCGGCGTCGATCGATGTGACCGTCTCGACTCCGGTATCGCTCCCGGCCACCGCATCGGTATCGGGAACGGCGCTCCTCTCGGGCGTCGCGCCGGTGCTCTCGGTTGCCACACCCATCAACGGCGGATACCAGCTCACGATCTCGAACTTCGACCCTGACGCGACCTATGACCTGGCGGTCGACGGGGCGAATGCGTCGCGCGCAGGGAACATCGTGACCGTGACAGGACTCGCCGTCGGCGCATCCGCGGATATCCGCGTCACGGTACGGAAGACCGGATATGCCGATGCCTTTGCGGTCCGCTCCGGATCGTCGCTCACAGCAGGTACCGCGCCGACCTTCGACACCGCGGTCTCGACAGCGGACGGCTATACGGTCCGAATCGCGAACTACGACCCGACCGCGACGTACAGCCTGGCGATCCGCGACGGGCTGGCCGAGGGCGCGATCGCGGAGGTGACGCGCGCGGGGTCGATCCTCACGGTCACGCGCCTCGAGCCCGGCACCACGGCGACCGTGGAGGTGACGGTTCACGCGCCTGGCGCGCTCCCTGCGAGCGGCGAAGTGAGCGGGCGTGCACTCGAGACGGGGGTCACGCCTCAGCCCAGTGCTCCCGTGCGCGCGGCGAACGGCTTCAGCGTAGTGATCGAGAACTTCGATCCCGACTCGCAATACATCCTCTCGGTGACCCGGGGTACCGCCACCATGATCGGCGACACCGTCTTCGTCACTGGTCTCGACGACGGCGAAGCTGCCGAGCTCTCCATTACGGCTCGTCGCGAGGGCTTCACGGACGTCACCATCACGGTCTCGGGCCGAGCGATGGGTAGCGGAAATGACGGGCCCGGTAGCGGAAGTGACGGGTCCGGTAGCGGAAGCGACGGATCGGAGGACCGCGACAGCGTTGATGCCGGCAGTGGTCTCGCACGCACTGGTGCGTCCTCGGCGCTCCTGCCATGGGGTGTCTCGGGAGGTGCCCTACTTCTCCTGCTCGGCGCACTTGTCGTGGTGTCGTCTCGGCGCAGGCGGAAGGACGCGGCGTGAGAGGCATGAGGTATGTGAGGCCCGCCTCGGGTCTGAGCCCTCGTTGGCAAGTGGCTCTGCGTCTTGGGACGACTCAGCCTGAGGTCAGATCGACCGCAGCCGGACGGCCGTAGCAGAGGCAGAAGCGTATGGTCCGAGAGTCCACGCCGAGAAGGTCCGGCCGCTCGGCGGCCGCGGTGGATGACCTCGAGCGCACCACTGGCAGAACCGCTCCTGTCTCCACGCTTAGCGCGGTCGAACTCGCCGAGGCGGTGCGCGAGCGGATCTCGGCATGGTCGGGGGAGATCGCGAGGCCGCCCCGTCGATAGGCTGAGCCCCATGCTGCTGAGCGATCGCGACATCCGTGCCGAACTCGAGTCGGGCCGCATCGGTCTCGACCCGCTCGAGCGCGCGATGGTGCAGCCCTCGAGCGTGGACGTGCGCCTCGACAGCTTCTTCCGGCTGTTCGACAACCACAAGTACCCCGTCATCGACCCGGCGGAGGATCAGCCCGAGCTCACGCGCCTGGTCGAGGCGAAGGCGGGTGAGCCGTTCATCCTGCACCCGGGCGAGTTCGTGCTCGGCGCGACCTACGAGCGCGTGACGCTGCCCGACGACATCGCCGCGCGTCTCGAGGGCAAGAGCTCGCTCGGGCGACTGGGTCTGCTGACGCACTCGACGGCGGGCTTCATCGACCCCGGCTTCAGCGGGCATGTCA
>VFQM010002397.1_pt1 | contig 13937 bp, 18 predicted proteins | sample 3512391 | NCBI WGS metagenome assembly VFQM01 (sample SAMN10412369, study PRJNA504923) | tailings metagenome | isolation source: Replicate 1 from Balatoc abandoned mine | place: Philippines
TCCGTCAGACGGTCCTCTGGCGGCCAACAGGAATATGTCCGTTAACTCTGGACCTGTAACGGCGATTCGGACAAGATCAGATAATGATGGGAAAACGGACAGGATTGGGCTGCATGTGGCGTTGATCGGCTATGCGCGCGTCTCGACGGCAGACCAGAAGCTCTCACTCCAGCTCGACGCGCTGAACGCGGCCGGGTGCGACCGGATATTCGACGATCACGCATCTGGTGCAAAAGCCGATCGGCCCGGCCTGGCCGAGGCGCTCGCCTATCTGCGCAGCGGCGACACGCTGGTGGTTTGGAAACTCGACCGTCTTGGGCGCTCGATGAGCCATCTGATTGAGAAGGTCGGCGAGCTAGCGACGCGAGGTATCGGGTTCCGCTCGCTCACCGAGAACATCGACACCACCACTTCGGGCGGGATGCTGGTGTTCAACATCTTCGGCTCGCTTGCCCAGTTTGAGCGCGATCTGATCCGGGAGCGCACCCATGCAGGCCTCAAGGCCGCTCGCGAGCGAGGTCGCCCCGGTGGGCGGCGGCCAGTGGTCACACCTGACAAGCTCCGCAAGGCGCGCGAACATATCGCTTCCGGCCTCACAGTTCGCGAGGCCGCCGCGCGCCTCAAGATCGGCAAAACCGCCCTCTACAAAGCCCTCGAAGCCACGGAGAAGAACACAAAGTCCCAGCGTTCCCGGTCCGTTCGCTCTTAGCGTGCAGATAAGTCACTTTCGTGCAGTCACCCCTTTTAGCGAGAACCGCATGATTATCAGCCGTACCACGGTCCGAGGTCAAGGCGTTTTTTGCAACAAAATCCACGAAGACAGGAGAGAACGCCTTCAGCGCACAACCGGACCATGCTACGGCTCCGGAGCGTTTCGTCGAACAAAAGGAATATGGAATGAAATCGCTGACTATCGGGGGAGCCGCCCGTCAGGCAGGGGTTAATGTCGAGACGATCCGCTTTTATGAACGGCGCGGGCTCATCGAACAGCCACCCAAGCCTGATCGCGCTTTCCGTCGATACTCGCTCGAAATTGTTCGGCGCGTACGATTCATTCGCGAGGCGCAGGAGCTAGGTTTTTCGCTGCGGGAAATCTCCGATTTGCTGGAATTGCGAGCAGACGCTTCGGCGAACTGTGATGACGTTCGTCAACAAGCTCTTACAAAACGCATGGATGTTCAGAACAAGATTCGCAAACTTGTGCGGATCGAGAAAGCGCTTGAGCAGCTGATCGCAAGCTGCCCCAAAGAGGGCAAGCTAGCAAATTGCCCGATCATAGCCGCGCTCGACAATGAGCAAGCAGCAACTGACTCGTCATGATCCCACGGAGCTCGATCGTCCGTTCAAGCGATGGGCGCGTTCGTTCTTCGCGCTCGCGCTGCGCCTAGGCGCTTGCCAGAAGGGGGTCACGGTGACGTTCACGACCGCCGCGACGCTGGTCAACCAGCTGATGGAAGCCCGGGACGAGAAGCGGCTGCTTAAGTTGCAGGCCCAGCATGCCGCAGTGAAGCTGCTGATCATCGACGAGCTGGGCTAGTGCCACTATCGCCGACAGGTGCCGAGCTGCTGTTCGAGGTCTTCTCGCAGCGTTGCGAGCATGTCGATCCCGACACCGGCGAGCTTACCGTCACCTGACCCAAAACGCCGCCGCATCGCCATTCCATCAATGCAATGGCCTGCTTTTACTCCGCCATGCTGGCCTGGAATCTGACCACCGTTGACATACGCGGCAGTCCCGCCACTCGGATACTGGCAGCAATTCCAACCATGATTGATGCAGCGAGGTCGACGCGCAGGGCTCAGCAGCTTCCCAAGGGTTTGGATCCACGGGATCGCGACAAAATAGCTTCACCGCGCCGTCCAGCTTGCCATGGAGCGGCACTCGCCGCACGGCTGCCTGCGATCATCTCGAAGAACTCCGGACGGTCGTCCACAGGAACCTTGTCGTGCAACAGCCAAGGGCTCCGGTTGGCGGTATCGGTGCTGTCGATCATCATCCTGCGACTGTTGGCGTACCAGCCTTGTAGCCGAGAGCATTGATTGCAGCGGCCGCCCTGACTGGCACGTCGGTGCGGCTTGCGTCGTAATTGACCACCACGACTTTGTCGGCGAAGTGAACTTCCGCATCCACGACACCTGGCAACGACTTCACCTTCTGCTTGATCGTCGCCGCGCATGACAGGCAAAACATGCCTTCGACCGGAATGGACGCTAGCTTCATTGCCGCCGGTTTTGAAGCGGCGGGCGGAGCGGGGGAGCGACTTGCGCCGAATGAAACCATCGTCAGTGCTCCAATCCCCAAAGCCGCGGCAGACAATAGGGCGATCTTGGCCCGTGAGCTCGAAGGGAAGATTTTGGGCATGTTTATTCCTTCTCTCCGCGACTACGCGTCACGTTTCTGCACCGGGCTTTCGCCATGGCCTAATCGTGGCTTCGCCCCGAGTGAACGGGCGATTTCCAGATAGGCCGCGTCGACTTCTTGAGAATAGCATGCGCGTGGCGGTTTGTCCGAAGCCCGCTGCTCGAGTTCCTCGAGCGCAAGCAGCAGATGCTCGGCCGCGGCATACTCCTCTTCGCGTAGGGCTCGGCGCAACAAGGCAACGATGTCACCGCCTAGCGATCTCGAGTTTTGCGGCTGCCTGGCCCATGAAGCTTTCCGACCGTGCTTTCTCATGCCTTTGCTCCGGCAGGCGCCGAGGTCGAGGGGACCTCGGCGCGAACGAGTCGCAAGGCAACCACGGCCAACAGTAGTTCAACTTTCGCAACGAATGAAAGCGCGCAACCGAAGCCGGAACGCAGCAGCTCGCCAATGGCGAGACTACTGAGGCCGAAGCCGGTGAAAGCATAAGCACCTTCAGTCCCATCGCCTGGCCGGGCCGTAGCGCACTCAGGGTCGCAAAGATGCCGGCGAACAGCGGTTGCGTCAGTGAACGTTGCCCCGGCCAGGACGCGCAGCATGCGGTCGCGATGCACATCTCCGCGGACGCTCACGCCTCAGCCTCGGTGGCGTCATAGCCGATCTTTGACAGCGCCTTTTGCAGCTCGACCCCGTCGACCACAGCGGGGTCGAACCGTACGCGTACGCGCTTTTGCCATGCATTGGGCATGACGCGCTCGACCCCCTGGATGGCGATGAGAGCGGTGCGGATGGTGTCGGCGCAGCCTTCGCAAACCATGCGCGGCACACTGAACTCGATGTCTGCGGCGGGAGTCTTGCGGCGGTTGAACATGTCGGTTTCCACGGTCAGGTGAAGGCGATGTAAATATTGGCGTAATAGCCGCTCACCAGCAGCAGCATGATGCCGCTGATGATCTGCAAGGGTCGGCCCCACAGACTCAGCCTCGCCACACGGGTGATCAGGCTTCCCGCGGCACCCGCGACCAGGAACGGCAGTCCCCGGCCGAGTCCGAAAATAAAGGCGAGCAGAATGCCCATTTCGGGCCGGGCGATGGCTGCGGCGACAGTCAGCAGGAGGAGGAGGGGCGCCACGGACGTGCCGACGCTGAACACGAGACCATAAACGAAGGCGCCGGCAAGTCCGGGGCGGCGAAGAGCGGTGAGCCGGCCTGTCTCGACCCTTGGCCACAGAAAGGCTGCAGCAGCGGCGAGTAGCGAGAGGACCGCCATCGCCAGCGCCCAGTCGCGTCCGAATGCCTCCGTCGCGAGGGCGCCGAGCTGGCCGGCCAACGCGCCGAGAACGGTAAGGCTTGCCACCACGCCAACGAAGAAGGCGACCGCAACATAAAGCCCGCTGCGCCTGGATTCGGTCTCCGACGCGCCCGCAAAGCTCGCGATCCCCAGTCCGACCGGCACCGTGCATGGACAGATCGCACTGGCGAGCACACCCGCAGCGAAGGTCAGCATGCCGACAATGAGGGGGTTCTGCCCCGCGCTTAGTGATTGGATGACGGCTTCGAAATTCACCGGACAACCTTCGCCTTGCCGACGTGATAGCCGAGCGAATTGATGGAACTGACGATGCGGACGGGAAGGGTCGGCTGGTTTGCCGCATAAGTGACCCGCATGAGGCGTTCGGCGAACTTGACTTCTACCTGGCTTATTCCAGGCATTGCCTTGAGGTGCTGCCTGATGGTCGCCGCGCAGGAGAGACACGTGATTCCGCGGACAGGAGTTGCACGGACAGGCCCGCCTGCGTCGTTGTGAGTCACCGAGATCGTCGGCCCACCGATTGCCATCGCGACCTGGCTCCAGACCGGGTGTATAGGACCGGTCGCCGCAACTGGAATATTCATTCTGTTGAGCAGAAAGCCACGGATCATGGCGCAATTCTCCGGTTTTTCTCACATTCGGTCATGTCATTTGCTCGGTCCGAGCCCTGGTTCATTCCTCCCCGCACCCTTAGCCGCTGTACCGTGGTGCGGAGTCAAGCAAAGTCGGAGGATTTTTCCTGACCAGGGATCCGTTCAGCTGCATCGGCATAGTTACGGGCGAGATCGGGGCCTCGACCGTGCCTTCCTGGCTCTCGCGCAGTTGATCAGCGAGAATGTCGGTGCCGATCGGACTTCAGTCTTAGTCACTCGCTGCCTCCCCGCCGCTGTGGCCGAGCAATGGGGCGAGCCGATGTGCCGCCCGCCCCAAGCTCACGCGCTAGACTGCCTCGGCCATTTGCCGGCACTCGGCGGCGCAGCGGCGGCAGGCCTCGGCGCAACGCTGCATGACTTCATCGTCATACTTGTCGCACTCGGCCGCGCAACGATCGCAAATGTCCGCGCACAGGCCGCACCACTGAGGAGTGAAATGCGAGCCGCGGGCCATAACGCGGGCGCAAGCCTGGCAGATTTCGGCGCATTCCAGGCAGAGGCGAAGGCATTCGGCCATTGCCGAGTCGCTAATGCAGCGCTCGGCGCAGGTCTCACAAGCGGCGACGCAGTTGAGACACGCTTGAATGCAGGACTGAAGATTTTGCTGGCCATGGGGGGTTCCTTCTATGTTCACGCTGACGATCGGGGATGCCTCCCCTCACCCGCGCACCGCAACTCCCCTTTACCGTACGCACCGCGGTACGGAGTCAAGCTCCGAATTCAGCCCCCTACTGGAGACCGAGCCTCGTAGCCGAGGCTGTTGATCGCAGCGATCGCCTTGGCCGGATGTCAGGACAAATTGCCTCGTAATTCACCAGCACGATTTCTCGGCGAACTGAACCTCTGCGTTCCTGCACGCCATCCAGGGATTTCACCTTCTGGTTGGTGGTGGCGGCACGGGACAGCCAGAACATCCCCTCCACCTTAATCGACGCCAGCGGAATGGCGACCGCGGCAGCCAGGGCCAGCGCACCGCCGCCCCATAAGAGCGGTTCGCTCACCGGGCAACGTTTGGATCGGCGCATCGGGCGAACGCCCATAAGGTATACCAAATGAGTAAGCCGGCCATTCTTAGCGCCTCAAGAACTTGTTCCACGAATACCCCTTTTGCTCTGCGGGAATAGCATCGGAACCGCCCCAGGAGAGCCTCTCGAAGCAGTGCTCGTCCGAAAACGGAGAGTCGATCCGGCTGCACTGGATCGGCTCGTGTCGCGCGCGGAGTGTACCGTCCGCACCATGGTCCGGAGTCAGCATTTCGGCTTGACCCCGTACCATGGTACGGATGCTATCCGCGTGCGATGACCATTCTTGCCTACATACTCTCTGCCGACTTTTCATGCCCTGAGACGGCCAGCGATCGCGCGGTCATGCACCGGCGGGTCGGAACCGCAGGGCAACGTGGATGTGGCCTCATCCTGGTTTTCCGGGGTTTGAACCCTCCGCTCCTGTCGCTGACGATTGCAGCCGTAAGAGAAAGGCTCGATAGGACGCTGCTGCGGACGTCCGCTTTTGGGCCAGCCAAATCCGAGTCGCGGCAAAAGTGGTCAGCCGTTCCAGATGAGGGGGCCGTTCTGCCCGCCAGTTTAGCAAGAGACCGCCTACTGGTGCGGGCCTGATGAAGCGACCGCACCCTATTGTCGATCAGCCCGAACTGAATGTGGCGATCTTCGCCTTCCTGCTAAACTACCCTTGGGAGTTCCTTCAAATCCCTCTCTACGCCCTCACGCCTGACACTCTGCCAGGGCAGGTGATCAAGAGATGCTCGTTTGCGGCAGTCGGAGATGCAATCATCATGCTCTCAGGTTACTACGCCGTTGCCATTACCGCAGCCACACGCTGGTGGATTTTGCGGCCGACCACTGGCCAACTGCTCGGCTTTGTCGCTGCCGGCGTTCTAATCACGATAGCTATAGAATATGTGGCAGTTCGCAGCGACAGCCCCGTTTGGGGGTGGCGCTACTCATCCTCAATGCCAGTACTGCCCTTAGTGCACGCTGGGCTCGCCCCCATACTCCAATGGGTGGTCCTGCCGCCCCTCGCCGTCTGGTTCGTGCGCCGTCAACTCAGCCACCTATGGCACGTGCGGGGCAGCAATGGGGCCCCTTGAACAAGATCGAACTACTGTTCTTCAGCGTAGCAGCGAGTGACCAAATCATGACGAACACCTCTTCCGAAGGCGTTGCGGCGGCTCCAGGGCAGAACCGCCCGTCGGAGAGAAGGCGTCTGACGATGCTGCTTGGCAGCTACACCATGCTCGGCCCTTTCTCGATCTCGGCTTATATGCCGTTCTTTCCGGCGCTGATGGTGAGCATGGGCGTCGGACAAGCGGAACTCCAACAGACACTCAGCATCTATATGGGTGGTTTTGGGCTTATGATGCTGCTGCATGGACCGTTGTCCGATGCTTTTGGGCGGCGGACCGTGGTCCTCACAGGATTGGCAGTCTACCTCGTCGCTTCGATCGGAGGTGCTCTTTCTACCTCGCTTGCACTGCTGCTCCTCTTTCGAGCACTGCAAGGCCTTTCGGTGGGCGCCGGAAGCGTTGTCGGACGGGCGGTCATTCGCGACCGCCTGGAGGGAGCCGAGGCGCAAAAGCTGCTTTCGCAGGTCACGATGATCTTCGGCCTTGCTCCCGCCATTGCGCCTGTTTTCGGCGGGTGGTTGCAGACATGGTTCCCGTGGCCATCGGTGTTTATCTTCCTCGCCTTATTTAGTCTGCTCCAGCTCCTTGCGAGTTACTTCTATCTTCCGGAAACCCTGCCGCCGGAGAAGCGCACTTCGATGAGACCGCGGAAGCTCGCCCGTAGCTATAAATCCGTCCTCGGATCGAAGCCCTTTTGGCTGCTTTCCTTGACGTTGAGCGGAAATTTCGCAGGCTTCTTCCTATATGTTTCGTCGGCCCCTTGGTTCGTCATCGAATATCTTGGCCTCGATCAGGACGAGTTCGGGTGGTTATTCATACCGGCAATGGCGGGAGTGATCTTCGGATCTTACCTGTCAGGCGTCTTCGCGAGCCGATTTGCGCGACCTCTGACGGTGGGCTGCGGCTATGCTGTTATGTTTCTCGCCGTGGGACTGAACGTCGCGTACAATGCCTCGCTTCCGGCCGACGTCCCTTGGGCGGTGCTCCCGATCGCACTTTACACCATCGGAATGTCCCTTGCGATGCCAAGCATCACATTGTTGACCTTGGATCTCTTCCCGTCACTTCGAGGGATGACCGCTTCGATGCAGGGATTCATCCAGACGATGGTGATGACGTTCACCTCGGCTGTTCTTGCTCCGCTTCTCGGTAACTCGGGAATCCATTTGAGCTTCGGATTGTTGGCTTTGCTCCTCGCGGGTTTCGTGCCCTGGCTGTTTTATGCCCGCAGTTGTGTGGCCGCGAAAGAAGCCGAAGGTCGCTGATCCCCAGCTTGCGAGAGTCCGCAGGAGCTGCGCGCCGAGGAAGTCCGATGAGGAGCCGCTTCTCTGCCTTGCCGTCAACTGAATGAAAGATAGATCAGATGCTTACCTACGCTGTAGCCATAGCGCTGTGTCCCCCGTCAGCACCTGTGGCACAGATTTGAGGTTGTGATTTAAGGAGGATTTGGGCTTCGTCGTAGTGACGAAGGAACGAAGATGAAGCCCAAATCCTCAAGGTCCAAAAAGCCTGCCGGGCAGGTCGTAAAGGACATCCGCCGCAAGACCCGTCGGCACTTCTCTGCTGAAGACAAGATCAGGATCGTGCTCGATGGCCTGCGCGGCGATGACTCCATTGCCGAGCTGTGCCGCCGTGAAGGGATCGCACAGAGCCTGTATTACACCTGGTCCAAGGAGTTCATGGAGGCCGGCAAGCGCCGTCTGGCTGGTGACACTGCGCGTGCTGCGACCACGGACGAGGTGAAGGACCTGCGCCGTGAGGCCCGTGATCTGAAGGAATGTGTGGCCGATCTCACCCTGGAGAACCGTCTGCTCAAAAAAAGCATGATCGCGGATGGGGGAGACGACGAATGAGATACCCTGCATCCGAGAAGCTGGAGATAATCCGGATCGTCGAGCAGTCGCACCTGCCCGCCAAACGCACGCTGGACCAGCTCGGCGTGGCACGGCGCACCTTCTACCGCTGGTATGATCGTTACCTTGAAGGTGGCCCCGAGGCGCTGGCAGACCGACCATCCGGGCCGAGCCGGGTGTGGAACCGCATCGGCGAGGATGTCCAGCAGCAGATCGTCGAGATGGCGCTGGAACAGACCGAGCTGTCCCCGCGAGAACTGGCGGTGCGCTTCACCGACGAGAAGCGCTACTTCGTGTCCGAAGCTACGGTTTACCGGCTGCTCAAGGCTCATGATCTGATCACCAGCCCGGCCTACACCGTGATCAAGGCGGCAGACGCGTTCCACACACAAACCTCCCGCCCCAACGAGATGTGGCAGACCGACTTTACCTACTTCAAGATCATAGGATGGGGCTGGGTCTATCTCTCGACCGTGCTCGACGATTACTCGCGCTACATCATTGCATGGAAGCTCTGCACCACCATGCGAGCCGAGGACGTCACTGACACGCTCGATATGGCGCTGGCAGCCTCAGGCTGCGATCACGCCAACGTGCTGCACAGGCCCCGCCTGCTCAGCGATAATGGCCCCAGCTACATCGCTGGCGAACTGGCCGAATACATCGAGGCCAACAAGATGAGCCACGTGCGCGGCGCACCCTTCCACCCACAGACCCAAGGCAAGATCGAGCGCTGGCATCAGACGCTCAAAAACCGTGTGCTGTTGGAGAATTACTTCCTGCCGGGCGATCTCGAACAGCAGATCAAGGCCTTCGTCGAGCATTACAACCACCAGCGCTACCACGAGAGCCTCGACAACGTCACACCCGCCGATGCCTACTTCGGCAGGGCTGCCGCCATCATCAAACGAAGAGAAAGGATCAAGCGAAAGACACTCGAACATCGGCGCTTGCAACACCGCAAGCTCGCCGCCTAAACATCAATCCAAGACGAGGCCCACACTCCGCTGATCTACGCCGCGAGTTGTGCCAAATGTTCTGACGACGGACACTTGTCGTCGCCGTGGCGGCAGCTGTGATCGGCAGCGCCTACGGCGTCTGGCAAGCCGTCAAACTCTCTCCGCTTGAGGCCATGAAACATGACTAGCGCATTGATCGAACTCCGCGATGTCTCAAAATCCTATCGCAAGGGTGGCGAAACTGTCGATGCCGTCGCCGGCGTGGACCTGCAGATGCAGGAAAAAGGAATGGTCGCGATCGTCGGCCCGAGCGGCAGCGGGAAATCGACGCTGCTGCACATGATAGGCGCCATGGACCGTCCAACTCGAGGTGAGGTTCGTGTGGCGGGCGAGGCCGTGAACGGCCTCTCGGCGGCCGAGCTGACACGTTTCCGCCGGAGGACCGTCGGCTTTGTGTTCCAGACCTTCAACCTGGTGCCCAATCTGACCGCGCTCGAGAATGTCGCTCTACCTATGGAGTTCGACGGCAAAGCCTCCTCTGAAAGGAACATGAGGGCCAAAGCCTTGCTTGATCGGTTCGAGCTGGGGCACCGATTGAAGCATCGGCCGCGGGAACTGAGCGGGGGGGAAATGCAGCGCGTGGCAATTGCGCGGGCGATCGCGAACGAGCCGCGCGTGGTTCTCGCCGATGAACCGACGGGCAACCTGGACTCCCGCTCTGGAAAGCTCATCTATGAGCTTCTTCAGGAGGTCTCGCGCGAGCGCACGGTCATCGTTGTGACGCATGCCGAAGATTTGGCCGCGCTCGCCGACCGCGTCATTCACATCCGCGATGGACTGATTGTCGATGGTCAGCGAACCGACAGGAATGATGATTCAATAGTAACGCGCCATCTGTGAAGACGAGCAACAGGGAATTCGGAGGAGCCAGGATGGAGGAGTTTACGATCAGCAGGGCCGCCAAGGCTGCCGGCGTGGGCGTCGAGACCATCCGCTTCTACCAGCGGCGCGGGCTGATCGAGCAGCCTCGAAGACCGGGCAATACCGGCTACCGGCACTATTCCATCGATGTGATACGACGCGTTCGATTCATCCGGAAGGCGCAGGAAATCGGCTTCTCGCTGCGCGAGATAGAGGAACTGCTCTGGCTCCGGAGCGATCCCGCCGCCGATTGTGCCGACGTTCGGGAAAAGGCCGCGGCCAAGGTCAAAGACGTCGATGGCAAGATCGCGGAGCTGAAGAAAATCCGGGCGGCCCTCAAGAAGGTCATCGCCACCTGCCCTGGCGAGGGCGCGTTGGAAGGATGCACGATCCTCGATGCGCTCCATCAGGTGGAACAGGCTGGCGAAATGAAGTCCGCGCCTCCCCCTCGAAGGAGTATCAAATGAAATCGGTCACGTTCAGAATTGAAGGGATGCACTGCGGCGGCTGTGCGCAGAACATCAAGGCGCTTGTCGCTGCCGAGACGGGCGTACGTGCGGCAGACATCTCCTACGACCGGGGTGAAGGACGCATCCTGTACGATCCCCAGGCGGTCACCGAGGATCAACTGATCGCGACCATCCAGAAGGCAGGCTACAAGGTTCCGGCGCGGGATCAGTGACAGACTTCGGGGTCGGCCAACTCGTCCTTCGTCCTGTCGGGCTCGGGCTGTTCGGTGGTCCTAGTCGGCCATTCAATGGGCGGGTACATTGCTTTCGAGTTCCTCCGCCGCCGCCCGGAGCGGATACGCGCCCTCGTGCTCGTGAACACGCGGACGCCGGCCGACAGCAGAGAGGCGGTGAGTGGTCGGCACGAAATGGCGGACAGGGTGAAGCGGGAGGGCACCCACGTGGTAGCGGACCAGATGGCCCAGAAAAGCTTCAGCGCTGAGGCGGCGGACGAACTCCGCGTCGGATGGCGCGAACTTATGGCCATTACGCCGCCGATGGGCGTTGCCACTGCCCTGCGCGCTATGGCTCGGCGCCCGGACTCGTCCGAGACGCTGAGGACAATCGATCGGCCCGTACTGATTATCGCGGGGGAAGAGGATAGGCTGATCCCCATTGTGGACGCCCACCAAATGCACGAGCTGGCGCCGACATTCAGGCTCGAATCGTCGCGGGTGCGGGCCACATGACCCCACTCGAGCAGCCCGGCGGTTCGTCGCCGCGTTGCGGCGGTTCCTTTTATGATTTCGGCGAGGGGAGTGTCCTGCGCCGCCAGAGAGGAGAGCCATAGCAATACGTCTCTAGCTACGCCGGCGGTGGTTCACAGAACCGAGGGTAGATCTGTCTGGCGAGAACAGAAGCCTTGACTCCGTATCGCAGTACGGATGGTAAACTTGATTGGTGAAACGGCTCCGCTTGCGGTTGCACAATCATAAAAGGGTCAACCCATGAACACAACCATTGCCGATCCGCCTGCCAGCCAACCGTGGAGCGAGGAGCCGGCAAGCCGGCCTGATCGGGCTCGTATCCGGGCTCGCATCGGGGGCCTGCATTGTTCGCTTTGCACGGGAACGATTGAGAAGGCGCTCGGCGATCAGGATGGCGTGGATAAGGTCGCCGTCAGCCTCACACACGAACAGGCCCTGGTCGAGTATGATCCGAAGGTTGCCCGGCCTGAGGCGTTGCTCAAGATCCTGCACGACATTGGCTACACCATCTCCGACCCGCGCAAGATACGGCCGTTCGAGGAAGAGGAGCGAGAGCTCGTCCGCGAAGGGCGACGGTTCATGGCGGCGACGGTGTTCAGCCTGCTGGCGATTGCCCTGATCACCAACCCCGCCGGTGCGGCGGCACTCGCGATCCACGGTATCGTCTTTGTCAGCCTGATCGGCCTCGTCTTTCTGGTGCTGAGGGCTCGTGGCCTCTGGCCCGCCATCCTCGGCGCCGGCGGCTTGGGGGCGGGAACGCTCGCGCTCATGTTCGTGAAGGAGCAGGCCTGGTTCGCTGGTGCGACCCCGTGGTTGGTCGCTGCAATGGCTCTCGTGCTGGTATTCGGGATCGGTCGGCACATCCTCTTAATGGCCGGGCAGGCGCTACGCCGGGGCATTCTCAACCAGCACGTCCTGCTCGAAACCGGAGCGTTCGCCGGCATCACCGGCGGCATCATCGGCTTTGTCTTTTCGCCTGCCGGTTATCCGACCGCGGCTTTCTTCGCCGTCGCCGTCATGGTGACGACCTATCACATCTTCTCCGAATGGCTGTCGCTGATCGTCAAGACGCGAAGCTCACAGGCCGTGAAGAAGCTCCTCGATCTCCAGCCCGAGACGGCTCGCGTCGAACGCGGCGGAAGGGAAATGGAGGTTCCTATTGCGGAGGTGACCGTCGGCGATCACGTTCGTATTCGGCCCGGCGACCGGGTCCCCGTCGACGGGACCGTCGTGAGCGGACACTCCGCTGTCGACCAGTCCTTCGTTACGGGGGAGCCGATCCCGGTCGAGCGCCGGGCAGGCGATGACGTGATCGGCGGCTCGATTAACGGCAACGGCACCCTGCTGGTGCGAGTGACGGCAGTCGGAGAAGGCAGCTTCCTGAACAAGGTGATCCGCGAGGTCGAGGACGCCCGCGCGCTGAAACCCGGCCTCCTTCACCTCGTCGATCGGGTGCTTCAGGTCTACACCCCGACCGTGCTTCTCATTTCCGCGCTGGCCTTTGTTGGCTGGCTGCTGGGCTCGTGGCTCATCGGTGGCGACATTGATCTGGAGCGGGCGATCTTCGCCGGTCTCAGCGTCCTCGTGATGGGTTATCCCTGCGCCGTCGGGATTTCGGCTCCGCTCTCAATTGTGCGCGGCGCCGGGGAGGCAGCCGAGCGCGGCGTGTTGATGCGCACCGGTGAGGCTTTCCAAGGTTTGCGCCTCGTCAAGACGATGGTGCTCGACAAGACCGGTACACTGACCGAGGGCAAGCCCGCTGTGCGAGAGATCCACGCAGTGGACGGCGATGAGGATCAACTGCTCGCGCTCGCAGCCGCGGCTGAGGCTTCTTCCGAACATCCCCTGGCGCAGGCGATCGTCGTCGCTTCGTTCGAGCGCGGGACGGTGCCGCCCGAAGTCGAGTCCTTCCAAGCAGTACCGGGCAAGGGGATCGTGGCCCAGATCGAGGACGTTGAGGTGCTCGTAGGGAGCCCTCGCTTCCTCACCGAGCGAGGAGTGAGCTTGACGACGCTTACGGACCGCATCGAAGCTCTCGAGGCAACCGGCCGAACCGTGATCGCCGTTACGCGAGACGGGCGAGCACTTGGCTTGCTGGCTTTGGGCGATGCGCTGAAGCCGGATGCCAAAGCGGCTATCACCCAGTTACGTGCCGACGGAATGCGGCTTGTGCTTCTCACGGGCGACAACGAGCGGGCAGCACGCAAAGTGGCTCGCGAGGTCGGCATAGACACCGTCCATGCGGGCGTCCTGCCGGACGGCAAGGCCGAGATTGTCCGAGGTCTCCAAGCCGGCGGAATACGCGTGGCGATGGTCGGCGATGGCATCAATGACGCACCCGCTTTGATGCAGGCAGATGTCGGCATCGCGATGGGAGGCGGTACCGACATCGCGATAGAGTCAGCCGACATTATCATTCTTTCAAACCGGCTCGATGCGGTACCCGTTGCTAGAGAAATCAGCCGGACCAGCTATCGAAAGATGCTCCAGAATGTCAGCCTCGCATTCCTCTTCAACGGCGT
>VFQM010002398.1_pt1 | contig 13936 bp, 9 predicted proteins | sample 3512391 | NCBI WGS metagenome assembly VFQM01 (sample SAMN10412369, study PRJNA504923) | tailings metagenome | isolation source: Replicate 1 from Balatoc abandoned mine | place: Philippines
CCGGTGAACTCGTCGATGATGACGACCTTGCCGTCCTTGACGATGTAATCGGTGTCGCGCTTGCGGGTGAAGTTTGCGGCCAGTGCCTGATCGAGGTGGTGGACGACTTGGGTGTTCTCGACGTCGTAGAGGTTTGTCGTCGCCAGAAGACCCTTCTCGAGCAGGATCTTCTCGACCTCTTCCAACCCGTCTTCGGTCAGCTGGACGCGCTTCACCTTCTCGTCAATGTCGAGCCATTCCACCGGAATTTCCCGCGCGACCTGATCGAGCGCGACGTAAAGCTCCGACTTGTCTTCGGTCGGACCGGAAATGATCAGCGGGGTGCGCGCTTCGTCGATCAGGATCGAATCCACTTCATCGACGATCGCGAAGTTGAACGGACGCTGCGCCATCTGGCTGCGTTCGTGCTTCATGTTGTCGCGCAGGTAATCGAAGCCGAATTCGTTGTTGGTGCCGTAGGTGATGTCGGCACCATAGGCGTCGCGCTTGGTCTCCTCGGGCATCCCGGGGACGATCACACCGACGCTGAGACCAAGCCAGTTGTAGAGGCGCCCCATCTCCGCTGCGTCGCGCCGCGCGAGGTAATCGTTGACCGTGACGACATGGACGCCCTTGCCCTCGATCGCGTTCAGGTAAACCGCGAGCGTCGCCATCAGGGTCTTGCCTTCGCCGGTGCGCATTTCGGCGATCTCGCCGCGGTGGAGCACAAGGCCGCCGATCAGCTGCACATCGAAGTGCCGCATTCCGAACACCCGCACCGATGCCTCGCGCACCGTGGCAAAGGCTTCGGGAAGAATATCATCGAGGCTTGCGCCGTTATCAACGAGGCCGCGCAGCTTGGCGGTTTGCCCCTGCAATTCGGCATCGCTCAGTGCCTGCATCTGCGGCTCGAGCGCGTTGATCTGCGCGACAATCTTGCGCAGCGACTTGATGGTGCGGTCGTTGGCGGAACCGAAGACGGATTTGACGATGGTATTGAACATGATGATGCGGACCTTTGATCGGACGCACCCCGCAAGGCGGGCGTGAAACGGGTTCGGTAGAAAAGGCGCACCGGCTGTCTGCACGGCGCGAAATGTTGTCGTGATGTCGCGGGCGGCGCCTATTCGTAGGCGCGCTCGATCCCCATCAGCACCGGCAGGCGCAGCGAAGCGGGTGCAGCCGGACGGCTTTCAGGCGCTTCGACCGCACGGGTCTGCTTGAGTGTGGCCGGTGCAGGTTGCACCGCGGCACTTTCGCCGCCCGATACTTCTTCTCCGGCTGCAGCAGCAATGCTGGAATCGCATGCCAGAGCCTCTGCCAAAGACGCCTGCGCCGGGCTGCCGAGTGCAGCAAGACCGGTAAGCAAAGCAAGAAAGGCGAGAATGTGACGGGTCATGACGGGGTATAGATAGGCAAACACGCACCTTTCGTCCACCAGCTTTGCTGATTTACTGCGCCCCATCTGCAACCTAGAGGGCTTTTTCATGCAGATCGACCGCTCCCCCCTCGCCCGCCCCTTCCCCGAATTGCCTGCCATCGCAGGTGTTACGCTGCGCATTGCCCGCGCACAGTACAAGGCTTGGGATCGTTGCGATCTGACCTTTGCCGAACTCGCCGAAGGCACCAGCGCGGCGGGCGTCTTCACCAAGAGCGCCTGCGCCTCGTCCGAGGTCGAACTCGGGCGCGAAGCGGTGAAAGGCGGGCGCGCGCGGGCGCTAATCGTCAACGCAGGCAATTCGAACGCCTTCACCGGCTATCGCGGACGCGAAGCGGTCGAAGCGATCCGGTCGCAGGTCAGCGATGCGCTCGGCTGCGGGGTGGACGAGGTGTTCGTCTCCTCGACCGGCGTGATCGGCGTGCCACTCCCCATCGACAAGGCCGAAGCCGGGATCGAAGCCGCGCTGGTGGCCGAGCCCTGCGGATGGGAGGATGCCACCAACGCGATCGGCACCACCGATACCTTCCCCAAGGGCGCAGGCGCATCGGCGATGATCGGCGACACGCGGATCGAACTGGCGGGGATCATCAAAGGCAGCGGCATGATCGCGCCTGACATGGCGACGATGCTCGGCTACATCTTCACAGATGCCAATGTCGCGCCGGCATTCCTGCAAGAGGCGCTGGAACGCGCCAATGCGGCGACTTTCAGCTGTATCACGGTCGATGGCGATACCTCGACCAGCGACACCGTGATGGTGTTTGCCACTGGAAAGGCGGGCAACGCGCGGATTACAGGCTGGGACAGCCCCGGCGCGGATGCCTTTGCCGCAGCGCTTGCCGATGTATGCCGCGAGCTAGCCCATCTGGTCGTGCGTGACGGTGAAGGCGCGCAGAAGTTCATCACCATCCGCGTGTCAGGCGCGATGAGTGACGAAAGCGCGCGCCGCATCGGCCTTGCCATCGCCAACTCGCCGCTGGTGAAGACCGCGATTGCAGGCGAGGATGCCAACTGGGGCCGCGTCGTCATGGCCGTCGGCAAGGCGGGCGAGCCGGCCGACCGGGACAGGCTCTCGATTGCGTTCGGCGGTATCTGGACAGCGCGCAACGGCGTCCCGGTCGAAGGCTATGACGAAGCGCCCGTCGCAGCGCATCTCAAAGGCGAGGACATCGACATAGCGGTCGATCTTGGCCTCGGAGAGGGCCGCGCGAGCGTGTGGACCTGCGATCTCACCCACGGCTACATCGCGATCAACGCGGACTACCGCTCGTGAGCGCTCTGGATGACGAAATCCGCGATCTGATGCGCTTCGCGGCGCAGCGTTCGATGTTGCCGCGCTTTCGCCAGCTGGCCGACCACGAAGTCGAGATGAAGGGCGAAGACGACCCCGTCACCATCGTCGACCGCGAGGTGGAGGCCTTCCTCACGGAGGCGCTCACCAAACTCGCCCCCGGCGTCGCCGTGGTCGGCGAGGAAGCCGCACACGCCGACGCTGCAGTGCTGGAACATCTCTCTGGCCAATGCTGGATCATCGATCCGCTCGATGGCACCGCCAACTTTGCCCAAGGCAAGGAGCCGTTCGGGATCATCATCGCGCTCGCCGACGCGGGCGAGGCCGTGGCGGGGTGGATCTATGATCCGGTCAAGGACCGCTTCTGCCACACCCGGCGCGGCGAAGGGGCGTTCGTCAATGGCGAGCGGATCGCGGCGCGCACCACCGGGCAGGCGATGCCGGTGACCGCCGTCAGCCGCATATTCCTGACGCCCGAGCAATCCGCGATGGTCGATACCAAGCTCGCCCCGCATTACACGCTGGTCGACATTCCGCGGTGCGCTGCCGAGCAGTATCCGCGCCTCGCGCTGGGCGAAAACGACGTCTCCAGCTTCAAGCGCACCTACGCCTGGGATCATGCCGCAGGCGTGCTGTGGCTCAACGAAGCCGGCGGCAAGGCCGCACGGCTCGATGGCACCGCCTACCGCGTCGACGAGCAGGACAAGCCCGGTCTCGTCGGTGCGGCAAGTCCGGCAATATGGGACGAATTCGTCAGCCGCGTGCTGGCTTGAAGCTTACAGCTCGCTTTCGAGCCACGCCTTGAGCTGGCTCTTGGGCGCTGCGCCCAGCTTGCGTGCGACGGCTTCACCGTTCTTGAACAGCACCATCAGTGGGATCGACTGCACACCCATCTGCGCGGCGATATCGGTGTTTTCCATGATATCGATCTTGGCGATTTTCACCTGCCCCGCCAGCTCGTCGCTGATCTCTTCGAGCGCCGGCGCGATCATCTTGCACGGGCCGCACCAGTCAGCCCAGAAATCGACCAGAACGGGGGTGTCGCTGTTCAGCACATCGGTCTGAAAGCTGGCATCGGTGACGTTGACGGTGGCCATTATTGCAATCTCCTGTTTGCCAGCGAGCATAGGGGCTCTGGCGGGATGAATGCAATCTAGTGCGCGTGGGTTTTCACTCAATAGCGAGCGGCCAATAGCTTTGCTGCTCGCTGTCCAACTGTTGCTTGTGCGGAGCCAGAACATCGGGCCCGAGTTCGAACAGCACTGGCGCGTGGGTATAGAGCACCGCTGCCCGGACTGCCCGGTCGGGATAGATCGCTTCCAGCGCGGCGACATAGGCTGCCATCTGGCGCAACGTCGCCACCGGAATGTCACCCGCATCTGCAGGGGGTCGGCGGGTCGTCTTGAAGTCGACCACCAAGACCCGCGTTTCCTCGACCAGCAAGCGGTCGGCTGTACCCGCCACCACGATACCGCCAACGGTCGCGGCAAGCGGCACTTCAGCCAGTGCTGCCGGCGAAAACAGCGCGGCGAAATCGGGATGCTCCAGCACCGTCAAGGCCGCCGCGAGCATATCCTCGCGCACCGGCTCGTCGAGATCGCCTGCCTGACGCGCGAGCCACGCCCGCGCCGCATCGCCGCGTTCGGATGGCGATACATCAGGAAGCCGTTCGAGGAGGCGGTGGATAAGGCTTCCGCGCCGCGCGGCAATGCGTGCCGCCTCGGGCGGAAGCGGCGGTTCGGCACCGGCTTCCTCGCCAACGCTTGATGGTGCAAGCGGACGCGGCGGACGCGGCTCGGGGCCGATCGGGGTCAACACCCAGTGCGGCAAATCGGGCAGCGCGGTCGGCGGGGCTGCGGTGTCGCTCTCCGGAACCAGTGGCTCGGCGCGGTGGCCCCACTCCTTGCGCCACAACCACACAGGATCATCTACCGCCTCGCCCTCGAACAGCGGCGCGAGCCGGGCGTACCAGCTCTCCTCGTGCGGCACCCCGCCCTTGGCCTCTTTGCGGTTGAGCGCCCCCCCGATGAACAACGCCTCTTCTGCGCGGGTCATGGCGACATAAAGCAGGCGCCAGTGCTCCTGCCGCGCGGCAAGGTTGGCTGCATCGGCCGCATCGGCGATCCTGCCCAGCCGTTCGTGCTTGGACAGGGGCGGCAGCGGCACTTCCCGCAGCCGATCGAGATCGCTCTCCAGATCGAAGGGGTTATCCTCGAGCGACAAGGCACCTGCATCGCCGGGCGCGCCAGTGGCGTCGGCGAGGATCACGATCGGGGCCTGCAATCCCTTGGAGCCGTGCACCGTCATGACCCGCACCTGCCCGCTGGAACTGTCGGCATCGCGCTTGAGATCGCCCGTACCCGCATCGAACCACTGGAGAAAGCCGACGAGGCTCGGCCAGTGCTCGACCTCGAACGCGAAGGCGGCATTGACCAGTTCATCAAGCGGATCGTTGGCTTCGCTACCAAGCCGCTCGATCAGCCGCGCGCGCGCATGCCACGGACCGTTGAGAAGCCAGCTGATCAGAGCTTGCGGCGTCTGGTAGTCGGCGAGCCGCAGCAGTTCACGCAGCTTATCGGCAACCTGCTGGACCGCTGCGGGCGCATCCTCGCGGCGCAGGTGATCCCACAGGCGCACCCGCTCGGGGCGCGGCACATAGGCGAGGATATCATCCTGCGACCACCCGATCAGCGGCGATGCAAGAAGGTTGGCCAGGCTGAGATCGTCGAGCGGCTGCGCGGCGAAACGCAGCGCCGCAAGCACATCCTTCACCGCCAGCGGCGCGCCTAGTCGCAGCCGGTCAACCCCCGCAACAGGCACACCGCGCGCGTGGAGCCGTGCAACGATCTGGGCCGCGAGCTCCTTGCGCTGACGCACCAGCACCATGATATCGCCCGCTTGAGCATGGCGGCGGTTGCCCTTTTCGAGCACGAAGGGCTCGCCTTTAGGGCTCAGCCAGTGCTGCACCTGTTGCGCGATCTTGTCGGCAAGCACGGTGTCGTGGCGCGGCAACCAATCCCGGCCGCTGTCTTCGGCGGGATCGTCGTCTTTGCCTTCGTCGGCCTCGTCCATGTCCCTCTCACCGGCTGCAACGATCACCGGCGGCCATAGAGTCACGAGTCCGGGGCGCTCGGCGCCTTCATGAAGGGCCGGCGCGGTCGGCAGCCCGAACGCCTCGAAGCCCAGCAACGCGATAGCGCGGTTGACGAAATCGAGGACGACATTCGCGGTGCGGAAGGATTGGCCAAGGTCGAGATCCTGCCAGCCTGGTTCACGCCGGTTGATCCGCGCGGCACGAATACCTTCACGCGCCTGCATGATACGCGCTTCGACCTTGAGCTTGGCGCGGGCAAAATTTTCCGGACTGGTGCCCTGGAAGCCGAAGATCGCCTGCTTGTAATCGCCCACCGTAAAGATCGTGCGCAGCTTGTCACCGCGCGCACCCTCGCCGCTGAAGAAATCATCGATCAGGGCGAATATGATGTCCCACTGGCTGCGGTTGGTGTCCTGCGCCTCGTCGATCAGGATATGGTCGAAATGCCGGTCGAGCTTGTAGCGGATCCAGTCAGCCGCTTCAGAATTGTCGAGCAGGCTGGCCGCCTTGCGGATGAGATCTCCGAAGTCGACCAGCCCCTCGCGAGCCTTGCGCTCGTCCCACCGGATCGCGAAGGCCCGTCCGATTTCGAGCGCGGAGGCGATGACCTCCGCGCAGACAAGCAAGCTGCGGTTTTCGTCGACCATAATCAGCGCATCGCTGACCGCCTTTTGGAATTTGACGAAGTCCGGGTCGAATTTGGCTGCATGACGCAAATTGCCGTTGGGTAGCAATTGACCGTTCAAAACCGAACCGACGAGACAATCGAGAGCATCAATGCGCGCGTCGAAGCTGAGGCCGAGCCAACGTTCGATCCCGATGATTGCGCTCTCGCCGGACGCTTTGCCCCACTGGCGTAGTGCCGCTAGGATTCGAACCAACTCACCGTCGGGGAAAAGATCAGGATGTAGTGGTCCATTCGCCCACGCCTCGTCGGCATCCGCAGGTATCCCGAGCATTTGCCGCACCCGCGCGTCCATCGGCGATTGCCATGCATCGCGGCCGTGCCACAGTTCGGGGCTCTCCGCGGCGCGCATAAGCCACGTTTGCAAGGCGGACGGATCCTTGCGGCTGACAAAAGCGGCAATCGCCTCCAGCAGCCGCCTGTCATCCGCCGCTTCGGCGCTGGTGATCAGATCGGACAACACCTCGCGCGCCAGCAGATCGCGGCTGCGATCATCCATCACCCTGATGCCAGGCGCGAGCCCCGCTTCTTCGGGGAAGTTGCTGATCAGGAACTGCGCGAAGGCATGGATTGTGTCGATCCTGAGCCCCCCGCCAGGGCAATCGAGGACGCGTGCGAACAGGCTACGTGCGCGTTCGATCGTGTCGGGAGCGAAATCCGCTCCGAGATGGCCCAACTCCTTCGCCAACGCGCCCTCGGGTAGCCGCACCCAGCTTGCCAGCACCGCGTTGATGCGATTGGCCATTTCCGCGGCGCCCGCCTTGGTGAAGGTGAGGCACAGGATCTGCGAAGGATCGACCTCGGGGCGGAGCAGCAGGCGCAGCACGCGCGCGGAAAGGACCTGGGTCTTGCCTGTCCCAGCCGAGGCCGACAGCCAGACATTATCCTCTGGGTCAGCGGCGAGCAGCTGATTGCCCTGAAGCGGATAGACGAGGCCGCTGCCGCCGCTCATGATGCCTCACCCACGGCCATGACCGAAGCCAACCACTCCTCGAGCCGCATCAGCTGATCATATTCGTTGAACCCCTGATAATCGGGGTTCTCTCGCGCGGTGAAAGGGGTGCGGCCCTTGATGTAGTTGCGGATCGCCTCCGCCAGCTTGTCGGCGTGGATGGGTAGATAATCATCAGGCAGCAGGCCGGTCGTCGCCTTGCCCTCTTTCATGGGGGTTTCCTGATAGCCGAAGTCATTATCTTTCTTCGACTTGCCCAGTGACCAATATTCGAAACGGCTTGCAGTCCCGCTCAGCGTCTGTCCGCTCTTGGGATCGGCAAAGCGACCGTGACCAGCAATCAGGCCGAGCAATCCGAGTTGAAGAGCAAATCCCGCCTTCACCTGCTTCTTGGTCGGCGGTGTACCGCTCTTGTAATCGATGATGGCAAGGTTGCCATCCGCCAGCCGGTCGATCCGATCGGCGCGGCCTTTCACCTTCACGCCATCGAAAACCATCTCCCCGTCGATCTCGCTTGCAAGCACCGTCCGCCCCTCTCCAGCGGCTTGCACGATCCACTGCTCAAACCGCTCGAGTGCGGCGATCAGGCGTGGTTGCCACAGCGCGCGAAACAAGGGGTGGACCTGTTCGGCAGCGAAATAGTCCCGCGCGAACGGTCCGATTGCCCGCCCCGGATCGCTGCGACGCGCCCGGTGCCACTTGTCGAGGATGGCGTGGACAAGCGTTCCGCGTAGCGCCGGATCGCTGAACGGATCAGCAGCGAGCGGTGCCATCTGCTTGAGCCCTAGAATTGCCTGCGCGTAGAACTGGTAGGGATCACCCAGAAGGCGATCCAGCGCAGTCACCTTGATGGTCACATCGCGCAAGTCGGAGCCGGGATCAGGTGCCGGGCGCGGATAGGGCTCGGTACGGGGACGCGCGCGATCAAGATGGGGCAACAGCGCCGGAATTGCTGCCTCGCGATGCTCGCCAAGTAGGTCCTTGCCCAGCAACGCTTCGACCCGAAGTACAAAGCGTGATGGCAAAGTCGGCCCTGCGGCATCGCGCAAAGCGCGGCTGAGCACCACTTCGGGGGCGCCGAGCGCTCCGGCAAGGTCATGGGCGGCCAGCCCGATCCGGAACTCCGCCCCCGGCACGCCCAGCGCGCGCAGCACGGCGGGCGCGAGCAGGGGATCGGCGGCCGGCGGCTGCGGCCAGCTGCCTTCGTTCAGGCCTGCGCAGATAACCAGATCAGCCCGCGCCATCCGCGCCTCGAGCAGGCCATAGATCGCCACACGCGGATGCCCGCCATAGCCCGGACGCACCGCCACCGCGTCCATTGCATCGCGCAGGATTGCGGCGATATCGGCGCTCTCGACGACCGTGCCGAGCGCTTGCGACTGCCCGCGCAGCTCCTCGATCATGCTGCCCAGCGCGCGGCCATCTTCGCGCTCCCATGCCGCGCTTCCCGCGAGACGTTCGGCGCAATCGGCAAGGATCGTAAGCGCTTCAGCCAACGCGATTTGCTTGGGCCAATCCGACAGCGGGGCGATCAGAGCCGCTGCTTCGGCCCACCAATCCGCCTGCTTTGCCTCGGCCGCCGCCTTGCCCAGCGGCCCGAGTCCGGGGGCAAGAGCTGGTCCGCGCAGCTCCCGGTCAAAGGCTCTCAGACCCGTGAGCCAAGCCTGGCGCGTCTCGGCATCGACCGAGCGAACCAATGGATGCCCGAATGTCGCCACGACAATGTCGGCCGCAGGCCCCCGGGCAGCGATCTCCGCCAGCAGGCCAAACAGCCTGCCCGCCGGGGTCAGAGCCAGCGGCCGCCCTGCCGAATCGTCGGCGACCACATTCCAGCGCGCAAGATGCTGAACGATCCGGCGCGCGAGGCCCCGATCAGCGGTTACAACGGCTACGCGTCGTTCCGGCTGCTCGATCGCCTCGCGGACCAGCATGGCGACCGCCTGTGCCTCGACCTCCAGCGTCGGACTGGTCATCAGCCGCACTCCGCTAAGCCGCCGGTCAAAGGCATCGAGCTTTGCCCACGACCGACTGGCCTCGGGCGGCAAAAACAGTGCGGATATTGCCCGGCTGCGCGCCGGATCCGCAGCAGCGGGGCCACGGCGGTGCCACGGTCGCACTTCCTCGCGGTTCACGCCCATGCGGTTCAACAGCAGCTTCAGATGATACTGCGGATGGGTGAGCGCGTCCGAAGCGCCGAACACTGTGCCGCCCGCTTGATCGGCAATGCCTGCGCACCCCAGTTCGTCCCATGCGGCATCATCCATCGCAAGGTCGAGATCGGGGAGCACCACCGCGCCATCGGGAAGTTCCGCAATGACACGCAGCAGCCGTGCGAGCGCTGGGGCAGCACTGGTCACGCCGGCGGCGACAATCGGATGCTGCGGCGGGGTATCCTTCCAGCGCCGCGCCGCCCGGTCGAACAGCAGGTTGCGGCGCGTTGCGGCGTCAACTTCACCGCGCTCGGCAAGTTCGACCTGCCAGCGCGCATTGACGCGGGCGAACAGGCGGATCGAATGCTTCCAGTGCTCGGCCACCCCAGCAAGGCTATCGAGCACAGCGTCACCCAGCAGATCTTCGGGGCGCTTTTCCTCGACCAGCAGACGATCGATCGCGCGGGCGATGTCGCGCGCAAGGTTGAGCCGCGCCCGGCCCGGGAGCGGGTCCATTCCCTCGGCTGCGCGTTCCTCGGCTACAAGCCGGTCGAGCGTCAGCCAGCGCCGCACCGGATCGCAGGCCGGAGGGATGTCCGAAGTCCCCAAAGGGTCGAGCGCTGCACCAAGCTGCTCGTCAAGGTCGAGATCGCCGACCATCACCATGCGCGGCATCAGCAGCCCGTTCGTGCCATTGGCTCCGGCGTGGCGAATGAAGGCCTCGGAAAGGGTGCGCGCGGCGCGGCTCGACGGGACTAGCAGCGTCAGGCGGGCGAGCCCGAAACCCGGCTCGGCATAGCGCGGCACCAGTCCGGCAACCAGCGCGTCGGCGAAACCGCGATGCGCGGCGATCGAATAGATCAGAGGGCCGGCGCCGCGCGGTTCAGCCAAGCTGGAGCGCCTCCTCGGTCGGGCGGATCGCCTCGGGCGTGCCGACTTCGAACCATTGGCCGGTGAAGGACAGGCCATAAAGGCGCCCCTCCTCCATTGCGCGGTTCCACAAGATGTTGGTCGAGAACGGACCTTCGGGTGCATCGCGCAGCAGGCGGTGCGACACCAGCTGGATGCCGGTGAAGATAAACGGCGCGATCCGGCCATCGCGGCGGCGCGAGAGCAGGCCGTGCGGGTCCATATGAAAATCGCCCGGCCCGTTGAAATTGGCCGCGCGCGCGTGCGGCACCACCAGCAGTAACGCGTCCATGATCTCGGGATCCCAGCGGCGCGACAGGTCGTGGAATGCGGTCTTGGGGCCGTCGAGCCAGATGTTGTCGGCGTTCAGCGCGAAGAAGGGGTCGGGCAGATGCGGCAGAGCCTTGATCATCCCGCCCCCCGTTTCGAGCAGCAAGGCGCGCTCGTCAGAGACGGTCACCTGCGGCGCCTTGCGTGCGGAGACATGGGCTTCGAGCGCATCGGCGAGATAGTGGACGTTGACCACCGCCTTTTCGACCCCGGCTTCGACCATCCGGTCAAGCGCATAGTCGATCAGCGGCTTGCCTGCGACACGCACCAGCGGCTTGGGCTGGCTCGCGGTGAGCGGACGCATCCGCTTGCCCAGCCCTGCGGCGAGGATCATCGCAGTATCGGAGGCGAGCGGCGGTGTGGTCATGCCGCAAAAGCCCCGTTGGCCGCACGCAAGGATGCGGGGATATTCGCATCGAACCAGCGGGCAACCGGCGCAAGCGCTGGATGCGCCAGATCGCGTTCGAGCGCCGCCCACACCCGCGGAATCATGGCGAGATATTTGGGCTTGCCATCGCGCCGGTCGAGCCGGGTGAAGATACCGACGATCTTGGCGTTCCGCTGCGCGCCAAGCCGCGCGTAATCGGCGAGGAAATCGTCATCCTCGATTGCCGCAGCTTTACAGTAATGCGCGAGCATCGCCGCTTCGAGCGCCTCGGACACATCGCGGCGCGCATCCTGAAGCAGCGAGACAAGATCATAAGCCGGATGGCCGACCAGCGCGTCCTGGAAATCGATCAGGCCCTGCGGCGCATCAGGCTTGCCGCCGAGCAGCATGATGTTCTCGGCATGATAATCGCGCAGCACGGTCACACCGGGCTGCTGCCGCGCCAGAAGCGGGGCGAGCACTTCGTCCCATGCGTCGGCACAACTTGCGGCATCGACCTCCAGTCCCTGCGCCGGGCAATACCATTCGGTCAGCAACGCCGTCTCGCGCTGGTAGACCGCCAGGTCATATGGCGCAAACGGCCCCGGCGGTTGGCGGTGCAGATCGGCCAATGCGTCGACGGCTGCGGTGTAAGCGGCAAGCTCGTCAGCCGGGTGATCATCCAGCCAGTCGCGCATCCGGTCGTTGCCGAAATCCTCGGTCAGCACCCAGCCTTGCGCGGCATCCTGAGCCAGTATCGCAGGGCCGCGCATACCGTGGCCATTGAGCCAGTGCGCGACATGGAGAAAGGGCGCCGGGTCTTCGTGCGGCGGAGGCGCGTGCATCAGCATCGCCGTTTCGCCGGCACGGGTCAGGCGAAAGTAGCGCCGGAACGAAGCGTCGCCCGGCAGCGGTGCAATCGCGGCATCCGCCCATCCGGCGTGGGCGATGAATTCGGTAAGACCTTGGGGCAGCGCGCTCATGGCATCCGCCCTACCCAATCCGCGCCGCCGACCGCAATCGCAATCCGTCCGTCAGCACCGCTTTCCCCCACCATTTCAAGCGTGACCGACAGACATCCAGGCTCGGTGTCGAAGCCGCCCGCATGATCGGGCCACTCTGCCAGCAGCACTGCGCCCTGGCGATACTCGTCCAGGCCAATTTCGGCACATTCGGCCGGACCTTCGAGCCGGTAGAAATCGGCGTGCACCACCGGCAGCCTGAGTGGCGGCGCATCGTAAGTTTCGATGATGGTGAAGGTCGGCGATGGTACGTCGCCCGCATGGCCCAGCGCCGCGATGATGGCGCGCGCCAGCGTGGTCTTGCCCGCGCCGAGCCCGCCCGTCAGCGCCACCACGTCACCCGCCCGAAGCCGCCCGGCAATCGCCGCACCATAGGCGGTCATCGCCGCCAGATCGGGCAATTCGGTGCGGTTCATGGTCACGGCAGGCAGATCGTAGCCGTGGTGCCCGCGCCCTTGCGGCTGACGATCTCGAGCGTTCCGTCATGAGCCTCGATCAGCTGGCGAGCGAGCGGGATGCCGAGGCCGGTGCGGCGTTCGGGCGCGCCGTCCTTCACCGGCTTCAGCCCGCCCTGCGCGCGGGCGAGTTCCTGCGACGTCATCCCCCGCCCATTGTCGGCAATGACGATCTCGACCGCCGTGCTGGAGCCCTCAGCCGCGCGGCGCAGCTCGATCAGGATGCGCCCGCCATCCGGCGTTCCGCCGATCGCATTGTCGAGCAGGTTGCCCACGGCCCGGCCAAGCTGGCGCGGATCAGCCTCGACAATCCGGCCCCGCCGTCCCTTGAGGTCAAGGCTGAGCCCGGCAGCAATGATTGCGGCCTCACGCTCGCGCACCAGTGCGGTGAGGAAATCGAGCAGATCGATACGTTCCTTGCGGATCGGCAGCAGCCCCGCCTCGCTCTGCGACAGGTCAAGCACGTTTTCGACCTGCTCGGTCAGCCGCTCCACTGCTGAAAGGATCGCATCGACATATTCGCCCGCCTGTTCGGGATCGCTCGCCGCGCCGCTTTTGAGCAGCTCGGCGTAGCCCCCGATCGTGGTGAGCGGGGTGCGGAATTCGTAGGACATATTGGCAAGGAACCGCGCCTTGACCGCGTCGGCCTCTTCCAAGGCCTCCGCCCGTTCGCGCAGCGCCTGTTCGGCTTTCTGCGAGGCGGTAATGTCGAGCACGGTGAGGAGCCCGTTGCCATCGGGCAGCGGAATCCCGGCGAACCGCAGCGTCCGCCCGTCGGCAAGCTCCACTTGCCCCCCCTTCTCGCGCCGGTCGAGCGTTGCCGCACGCACTGTAGCGCCGATCAGCGCGGCTTCCTCGGGCCGGACAAGGTTGCGCCCGATCGCGCTCAGCAATTCATCGGCGCTTGGGTGCCGGTCGAGCAGTTCCGGGGTCAGGCCCCAAGTGCCGGCGAAGCTGCGGTTCCAGAGCTGTACCGAGCCATCCGGTGCGAAGATCGCCAGCGCCTCGAACAGGCTGTCGAGCGTCGCGGTCCGGGTGCGCAGCAACGTGTCGCGCACGGCCGAAAGCGCGAGGCTTTCGGTGCGATCCTCGGTGACCAGCACCAGCCCACCATCGGGCATCGGCTGGGCGATGACGCGCAGATGCGTGCCGCCTGGCAGCGGCCAAGCCTCTTCCTGGGTCTCGCTCGATCCGAACCACGCCCGGCGCTCGCGCCGCCATTCGGGAAAATCGCGCACTTCGGGCGTGCGCCCGCGCTCGC
>VFQM010002399.1_pt1 | contig 13934 bp, 13 predicted proteins | sample 3512391 | NCBI WGS metagenome assembly VFQM01 (sample SAMN10412369, study PRJNA504923) | tailings metagenome | isolation source: Replicate 1 from Balatoc abandoned mine | place: Philippines
CGGCGCGTGTTTGCGCTAACGCCACTTCAGCGTCGCGTAATGCCGCCTGCGCTGCTTGATCGGCCGTGTCGAGCGCTGCGCGTCCGGCTTGATGGGACGCAAGCTCGGCGGCCAACGCTTTGCTTTCAGCGTCGAGCCGGGTCAGCGCGTCGTGCGCGTCACGCGCCAGTTCGCCTTCGCGCGCGCGGTCATCGGTCAACCGCTGCGCCTGCGCCTGTAAATCGGCCAGTCGCTGGCGCGCGGCCTGTTCCTCGCCCGTGATGCGCGCCAGTTCGGTGGCGAGCGCCCCCAGCGCCTCGCGTTCCGCCTGCGCGGCGGCACGCGCCTCTGCCAGTGCGGCGGCGGCGCTGCGCTGTGCTGCCTCGCCGGCTTCGGCGGCCAGCTGCGCGTCGCGCACGGCAGCCTCGGCCGCTGCTGCCTCGGCGCGCGCCACATCGGCTGCAGCGGCGGCATCGCGCCAGCGGGCAAAGATCAGGCGCGCTTCGGCCGTGCGGATACCACCGGACAATTTGCGATAACGCTCGGCAGCGCGCGCCTGCCGCCGCAGCGCCCCGGCGCGCAGCTCCATGTCGACGGTAATTTCGGACAGGCGCGTCAGATTGGCCTCGGTCGCCCGCAGCTTTTGCTCGGCATCCTTGCGGCGGACATGCAGCCCGGCGATGCCCGCTGCCTCCTCCAGCATCGCGCGGCGCTCGGCGGGTTTGGCGGCGATCACCGACGCGATCTTGCCCTGGCTCACCAGCGCCGGGCTATGCGCGCCGGTGGCAGCGTCGGCAAAGATCAGCGCGACATCTTTGGCGCGCACATCACGGCTATTGGCGCGATAGGCCGACCCCGCCCCGCGCTCGATGCGGCGCACCACCTCCAGCTCGCCGCCGCGTTCGCCGCCCAGCACCGTCGCAAGTTGTTCACCCGCCACCTCCGCCACCAGCGCGACTTCGGCAAAGTCGCGCGGCGGGCGCGACGCGGTGCCCGCGAAAATCACATCTTCCATGCCGCCGCCGCGCATCGATTTGGGTGAGCTTTCGCCCATGACCCAGCGAATGGCTTCGAGCAGGTTCGATTTGCCGCAGCCGTTGGGGCCGACGACGCCGGTCAGCCCGGGTTCGATCTTGAGCTCGGTGGATTCGACGAAGGATTTAAAACCAGTAAGGCGCAGGCGTTTTATCTGCACGGCATCGTCCCGCCGCGCGCCGCGTCTGTCACAGAAGAATCACATTGCGCCAAAACAAACCCCTCGGTCCGTCATGCCGCGCAGCAATCGACGGCACAAGGGGTTGCGGCGCGCCTTAGCGCGCGCCCATGGCGCGCAGCCGGTCGCGCAATGCCGGCCAGCCAAGGACGCCGTCGGCTACCTGACCATTGATGACAAAGGTCGGCGTGCCGCTGATCTGGAATGCCTCGTTCCACTTGTTGTTGTCCGCGACCAGCTTTTCGGCGTTGGCGGGGGTAGCGAGACAGGCTTGAACCTGGTCAGCGGCCATGCCGCGCGATTGGAACATGGCGCTGATGCCCAGCGCTTCCGACGCTTTGGCAAAGCGGGTTGGATCGGCTTCGTTGGCCATTGCCGTCTGCGCCGCCTGACCGCCGGCTTCGGCACCCGCAAACAGCTCTGACTGGGTCGCCAAAATGTTAGCCGAAAGGGCATATTGGCGATCCACCGGCGCGCACTGGATGATCGAGGCGGCAAGCAGGTCAATTGGATTGCGCAGGAAATGGCGGAGCTCAAAGGACACCCGTCCGCTGTCGATGAATTCCTTCTTCAACTCCTCACCCGAATCGGCCGAAAATTGGGCGCAGGCCCCGCAAGTCAGCGAGGCGAACTCGATCACTTTGATCGGCGCATCAGCGTTGCCGATCAACAAACCACCGTCGGGCGTACGAACGGCAACGTCGGACCAGCTCGTACCGGCCGGAGCCGCAACCTTTGCCGCGACCGGTTGTTCGGCCGTGGCGTCACCGGTGCCGCCGCCGCTGCATGCCACAAGAGCGAGCGCAGTAAACGAAGTGAGGGCGATGGTGCGAGCCAAGCGAAATGCCATTGCTAAGGTTCCTTTGTGCGGATTGGTCGGTATTGCCCGCTCTTTAGGCGGGACGCAGCGCCTGGTCGAGCCGCGATTTGAGCGCCGTCCAGTCGTGCACATGGTCGAGCGGCTTGCCCTGCAGCACAAATCCGGGAGTAGAATGGATGCGGTCGGCGCCGCGCGCCAAATTGGTCATGGCAGTGACAGCGGCCTGCGCGACTTCGCTGTTGAGGGCGGTATCAATCTGCGCGGCGGTCAACCCGCGCCCGCGCATGAGCGCACCCAGCCCGCTGTCGCGCGCGATCCGCGCAGCGCGCTGCGACAATGTCCCTTCATACCAGGCCGCGCGGGTCGCTTCGGGCAATTTGGTCGCGCCTGCCAGCCATTGGGGCTGCGCGGTCATGATGGCGCGGTAGTGGCCCGGAAATGCCGAAGGGCCGCCCGCACGCGCGAGCAGCGCGGCGGTCATGTCGAGCGGGTCGCGCACCAGATTGCGATATTCGAACGCCACCAGCCCCTTGTCGATATAGCCCGTCTTCAGCGGCGCATCGGCGGCCGCCGCGAACGCGCCGCAGGCGCCGCAGGTAAAGCTGAAATATTGCACCAGCCGCAGCTTCGCGTCGGGGTTGCCCGCGACATAGGCACCGATGCCCGTCTCGCTGACCTTGGCCGATAGGCGCGGTGCTGCTTTCGTCGCCGCTACCAGCGGTGCGGCGGCGAGCGCGGCGAGCAAGGTGCGGCGGGCGGGGTCGTGGGTCATGGTTGGTCTCAACTGATTTTGGGCAGGCGCGGCCGGCCATCTTTGTCTTTTTGGCCAAGTCCCGCCGCCATGCGTTCGAGCACGGTGCGCAGCTCTGGATCGGTAACGGCGCGCAGTGAATCGCCCAGTTCGGCGGGTACCGCACGCGATATGGCTGCGGGCTGAACCGGGCGCGGCGCCGGCGATACCTGCCCCTGCGTCATCTTCACCCGCGCGATCGCGGCGTAGCCGAAGAAGCGGTTGACGGCAGCAATCAGGTCAGGCTCGACATGTTGCAGCATGGGCGCATGCGCTCCCGAAATGGTGAGGTGCAGCGTCCCTCCCGCCTTTTGCCCGACAGGGAAACGAATCATTGCCGGTTCGGTCACGTCGGCCAGCCGGTCGCCAACAATGTCGCGCCAGCGCGTGACCAGCGATGCCTGGATAAAGCCGAATTTGCGAAACGCCGCGCCGCCGATCGTGGGGATAAAGTCGGCTATCGCGCGCGCCGGGCCACCCCGTCCCCGTTCCACGGGCGCCGTCTTTCGGCCGCCAGCCGGTCGCTTGTTGCCGCCCATGTTCGCCGCTTTCGCCATAACCCGCGCCATGCCATAGCGCGGGGGTGAGCGTCCAGAGGATCGACAATTTTGCCACCCGCTTGCTGCGTTGGTACGACGCCCATGCGCGCGCGCTGCCCTGGCGGCTGCCACCCGGCAGTGCAGCGGTGCCCGACCCCTATCGCATCTGGCTGGCCGAAGTAATGCTGCAACAGACCACGGTCGCGGCGGTGGCGGGCTATTGGCAGCGCTTCACGGCGCGCTGGCCCACGGTTGCCGACTTGGCCGCCGCCGATGATGCAGAGGTTATGGCGGCGTGGGCGGGGCTGGGCTATTATGCGCGCGCTCGCAATCTGCTTTCCTGTGCGCGCGCTGTGGTGGAACGGCATAGCGGGCGCTTTCCCGACGATGAGGCCGCCTTACGCGCGCTGCCCGGGATTGGCGATTACACCGCTGCCGCGGTGGCCGCGATTGCCTTTGGCCGTGTTGCCGTGGTGGTCGACGCCAATATCGAACGCGTGCTGGCGCGCCACGCGGCGATTGCACAGCCTTTGCCGCAGGCGAAGGCGGCGATACGTGGGGCGCTCGCCCCGCTGGTTCCGGCGGCGCGGCCTGGCGATTTCGCGCAGGCACTGATGGATCTGGGGGCTACCGTCTGCACGGTCCGCACGCCGCGCTGCGGTGCCTGTCCTTTGTCTGCCGATTGTGCAGCACGGGCGGCCGGGAACGCCGAATCACTGCCGGTCAAAGCCGCCAAAAAAGACAAGCCGCAGCGCAATGGAACCGCATGGTGGATTGAGGCGGACGGTGCCATCTGGCTGGAGCGCCGCGCTGGCAAGGGGATGCTTGGTGGAATGCGCGGCCTGCCTGGCGATGACTGGCGTGCCGCGCGTGCGGCTGATGACGCTGCGGCAACGGTGCGGCACAGCTTTACCCACTTCGATCTGCAGCTGGCGATTGTGCGGCGAACCGCGCCCCCACCCGATGCCAAAGGGGAATGGTGGCCATTGAAAGAAGTTGACGCGGCGGGGCTGCCAACGCTCTATCGCAAAGCGGTGGATGCGATGCGGAAGGAAGAAAAATGAACATGATGGTTTCGCGCCGGACGATGCTGGGCGGACTGGCACTGGCGGGCGGCTTTGCTGCGACAACCCGGCCGGCGCTGGCACTGCTCGACAGCGGACCTGTTTTTCCCACGACGCAGGCCTTTATCAGCGGCTTTGTCGAGCGCAAGCAGCTGGCCGGAACGCTTGCCAGCATTGGGCGCGGGTTGGCCGCGCCGCACTACGTCGCTGCTGGCGCGACCGCGCTGGGCGGGCCGGTGCCGGTCGATCCCGACAGCCTGTGGCGCATTTATTCCATGACCAAGCCGGTCACCGGCATCGCGGCGATGATGCTGATTGACCGGGGCAAACTGGGCCTCGACCAGCCGATAGCCGACCTGCTGCCCGCTTTTGCAAAAATGCAGGTGCAAGTGACGCCCGACGGCTCGCTGACCGAAGTGCGGCCTGCGAAAACAGCGATCACGGTGCGTCATTTGCTGACCCACACCGCCGGGCTTGGCTATTCGATCATCCAGAAGGGACCGATCAAAGATGCCTATACCAAAAATGGTCTGCTGCCGGGCAAGGTGACCCGCCTGCCCCTCCCTGGCGTTGACAACGCTCCCATCGCCCCCAGCCTTGCTGAATTTGCCGACCGGCTGGCAAAAATGCCTCTGGTTTACGAACCCGGCACCCAGTGGAGTTATTCGGTGTCGCTCGACCTGCTCGGGCGCGTCATCGAAGTGGCGAGTGGCCGTCCGTTCGACGCCTTCTTGGCTGAAGAGATGTTCGGTCCGCTGGGCATGACCAGTACCTTTTTCCAGGTGCCTGCCAGCGAGGTCGGGCGGCTGACCACCAACTATGCGCCCTTTGGCGGGGCGCTGGTGCCCATCGATCCGGCGGCGAGCAGCATCTATCTCGACAAGCCCGAATTTCCCTTTGGCGGCGCTGGACTTGTGTCGAGTGCGCGCGATTTCGACCGCTTTCTGCTGATGCTTGCAGGCAAGGGTGCCATTGGGTCGATGCGGCTGATGAGCGAAAAGACCGCGATGCTCGCCATGTCCAACCTGATCGACGACAGCGTCGAGCGGAAGGGCACTTTCGTCGATGGACAGGGTTTCGGCGCGGGCGGGCGCGTCTCGCTGCCGGGCAATCCGGGCGGTCCCGGCATTTTCGGCTGGGGTGGAGCCGCCGGGACGCTGGCGTTCGTCAACCCGCTGCGCGGTGTGCGCGGCGCCGGTTATGCCCAATATATCCCGTCGGATACATTGGATTTCCAGCGGCGGATTGGTGAAGTTATCCTGCAAGACCTTGGCGCGGCGTGAGGCCGCTGGGCTTTACCGGCGGGGTACTGGACCGCGCCGACCAGTTGCGCACCGACCCCGACCGGCTGGTCGCAGCACGCCGCGATCCGCGCGCGCGCGCGCTGGTGCTGGACGGAATTGATTTCGTTCCGGGCGACGGCGGTGGGTTAGCGTGGGAGGCTGCCGGACTGACCGAACCCGAACGGCTGATGTTGCTGGGTATCGATACGGCGGGCGTCCCCCATTTCGTTGCCGAACCCATGGCGGGCGCAAAAATTGATGCACGCTCGCGCACCGTCATGCGCCTGTTGCCGCTGCTGGGACGGGAGGAGGCGGCGCTCTATGGTGCAGCACGCAGTCTCGTCGACTGGCATGCGCGGCACCGTCACTGCGCGCAATGCGGTGCACCAACGGCGCAATTTCGCGGCGGCTGGGGACGCAAATGCAGCAGCTGCGGTGCCGAACACTTCCCGCGCGTCGACCCCGTCGTCATCATGCTCGCGCTGTGCGGCGACCGCGCCCTGGTCGCCCGCCAACCACAATTCCCGCCGCACTTTTTTTCCGCGCTTGCCGGCTTTGTGGAACCGGGCGAATCGCTTGAAGAGGCGGTCATGCGCGAACTGTGGGAGGAAGCGGGCGTGCGCGCGCACAGCGTCACTTATACCGCCAGCCAGCCCTGGCCCTTTCCTTCGTCGCTGATGATTGGCTGTACGGCGCAGGTCGAAGATCCCGCGCTAACACTTGATACGACCGAGCTTGAAGCAGCGATGTGGGTGACGCGCGATGACGTTGCCGCCGCGCTGGCGGGCGCGCCCGACGCGCCCTTCATGGCCCCGCCATCCCTGGCGATTGCGCGCCTCCTGCTGGAAAGCTGGGCGGGCTAGAACCGCCGCCCGGTAATGCGGGCAATTTCCTTTGCCACCATGGCTTCAACCAGCGGCGGCAAATTGGCATCGAGCCATTGCTTGAGCAGGGGACGCAGTGCCTCTGTCACCACATCGTCCAGCGTGCGGCTGCCGCCAGCGGCTGGAGCCGACACAACTGCAGGCGCCTCGACCGGCTGCACAACGGCGCTCAACGCGTCAAGCGAGCGGCGCGCCGCATCGGCGGCATCGGCGGCAACCAGCTCAGCGCCGGGGGGCACCATATCGGGCGCGTCATCCGATTCATCGTTTAGCTCCAGCACATCGGGATCGTCATCGTCGTGCTGGGCGTTGCCGCCATTGACCATACGCGGCGGCGCATCGTCGCGCGCAATCACTTTGCGGATCGAGGACAAGATATCTTCCATCGACGGTTCGCGCGACATATCGCCCACAGCGGGTCCCCTTCAAGCCCGGCCCATGCCGGAGAGGGCCTTCTATCGCCGCAAAGCGGAAGTTGCCAAGCCTTATTGTCCCGGCGCGGGACGGGTCGCCGAAAGTCGGGACCCTAGGGTGCGTCCGCGTTTGCAGCAGCCACACCGCGCGTGTCAGTGGCCACCTGCTTGGGCGCAGGATCGTCATTCCAGTCGAAAATCTGCCCTCGCACCCGGCGATAGTTGACCTCTGGATCATAAAGCGTGCCGCCGCCCAGACCCAAGTCGCGCGCCTCGGCCTTGCCCATGGCGGCGAGCAAGCTGAAGGCCGCAACATAGGCGTTGCGCTGCGCACTGACGAGCTGGACCTGCGTCGACAAGAGTTCTTGTTCGGCGTTCAAGATGTCGAGGATGGAGCGTGTGCCGACGCTGTTTTCTGCGCGGACCCCTTCCAACGACAGCGCGTTGGCGCTGACCGCCTGCTCGGTTGCAGCAATAATCTGCTGGTTCGCCTGCCAGGCGGCAAAGGCGCCGCGCGTCTGCGCAATCACGCCGCGTTCAACCTCGACGTAATTTTCAATCGCCTGGCTGGTGCGCGACTGTGCCTGGCGCACCTGCGCGGCCGGGCGTCCGCCCTGAAACAGCGGAATGGTCAGCGTGACACCCGCCGTCACGCTCGTCGTAACATTGTCTGACGCGGTGTTCGCCGCTGGGATCGAATTGAGGTTATTGTTATAGCCGCCCTGCGTCGCCGCTTCGAGCGAAGGCAGCCGGCTGGCACGCGCCACGCCAATATCGGCGCGGCTGGCATTCACCAGCTGATTCGCGGCCTCGATATCGGGGTTGGTGGCGAGTGCAATCGCCACGGCGTCTTCGGGCGACGCCGGCAGACCCGGCAGCGGCGGCGGCGCTTCAAGATCCACGGGTGCTTCGCCGACCAGCCGCGCATAGGCCTCGCGGCTGGCGATCAGATTGGCCTCGACACCGCGCAGGTCGCCCTCGGCGAGCGCGAGCCGTGCCTCCGATTGGGCCACGTCCGTCCGTGTCAGGTCGCCGATCTCGAAACGGTCGCGGGCCGCCTGCAAATTGGTGCGCAACACCGCCACATTTTTCTGGTTGAGCTGGACGATCGCCTGGTCGCGGATCACGTCCATATAAGCGCCAACAACCTGCGAAAAAACGCTCGCCTCGGTAGCGCGCAGGTCCGCCTGGCCTGCTTCAACGCGTGCCTTGGCCGCCTTCACGGCATTGCGAACCGCGCCGCCCTGATAAATTGGCACCGCAACCCGGCCGCCGACCTGCAACGAGCGCTTGGCCACGAAAAAGCTGTTGCCAGGGATCACCAGATTTTCGTTGAAGTCGACACTTGCACCCGCACTGGGCAATCCAGCGGCCTTTTGGATCGGCACGTTCTCGTCATTGGCCCGTTGCCCGGCGCGTGCCGCCGTCAGCGTCGGATTATTTTCATACGCTTTGGTAAGCGCGCCCTGCAGCGTTTCGGCGGCGACGGGGGTTACGACCAGCGCGGCCAGCGCGGTCCCGGCAAGCCAGCCGGTCAGGCGTAGGGCAGGTCGGGAAGAATTGATATGCAACATAGAGGAAGAGCCTGTGGCAAAGGAAAAGAGGAAAAACACGCCGGTCAGAAGGTAAAGCCCTTTTCCCGCACAAAACCGGGGAGCGCGGCGGCGTCCATGTCGGCAAAGGGGCGCAGTGTCAGCGTGCCCGCCACCTTCACGCCGCGGGCCAGCCGCGTCACCGTGCCGTCGCGCAATGCACAGACCAGCACACCGCCTTCGGCAAGCTGCGCGGCCAGCGCATCGGGAAGCTGTTCAATCGCGCCGTCGAGGACAATACGATCAAAGGGAGAATCGGCCGGGACGCCGGCTGCCAGTGGGCCGGTGGTCACTGTGACGCCCTCGTCACCCAAGGCCGTGCGCGCAGCCGCTGCCAGCGCGGCATCGCTCTCAAGTGCAATAACCTCGGCCCCCAAATCATGCAGAATGGCGGCTGCGTAACCCGTGGCCGCACCGACCAACAGCACGCGGTGGCCCGGTACAATTTCGGCAGCCACCAACAGCCGCGCAGTGACCAAGGGCGGATTCATCCGCCGCGTCCCGTCCAGCGCAATTGGCCGATCGATATAGGCCACGGTCGCGAGCGCTTCGGGTACGAATTTTTCGCGCGGCACGCGGCCCATGGCCGCAATCACCGCCGGATCGATCACATCGTTGGTGCGCAGCTGGCAATCTACCATCGCAGCGCGCATGTCGGCATAACTGGCTTCGCGAAGCTGGGTGGCCATGAAAACGTCCGGTCTCTTCCAATTGTCAGCGGCTTGCCGCATTATCTAACGCAATCCAAGCTGTATTGCAATAGTAATACAGCTTATGCGCTTGGACGTGCAACAATCCGATGCCCCGCGCATAGCCGCGCCGCCCGTCCCCGCCAAGGGGCAGCACGCTGTGCATCGACGAAAGGCCGATGCGTATCGCTTGACAACAGCCAGCGTTCGCCGCACTAGCCCGCCCCTGACCCCTGTCGGCGGTCCGCGTTGACGCGGTCCAGTCCGGTTACAGCCTCGGTGGCCCGATGGCGGAGTGGTGACGCAGAGGACTGCAAATCCTTGCACGCCGGTTCGATTCCGGCTCGGGCCTCCAACCATATTCACTAAACCAACGATTTGACACTTTCGACCCTAGGGCGCCGCAAAAGGGCGTGCCTGAGGATGGTCTGCGTGTCTCTAGTTTCCCATACAGCGCCCGATAATGGCCCTCATTTAGCCAAAGTCTCTGGCCGCAAATCTGCATCGACGGTTTCGACTAGGTCTGCGATTGGGCCGTCAGCAGACTGGCAGGTTTTAGATCGACGAGCGCAGAAAGCGGAACTTCGGCTCTCGACCCCTTAGCTGTCCTTGGCAGAACCCGCTGCGCTCGGCTACGCGCCGCGGCTTTGATCACGGGGTGGAAATCTGCAGGGGTTGTCGTAATCTCGAAGCTGCGGGCCTCATGATGGCGCCCCTTGACCTACATATTCACCGATGGTTCAAGCCGATCATCGCACTCGCGCACAACGACTTGGGACCCCCAAAGGAATCTCGGAATATGAAACGGCATGGAATTGGCAGTATCGATCTTCGCATCGGCGCGATCTTGGCGTCGATTGCGATGAGCTCACCGGCATTTGCAGCGCCCGATCCCGGCAAGAAGGCTTGTGCCAAAGAAGCCCGCAGCCTCTGCCCTACCGAGATGAAATCGCTGAGCCGCAAGAAGGTTGAAGCGTGCATGATCCGGAACATCGAGAAGACGTCTCCGACATGCAAAGCCGCAATGCTCAAGATCAAGGCCGAGCGCGAAGCCTTGGCGCGGCGTCGGACGAATGGTCAGGCCGCGGCGTCGGAATAGGCGGCATTCTCCGCCCGGATACGCACCCACAACATCGCCGCATTGAGCACGGAATACAGCACTGCCACCCAGACAAGGTCGAACATCAGCGGCACCACCGCGATCTCGCAAATGACGACGAAATAGTTGGGGTGGCGCATGATACGGAACGGTCCGCTCGTGATCGGCGCCTCGTCTTTGGGAACGATGATACGCGTCGTCCAGCGCCGTCCCAGCGTCGCCAACACCCAGACGCGCATGGCCTGCAGGACCGCGAACACCGCGAGCAAGGGCATACTCACCGGCGCGCCGCCCACCGTAGCCCACAAAACCGCTAACCACGAGGCGTGCATCAGCACCATGACCGGATAATGCGATCGCCCGAACTCGACCGCGCCGCGGGCGAGGAGTGCCTTGGTGTTGCGCTGCGCGATAACAAGTTCGGATATCCGCTGAAGCGTGATGAACAGCATTATGGCATAGGGTAGAGTCATGCCGCGCTCCGCAAGGTTACCGTGCTGGCGGTGAAGCCTGGGCCAAGCGCCGTCATCACCGACAACAGCGGTAGCCCCTGCTTGCGCACACGGTCGAGCACAAACAGTGCTGTCGGCGCGGACATGTTGCCGTGCAGGCGCAGAACTTCGCGTTCATCGTTGAGGCTCCCCTGCGGCAAGGCGAGTGCCACCTCGATTGCATCGACGACTTTCGCCCCGCCGGGATGGCAGATGAAGCGATCAACCTCCTCGATCTGGATATTCTGAGGGGTCAGCATCGCTTCGACCGCGCCGCGGAATTCCTTGCGGGCGAAGGCGGGAATGGCGCGGTTGAGAATGACGCCCAAACCGGCGGGCTCCATCTGCCAGCCCATGATGTCGAGCGTGTCGGACCAGGTTTTTTCGGCGCCGCCGAAAATCTGCGTGAACCCTTCATCGCCGGGCCGGATCACGCAGGCCGCCGCCCCGTCACCAAACAGCGCGGTCGACACAACGTCTGCCTTGCCGACATTCTCGGTTCTGAGAGCGAGGCTGCACAGTTCGACCGTGACAAACAGCACCGTGGCGCCCTCGCCCACCCGCGCCAGCTTCGCGGCCAAGCCTACCCCCGATACGCCGCCGGCACAGCCGAGGCCGAACACCGGCACCCGCGAAACGTCGCTGCGGAACCCCATCCGCCCCATGGCGCGCGCCTCCAGGCTCGGCGTGGCGATGCCTGTGGACGATACGGTGACGATAACGTCCACCGCATCCGCTGCGATCCCTGCTTCGGCCAGCGCCTTTTCGGCGGCTTCGACAAACAGATCGAGCGCGACCTCTAGATAGACTTCGGTGCGTTCAACGATGCTGCGCGGCTGCATGTACCAGGCGACCGGGCGGGCGAGCTGGCGAAATTCGATCCCCGCGTTGCCGTAGATCGAGCGCAGCCTTCCGAAATCTTCGAAGCCCCCGCCGAGTAGCTGTTCCGCAACCTGCGCACCTGTCGTTTGATCAAGAATATGTGGAGGCGTCGCCGTGGCGAGCGAGTGGATGCTTACCGGTATCATCAAGGGCGCCTCGCATTGGCCGATTGACCGGCAATCTGGTTTTTGTTTTTGAACAGAACGACACCATAGAAGGATAGTTCCTTCAATCAAATACGGCGCCAGGTCGAAAGCGGATGCCAGTTTCGCTTGGTCAGGCCCCGGCCTTCGGCTACCTGACATGTGATGAACGCAAGCGAAATACCCGAGGCAAGTCTGCGAACCTGGGCTGGCTTTATATTCATGTGCATCGGCATGTTCATGGCGATCCTGGATATCCAGATCGTGGCGACATCGCTGCCGACGATCCAGAGCGCGCTTGACATCAACACGGACCAGATGATCTGGATCCAGACCGCCTATCTCACCGCCGAGATCGTGGCGATACCGCTGACCGGTTTTCTGACCGCCAAGCTCGGGATGCGCTGGCTGTTCGTTTCGGCTGTGTCGGTGTTCACCATCGCATCGATCGGATGCGCGCAGAGCGAGACCTTCGCCTCGCTGATCGCCTGGCGCATCATCCAGGGCTTTGCCGGGGGCACTTTGATTCCGGCGGTGTTTTCGGCGGTATTCCTGCTATTTCCCCTGCGTTCGCAGGGGATTGCCACGACCATTGCCGGTGTTGCCGCCGTCTTCGCACCGACCGTGGGCCCGATCGTGGGCGGCTGGATCACCGAAACCTATTCCTGGCACTGGCTGTTCCGGATCAACATCCTGCCGGGCATTCTGGCGGCAGTCGGGGCTGCGCTCACACTTCGCGGTCCGGCAAGCAATATGCGCTCCAACCGGTCGGTCGATGCGGCGGCGCTGACCTTGCTCGCGGTCGGACTGACCGCGCTTCAGATCGGCCTCAAGGATGCGCCGACCGATGGCTGGCTTTCCCCTAATGTGGTCGCGCTGCTGCTGGGGTTTGCCGTGTGCGCGGCGTGGTTCATCTGGCGCACGTCCCGGTCAACCGGGCCCTTGGTTGAATTGCGGTGCTTCAAGGATCGCAACTTCGCAATAGGCTGTGCGCTGAGCTTCATTCTCGGGGTCGGGCTGTTCGGTTCGACCTATCTGATGCCGTTCTTCCTGGGCCTTGTACGCGAGCATGATTCGCTCCGCATCGGCGAAATCATGCTTGTCACCGGGATTGCCCAGCTGATCGCTGCGCCCATCGCCGTCTATCTTGAACAGCGCGTCGGCGCGCGCACGCTGACCGTGTTCGGCTTTGTCCTGTTCGCCGCCGGTCTGCTGATGAGCACCACGCAGACCGCCGACACCGATTTTGCAGAAATGCTACTCCCGCAGATCTTGCGGGGCGTTGCGACCATGTTCTGCCTGCTGCCTCCCACCCGGATGGCGTTGGGGCGCTTGTCGCCCGAACTGGTGGCGGATGGCAGCGGTTTGTTCAATTTGATGCGCAACCTCGGCGGGGCAATCGGCCTCGCCCTGATAGACACCACGATCTTCAGCCGCGCTGCAACCTATGGCGCGAAAATCGTCGAGGAATTGAAGGCGGGGAACATCGAAACCGCCGTGAGGATCGGCATACCCCGCGACGCTTTCATCGAGCAGATCGGCACAGCGCCCGACGAATTCACCCAAGAGTTGATCCGTCCGTTGGTAGAAAAACAAGCGTTGGTCGAGGCAATCAACGATGCTTGGTTGTTGATCGGGGTGCTGACCGCCCTTGCCGTGCTACTTGTCTTTTTTGTTCGCAGGGTAGCGCCCGAGAATAATGTCGAAGGCACCGGCGATGGCGTTTCATCCCGATAGCCCTGCTTGAGCTGACAAACGTCGATCTTCGGAAACAGTAGCTGACATCCAGGCTTCAAACTTTGTACGGCATCCTCCCACCCTCATTGCCGACATCGCCATAGAAGCTGACCGATCTTAGAACCAGCCATCGCTGAGCCAGCGGCTAGTTGGCAATTTCTGGGCCGAATTCAGACCGTCTGGTTATGAATGCGGATCGGGTATAGTGGAAGCGGCCCATCGACTCTTCCTCCCAACTGGTACTTTCCATGCCATTACAATCCGGCAAACGCGTGCTGCTTCTCCACAATGCGAAGGCGCGGCAAGGCGAAGGCGC
>VFQM010002400.1_pt1 | contig 13929 bp, 10 predicted proteins | sample 3512391 | NCBI WGS metagenome assembly VFQM01 (sample SAMN10412369, study PRJNA504923) | tailings metagenome | isolation source: Replicate 1 from Balatoc abandoned mine | place: Philippines
AATCGCGGAAAACGAAAAACACCTTGCCTTCGGAAACAGTCATCGGCAACAGCCGCTGCTCGTGCCCGCCGACCCGGAAGACGGCCTGCCACTCGATCCTGACCGGTTTCAGGTCACCCATGACGCTTGGCACCTCGATCACCTGCGGTGGTTCAAGCGGCAGCCAGTCTGCCTCAACGCGCCAGGAGGGATCGTAGGGAAAGCACTCGATTCCGGAAAACGGCCGCTTTGTCGCCCAGCCCCGGTCACGCAGGCGGACGGCCAGCCGGCCCTCGCGTTCGATGACGAAGAAGGCGAGCGCGCCGTAAGTGACGAGCGTCGGTGCTCCATCGGCATCGGTCTGCATGGTCACTGCCGCTCCCGTTTCCGGCAGCCAGTGCAGGACACCGCTCCGCCAGCGCAGCACACCGAGACACGCCGGCCCTTCCGGCAGCGACACCACGGCATCGGCAGCGCTGCCGACGAGGTTGTCGCCCTCGTCTAGCCAGAAGAGACCGATCAGGCCCAGCCAGCTGTCGGGCGCCGACAGGCTGGCCACGCGCGACGCACGCCAGCGGGACCAGCCGGCCGCGCCGACTGGCTCAGCCACGGGCGAAGCGGATGAAGCCGTCGATGACACCGACGCGCACCGTGTCCTTGGCGCCGAACTTGCCCTCGAGGATCGCCTTCGCGAGCGGATTCTCGATCTGCTGCTGGATCGCACGCTTCAGCGGCCGCGCGCCGAACACCGGGTCGAAGCCGGCCTTGGCCAGTTCGAGCAGTGCCGCGTCGTCGACCTGCAGCGCCATCTCCATCTGCGCCAGGCGCTTCTCGAGGTAGCCGAGCTGGATCTTCGCGATCGCCGCGATGTTCTTCTCGTCGAGGCTGTGGAAGACCACCACTTCGTCAATGCGGTTGATGAACTCGGGGCGGAAATAGGTCTTCACCTCCGCCATCACCGCCACCTTGACCGCACCGTAGTCGGTGCCGGCCATGCTCTGGATCATCTGGCTGCCGAGGTTCGAGGTCATCACGATCACCGTATTCTTGAAGTCCACGGTACGGCCCTGGCCATCGGTCATGCGGCCGTCGTCGAGCACCTGCAGCAGCACGTTGAAGACGTCCGGGTGCGCCTTCTCGACTTCGTCAAGCAGGATCACGCTGTACGGCTTCCTGCGCACGGCCTCGGTCAGGTAGCCGCCCTCCTCGTAACCTACATATCCCGGCGGCGCGCCGATCAGGCGGGCGACCGAATGCTTCTCCATGAACTCGCTCATGTCGATGCGGATCAGGTGCTCCTCGGAGTCGAACATGAACTCGGCCAGCACCTTGCACAGTTCGGTCTTGCCGACGCCCGTCGGGCCGAGGAAGAGGAAGGAGCCGTAGGGCCGGTTCGGGTCGGAAAGGCCGGCACGCGAACGGCGGATGGCGTCCGCGACGAGGCGAACGGCCTCGTCCTGGCCGACCACGCGCTGGTGCAGCTTGTCTTCCATCTTCAGCAGCTTGTCGCGCTCGCCCTGCATCATCTTGGCGACCGGGATGCCGGTGGCGCGCGAAACCACTTCCGCGATTTCCTCGGCGCCGACCTGCGTACGCAGCAGCTTGTTCTTCACTTCGCCGTCGCCCTTGCCGGCGCTTTCGGCAGCCTTCAACTGGGCTTCGAGGCCCGGCAGCTGGCCGTATTGCAGTTCGGCCAGCTTGTCGTACTGGCCTTTCCTCTGCAGCTCGGCCATCTGCACGCGCAAGCGCTCGATTTCTTCCTTGATGTGCGCCGAGCCATGCACCTGCGCCTTCTCGGCCTTCCAGATCTCTTCTAGATCCGAGTATTCCTTCTGCAGCTTGGCGATCTCGTCCTCGATCAGGCCGAAGCGCTTGATCGACGCCTCGTCCTTCTCCTTGCGCACCGCTTCACGCTCGATTTTCAGCTGGATGATGCGGCGATCGAGCTTGTCCATCGACTCCGGCTTCGAGTCGATCTCCATCTTGATGCGCGCAGCCGCTTCGTCGATCAGGTCGATTGCCTTGTCCGGCAGGAAGCGGTCGGTGATGTAGCGATGCGAGAGTTCGGCTGCGGCGACGATGGCCGGGTCGGTGATGTCGACGCCGTGGTGCAGCTCGTACTTCTCCTGCAGGCCGCGCAGGATGGCGATGGTCGCCTCGACGCTCGGCTCATCGACCAGCACCTTCTGGAAGCGGCGCTCGAGCGCAGCATCCTTCTCGATGTACTTGCGGTATTCGTCGAGCGTCGTTGCGCCGATGCAGTGCAGCTCGCCGCGCGCCAGTGCCGGCTTCAGCATGTTGCCGGCGTCGATCGCGCCCTCGGCCTTGCCGGCGCCGACCATGGTATGGATCTCGTCGATGAAGAGGATGATGCGGCCCTCGTCCTTGGCCACGTCATTCAGCACCGCCTTCAGTCGCTCCTCGAACTCGCCGCGGTACTTGGCGCCGGCGAGCAGGCCGGCCATGTCGAGCACCAGCACCTTCTTGCCCTTCAGGGTTTCCGGCACTTCCTCGTTCACGATGCGCTGCGCGAGACCCTCGACGATGGCGGTCTTGCCGACGCCCGGCTCACCGATCAGCACCGGGTTGTTCTTGGTCCGGCGCTGCAGGATCTGGATGGCACGGCGGATCTCGTCGTCGCGGCCGATCACCGGATCGAGCTTGCCCTGTGCAGCGCGCTCGGTCAGATCGATGCAGTATTTCTTCAGCGATTCGCGCTGGCCCTCGGCCTCCTGCGAATCGACGCCCTGGCCGCCGCGCACGGCGTCGATGGCGGCTTCCAGCGATTTGCGCGCGAGGCCGTGCTGCTTGGCCAGCCGCCCGGTTTCGTTCTTGTCATCGCATAGCGCGAGCAGGAACATTTCCGAGGCGATGAACTGGTCGCCGCGTTTCTGCGCTTCCTTGTCGGTCAGGTTCAGCAGGTTGCCGAGGTCGCGGCCGATACTGACCTCTCCGCCATGCCCGGAGACTTGCGGCAGACGGTCGATGGCCTTGTCGAGGTCGGTGCGCAGCGCCGGCACATTGACACCGGCACGGGCGAGCAGCGAACCGGTGCCGCCGTCCTCCTGTTCGATCAGCGCCAGCAGCAGGTGCTGCGGCTCGATCATCTGGTTGTCGTGGCCGATGGCCAGACTCTGGGCTTCGCCCAGGGCCTGCTGGAACTTGGTGGTGAATTTGTCGAAGCGCATTTCTTTTCCTCTCGGGAGCGGGTTGCTCAGCAGATGGGGGAGGAAGACAGGATTTCAACCCGGAACAAATCTGGAACTGTCTCGAAAAATGGACGTCGAATCGTCTCACACCCCGGACAGGAGCGTCTCTCCGAAAATACTAAACACAATATTTCAATGACTTGCGAACTGGCACAACGATTGCAAGTTGCTCGTGCAGATCACAACAACATCCCCATCGGAGGAGACATCATGCCCACACAGAAAATTGCGTTCGTCGCCGGTGCCATGGGCGGCATGGGCGCCGCCATCTGCCAGTCGCTGGCTCGCGACGGGCTGCGCGTCATCGCCGGCTGCGCGCCGGATTACCGTTTCAAGGACGAATGGCTGGCAATGCAGCGAGCGCTGGGTTTCGAATTCATATCGCAGGAACATGAGATCGCCGACGACCGCCAACTCGAACCGCTCCTCGATCGCATCGAGCGCGAACTCGGACCCATCGAGGTCGTCGTCAACAATGCCGAGATGACGCGCTTCCGCAACCTCGCCCCGCTCGCCAGCCGGGCGCGCGTCGTCAGCATCGAGCCGGTCGACGGGGCCTATCGCACCCGCATCTGGGTGGCCAGCAGCAGCGTCAGTTCAGCGGCAACCCATTGATTCCTTGGCACAGTCCGCAACAATCCCGACTGTCTCCATTCATGGACATCCCGGCGTAAGATAGGAGGCTTCCTTGTCCCTGCTTTCTCCCATGCCCCTGCCGACCCAGGAATTCGACTACGCCAAGCTGCGCGCACGCGCCATGGAATCCCTGTTCGAGGCTTTCGACAGCCTCTGCGAGGGCACCGTGATGGTCGACCGCGACGCCCGCGTCGTCTGGATCAACGAGCGCTACGCCGCCCGCTTCGGCGTCAGCGATGCCAGTCAGGCCATCGGCAAGGACATCGAGGAAATCATCCCGACCTCGCTGATGCGCGAGGTAGTGCGTACCGGCCGGCCGCTGCTGCTTGACATCCTCGACGTCAATGGCGAGAGTTTCGTCGTCACCCGCATACCGCTCAAGGACGAACAGGGCGAGATCATCGGCGCCATCGGCTTCGCCCTCTTCGACAAGCTGCAGCCGCTGCAGCCCTTCTACGCCCGCCTGCACAAGCTGCAGCACCAGCTGGCGCAGACGCAGCAGCACCTCGCAGCCGAACGACGGGCGAAGTACACCTTCAGCAACTACATCGGCACCAGTCCGGCGGCGACGCAGGTCAAGCAGCAGGCACGCCGCGCCGCGCGCCTGGACACCACCGTGCTGCTGCTCGGGGAGACGGGTACCGGCAAGGAATTGCTGGCGCACGCGATCCATGCCGCCTCGACGCGCGCCGACAGCCCCTTCGTCGGCTTCAACGTCGCCGCCATTCCGGAGACGCTGCTGGAAGCGGAATGTTTCGGTGCAGCCCCCGGCGCCTACACCGGCGCCGAGCGCAAGCCGAGAATCGGCAAGTTCGAGCTGGCCAACGGCGGCACACTGTTCCTCGACGAGATCGGCGACATGCCGCTGGCGATGCAGGCCAAGCTGCTGCGCGTGCTGCAGGAAAGCGAGGTCGAGCCGCTGGGAAGCAACAAGGTGGTGAAGATCGACGTGCGGATCATCGCCGCCACGTCACGCGACCTGAAGGCCGATGTCGATGCCGGCCGCTTCCGGGCCGACCTCTATTACCGGCTCAACGTACTCACCATCCGGCTGCCGGCCCTGCGCGAACGGACCGAGGACTTTGCGCCGCTCTGCGACCATATCCTCGAGCAGATCGCCGCGCGCACACGCCTCGCACTGCGCGAACTGGAGCCGGAAGCGCTGGCCTTGCTCAAGCGCTGCCGCTGGCCGGGCAACATCCGCGAACTGCGCAACGTGCTGGAACAGGCCTGCATGCTCGCCGACGGCCCCCGTCTCGGCGAAGTGGACATCCGCGGCATCGTCGTGCCGCCGGCCGACATGGCGGCAGCCCCGGTGCCCACATCGACAGCGGCAGCCGGTGACGGCACCGCCGCGACCTACGACGAAGCGCTCGCCGCCTTCGAGCGCGACCTGATCATGCGCACGCTGCAGACCACCGGCGGCAAGGTCACGGAAGCTGCACGACGTCTGGGCGTCGGTCGCGCGACGCTGTACAAGAAGATATCCGCCCTCGGCATCGTCACCGACGGCAAATCCCGCCACTGAGACACTGAGACTCCGAGAGGCAGACCAAGACATCATGAACCAGGACTCCACGACGCCCCCGCGCATTTCCCATCCCCTGCTGGACAACCCGAAGCAACTGTCAGACAAGCGCAGCAAGGTCGTCAGCGCGGCCGAGGCCGTGCGCCTGATCCGCGACGGCGACACGGTGGCCACCGGCGGCTTCGTCGGCATCGGCTTCGCCGAGAACATCGCCGTCGCGCTGGAGAAGCGCTTCCTCGGCGAAGACCCGGAAGCGGAGAAAGGCACGCCGAAGAACCTGACCCTGTTCTACGCCGCCGGCCAGGGCGACGGCAAGGAGCGCGGGCTCAACCATTTCGGCCACGACGGCCTCGTGAAGCGCGTCGTCGGCGGCCACTGGGGACTGGTGCCGAAGCTGCAGAAGCTGGCAGTGGAGAACCGGATCGAGGGCTACAACCTGCCGCAGGGCGTGATCAGCCACCTCTTCCGCGACATCGCCGGAGGCAAGCCGGCGCAGATCTCGCGCGTCGGGCTCGGTACCTTCGTCGATCCGCGCCACGGCGGCGGCAAGATCAACGCGTGCACCAAGGAGGATCTCGTCTCGCTGATCCAGGTCGGCGGCGAAGACTACCTGATGTACAAGACCTTCCCGGTCAACGTCGGCATCATCCGCGGCACCACCGCCGACCCCGACGGCAACGTGACGATGGAAAAGGAGGCGCTGACGCTGGAGGCGCTGGCCATCGCGATGGCGGCGCACAACTCGGGCGGCATCGTCATCGTCCAGGTCGAGCGCGTCGCCGAGCGCGGCTCGCTCAACCCGCGCCAGGTCAAGATTCCCGGCATCCTCGTCGACTGCGTGGTCGTCGCCGAGAAGCCCGAGTACCACATGCAGACCTTCGCCGAGGCCTACAGCCCGGCCTTCTCCGGCGAGATCCGCATCCCCATGTCGAGCATCGCACCGATGGCCATGGACGAGCGCAAGATCATCGCCCGCCGCGCCGCCTTCGAGCTGGCACCGAACGCCATCGTCAACCTCGGCATCGGCATGCCGGAGGGCGTCGCCAGCGTCGCCGCCGAGGAGAAAGTGATCGACCTGCTGACGCTGACGGCCGAGCCCGGCGTCGTCGGCGGCGTCCCCGCCTCCGGCCTCAACTTCGGCGCCGCGGTGAACACCGACGCGATCATCGACCAGCCCTACCAGTTCGACTTCTACGACGGCGGCGGGCTGGACGCCACCTTCCTCGGGCTGGCCCAGGCCGACGCCGAGGGCAACCTCAACGTCTCCAAGTTCGGCCCGCGCCTGGCGGGCGCCGGCGGCTTCATCAACATCAGCCAGAACGCGAAGAAGGTCGTCTTCGTCGGCACCTTCACTGCCGGCGATCTGGAAGTGGCGATCGAGAACGGCCAGCTGAAGATCGTCCGCGAAGGCAAGACGAAGAAATTCGTGCAGGAGGTCGAGCACCGCACGTTCAGCGGCGCCTATGCATCGAAGCGCGGACAACCGGTGCTCTACGTCACCGAGCGCTGCGTCTTCCGGCTGACCGCCGACGGCATCGAGCTGATCGAGATCGCGCCGGGCATCGACCTCGAACGCGACGTGCTGGCGCAGATGGAGTTCCGCCCGAAGATCAGCCCGCACCTGCGCCTGATGGATCCCCGCATCTTCGCCGACGCGGCGATGGAACTGCGCCGCGAACTGCAGAGCCTGCCGCTGGAACAGCGGCTGAGCTACGACGCGACGCAGAACCTGTTCTTCGTCAATTTCGAGAACCTCAACGTCCGCTCGACCGAGGACATCGAAGCCATCCGCCGCCTGATCCACGCCAGGCTCGGCAAGCTCGGCCACAAGGTCAACGCGATCATCAACTACGACAATTTCTCGATTCCGCAGGAGCTGCTCGATCCTTACATGGACATGGTCCGCGACGTACTTCAGTTCTACGCCCGCGTCACCCGCTATACGACCAGTGCCTTCACCCGTGCCCAGATCGGCGATGCACTGAAAGAGCGGCAGCTGTCCCCGCACCTCTTCGACAACCGGCACGACGCGCTGGCCAGATTGCACGAGTGATCGTTCCCGACGGGAAAAGCGCCCCACGTGACGCCCGTCGCGTTCTTCCGCATCCAGCCGGAAAGGCGCCCTGCCGCTGAAGATGCGTGCGATGCAAAATCTTGCAAATTATTACTTTAAGCATAGAATTGATCGGTGATTTACCCATTTGTCTTAAAATCTTAAAAATCAGAAAAGCATCAAGGGGAACGCCATGAGCTCATCCAACGGAATGTCATTGAAGACCAAGCTGGTCGGACTAGCGCTGTCCACCGTGGTAGCGCTGGTACTGCTGTTTGCCGTCTCGCTGAACAACGAAAAAACACAGCTGATGCGCGACCGCCAGGAAAAGGTCCGCAACCTCGTCGAGGCAACCCATGCCACCGTTGCCCACTTCGAACAGCAGGCGCGTGACGGCAGGATGTCGGTCGACGATGCCAAGAAGGCTGCCCTGGGCGTCGTCCGCGCAATGCGCTACGACAAGAACGAGTATTTCTGGATCAACGACTTCACGCCGACGACGCTGATGCACCCGATCCGGCCCGAGCTCGAAGGCAAGCCGATGAACGAGGTCAAGGACCCTACCGGCAAGCTGCTCTTCGTCGAGTTCGTGAAGGTGGTCAAGGCCTCCGGCGCCGGTTTCGTCGACTACCTTTGGCCGAAACCGGGCTCCGATGCTCCCGTGCCCAAGATTTCCTACGTCAAGGGTTTCGAGCCCTGGGGCTGGATCATCGGGACCGGCATCTATACCGACGACGTCGATGCCCTCTTCCGCCAGCAGGCGCTGCGCTTCCTGGCCTGGGGAATCGGCATCGGCGGCTTCATCACGCTGGCCCTGTTCTTCGTCGGCCGCAACATCGTCAACATGCTCGGTGGCGATCCGCAATACGCGGTCGGCATCACCCGCCGCATCGCCGCCGGCGACCTCAGCGGCGATGTCGAGTGCGCGCCGGGCGACAAGGAGAGCCTGCTCGCCGGCATGAAGGAAATGCAGGACGCACTGCGCAAGATGATCAGCGAGATCGTCGGCGGTGCCGAGCGGCTCGCCTCGGCAGCCGACGAACTGCTCCACGCCTCAGAGGAAGTCGGCAGCAGCGCCCGTCACCAGAGTGAAGCAGCATCCGCCATGGCCGCCGCCGTCGAGGAGATGACCGTCAGCATCGATCAGGTCGCCCACAACGCCAGCGAGGCACACAACATTTCGGAAGTCGCCGGCAAGAGCTCGCAGGAAGGCACGACGATCATCCAGAACGCTGCCGTCGAGATGCGGCAGATTGCCGATGCCGTGCAATCCTCCTCAGCCACCATCGAGGAACTCGGGCATCAGACCGAGCAGATCACGTCGATCGTCAACACCATCCGCGAGATCGCCGACCAGACCAACCTGCTCGCATTGAACGCAGCCATCGAAGCTGCCCGTGCCGGCGAGCAGGGCCGTGGCTTCGCCGTCGTCGCCGACGAGGTGCGCAAGCTGGCAGAACGGACCAGCCTGTCCACGACCGAGATCGCGACCATGGTCGAGAAGATCCAGCAAGGCACGCGCAACGCAGTGGCCAGCATGCAATCGGGCGTCACGCAGGCCGACAAGGGCGTCGCACTGGCCAACGAGGCCGGCGAATCCATCGTCAGCATCCGCGACGGTGCGCTGCGCGTAGTGGACGTGGTGAACGACATCTCGTCGTCGATCCGCGAGCAGAGCGCGGCATCGAGCGAGATCGCCAAGAACATCGAGCGCATCGCCCAGATGTCGGAAGAAAGCGTGCAGGCCGTGCGTCATACGACCGATTCGGCCCGCCATCTGCAGGAACTGTCAGCCGCGCTGCACGCTTCGGTCAGCCGCTTCAAGGCGGGCTAAGCCCCCGCCACCCGCTGCAATGAAAAACGGTGCGGACAGCCGCACCGTTTTTTTTGCCTCGCCACCGCTGTACCCGACGGTACAACAACGACCGCGAACCGGACAGGTCGCCGAACTACCCTTCCCAGCGCGCCGCCGCGCTGTCATCGGTCTCGCGTGCATCGACCCAGCGCGCACCGTCCGGCGTCACCTCGCGCTTCCAGAACGGCGCCTTCGTCTTCAGGTAGTCCATGATGAATTCGCAGGCGGCAAAGGCCTCGCCGCGATGCGCACTGCTCACCGCAACGAAGACGATGCGGTCGCACGGCAGCAGGCGGCCGACGCGGTGGATCACGCGTACGGCGTAGATGTCCCAGCGCGCCTTCGCCTCGGCGACGATCGCTTCCAGCGCCTTCTCGGTCATGCCCGGGTAGTGCTCCAGCGTCATTTCGGAGACACCGGACCCGTCGTTCACGTCGCGCACCAGCCCGACGAAGCTCGCCACTGCGCCGACACGCGCATCGCCGGCGGTCAGCGCGGCGGTTTCGGCGCCGACATCGAAGTCGGCTTCCTGGACGCTGACGCTCATCGCGCTCACCCTCCCGTCACCGGGGGGAAGAAGGCGACCTCGTCACCCGCCTTCACCGGGGTCGTGTGGCGCGCCATTTCCTGATTGACCGCACTCTTCAGGTTCTTCACCGCTCCCAGCGTGGCCCACTCGCCGCCGCGCTGTGCGAGCAGCGCCAGCACGCCGCCAACGTCGGTCACACCGGCGGGCAATTCAAGGTCTTCGCCGGCCGTACCCAGCTTTTCGCGCAGCGAGGCGAAATAGAGAATCTTGATCATGTCAGTTGTGTCTCGGTTGAGCCTCAGTTGAGCAACTCGGAGAACGGGATGAAGCGCACCAGATCGCCGCGCGCCACGGCCTTGCCCGGCGGGTTGTCGACGAGGCCGTCGGCCTGCACGCAGGACGAGAGCACGCCAGAACCCTGGCTCGGGAACAGCTCGACGCCACCCTCGTCGTTGGTCAGCGCGCGCAGGAACTCGCGGCGTGCATCGGGGCGCGCCCAGTCGTAGTCGGCGCGCAGCAGGTAGGATTTCGGCCGCACCTTGTCCACGCCGGAGAGACGCAGCACGAAAGGACGCACCAGCGTCACGAAGGTGACGAAGGCCGAGACCGGGTTGCCCGGCAGGCCGATGAACGCGCACTCCTTTTCACCACTCGTCACGGCACCGAAGGCCAGCGGCTTGCCCGGCTTGATGCCGATCTTCCACATGTCGAGGCGGCCCTCGGCTTCCACCGCCGGCTTGATGTGGTCCTCCTCGCCGACGGAGACGCCGCCCGACGTGATGATCAGGTCGTTGTCGGCCGCCGCCGCACGCAGCGCGGCGCGCGTCGGCTCCAGCTGATCGGGCACCAGCCCGAGGTCGCGAACCTCGCAGCCGAGGCGCTCGAGCAGCGCCACCAGCGCAAAGCGGTTGGAGTTGTAGATCGCCCCCGGCGGCAGCGGCTCGCCGGGCATGCGCAGTTCATCGCCGGTGAAGAACACTGCCACGCGCACGCGGCGCAGCACCGGCAGCGTCGCCAGGCCGACCGAGGCGGCGAAGGCCGTGTCCTGCGGCCGCAGCCGCGCGCCGGCGGCGAGGATCTGCGCACCCGGCGCGACGTCCTCGCCGGCGCGGCGAATGTGCTCGCCGGACTTCGGCACGTGGTTGATGACGACGCTTTCGCCAGCGTGCTCGCAGCGCTCCTGCATCACCACTGCATCCGCCCCGGCGGGGATCGGTGCGCCGGTGAAGATGCGCGCTGCGGTGCCCGGCTGCAATGTCGTGCCGACGGTACCGGCCGGAATGCGCTGCGACACTGGCAGCGAGGTGCCAACAGCGCTTACGTCCGCCGCACGTACGGCGTAGCCGTCCATCGCCGAGTTGTCGAGCGGCGGCACCGACAGCGTCGAATGCTGCGCTTCGGCGAGCACGCGCCCGGCGGCAGCGATCGTCGGCATGGCCTTGGTTTCGGTCACCGGCGTGCAGCCGGCGAGCAGCTTTTCCAGCGCGTCGTCAAACGAGAGCATGGGCTTTTCCTTGCAGATCGAGGGTATCGACGACGAAATCGGCAATCGCGTCGATATCGTTTAGATCAAGCACCGGCAGATGCGTCTTGATCGGTTCGTCGGTCGCCACCGCGACGACGTTCGGGTTTTCCGGCCACAGCGGCGGCTTGCCGTTGGCCGGACGATGCACTTCCAGCTTCGGCACCGGCTCGTTCTTGAAGCCCTCGACCAGCACCAGGTCGCAGGGAGAGAAGTGCGACAGGTATTCGTCCAGCGTCGGCTCCGGCTCATCGCGCAGCTCATGCAGCAGCGCCCAGCGCTGGGCGCCGGTGAGCATGACTTCGGTCGCCCCGGCCTCGCGGTGGCGCCAGGAATCCTTGCCCGGCTTGTCGATGTCGAAGCCGTGGTGCGCATGCTTGATGACCGACACCTTGAGGCCGCGCGCGGTCAGCCGCGGGATGAGCTGTTCGATCAGTGTCGTCTTGCCCGAGCCGGAGAAACCGGCGACCCCGAACACCTTCGTTGGAAATGCTTTCATGCGGTCATTTTACCTGCCGCAAGAAGATTGTCGCAGTTCTGAACGTTTTCCCAAGCGATCGACAACGCTGGAGGCGTTGAATGTCCGAATATCGGCCCAAATCGAAATTCGACAGTGCTTAGACACGGTCCGCACGGGAAATCAAAGCAGTCTTTCCTAGCACATAGACAAGCTGGGCGATTCAATGCGGCATGCCACCGTGCTGTGGCAGAATAGCCAGATCATCGGCCAACCCACAGCACCGTGGCCCACAACAAGAAAAGTCTCTCCGAGCGCGACATCTGCACGCAGTACATCTCGCCTGCCTTAATGCAGGCGGGGTGGGATTTCGCCACGCAGGTGCGCGAGGAAGTCAGCTTCACCAAGGGCCGCGTCATCGTGCGCGGCAAGCTGCATAGCCGGGGCCAGCAGAAACGCGCGGACTACGTCCTCTACTACGCCCCGAACCTACCCATCGCCGTCATTGAGGCCAAGGACAACAAGCACACGGTGGGGGACGGTATGCAGCAGGCGCTCAACTATGCCGAAACACTGGACGTGCCCTTCGTCTTCAGCAGCAACGGCGACGCCTTCCTAGCCCACGACCGTACCGGTCAACGTACCCCTATCGAGCATGAACTGAGCCTCGACGAATTCCCATCCCCGGAAGAACTCTGGCTCCACTACTGCACTTATAAAGGCATCGCCAGCGCCGAGAAACGCGAAACCGTCGAAACCCCCTACTACGACGACGGCAGCGGCAAATCGCCGCGCTACTACCAGATCAACGCCATCAACCGCACCATCGAGGCGATTGCCAAGGGCCAGCACCGTATCCTGCTGGTGATGGCGACAGGAACCGGCAAGACCTACACCGCCTTCCAGATCATCTGGCGCCTGTGGAAATCCAAGGCCAAAAAACGCATCCTCTTCCTCGCCGACCGCAACATCCTCGTCGATCAGACCCGCACCAACGACTTCAAGCCGTTCGGTCCGGCGATGACCAAGATCGAGAAGCGGCAGGCCAACAAGGCCTTCGAGATCTATCTCTCGCTCTATCAAGCCGTCACCGGCAACGAGGAAGAAAAAAACATCTACAAGCAGTTCTCGCGGGACTTTTTCGACCTCATCGTCGTCGATGAATGCCATCGCGGCAGCGCGGCAGAAGACTCCGCTTGGCGCGAGATCCTCGAATATTTCAGCAGCGCCACGCAGATTGGCCTCACCGCCACCCCAAAGGAAACCAAGGACGTCTCCAACATCCACTACTTCGGCGAACCGGTCTACACCTACTCGCTCAAGCAGGGCATCGACGACGGCTTCCTCGCCCCCTACAAGGTCATCCGAATCGATATCGACAAGGATCTTCAGGGATGGCGCCCCGAAAAGGGGCAAACCGACAAACACGGCAACCTGATCGAAGACCGCATCTACAACCAGAAGGACTTTGACCGTACCCTGGTGCTGGAAAAGCGCACCGAGCTGGTCGCCCGGAAGATCACCGAATACCTGCAGGCCACCGACCCCTACGCCAAGACCATCGTCTTTTGCGAAGACATCGACCACGCCGAGCGCATGCGCCAGGCGCTGGTCAATATGAACCCGGAGCGCATCAAGGAAAACCGAAAATACGTGATGCGCATCACGGGCGACGAACAGGAAGGCAAGGCCGAGCTCGACAACTTCATCGACCCGGAAAGCCGCTACCCGGTCATCGCCACCACCAGCAAGCTGATGACCACCGGCGTCGATGCCCAGACCTGCAAGCTCGTCGTTCTCGACCAGCGCATCCAGTCAATGACTGAATTCAAACAGATCATCGGCCGTGGCACCCGCATCAACGAGGACTACAACAAATACTGGTTCGCCATCATGGATTTCAAGAAGGCGACCGAACTGTTCGCCGACCCAGACTTTGATGGCCCACCGGAACAGATCTACGAACCGAAGGGAGATGAACCGCCCGTTCCACCGGACGAGCAGCTCCAAGACGGCGAGCCGCTGCCACCCGACGTACAGCCACAACCACCGTTGCCACCCGATGAACCGGGTGAAAAACGGATCAAATACGTTCTGGGCAACGAGTGAGCTTCCCCCGAAATTTCGTCTTCCATGAGATGGGGTATAACGCCCCGGCGAA
>VFQM010002401.1_pt1 | contig 13914 bp, 14 predicted proteins | sample 3512391 | NCBI WGS metagenome assembly VFQM01 (sample SAMN10412369, study PRJNA504923) | tailings metagenome | isolation source: Replicate 1 from Balatoc abandoned mine | place: Philippines
AGATTTTAGACATGCACATGTCGCTCTGCGTGGTAGGATGATCTCACCAGTGGACCTGACTCGACATATTTTAGCCCTCTTTTTAATCCTTCTTCTTTGTAGTGTGCAAACAGATCTGGGTGGATAAATTCCGCCACCTCGATATGCATTTTGGTAGGCTGAAGGTACTGGCCTAAAGTCAAGATGTCACAGCCATTTGCCGCGAGGTCATCCATAGCCTTATAGACTTCATCTTTACTCTCACCCAGTCCCAGCATAATACCGGTTTTGGTGCGCTTGCCATATTCTTTGGTAAGTCGGATTTGTTCAAGGGACCTTTCGTATTTGGCCTGAGGTCTGACCATTCTATAGAGTCGACCCACGGTCTCCATATTATGAGAAACCACTTCTTGTCCGCCCTCAATCATACGGTAAAGCGCGTCCCAGTTACTTTTCACATCAGGAATGAGTGTTTCTATCGTGGTGGAGGGAGACATCTGCTTTGTCAAAACAACTGTTTGATACCAGATTTCGGCCCCTCTGTCTTTTAACTCATCCCGGTTAACTGAGGTAATTACTGCATGTTTTACGCCCATCAATTTGATAGCTTCGGCCACACGTCGTGGTTCGTCGGTGTCATATTCATTTGGACGTCCTGTAGCTACCGCACAAAACGAACAAGATCTCGTACATACATTTCCCAAGATCATAAAAGTAGCCGTGCCTGCACCCCAGCATTCGCCCATATTGGGACAGTTTCCACTTTCACAAATGGTATGCAGCTTATGTTCGTCGACTAGTTTTCTGACTTTTGCATATTCTTTACCTACGGGAAGCTTGACACGAAGCCAATCCGGCTTCTTGCGTTTGGTAGCTTCCTCAGAGATTACCGGTAGTTCAATCATGATTTTTTGATTTGATGCAAAGTTAACTCAGGCCTGACGTAAAACCCAATTCGGTCTTACTTTCTGAATCCGTAGAAGAAAGTGAAATAGGCAGACTGAAAGAGCTGCCGATTTTCAGTAGTCGGGATGAGCGGGATTTCTTTGTTGAAACCCTCTACCATCACCCCGAGTTCCAGTCCAGTCACGTTACTTCTAAAAACACCGAATTCAAACATCAATCCGGCTTTGACCATAGCGCCTACGGCCAGTTCGGATTGTCCGATACCTTGAAAAAGTCTGCCTGTACCAAGGATGTTGTCTTGGCTTTGGTGAATTTCGGGATTGTAGGCTTCGATGACTGTCTCCACACGATTGATCGCGTACTCAATGAAATAGGGCGAAATCAGCCCCAAAGTAGGACCTACAGCCGCCAAAGCGGATACCTGTACTCCTTGATTTGGTGCTTTTTTGAATAACACAACCTCTCGGCCATAGTGAGGCCTGATCGCGTAGAGGTAGTTGGACTTTCCAAAAATATAGCTGTTGCCCAAGACGGTATTGTACCTAACCTCTTTAGGGTTTTTCACATTGGATAGTTCAATGCCCCAAAAGGCAAATTGGTCATCAGTGATTCGTGTACCTGATTTGAAAACTAAGCCTCCGATCAATCCTCCATTGGTATTTTTATTGGCTCCAAAGAGGTATTCCTTGTCGTATTCATAGTTTCCGACGTCTTCTCTTTGGGCAAAAACCTGCAAAGTGGTAATCAGAAAAAGCAGCGAGAGTAAGAATTTAAGTTTGCTCATTCGAATGGTCGAAAATATTGCTCTATTTTTGATTCAAGTATTTAAACTCGTTTTTAAAAGTAAGAGTTTATACCCACTATAAAAAGTTCGCAATCGTCAGTTTTAACCAGCTATCGATTCTTTCATTTTTTTGACCAAATAGCGAATTGGTTAGGAAAATTTGAACGAGCAACCTTTAGATCTGCGTTTGAGATTCGTAAACCCAAATAAACTTAATTCCAATGTGCTACTTATTTGAAAGCTTCAAAGGCTGGAAGGAATATTGTGCAGAAAAGCAACTTTCGCTTGTTGACTCAGTGATCGAGTACGAGATCGAACAGAAAAATTCCTCTGAGGAAAAAATCTGGTCTGGCCTCAGGCATGCATATGCCGTGATGAAAGATGCGGTCAAAACGGGTCTCGAAGATGAAATGACCTCACGCTCTGGGATGATCAACAATGGAGCCAAGAAGGTTTACAATCATCCGCTCACCGTTCTTTCCCCCGAATTTCAAAAGTTGATTTCAAGGGCCCTTGCCGCCAAAGAGGTGAATTCCTGTATGGGTAGAGTAGTTGCTGCCCCCACTGCAGGTGCTTCGGGGATCTTGCCGGGCACTCTGGTTACCCTTCAGGAAATCCACAGTCTTTCCGATCATAAGATTCTGGAGGGACTGCTGATCGGTGCCGGTATTGCGTTGATTATTGAAGAAAAGGCTAGTCTAGCGGGAGCGGTGGGAGGCTGTCAGGCTGAGACAGGGTCTGCTGCTGCTATGGCTAGTGGAGCGATCGTATATTGTTTAGGTGGCTCGGTGGATCAGGTTTTTAATGCTGTAGCCATTACGATTCAGTGTATGTTGGGATTGGTGTGCGACCCAGTAGCAGGATTGGTAGAGGTTCCCTGTGTGGTGAGAAACGCAAGTGCAGCAGCAATCGCATTCAGTTCGGCCCAAATCGCCTTAGCCAATGTAAATGCTGTCATTCCCGTGGATGAATGTATCGAGGCGATGGGAGAGATCGGAGCCTCAATGGAAAGCAGATACAAGGAAACAGCCATGGGAGGTTTGGCTGCGACCCTGACCGGGCAAGAGATTTCTAATCGGGTATTGATCCAGGATATTGAGATTTTGCCAGATGGGGATTCAGCTTAGTAAGAGTTGAAAAAGTGGGATTTCAAGTATTTTCTTGATCGAAAGCCCAAAAACTACAGACCAAAAAAGAGCGCTCCAAAGCATATGGAAATAGATCCGTCTTTTTTTTGTGCCAAATGAGACCAAAATCAGGGTTCCGCCTACTGGCGTAAGGAGAAGTGGGGTGAAAAAAGCTATGCCTGCTTCTCCATATTTTTTCCAAACGGCAACTATTTTTCTGCTTCTTCTTGAGAAAATAGGTTTTTTAGTTTTGAATCTGATTCCAGTCCACTCCTTCAGTTTTGCGCCGACAAGAGTAAATAGAACGACACTGGTCATCATGGATGCGGTGGTGAGCAGGAGTATTTTCCAAAATGGATACCCCGCAGCAGAACCTAAAACCGGTCCTGCAATAAACTTGAACATAGAAAGAAGAAATATTCCTAAAAGCTTAATTAGTTCATCATTCATAGTAAGAAAAGAAGATAGGATCCATAACAAATCAATAAAATAATCCCCTCTACCCTTGAAATCCGCATCCTTGTTTTCATTAAGGGCAATAACAAGAATGAAATTCCGAGCATCCAAATGAAGTCGGTTTTTATAAATTCCTCGGAGACTTCAATAGGCTTGATCAGTGCGGTGATTCCCAAGATTGAAAGTACATTCATGATGTTGCTTCCAAGTAAGTTGCCAATGGCTAAATCTGTTCTGTGTTTTAGTGCAGCAAAGACTGAGGCAATCAACTCTGGCAGACTTGTGCCGATTGCGATAATCGTGATCCCGATGATCCGTTCACTGATGCCATAGGATCGGGAAATTTCCACTGCATTGCTTACCAGGAGTTCAGAGCCTACATATAATCCTCCAATACCTAGAAAGAGAAGTCCTCCAGAAATAATCCAAGAATATTCTTTGATACCTTCTTGATCCTCATTAGTTGACTCCATGCCTCCCCCGGCACCTTTGAACAAGTACCAGTTAAATCCTATGAATCCTAAAAAAAGAAGTAGCCCTTCCAGAAAGCTAATTTGAAGATTTAAGGAAAAAACAAATAGCAAAACTGAAGTTAGGATCATTACAGAATAATCAAATCTCAAATGAGACCGGCTGATCATTATCGGATAAATCAATCCTGTGATGCCTAGTACCAAAGCTAGATTGGCAATATTGGAGCCGATGACATTGCCCAAAGAAATATCTGCATTACCATTCAGGGCTGCATAGACACTAACCAAAAGTTCAGGTGTAGAGGTGCCAAAAGCCACGATCGTCAAGCCAATAACCCCGGTACTGAGTCCCAATTTCACAGCGAGTGAAGAGGCGCCATCTACTAGAAATTTTCCCCCAGCCAGGAGAATAATTAATCCAAGAAATAGGAAAAAGTATTCAGTCATTTGATCAAAGTTTTTGGCCAAAGGCAAGGTCACCCGCATCTCCCAATCCGGGGACTATATAGGATTGATGGTTTAATCGTTCATCCAATGCTCCCAACCAAAAGGAATGCGGTAAGTCCAGATGTGCATTGATGTGGTCGATTCCCTCAGGTGCAGCAAATGCCGCCGCAATATGAATCTTTCTGGGCGTACCGTGATCCAATAACTTCTGAATGGATTGAATAAAAGACTTTCCTGTAGCAAGCATTGGATCGGCTAGGATTACAGTTTTACCTTCCAAATTTGGACTGGCATGATATCCGAGATTAATCGTGATTTCCCCGTCACCCTCTTCTCTAAAAGCACCGATAAACCCACTTTCTGCCTGATCGAAAAAGTTGAGAAATCCTTGATAAAAAGGCAAAGAAGCTCTCAAAACGGCGACTATAACGGGCTGCTCTGCAGGTACGGTGGCCAAAGTACTGGAAAGAGGAGTTTTTATCTCCTTTTGTTCATAGGTCAAAGTCTTTGAGATTTCATAGGCTAAAATCTCACCTAGTCTCTCAAGATTTTTCCGAAAGCGCATTCGGTCTTTTTGGGTCTCGACGTCACGGAGTTCTGCCAAAAACTGATTGGCAATGGTTTGGCTTTGATTTAAGACGAACATAGGAAATGGTAATTTGCCTCAATTATGTATTTCTGTCAAAAATACGGATGTAACGGAAGTTTGATCAAAAAAACAAGCCCGGAAATCCGGGCTTTATCCAATCATTTGATTTCAAAACTTACCCTCCTAGCCATTTGTCTGGCATCAGCGGAAGACTTATCTACTGAGGTATCTTCTCCATACCCCTTATAAGTAAGCCTAGAGGAGTCAATCCCAGCTGCAGTCAGTCTATCAAAAACAGCTTTGGCTCTTTTTTCTGACAATTTGATGTTGTAGTCTTCACCTCCAAGTTCATCAGCATATCCTTTGATTTCAATCTTCACAGCAGGGTTCTTTTGTAAGAAGTTTGAAACAAACGAAACAGCACTCACAGAAAACTCAAGCGGCTTTGCACTGTCAAAGCCAAAGTAAACATTCACATAGTTATCTTGAATGGCCTTTCGGAGGTAATCCACTTGTTCTTTTATCTCCTCTACTGGGCAGCCTTGGGTTGAGGATGGGCCAGGTAAGAAAGGACACTTATCCAAATGGTCAGGAGTACCATCTTGGTCAGAGTCTAGCGTAACACCGCTTGTATTTACTCTTGCACCCCCAGGAGTATTTGCTTCTTTGTCTAAATAATCTGCAATTCCGTCTCCATCAGAGTCCTTCAGCATGTCTTTAATGTCATTGATTGCGTTATTTAACTCCTCTTTGGTGGCGTATTTGTCTGTAGCAAGATACCAGTCTGCGTGCTGCTGAGCTTTCCCGAGGTAAAAGTTAACTCCCAGCGTACCAGCCCACCAAGTGCCAGTTGCATGGACGAAGGGGATTTCAGGAACAAGAGGTCTTCCGTCTTGGATAAAGTCATTTCCGTCAAAAGTATATCGCTGCCTTCCATTTACAGTAGTAGAAATCGTGCCGCTCAGGCTAATTTTTTCAGTGATTGAGTATAACAATCGAAGCTTACCTGTAAAGCTATATACGTAATCAGGATCAAAGTCTGGCTCTGGAGATGGTGCTAGCAGGGAACCAATTCTTGATTCTTGTTTGAGAAAGCCAGCCCCAGCACCTGTCTCTGTCAGGATCGTGAAGCGCTTTGCAAAATTTTGGAACTCGAGAATTCTACCCCAATTGATCACTCCATTGATCGAGGCGTTGCCATAGTTGGTTGAAAATGGTCTAGTGCCTTTGACTTCGTTGAACTGGCCAAAGCCATAAGAACCACTTAATCCAAATTTTTCATTGAACATGTATCGAGCTCCGAACTCCGCATGTCCGATATTTAATGTTGGGGATAAATATCCTCGGGAAAGAGGCCCCATGGACTTATTGACTCCAGCGCCTAATTCTAGTGACAATTTATTAAAGTCAGACTGGGCCTGAGCCATCCCAAACAGAGTCAGGAAGGCCAGAATTGAAAAGATCTTTTTCATTGAATTCGTAGGGTGATGAATAGCAAATACTGGGTCAAAGGTAAACATCTTACACTAGATCAAACAAAAAAAAAGCCTGATCTCATGATCAGGCTTTAATATATTATTGTTTGTAAGATTATTTGATTTCGAAGCTTGCTCTTCTAGCCATTTGGCGAGCGTCAGCAGATGCTTTGTCTACTGAAGTATCTTCACCATAACCCTTGAATGAAACTCTTGAGGAATCAACACCAGCAGCCACTAGTAAATCATATACTGCCTTAGCTCTTTTTTCTGAAAGCTTAATGTTATAATCTTCAGGTCCTATTTCGTCAGCATAACCTTTTACTTCAACACTTACACCTGGATTTCTCTTCAAGAAGTTAGCGACATAGTTTGCAGCGCTGATAGAGTAGCCTAGTGGCTTAGAGCTATCAAAAGCGTAGTAAACGTTCACATATCCATCGTTGATAGCTTTCTTAAGGTAATCAACCTCTTCACGAATTTCTTCTACCGGACAGCCATTTGTAGATGCTGGGCCAGGCAAGAATGGACATTTGTCTAGGTGATCCGGAGTACCGTCACCGTCAGAATCCAATGTAGATCCAGAGGAATTTACTCGAGCTCCAGCTGGAGTATTTGGCTCTTTATCCAAATAGTCAGGAACACCATCTCCGTCAGAATCTTTAAGCATGTCTTTGATACCATTGATCTGCGTAGCGAGTTCTTCTTTAGTAGCATACTTATCAGCTGCGATGTACCAGTCAGCGTGTTGTTCAGCCTTGCCTAGGTAGATATTCAATCCGATAGTACCTGTCCACCAAGTTCCATTAGCACCGTAGAATCCGGTAGTAATGTCAGGTCTGATTGGTGACGCGCCATCAAAAGTAACTGTCTGACGACCATTCAAAATGGTAGAGATATCACCCACCAAAGCAATTTTTTCGCTCAACTTTAATTGAGGAGTTAAACCGAAAATAATTGTGTAGACATTATCATCAAAAGTACTGTAAAGATTTTCCTCAGGATTCACCATTCCTACGCCACCGCCAGCGTGAAGAAGCATTCCGAATTTTCTTGAGAAAGATTCGAAGTTCATGATTCTTCCGATGTTAGCTACACCTTGAAGGTTAAGTCGGAAATATTTGGTTTTGAAGCTTGGACTAGCTCCATCTACCTCATTGAATGTTCCAAAGCCGTAATCCAGCTTTGTTCCAAACTTTTCATTGAACATGTATCTCACGCCAAATTCAGCATGTCCGATGTTCAAGGTGGGAGATAGATAGCCTCCAGTCAAAGGGGCCATGGCTTTGTTTGGTCCAAGACCAAACTCAACTGACCACTTGTTGAATTCCTGGGCGTTGGCTCCGAAGGCCATCGCACCGGCGATTAGGGATGAGAGTATAATTTTTTTCATGATAAAAAATTTTTGTTCAAATTTTTTAAGTGATTGATGGATGTTGCGACAAATTTATAAACTTTTACTTTAATGCAAATGTATTGTAAATCTTTGAATTCTTGCCTCAAGAAGAAAATATTTACTGATTATGCCAAATTTATTAATTCAAATTAGAACAGATTTAATGCCAAAATGAAATTTTTGATTCAATTATTAAGTCAATGTTCTGTTTCGGGAGATGAATCTGAGCTTTCGGGTTTCATCTTTCAGACGATTAAAGAACGCAAAAAGAATTGGAAAGTTACACCTGAAATCTTTTTTGGTGAAGATTTTCATGATTGTATCCTTCTCAAATTCGGAAATCCAAGAACAGCAGTTTTTGCCCACATGGATACGATTGGTTTTATGACCCGGTACGCAAACCAATTGGTTCCTGTCGGAGGTCCTGAAGTGATTCCGGGCTCCCGACTGGTTGGACAAGATAGGTTTGGGGACATAAAGTGTACGCTCACTGGGGATGAGGAGGCTATATTTCATGACTTTCCAAGGAAAATTGAACCGGGTACCCGGCTTTCTTTTGAGCAAAATGTCCGTTTTTCCCAAGATTTTATTCAAGCAGCCTATTTGGACAATCGACTCGGAGTGTTCACAGCTTTGGAAATTTGTAAAGATTTAGAAAATGGTTGGGTGGTATTTACCACTTACGAGGAGCATGGAGGAGGGAGTATGCCTTTCTTATTGAGGTTTATTCAAGAAACTCACCCGATCAAACAGGCGCTAGTTTCAGACATTACTTGGATTACTGAAGGAGTTCATCACCATCAGGGGGTTGTGATATCTATTCGAGACAAATTTATTCCAAGAAAGAAGTTTTTGGATCGGATTATAACCCTTGCAGATAGGAGTGGTATTCCTTTTCAACTTGAAGTAGAGTCTTTTGGTGGAAGTGATGGACGTGAAATCCAGTTTTCCCCTTATGCGATTGATTGGTGTTTTATAGGAGCTGCGGAGGATCACGTCCATACTCCGGACGAAAAAGTTTCTCTGGCTGATCTCAATTCAATGATTGAAATGTACCGGTACCTGATGGCAAAATTGTAACTTTCGGCATGCAAAGGAAAAAAATCCATGACAGGGAATTTGAGGTTTACTTAACTTCTACCCAAATTCAAAGTCGGCTAAAGGAAGTCGCTGATCAGATTTCAAATGATTTTCGGGACGATCAATTGATAATTTTGGGTGTTCTAAACGGCTCATTCATGGTCTTGGCTGATCTTTCCAGATATCTGAATTTGCCTGTTTCTTGTGAGTTTTTAAAAATTTCATCCTATTCGGGCACTCAATCCACTGGCAAAATCACTTCCATTATAGGTTTAAATATTGACTTGACAGGAAAATCAGTCCTGATCGTTGAAGATATTGTAGACACAGGTCTGAGTATGAAATTCCTTTTGGATGAGCTTCAAAAGCTGAATCCAAAGAAGATTTCGATCATGACCTTATTGTTTAAAAGGGAGGCCTTTCGGTATAATTATCCTTTGGATTATGTCGGTTTTGAAATTCCCAATAAATTTGTCGTTGGCTATGGCCTAGATTATGATGGTTTGGGAAGGAATCTCCCAGACATTTATCAACTCTGTACCTCTTAAAAAGACCCAGTTCAATGCTTAATATAGTTTTATTTGGCCCTCCAGGTGCTGGAAAAGGCACTCAAAGTGAAAAAATCATTTCCCAGTACGGACTTACTCACCTCTCAACGGGAGACTTATTCAGAAAACATCTAGGAGAAGGCACTGAGCTAGGCAAGCTCGCAAAGAAGTACATGGATCAGGGCCATCTGGTGCCTGACGAGGTCGTGATCAGTATGGTGGAGGATAAAATAAATACCACCCAAGGCAGCAAAGGGTTTATTTTTGATGGGTTCCCCAGAACCACCGCACAAGCTGAAGCGCTTGATGTCATGTTGGAAAAAAACAACATGAAAATATCAGGAATGATAGCCTTGGATGTCCCTCAGGATATTCTCAAAGAGCGAATCAAAGAGCGGGGTAAGACCTCTGGCCGAGTGGACGATCAGGATGAAGAAAAAATCAACACGCGTATTAAAGTGTACCTGGCAGAAACTCTTCCCGTCGCAGAGTACTATGAAAAGCAAGGTAAGTTTCATAAAATAAACGGAGTAGGTCAAATTGAAGAAATCTTCATACAAATCAGTTCAGTGATAGATAGCTACTGATTCACAGGTATTTCTTAATTTTGCATTTCCAATTTCACTTGGGCTAAGCATTTCCGCTTAGCCTTTTTATTTCTACCATGGCCGATTCAAACTTTATCGATTATGTCAAATTCTGCTCCCGATCTGGAGCAGGGGGCGCAGGATCAGTTCATTTCAGAAGAGAAAAGCATGTCCCTAAAGGAGGTCCAGATGGAGGTGATGGAGGTCGTGGCGGACACATTATTATAAGGGGAAATGCCCAGCTGTGGACCTTGCTCCATCTCAAATATAAAAAGCATGTGATCGCTGAAGCCGGAAAAGGTGGAGAGGGTGGGCGTCGAACGGGTGCTGATGGAAAAGATGTCATACTGGAAGTTCCGCTCGGTACTGTCGCCAAAGATGCAGAGACAGGCGAAAAGCGATTTGAGATTACCCATGATGGCCAAGAGATGATTCTCACCTCGGGTGGTAGAGGAGGATTGGGCAATGATCATTTCAAGACTGCCACCAATCAGGCACCTCATTATGCCCAACCCGGGGAGCCCGGGATCGAGGAATGGATCATCCTAGAGCTCAAACTCCTGGCAGATGTTGGGTTGGTAGGTTTTCCCAATGCAGGCAAATCAACCTTATTATCCTCTATTTCCGCGGCCCGACCGGAGATAGGCGATTATCCATTTACGACTTTAGTTCCAAACCTCGGTGTAGTCGGCTACAGAGATGACAAATCCTTCGTCATGGCAGATATTCCCGGGATCATAGAAGGGGCTGCTGAAGGCAAAGGGCTGGGTATAAGGTTCCTACGACATATCGAGCGAAACTCCATTCTGTTGTTTCTGATTCCTGCCGATGCTAAGGATATCGGTGAGCAGTATCGGATTCTTTTGGGGGAGTTGGAGAAATACAACCCTGAGCTTCTGGACAAAAAGCGGATTTTAGCCATTTCCAAAGCAGATATGCTGGATGAGCAATTGATGACTGAGATGGAACAAGAGGTGCCAAAAGGCATTCCTTATGTATTTATTTCTTCAGTAAGTCAGTATAATCTCGAAAAACTCAAAGACTTAATCTGGCAGGCTATTCATTAATTGAGGTGTCAGTTTGTCAGAATTCCCGCTCTGGCAAACTCCTTGATGTCCCTTGCCCACCAACTATCAACTGATATTTATGGAAAAAAATGAACACCTTGATCAAGATTTGACCGAAACTAACAGCGATCAAATCCTAGAGGAAAACCAACCGACTGACGAAATAGCAACAGAGAGTGAAGCAGAACCTGCTGTGGATCCCCAAGAAAATAGACTGGAAACTGAAGTGGCCGAACTCAAAGAAAAATACCTTAGATTATACTCTGACTTTGAAAACTTCAGAAAAAGGACTTCGAAAGAACGAATCGAATTGATCAAGACCGCTTCTGAGGACGTACTCAAAGACCTCATTCCAGTGGTGGATGATTTTGAAAGAGCTTCAAAAGCCTCTCAAAATGAGTCTGACCCGGTCAAAATCAAAGAAGGAAATGAGTTGATTTTTCACAAGCTAGTTAAGATTCTGGAATCAAAAGGCTTGAAAGCAATGACCGACCAGGTAGGTAAGCCCTTTGATGCGGACACTCAGGAGGCCATTACGCAGATTCCAGCTCCGACAGAGGAGCTGAAAGGTGCAGTCATTGACGTGATTGAAAAAGGATATACGCTGGGTGATAAAGTGGTACGATATGCAAAGGTTGTGACCGGCGCTTAAGATTATGGCAAAAAGAGACTATTACGAAGTATTGGGGGTGTCCAAAAGCGCCTCCGCAGACGAAATCAAAAAAGCCTACCGAAAGCTGGCTATCCAATACCACCCTGACAAAAATCCTGACAATCCTGAGGCAGAGGACAAATTTAAAGAAGCTGCTGAAGCCTACGAGGTACTGAGCAATCCTGACAAAAAGGCCAGATATGATCAATTTGGTCACCAAGGTCTTGGAGGAAATGGTGGATATGGCGGGGGAGGAATGAACATGGAAGATATTTTCTCCCAGTTCGGTGATATCTTCGGTGGAGGAGGGTTTGGGTCCTTCTTTGGCGGTGGCGGTGGCCGCCGGACCAAAAAGGGGACCAATCTTAGAGTCAAACTCAAGCTCAACCTTCAGGAAATCGCAAATGGCGTCGAAAAAAAGATTAAAGTAAAGCGCCATGTGGTCGCGCCGGGTGTCAGCTTTAAGTCATGCTCGGCCTGCCAGGGTACTGGTCAGGTGAAAAAAGTGGTGAATACCATGCTCGGGCAGATGGTCTCAGCCAGTACCTGTGGCGTCTGTGGTGGATCAGGTCAAATCGTCGACAAAAAGCCGGCTGAAGCAGATTCCAGAGGATTGATTGTAAAAGAGGAAATCATCACCATCAATATCCCTGGAGGTGTAGGTGAGGGCATGCAACTCAGCATGTCGGGAAAAGGAAATGAAATCCCCGGTGGGATCCCAGGAGACTTGCTTATCGTAATCGAGGAGGCTGAAGACCAAACTCTACAACGAGAAGGCAATAACGTGATCTTCGATTTGCATATTTCCTTTATTCAGGCAGCATTGGGAGATTCGGTGGAAGTACCGACGATCGATGGCAAAGTCAAAATCAAAATCGATCCCGGAACCCAAAGTGGAAAAATGCTTCGCCTTAAGGGAAAAGGAATCAAGGACATCAATGGATATAGTCGGGGAGACCAACTCATCATGGTCAATATCTGGACTCCTACTCACCTAAGTCGGGAAGAAAGGGCAGCCCTGGAATCGCTCAAAGATTCGGAGAATTTCAGACCGGATCCTCAACGTCAGGAAAAATCCTTCTTTGACAAAATGAAGGAATTCTTCTAAAAGAAATCAAGCCGGATCCCGATCCGGCTTTTTTTATATTTTTAAAAACCTTTTTTTAGGCCCCTCGTAACGTTACCGTATGCTGAAAAAACTGTGTCTGATTCTGTTTTGGATTTTGATTGGGGCGATTCCAGGTCAAGCACAACTGGTCAAAGAATACAAGGTAGCCGAGCGAAAAGGCTTTGATTTGGTCAGGCTACATTTTACTTCATATAAGAGTGTCACGCAGATGAAGCGTGTCCAAACTCTCGACCCTATCTATATTCATGGGCATCTGCAGAAGTCAAACATTCTGCCTGACTTTAGCTACGAATTGAAAAACAATATTTTGGACACCTATCTTATCCATAAGAATATAGAGTCAGATAATCTGGGTAAAAGTATCACCTCCAAACTATTCAATTCCAGTCCTGGATTTGAGCATAGTTGGGATTTGGGTTTGGGCTCGGGATATTTATATGATTTGGACTTTAGTCTGGGTATGGGAAAAGCGGATTTTGACCTATCTCAAATACCCATCTCCACATTCAAAGTCAAAAGTGCCAGTGCCGATGTTCATATTTTTTACGGTAACTTCACTCCTAATCAAATCGAAATGGATACCCTTTTGGTAGTCTTGAATATGGGATCCGTTGCTATTCAAAATGCCAACTTTACCAATGCCAGAAAAATGATCTTCGAGGTCAATTATGGGTCGATTGATTTGAACTTTTCTGATGGAATGGCTTCATCAAGTCAAGTGATTGCGGCAGTTTCCGGTGGCACGGTCCACGTGAAGCTTCCTCCGGATAATTTTCCCTATCGCATCAAACTAAAAACCACCCCAATGTGCCGCGTTACGCTGCCTAATACATTAAAGGCTCTGGAGAAGGGCGTATATGTGTCAAAAGGCTATAGCTCCTCTAATCCCAAACTTCTGGAATTGATTTTGGATGTGGGAGTAGGCGCATTGACCGTAGACTAAGCCTATGCTTAAAGTAATTCAACTCAACAAAACCTATGGAGCTCATCGTGCCTTGTCTGCAGTCGATCTCCTGGTTCCAAAAGGAATAATTTTTGGACTGCTTGGTCCAAATGGCGCAGGCAAAACCACCCTCATCCGGATTATCAATCAAATCATCGAGCAGGATAGTGGACAAGTACTTCTAGATGGTAAAACCCTCTCACCAGATGATATACGAAAGATCGGCTATTTGCCTGAGGAGCGGGGCCTTTATAAAAAAATGACCGTTTGGGATCA
>VFQM010002402.1_pt1 | contig 13905 bp, 17 predicted proteins | sample 3512391 | NCBI WGS metagenome assembly VFQM01 (sample SAMN10412369, study PRJNA504923) | tailings metagenome | isolation source: Replicate 1 from Balatoc abandoned mine | place: Philippines
GTCGAGCGTGTAGCACGTGGCCGAGGCGACGTGGACGGGGATGCCGGCGAAGGTCGAGTGGGTCGAGTAGTGCAGGTGCCCGCCGAGGATGGCGCGGATGTCGGAGCCGCGCACGACGTCGGCCAGCTCGCTCTGTCGGTGCAGCTCGAGCACGGCCATGACCTCGAGAGGGGTCGGCACAGGCGGGTGGTGCAGGGCGAGGATGCTGCCGAGCGGCGCGGGCTCGGCGAGGACCTCGCGGAGCCACTCCAGCTGAGCCGGGTCGAGCTCGCCGTGGTGGTAGCCCGGCACGGTCGTGTCGAGGGAGACGATGCGCAGCCCGTCGATGTCGTGCACGCGATCCTGCGGTCGGTCGCTCGGCTCCTCATCGAAGAGCAGCGAGGAGTACGCCGCGCGGTCGTCATGGTTGCCCATGACCCAGATGAGCTGCGCGCCCATGCGCTCGACGACGGGCTCGACCGCCGCACGCAGGCGCCGGTAGGCGTCGGGCTCGCCGATATCGGCGAGGTCCCCCGTGAACACGATCGCGTCCGGGTCGACGGGCGAGGCCTCGAGTCGCTCGAGCGCCACCCCCAGGCGTTCCTCGACCGGCACCTTCCCGTAGAGGGGTCGCCCCTCGCCGAGGAGATGCGTGTCGGAGAGGTGCGCGATCACGCGCGAGGCGGGGGGATGCTGGCCCATCTGGATCACACGAGCAGGCTAACCCCTCCGCCGTGAACGACGTTCGCGTTCTCCCCCGGCCTCGCGCCGTGAGCATCAGCTCGAGCCCGGCGCGGACCGCACCCAGCCGTCGGCTTTCGGAGCGACGCGGTCCTCGAGCGCGAGGACGCCGAGCACGCTGCGGATGCGCGAGGAGGACTCGCCCACCGCCCGAGCGAGCTCGTCGACGGTCTGCGCCCGGCGCGGCCGCAGGGCGTCGAGGACGCGCGTCACCATGCCGTCGGGGTCAGGGGCTCCGCGCGACGGGCCGTCGCCGTCGACGCGCCCGTATGCCTCGCCGTCGACCGTCCCGCCGTGGATGAGCTCCATCTGCTCGGCGACGCTCGTGACGCACACGACCGGATGCTCGCGGAGCATGACATGGCACCCCGCGCTGGACGCGCTCGTCACGGGCCCGGGAACGACGCCGACGGGGCGACCAAGCGCCAGCGCGTGCCGCGCGGTGCTGAGCGCCCCCGACCGGCGCCCGGCCTCGACGACGACGGTCGCATCGGCGAGCGCTGCAATCAATCGATTCCGCTGCAGGAAGCGCCAGCGGGTCGGCGCAGTGCCGCACGGCGCCTCGCTCACGATGGCTCCCTGCTCGGTGATCCGCGTGAGCAGCGCCTCATGACCGGCCGGGTAGAGCCGGTCGACGCCGCCCGCGAGCACCGCGACGGTATCGCCGCCCGAGGCCAGGGCGGCGCGATGCGCCATGCCGTCGATGCCGTAGGCACCACCGGAGACGACCGCCACCTCATTTCCGACGGCCCCCGCGGCGAGCTCCATGGCGATGTGCTCGCCGTACCCCGTCGCCGCCCTCGCACCCACGAGCGCGACGCTCGTGCGCGCGAGCAGCATCGCATCGCCGCGCGCCCACAGCGCGAGCGGTGCGTGCTCGCCGAGATCGTCGAGGGCGGCGGGCCACTCCTCGTCGCTCGGCACGAGAAGACGGGCACGGCTGCGCGCGGCCGATTCGAATGCTCGCACGAGGTCGGCCTGTCGTCGACGCGGCAGCCATCGACCGAGCGCGCGCTCGGCCGCCGACCCGGCGAGCTCACCGCCGGTCGCGGTGGCGAGCGCGATCGGCGCGGGGCGCTCCAGCAGGATGCGCGCCGCCTCGACAGCGCCGACCGCGCCGACAAGCACGCCGGCGTCGCCGTCGCCCGGCTCGACGACGACGCTCCACAGCGCCCGTGCCATCGCCTCGTCGCGCTCGGCGACGGAATCCCCATCGCGCCCCGCGCCGCGCACGAGCGCGGCGAGCGCGGCGTCGGAGAGGCCCCAGTCGATCATCAGATCCCCTTCCGCAGGTAGAGCGCCCGACCGACATGGTCGGCGCGCGGGCGGTCGTCGCCCTCGAGGTCGGCGATGCTCCACGCCACGCGCAGCACCCGGTCGTAGCCGCGCATCGTGAGCCCGCCGCGCTCGAGCGCGCGATCGAGCGATGCACGGTCGACGGGGGCGAGTCGCCACCGCGCGCTCCTCAGCGGCGTGCCGGGCACGTGCGCGTTGAGCGACCAGCCGTGCTCCCCCCACCGCGCCCGCGTGCGCTCCCGTGCGGCCACCACTCGAGCGCGCGCCTCCTCCGTCGTGATCGCGCCGCCTTCCGCGCCCGTGAGCTGAACCGCGCCGACCCGTCGCACCGTGAGGCGCAGATCGACTCGGTCGAGCAGCGGGCCGGAGAGCCGAGCGAGATACCGCCGTCGCGCATGCGGGGTGCACGTGCACTCGGCGTCCCCCGTGCCCGCCTGCCCGCACGGGCACGGGTTGGCGGCGAGCACCAGCTGGAAGCGCGCAGGAAAACGCGCGACCGATCGCGCGCGATGGATCGTGATCTCGCCGGTCTCGAGCGGCTGCCGCAGAGCATCCAGCACCGCCGACGGGAACTCCGGCGCCTCATCGAGGAAAAGCACGCCGTGCGCCGCGCGCGAGATCGCTCCGGGACGGACGAGCCCGCTGCCGCCGCCCACGAGCGACGCCGTGGTCGCGCTGTGGTGCGGCGCCTCGAGGGGCGGTCGCGTGACGAGACCCTCTCCGACTCCGAGCCCGGCGAGCGAGCGCACCGATGACACCTCGACCGCGGCGTCGGCGTCGAGATCGGGCAGCAGGCCCGGCAACCGCGAGGCGAGGAGCGTCTTCCCGGCCCCGGGCGGCCCGAGCATCATGAGGTGGTGGCCGCCGACGGCCGCCACCTGGAGCGCCTCGATCGCCTCGGGGTGGCCGATGACGTCGGAGAGGTCGCCCTCGCTCGTGCGCGACTCGACGACGGGAGGCGACGGGATCGGCTCGATCGGCTCGGCGGGCGGCTCGATCTCGGCCCCGTGGACGGCGAGCACGTCGCGCAGCGTCGCCGCGGCGATGACGCGGATGCCCGCCACGAGCTCGGCCTCGGCCCGGTTGCCCCACGGCACCACGACGAGCCGCGCGCCCGCGCGCCGCGCTGCGAGCACCGCGGGCAGCACTCCTGCGACGGGACGCAGGCGACCGTCGAGCCCGAGCTCGCCGATGTGGACGGTCTCGGCGACATGATCGAGCGCGAGCGCGCCCGTCGTCGCGAGCGCCGCCACGGCGATGCCGACGTCGAACGCCGAGCCGTGCTTGGGCAGCGACGCGGGCGAGAGGTTGACGGTCACGCGTCGAGAGGGCAGCTCGAGCCCCGAGTTCGAGGCGGCCGAGCGCACCCTGTCCTTCGCCTCGCCGAGGGCGGTGTCGGGCAGACCGATGATCGTGAAGGCGGGGAGGCCGTTCGCGAGATCGGCCTCGATCTCGACGAGCGAGCCGTCGACGCCGGTGAGGGCGACCGCACGGGTGCGGGCGACGGGCATCAGCACACCTGCCGAACGTGCTCGATGACGATGCCATCGCGACCCGCGATCACGGCGACCGCGTCGATGCGCACGCGCCCGCCCGGCTCGTGCTCGGCGCACCACGCCCCCGCGAGCCGTCGCAGTCGGGCGAGCTTGACGGGCGTGATCGCATCGAGCGGATGCCCGAAGCTCAGCCCCGCGCGCGTCTTGACCTCGACGATCACGGTCGTCGAGCCATCCCGCGCGACGATGTCGATCTCGCCGACCGCGCAGCGCCAGTTGCGCGCCACGATCTCGTAGCCCCGGTCGATCAGGTGGTCGACCGCGAGCTCCTCGCCCGTGCGACCCAGTACGTCCTTGCGTGCCATCGGTTCCTCCTGCGAAGGAGGATGGCCGGGCATCCGCGCCCGACAGGCGGACGGTGCGCGATCGGGGGCGAGCGGGCCGAGAGAGGGTGGTGGGGAGGAGCGGCGACGCTACTCGTCGAGCGCGAGCTCCTTGGGGAGCTTGAGCTCCTTCTTGCCGAGCTCCTCGACGTTGACGTCCTTGAAGGTCAGCACCTTGACGCTCTTGACGAAGCGGTCGCTGCGGTAGACGTCCCACACCCACACGTCGGTGAGCGTGAGCTCGAAGAAGAAGTCGCCGGCCACCTCGCGCACGACCTGCGTCACCTCGTTGGCGAGGTAGAAGCGCCGCTCGGTCTCGACCACGTACTGGAACTGCGAGACCACGTCGCGGTACTCGCGGTACAGGGCGAGCTCGACCTCGCGGTCGTAGTCCTCGAATTCGTCGTCGTCCATCGCACGCAGTCTAGACCGTGATCGGCAGGGTGTCGGCGGCGGGCAGCACCGAGCGCAGCCACGTGCGGCGGTGGCGCTCCGTCGCACCGTGCTCGGCGATGGCCGCGAAGTGGCCCGCGCTGCCGTAGCCCTTGTTGCCCGACCACTCGTAGACGGGCCACCGCTCGTGGTCGGCGACCATGAGCGCGTCGCGGTGCTCCTTCGCGACGACGGATGCTCCCGCCACGGCCGCGCAGTCGCGATCCGCCTTGACGCGCGCGATCACCCGCGGCGGCGAGACCAGCGCGGGGGTGAGCCAGTCGTGACTGCCGTCGAGGAGGACGGCCGCCGCGGCGACGTCGACGCCCTGCTCGAACAGCCGGATGAGCGCCCGGCGGCCCGCGAGACCGAGAGCGGCCACGATGCCGAGCGCGTCGACCTCGGCCGGCTCGGCCTCGCCGACGGCGACCGCGAGGGCCCACGAGCGGACGAGCGGCTCGACGGCGGCCCGGCGGGGTGCGCTGAGCAGCTTGGAGTCGCGCAGGCCCGCGGGCGCGGCATCCGCCACCGAGACGATCGCGCACGCGCCGACCGCGACGACGCCCGCGATCGCGCCTCGGCCGACCTCATCGATGCCGATGACGACGGGCGCACCCGCCTGCAGCAGCGAGCGCTCGACGTCGAGCGTGGGGTCGGCGGGCGGCACGGTCAGTCGACCGGCACCTGCGCGGCGCCGACGCCGTCGAACACGAGCGGGTAGTTGTCGAGCCAGCTCCAGCGGTCGATCGGCCAGCTGATCACGACGGCGCGCCCGACGACGTCGTCGAACGGCACGAAGCCCTCGGTGAAGGTGCTGCGGTTGTAGCGCGAGTCGGAGGAGTCGTAGCGGTTGTCGCCCATGACCCACAGCGATTCCGCCGGCACCTGCGCCTGGAAGTCGTCGGCGCTCACCGCGGTCGCGCCCGCGGGCAGGCGCACGTACGGCTCGTCGAGCGGCACGCCGTTGATGCTCATCTGCCCGAGATCGTTGCAGCACACGATGCGATCGCCCGGCAGCCCGATCACGCGCTTGACGAGGTGCTCGTCGCTGTCGGGAGCCGAGATGCCGATGACCGAGCCGACCCAGTCGAGCGCGGCCTGAACCGGCGGCTGCGGCGGCTCGGGCGTCGAGGCGAGCCACCCGCCCGGATCACGGAACACGACGACGTCGCCGCGCTCGATCGGCACGGTCTCAGGCACGAGCTGGTTGACGATGATGCGGTCGTTCCGCACGAGCGTGTTCATCATCGAGTCGCTCGGGATGTAGAACGAGCGGATCAGGAAGGTCTTGATGAGGAAGGAGATGAGCAGCGCGACGCCGACGATGATGACGACGTCGCGCAGGAAGAGGAGGATGCTGCGCCGGCGACTGGCGCGGGCGTCGAGGGGCTGCGCGGGGGCGTCGGCGGGCGGGGATGCCGCGTCCGTCGGCTGCGCTGCGTTCTCTGTCATGACTCCCCTGTGCCTCGAGATCAGTCTAGGCGGCGCTCGGCTCGCGGTTCCGCCCGGGGCGCGCCGGGCATCCGCCGGAAGAGACGAAGGGCCCCGTCGGAAGCCGACGGAGCCCTTGTCGAGAATGCGATCGACAGCCTAGCTGTCGCGCTTCTCCTTGATCTTGGCCTTCTTGCCGCGCAGACCGCGCAGGTAGTAGAGCTTGGCGCGACGCACGTCGCCGCGGGTCACGACCTCGATGTGGTCGATGACCGGGGAGTGCACGGGGAAGGTGCGCTCGACGCCGACCTGGAAGCTGACCTTGCGCACCGTGAAGGTCTCGCGGACGCCCTCGCCCGAGCGGCCGATGACGACGCCCTGGAAGACCTGGATGCGCGAGCGGTTGCCTTCGACGATGTTCACGTGCACCTTGACGGTGTCGCCGGCGCGGAATTCGGGGATGTCGGTCCGCAGACTGGCTGCGTCGACGTGGTCGAGGATGTGCATGGCTGTTCGCTCTCTGCCACCGCCACAGGTCGATCGCGGTAGGAAGGGGGTTCGAGGAGTGGTTCTCGCCTCGCGGATCGACGGCTCCCCTGTGGCAGAACCGTGCCGAGGCACAAAGTGAAATGATGCCATACTGGGCGCCGTCCGGCCAATCCGCGAGACCCGCACCCGCCGCGACCCGCCGCGACCGCTTCTGAGGGGGAGATGTCGTCGATGATCGACGAAGCACACGAACCGACGCTCGCGACCGACAAGGTCGTCATGCGCACCGAGCCGATCCAGCAGCGCAGCGCCGAGCGCATCGAGACCCTCCTCGACGCCGCCGCCGCGCTGATCGACGAGGGCGGCATCGACGGGGTCACGACGAGCGCCGTGGCCAAGAAGTCGAAGAGCTCCGTCGGCGTCGTGTACCGCTACTTCCCCAACATCCAGACTTTGCTGCGCGCGCTCGCCGTGCGCAACCTCGAGCGGTACGTCGAGCGCGTCCAGGAGAACGTCGCCACCTCTCCTCCCGGCCCGTGGAGCTCGTTCGACCGCACGCTCGACATCTTCATCGAGATGAACCGCGACGAGCCGGGCTTCCGCGCGCTGCGCTTCGGCGACGTCATCGACCAGCGCTTCCTCAACCCCGAGCTGAGCAACAACTCGATCCTCGCCCGCGAGTTCGCGCGGCAGATCGGCGAGACCTACGACTTCGAGCCCGACGACGCGATCGTCTTCCACGTCGAGGTCGCGGTCGAGATGGCGAGCGGCCTGCTGGGTCGCGCCTTCCAGCTCGACAAGCACGGCGACGAGAGATTCATCGAGGCGACCCGCCGGCTCTGCACCGACTACCTGACGACGAACATCCCGCTGCCGCCCGAGCAGCCGCACCCGAGGTCCCGATGATCGAACTGAGAACCCCCGCCGAGATCGAGCAGATGCGTCCCGCGGGGCGCTTCGTCGCGAGCGTGCTCGAGGCGACGAGCCGCGCGGCCGCGGTCGGCGTCAACCTCCTCGAGCTCGACGCGCTCGCGCACGAGATGATCCGGGCGGAGGACGCCGAGAGCTGCTACATCGACTACCACCCCTCCTTCGGCGGCTCGCCGTTCGGCAGGGTCATCTGCACCTCCGTCAACGACGCCGCTCTGCACGGGCTGCCCTTCGACTACGTCCTGCGCGACGGCGACGTGCTCTCGCTCGACTTCGCAGCATCCGTCGACGGCTGGGTGTGCGATTCGGCCATCACCGTGATCGTGGGCACTCCCCGCGATGAGGATGCCCGGCTCATCGCCACCACGGAGCGCGCCCTCGCGGCGGGCATCGCCGCCGCCCGGCCGGGCAATCGCATGGGCGACATCTCGGCCGCGATCGGCGACGTCGCGCACGACGCCGGCCTGCTGGTCAACCTCGACTTCGGCGGCCACGGCGTCGGCCGCACGATGCACGGCGACCCCCACGTGCCGAACGACGGGCGCGCCGGCCGCGGCCTCAAGCTCAAGCCCGGTCTCGTGATCGCGATCGAGCCGTGGTTCATCCACGACACCGACGAGATCTACACCGACGCCGACGGCTGGACGCTCAAGAGCCGCACGGGCTCGCGCGCCGCGCACGCGGAGCACACGGTCGCGATCACCGCGGACGGGCCGATCGTTCTCACCGCGCGCGGCTGATCGGGCGCAGGGTCAGGCCCGAGGGCCGACCGAGACGATCTCGCCCGTGCCCGGGTGATCGTCGAGGTCGCGCTGCGCCTCGCCGTCGAGCTCGCGCGGCGCCCGCTGCGCGCGTCGCTCGCGCAGCGTCGTCCCCGCCATCGTCCAGCATGCGGCGACGGCGCCGGCGATGAGGAGCGGCCACAGCAGGAAGCCCAGCAGCAGGGCCCCGGGCTCGAGGGAGGTCAGGGCGAGCAGGCCCGCGATGAGGAACTGCCCGGTCACCAGGATCTTCTCGACGGTCGTGAGGCGCCGGGCCGGCCGACCCAGGACGATCGCCTGATTGACGATCATCGACAGAGCGAGCCCCGGGTAGACGAACGACGCGGTGATGAGCGCCTGGACGGAGGGGATGAGGTCGGTGCGGTCCGCCGCCTGGAAGGCGGTGGCGGCGGCGAAGCCCGCGAGTGCGAGGGCCGCGACGACGGGCTGCGCGAGCATCCAGATCCGCTCGCCCATGGTCATTCCCCGCCGATCAGGTCGGGTCGCACGCGGCGAGTGCGCTCGAGCCGCTGCTCGTGGCGCCAGGCGTCGACCGCGCCGTGGTTGCCGCTCAGCAGCACCGGGGGCACCTCCCGGTCACGCCATACCGCGGGCTTGGTGTAGCTGGGGTACTCGAGGAGGCCGGCCTCGTGGCTCTCCTCGTCGAGGCTCGCCGGGTTGCCGATGACGCCGGGCACGAGTCGGCCGACGGCCTCGATGATCGCCATCGCCGCCACCTCCCCGCCGTTGAGCACGTAGTCGCCGAGGCTCACCTCGCGAACCTCGATGCGGTCAGCGTAGTGCTCGATGACGCGCTGGTCGATGCCCTCGTACCGACCGCACGCGAACACGAGGTGCTCGCGCTCGGCGAGCTCGCGGGCCGTCGCTTGGGTGAACGGATGCCCGGCCGGACTCGTGACGATGAGCGTCGAGCGCTCCGTCACGATGCCGTCGAGCATCTCGCCCCAGGGCTCGGGCTTCATGACCATGCCCGCGCCGCCGCCGTAGGGGGTGTCGTCGACCGTGCGGTGGCGGTCGTGGGCGGCGTCGCGCAGGTCGTGGACGTGCACGTCGATGAGCCCCGACTGCCGTGCCCTGCCGAGCAGCGACACGTCGAGGACCCCGAAGAACTCGGGGAAGATCGTGACGATGTCGACGCGCACGGCTCGAGCCTAGAGCTCGCGCTCCTCGGGCTCGGCGGCGGTCTCGGGCTCGGCCGCCTTCTCGGACTCCGCGGGAGTCTCGCCCTCGGCGGCCTTCTCGTCGGGAAGCTCCTCGAGGAGGCCGGGGGGCGGCGTGATCGTGACGATGCCCGCGGCGATGTCGACGGCCGGGACGATCGCCGAGACGAAGGGCACGAGGACCTCGCGCTCGCCCGTGTCGATCACGAGGAGGTCCTGCGCCGGGAAGTGCTCGACGCGGACGATGCGGCCGACCTCCTCGCCGTCGCGCTGAGCGCGGAGGCCGACGAGCTGGAAGTCGTACCAGGCGTCCTCCTCGGGCTCCTCCTCGGCGTCCTGGTCGATCCAGAGGATCGCCTTGACGAGCGATTCGGCGGCCGTGCGGTCGGCGACGCCCTCGAAGAACCCGACGGGCTGGCCGTTGTACCAGCGCAGCTCGGCGAGCGTGAGCGTCGAGCCGTGCCAGGGCGAGCTCGTCGGGACCTGGAGCGTGAACACGGCTCCCGGCGTGAATCGACGATCGGGGTCGTCGGTGTAGAGCTCGAGCTTGAGAGCGCCCTTGAGCCCGTGCGCCTTGACGAGGCGACCGACCCGGAGCTGCTGGGTCGACGCGTCGGGGCGGGGGATCTTCACCTCGGCCACGATCGCCTAGGCGTCGGTGTCGACGACGTCGACGCGCACCCGGCGACCGTCGGCGAGCGACGAGATCACGGTGCGCAGGGCCTTGGCGGTGCGTCCGCCGCGGCCGATGACGCGGCCGAGGTCCTCGGGGTGCACGCGCACCTCGAGGACCTCGCCGCGACCCGTGCTCTGCACGACGACAGCGACATCGTCAGGGTGATCGACGATCCCCTTGACCAGATGTTCCAGTGTGTCAGCGAGCACGATGCATTAGGCCTTGTCGGCCTCAGCGGCGTCGGCCGCGGGGGCCTCCGCCTCGACGGCCTCGGGGGCCTCGACGACCTCGGCCTCGGCCGACTCGGTCTCGGCGGGCGCCTCGGCGACGGGGGCCTCCTCGGCCTTCTTCTCGGCCTTGGGCTTGAGGACGGGCTTCTTGGCGGCGTCGTACTGGAACGCCTCCTTCGGCTCCGCGACGCGAACGGTGCTCTTGGCACCCTTCTCGCCCTTGAACGTGCCCCAGTCACCGGTGAGCTTCAGCAGCACGGCGACCTGCTCGGTCGGCTGCGCGCCGACGCTGAGCCAGTACTGCGCGCGGGCCGAGTCGACCTCGATGACTGAGGGCTCCTCGGTGGGGTGGTACTTGCCGATCTCCTCGATGACGCGACCATCGCGCTTGGTGCGCGAGTCGGCGACGACGATGCGGTAGTACGGCGCACGGATCTTGCCCATGCGCTTGAGACGGATCTTGACAGCCACGATTCTCCAGGAGTGTGAACGGGGTGAGTCGACGCCGGTTGCGTGGGGCACACTCGGCGCGAAAGCTCGGAAGGGTTGCTCGCTGGCCTGATTAGAGGGTCGGGCGCGCGAGCACTCGACCGCCTATTCTTGCAGATTCCGCGAGCGGTCGCCTACCGCCCCGCGTCGAGCGCCCGGCGAGGCCCTGCGAGACGCAGATCGAGGGCGCGGATGCTCAGCGCGAGCCGTCGCGCCAGGCGAGCCAGTCGCGCACCGGCGCGAGGTCGTACTCGGGCCCGGTGAGGCCGATCGTGAACAGGCTCGCCCCCAGGGCGCGCAGCTCGTCGGCCTCGGCGGCCGACTTCCGCCCGAGCTCGACCGAGATCTCGATCGTGCCGGGGTCGCGGCCGACGTCGGAGCAGTGGCCGGCGAGGATGCCGAGCTTCCGCTCGAGGGTCTCCGCGTCGCTGAAGCTGTGCCAGATGCTCGCGTGCTCGGCGACCATGCGGAGGGTCTTCTTCTCACCGCCGCCGCCGATGAGGATCGGGATGTCCCTCGTGGGGGCGGGGTTGAGCTTCCTCCAGCGGTCGCGGATGATCGGCAGGTCGCGAGCGAGATCGTTGAGCCGCGATCCGACCGTGCCGAACTCGTAGCCGTACTCGGCGTAGTCGCGCTCGAACCAGCCGGATCCCGTGCCGAAGATGAAGCGCCCGGTGCCGGTGCCCTTGGCGCTGATGCGGTCGATCGTGCGAGCCATGTCGGCCTGCAGGTTCGGGTTGCGGTACGAGTTGCAGTTCACGAGGGCGCCGAGCTCGATGCGGCTCGTCTGCTCGGCGATCGCCGCGAGCATCGTCCACGACTCGAAGTGCAGGCCGTCGGGCTCGCCGTAGAGCGGGTAGAAGTGGTCCCAGTTGAAGACGATGTCGGCGCCGAGCTCCTCGAGCTCGGTGACGCGGTCGCGGATGAGTTCGTACGGCGCGTGCTGGGGCTGCAGCTGAACCCCGATGCGGATGGGTCGCATGGTCATGCCCTCACCTTACGGTCGACGCCGTCGCACCGGCCGTCCGCGTCCAGGGCGCGATGAGCTCGAGCTGAGCGGCGACGGAGAGCAGCAGCGCCTCCCCCGTGCCGTCGGGCGCAGGGCGGGCGACGAGCTGCACCGCGAGGGGCGCCGCGGCCTCGTCGTGCCACCCGGCGGGCACGACGGCGGCGGGCCAGCCGAGCAGGTTCCACAGAGCGGCGTAGGGCGCGTAGCCGATGTTGGAGCGCAGGTTCGCGAGCCATCCACGGCGGTGCCAGCCCTCGGCATCCGGGCCCGACTGCGCGAGCGCCGGGGTCAGCACGACGTCGACGCCGGCGGTCGCGGCCTCGACGCGGGCGCGCAGCCTCTCGACGGGGCCGGGGCGCAGGGCGCCGAGGCGCGAGAGCACCCGACCGGCGCGGACGTGGGCGCGCACGCGGGGCTCGAGCAGGCGGTCGTCGAGGCCGAGGTGATCGGCGTCGGACGCGGCTCCCGCGAACCAGCGCGCGAGCACCGGCAGCGGGTCGGTCGGGTACGGAAGGGTGAGCTCGACGATCTCGTGGCCGTCAGCGGCGAGCGACGCCGCCGTCCGGCGCGTCGCCTCCTCCCAGCGCGGATCGAGCCGAGCGAGCGGGGTCGGGATGCCCGGCGCGAGCCCGATGCGCAGGCGCCGGCCGGGCGGCGCGACGTCGGCGAGGGCGGGGCGGCCCGCCATGACGGAGAGCAGGAGAGCGGCATCCGCCACCGTCGTCGCGAGGGGGCCGTTCTCGCTCATCCCGAACCAGCTGTGCGCCCCCATGTCGGCGGGGACGAGGCCGGAGCCGGGCTTGAGACCGACGAGCCCGCAGTTCGCCGCGGGGATGCGGATCGAGCCCATGCCATCGGCGGCGTGAGCGATCGCGACCATGCCGCTCGCGACCGCCGAGGCCGAGCCGCCGGAGGACCCGCCGGCGGTGCGGGCGCGGTTCCACGGGTTGCGGGTCGTGCCGTGCACCGAGTCGGTCGTGCCGAAGACGCACAGCTCGGGAACGCGCGTGAGGCCGATGACGACCGCTCCTGCCGCGCGCAGCCGGGCCACGACCTCGTGATCGGCCGGGCTCGGTGCGGTGCTCGTCGCCGCGCTGCCCTCGCGCATCGGCTCACCGGCGACGGAGATGTTGTCCTTGACGGCGATCGGCACGCCCGCGAGCGGAAGGTCCTCGCCCGCCGCGACGCGGGCATCCACCTCGGCGGCCTCGGCGAGCGCACGCTCGCCCCGAACGAACTGGAAGGCGCCGAGCGCGGGGTCGAGAGCGGCGATGCGGGCGAGGGCGGCGCGGGTCTCGGCGACGGCGGTCGACGTGCCGGAGCGCACGGCGGCGGCGGTCGCGACGGCGGGCTCCGCGGCGGCGGGGAGGCTCATGGCCACACCCTACGTCGACGCGCGGCTCCCAGCCGCGGCAGGGTCGCGCCGCACCAGAATCGAGCGATGAGCGACGCACGGGAGCCCGGAACCAGCTGGCCGCAGCGCCTCGCCCGCTGGGCCCTCGGCGGCGCGCTCGCGTTCGCGGGCGTCGGCCACCTCACCTACGGGCGGGAGGAGTTCCTCGCCCAGGTGCCGCCGTGGCTGCCGGTCGACGCCGACCTCGTCGTGCTCGGCTCGGGCGTCGTCGAGATCGGGCTCGGGCTCGCTCTCATCGCGCTCGGGCGATGGCGCGTCGAGGTCGGCTGGGCGACGGCGCTGTTCTTCCTCGCGATCTTCCCCGGCAACATCGCGCAGTTCACCGAGGGCCGTGACGGCTTCGGCCTCGACACCGATCTCGCGCGGGGCATCCGACTGCTCTTCCAGCCCGTGCTCGTCGCGTGGGCGCTGTGGTCGACGGGCGCGTGGCGCGCCTGGCGGGACCGGGAATCAGCCGCGCGCGCCCGTTAGCGACCGAGGAACTTCTGCAGGGCCGCGAGCTCCTCGGGGGTCGGCTCGGTGCCGCCCGCGGCACCCGCTCCCCCGGCGCCGCCGAGACCGCCGAGGCCGAAGCCCGAGCCGGCCGCCGCACCGCCCGGGCGAACGCCTTGGGCGCGAGCGGCCTCCTCGGCCGCGCGCTTGGCGGGGTTGCCCGACTTCGAGGCGCCCTTGCCCTTCTTCTTCGCCGCGGCCTTGCGCGCGCTCGCCGCGCCGCCTCCGCCGCCCATGCCGGGGATCGGCCCCATGCCCGGTACGTTCGGCACGCCGCCCTTGGCGACGGTCTTCATCATCTTCGCCGCCTGCTCGAAGCGGTTGACGAGCGCGTTGACCTCGGTGACCGTGGTGCCCGAGCCGCGCGCGATGCGGAGCCGGCGCGAGCCGTTGAGGAGCTTCGGCATCCGTCGCTCGGCGAGCGTCATCGACTGGATGATCGCCTCGGTGCGGGTGAGCTCGCTCTCGTCGAAGTT